>OGRI01000033.1_pt1 | contig 146619 bp, 176 predicted proteins | sample 1553391 | NCBI WGS metagenome assembly OGRI01 (sample SAMEA2580052, study PRJEB22360) | human gut metagenome | reverse complement strand
GAAAGAGCGTTATGGTTGCACTTCGTGAGCCATCTCTTGGACCGGTATTCGGTGTTAAGGGTGGTGCCGCAGGCGGCGGATATGCACAGGTTGTTCCGATGGAAGATATCAACCTTCATTTCACAGGTGATTTCCATGCAATCGGAGCTGCAAACAATCTTCTTGCAGCAATGATCGATAACCATATTTTTCAGGGAAATGCACTGAACATTGACCCACGTAAGATTACATGGAGAAGATGTGTGGATATGAATGACCGTCAGCTTCGTAATGTGATCGACGGTCTTGGTGGAAGAACAAACGGTATGCCTCGTGAAGACGGTTACGATATTACAGTAGCATCTGAGATCATGGCAGTTCTCTGTCTTGCAAGTGATATCACAGACCTGAAGAACAGACTGGCAAGAATGATCGTTGGTTATACATATGGAAAACCATCAGAGCAGAAACCTGTAACAGCTGGTGATCTTCATGCTGAGGGTGCTATGACAGCACTTTTGAAGGATGCCCTGAAGCCTAACCTGGTTCAGACTCTGGAGCATGTGCCGGCAATCGTTCATGGTGGACCATTCGCAAACATCGCTCACGGATGTAACTCTGTAACGGCTACCAAGATGGCTATGAAGCTTGCTGATTATGCAATTACAGAGGCTGGTTTTGGTGCTGATCTTGGTGCAGAGAAATTCCTTGACATCAAGTGCCGTATGGCAGATCTTCATCCAAGTGCAGTTGTTATCGTTGCGACTGTTCGTGCACTGAAATACAATGGTGGTGTTGCAAAGGCTGATCTTAACAATGAGAACCTTGAGGCTCTTGAGAAAGGTCTCCCGAACCTTCTGAAACATGTTAACAATATTAAGAATGTTTACAAGCTTCCATGTGTTGTTGCAATCAATGCATTCCCGACTGATACAAAAGCGGAGCTTGATCTTGTTGAAGCAAAATGTAAAGAACTTGGCGTTAATGTTGCACTTTCCGAAGTATGGGCAAAAGGCGGCGAGGGCGGTCTGAAGCTTGCGGAGGAAGTAATCCGTCTTTGTGATGAGCCAAACGATTTCTCCTATTCATATGAGCTTGAGGGCTCCATCGAGGATAAACTGAATCAGATCGTTCAGAAAGTATATGGTGGTAAAAAGGTTGTTCTGACTGCAAATGCTCAGAAACAGGCAAAACAGCTGGAAGCTCTTGGATTTGGCAACTGCCCGATCTGTGTTGCAAAGACACAGTACAGCTTAACAGATGACCAGACCAAGCTTGGCGCTCCAACTGATTTCGAAGTAACGGTTCGTAACCTGAAAATTTCTGCTGGTGCAGGCTTCATTGTAGCACTTACCGGAGAGATTATGACCATGCCAGGTCTTCCGAAGGTTCCAGCTGCAGAGAGAATTGACGTGGACGAGACTGGTAAGATTACAGGTCTGTTCTGATATCCCTCCAGATAAGACGTAAGGTTCTGAGCTGCCCGTAATAGCAGGTCAGAGCAAATGATAATATTGTAAAATGATCAGACGGGCGTTGGTGTCTGTCTGGTCTTATTAAAACGAGCACGGCTTACATGTTGTGCTGCGATGAACATGTGATTAAGGAGACAATGAAAATGGGATTTTCAACAAGTACATGTACAGAATTTGTAGAAGTTCTTGCTTCTAAAGCCCCGGTTCCAGGCGGCGGAGGAGCATCTGCACTGGTAGGTGCTGTAGGAACTGCACTTGGAAATATGGTAGGAAGCCTTACTGTTGGCAAGAAGAAATACGCTGATGTTGAGGAAGAAATGTGGGAGCTGAAAGGAAAATGCGACCAGCTTCAGAAAGATTTCCTTCGTCTGATCGAGCGTGATGCAGAAGTATTTGAGCCGCTTTCTAAGGCATATGGAATGCCGAAAGAAACAGAAGAAGAGAAAGCTGAAAAAGCAAGAGTTATGGCAATCGTATTAAAAGATGCCTGCTCTGTTCCTATGGAAATCATGGAGAAATGCTGTGAGGCACTTGACCTGATCAAGGAATTTGCTGCAAAAGGCTCCAAGCTTGCCATCAGTGACGCTGGTGTAGCTGCAACCTTCTGCAAAGCTGCATTAAAAGGTGCAAGTCTGAATGTTTATATCAACACAAAGTCCATGGCAGACAGAGAGTATGCAGAAGAATTAAATGCAAAGGCTGATGCAATGCTTGAAAAATACTGCAAGCTTGCAGACGAGACATTTGACAGCGTACTTGGCAGACTGAAATAAAGATAAAAAAAGAAAAGAACCGGCAGGAGCAAAATCCTGCAAGTCTTTTTTGCAGTCTCAAAATGCTGTATTACCATGAAACTGGTATGAGCATGACTGGATTTATCATAATATAAGGAGATTACTAAAAAATGGCAAAACAGTTATTAGGTAAAGAAGTAACTGCTGCATTAAACGAGTGTATCAAAGGAAATGTGGCAGCTCTTCAGGAAAAAGGCGTTAACCCCACACTTTGCATTATCCGTGTAGGAGAGAATCCAAGTGATATTTCCTATGAGAAGGGTGCAACAAAGCGTTGTGAGACATTAGGCGTTGCATGTGAGAAAATTCTTCTTCCGGAGGATGTTGCTCAGGAAGAACTTCTTACAGTTATTGATAAGGTAAACAAAGACGATCATATCCATGGTGTACTTCTGTTCCGTCCGCTTCCGAAACATCTGGATCAGGCTGTGATCGAGAATGCACTTGCTCCTGAGAAAGATGTTGACTGTATGACAGACCTTTCCATGTCTGGTGTTTTTACAGGCAAGAAGATCGGTTTCCCGCCATGTACACCACAGGCATGTATGGAAATCCTTGATCATTACGGAATCGACTGCACAGGTAAGAAGGCAGTAGTAATCGGAAGAAGCCTTGTTGTAGGTAAACCGGCAGCTATGATGCTTGTTAAGAAAAACGCAACTGTAACCATCTGCCACACAAGAACAGTCGATATGCCGTCTGTGGCACGCGAAGCGGATATTATCATCGTAGCAGCAGGCCGTGCTGGCGTTGTTGGCGCTGATTATGTAAAAGCAGGACAGGTAGTTATTGATGTAGGAATCAACGTAAATGCAGAAGGCAAGCTTTGCGGAGACGTTGACTACGCAGCAGTAGAGCCAATCGTAGATGCTATTACACCAGTTCCAGGCGGAGTTGGAAGTGTTACAACATCTGTCCTGGTTGGACATGTTGTAGAGGCTGCTATGCGCAAAGTGAACGCTTAATAGTTAATTGGTTTTGAACTAATAGAACGATGTACCTGAAGTACATCATGTGTACAAGCGGAAGAAAAACTCTTCAGGGTAAAATCTGGAGAGTTTTTTTGTTGCAGAAAATTTTATTGAAATCCTTATTGCGGCAAAAGTTTGTTTTGCTATTACAAAAAATTTGCTTTTCTCAGTAAGATATTGTACTATAGAGGGTACAGATATATGGAGGTAACTCACTATGGGAAAAGTGATGGCAGTGAACATCAGTGTTAAAAGAGGAACTCAGAAGGTCAATGTGCACACTGTAAAACTGATTGAAAATTATGGACTGGAGAATGACGCCCACGCAGGAAACTGGCATCGTCAGGTCAGCCTTCTGTCTTATGAAAAAATAGAAGAATTTAAGGCAAAAGGCGCACCGGTAAAGGATGGTGCTTTCGGGGAAAATCTGATCGTACAGGGATTTGACTTTAAGACCCTTCCAGTAGGAACCCGTCTGAAATGCAACGATGTGATTCTGGAAATCACGCAGATTGGAAAGCAGTGTCACAACGGCTGCGAGATTTTCAAGATCATGGGAGATTGCATTATGCCCCGCGAAGGTGTTTTTGCCAGAGTAATCAAAGGCGGTGTGATCTCTGAGGGAGATGAAATGGTTTATGCTTGACAGATACGGAAGAAATATTGATTATCTGCGGATATCTTTGACAGACAGGTGCAATCTCCGCTGTATCTATTGTATGCCGGAAGAGGGAATCCGTCAGATTCCAAGGACAGAACTTCTTGATACAGATGAAATCGTGAGAATCTGTAAGGCGGCCAGTGAACTTGGGATTTCCAGAATCAAACTGACAGGAGGAGAGCCTCTTGTCCGCAGAATCTGCACTCCATTAGTAAAAGAGCTGAAAGCCATTCCCGGGATCTGCCAGGTTACACTGACCACCAACGGAATCCTTTTGGGAGAACAGCTTCCGGGCCTGATGGAGGCCGGTCTGGATGCCGTAAACATCAGTCTGGATACTTTAGAAGAAACCACATTTCGCAAAATCACCCGCAGGGACGATTTTCACCAGGTTTTAAAGGGACTTAGGGCAGCACTTTCCTACCCTTCCCTGAAAGTGAAATTGAACTGTGTCCCCACTTTTCAGTCGGACGAGGAACTTTTACAGGTGGCAGCTCTTGCAAGGGAGAATCCTCTTCATGTGCGTTTCATTGAAATGATGCCAATCGGTCTGGGCAAGGAGTTTGCAGCCAGGGGAGAGGAACAGATAAAGTCTGTTCTGGAAAAGAAATATGGGTCAATGACACCAACGGAAGAAAAGCTTGGAAATGGTCCCTGTCATTATTATACCCTGGAGAAGTTTACAGGCAGGATCGGATTTATCAGTGCCCTGTCCCACAAATTCTGTGACAGCTGCAACCGTGTAAGGCTTACTTCTACCGGATTTCTGAAAGGCTGCCTGCAATTTGAGGACGGAGCAGATCTGAAGGTTTTGCTTCGAAGTGGTTGTTCTGATGGGATGCTTAAAGAAACGATAGAAAAAGTCATTTATGAAAAGCCTGTAGGCCACAATTTTCAGGAACATAAGAAGGGAAACGAAGAATCCCACATCATGGCTCAAATCGGTGGATGATTTTGAAAAATAAAAGAAAACACAATTTAGAAAAGTCGGATTTGCTGTTGTATCATTTGTACAACTTAGGCAATCCGGCTTTTTGTATATTTCAATATAATTTCAGATACAAAATTGTGCAAAAATATTGTTAATAAATAAACTTATTCATATTTGCTTGCCAAAATGAACAAAAAAATATATAATTTCATTACAAAAATAGTCATGTCTGTTAAAAAATACGCAAAGCCGGAAGCTTTGGAGGACGGGGACAAAAGACCTGGAGGCATCTGGCAAGTAAGGAGGTTAACAAAATGGTAGATCAGTCATATTACAAGAAAGCAGATGAGATTATTGAGCATTATGAGCGGTGTGCTGCCTCATTAATCCCCATCATGCAGGATATCCAGGCGGAATATCGGTACCTGCCTGCAGAACTTCTGACCTACGTAGCCGGACAGATCGGCGTTACTGAAGCGAAGGCCTTCAGTGTTGCAACCTTTTATGAGAACTTTTCTTTTGAACCGAAAGGAAAGTACATTATCAAGGTATGCGATGGCACAGCTTGTCATGTAAGAAAGTCAATCCCGGTTAAAGAAGCATTCATGAAAGAACTGGGATTAAGCAATAAGAAGCATACCACAGATGATATGATGTTCACTGTAGAGACCGTATCCTGTCTTGGTGCCTGCGGGCTTGCTCCCACCTGTATGGTGAATGAAGAAGTGCATGCCAAGATGACACCGGAGAAGGTAGTAGAGCTTATTAACAGATTGAGAGGTGAGAACGGATGAGGATTAACAGTAAAGAAGAGCTGCAAAGCAAAAAAGCTGAGATCGAACAGAATATCCAGAACTTCACATGCCGTGTTCTTGTCTGTTCCGGTACCGGATGTATGGCTTCCGGTGCTCAGAAGATCTATGATGAGATGGTAAGACTCTGTGAAGGTATTGATGGTGTAGAGATTGAAATGCAGAAAGATATCCCTCACGTAGGCGTTATCAAGACTGGCTGTCAGGGTCTTTGCGAGCTGGGACCGCTTGTAAGGATTGAACCATACGGATATCAGTATGTACATGTTCAGGAAGAGGACTGTCTGGAGATCGTGGAGCGAACTGTACGCCTTGGACATCCTGTAGATCGTCTGTTTTACCGCCATGGAGATGAAGTCTGTCCGAAGCCTGAGGATATCCCGTTCCTTAACCGTCAGACCAGGATCGTTCTTGAGAACTGTGGTAAGATTGACGCGGAATCCATTGACGAATATATTGCAGCAGGCGGTTTTTCTGCCCTTGCCAAGGCAGTTACAGAGATGACTCCCCAGGATGTAATTGACGAAGTTACCAGATCTGGTCTTCGCGGACGCGGAGGCGCCGGCTTCCCGGCAGGCAAGAAGTGGTCACAGGTAGCCAGACAGGCTGAGAAAACCCGATATGTAGTATGTAACGGTGATGAGGGTGACCCGGGAGCATTTATGGATGGTTCCGTTATGGAAGGTGATCCGTACAAGATGATCGAGGGCATGATCATTGCCGCTTACGCAGTTGGCGCTGAGAACGGATACATATATGTTCGTGCAGAGTATCCTCTTTCCGTAGCCAGACTTCGTCTTGCTATTTCCCAGGCTGAGAAATATGGTCTCCTTGGAGATCATATCCTTGGCAGCGGTGTGAATTTCCATTTACATATTAATCGTGGTGCAGGAGCTTTCGTATGTGGTGAAGGTTCTGCCCTTACCTCTTCCATTGAGGGAAACAGAGGTATGCCTCGTGTAAAACCACCTCGTACTGTTGAGAAAGGTCTGTGGGGCAAGCCGACTGTATTAAATAACGTTGAGACTTACGCAAATGTTCCGAAGATTATCATACAGGGTGCTGACTGGTTCCACACCATCGGAACAGAGGGAAGCCCGGGAACCAAGACCTTCTCACTGACCGGAGCAATTGAGAATACAGGTCTTATTGAAGTTCCAATGGGAACAACACTTCGTGAGATTATTTATGATATTGGCGGCGGTCTGAAGAGCGGTGCTGCATTTAAAGGCGTTCAGATTGGCGGACCATCTGGCGGATGTCTTGTAGAAGACCAGCTGGATGCTCCTCTTGATTTTGATTCTGTAAAGAAGCTTGATGCTATTATGGGATCAGGCGGTCTTGTTGTCATGGATGAGAATACCTGTATGGTAGAAGTTGCCCGTTTCTTCATGAGCTTTACCCAGCGGGAGAGCTGTGGAAAATGCGTTCCATGCCGTGAGGGTACCAAGCGTATGCTGGAGATCCTGGAGAAGATTGTAGCAGGCAATGGGGAGATGTCTGATCTTGACGAGCTGGAAGAGCTTGCCAAAATGGTTCAGAGCATGGCTCTTTGCGGACTTGGAAAGAGTGCACCTCTTCCTGTCCTCAGTACCATGAAGCGTTTTCGCGAGGAATACGAAGAGCATATCCGGGACAAGAAGTGCCGGGCAAAGGTCTGCACAGCACTCCGTCAGTTCCACATTAATCCGGAATTCTGTATCGGCTGCGGAAAATGTGCCAAGAACTGTCCTGCCGGGGCAATTTCCGGCAAGATTAAATCACCTTATCATATTAATAATGATGTATGCATCAAGTGCGGCAGCTGTAAGGACAACTGTAACTTTGATGCAATATATGTGGAAATGTAGGGAGGACAGATTATGGGTACAATGACGATTGACGGCAGAAAAGTCGAATTTACAGATGAAAAAAATGTCCTGACCGTAATCCGCAAGGCAGGCATTAATATTCCTACACTTTGTTATCACTCAGAGGTTTCCACTTTTGGAGCCTGTCGTCTGTGCACAGTAGAGGATGACAGAGGAAGAACCTTCGCTTCCTGTTCTGAGGAGCCAAGGGATGGAATGGTAATTTATACAAACTCAGGTAAGATCAAAAAATACAGGAAACTGATTGTGGAACTGCTTCTCGCAGCACATTGCCGTGACTGTACAACCTGTGTAAAGAGTGGAGAATGCGTGCTTCAGGAGCTGGCTCACCGTCTTGGAGTACATAACATCCGTTTTCAGAATACAAGAGAGCAGTATGAGATTGATGACAGTTCACCATCTCTGATCCGTGACCCGAACAAATGTATCCTCTGTGGTGACTGTGTCCGTGCCTGCGAGGAGCTTCAGGGAATCGGAGCATTGAACTTTGCATACCGTGGAACAGAGGCTATTGTAATTCCTGCATTTAATAAGAAAATCGCAGAAACCCAGTGCGTAAACTGCGGACAGTGCCGTGTATATTGTCCGACAGGTGCCATTTCCATTAAGACGCATATGGATGAAGTCTGGGAAGCTCTTGCAGATCCTGATGTACGTGTAGTAGCACAGATTGCGCCGGCAGTTCGTGTTGCGGTAGGTGATCATTACAGTCTTCCGAAGGGACGGAGCGTAATGGGCAAAATTGTCAATGCACTCCACAGAATGGGATTTGACGAGATTTATGATACTACTTTCAGCGCCGATCTTACTATTATGGAGGAGTCAGCAGAATTTCTAAAAAGAGTTGAGAAGGGGGAGAAACTTCCACTTCTTACCTCCTGTTGCCCTGCATGGGTGAAATTTATTACAGACCAGTATAAGGATTATATCCCGAATTTGTCTACCTGTAGATCCCCACAGGGAATGATGTCTGCAGTTATTAAAGAATACTTCCGTGATCCGGAGAATGCCAAGGGTAAAAAGACCGTTATGGTATCTATTATGCCATGTACAGCCAAGAAGGCTGAGGCAATCCGTCCGAACAGTTTTACTGATGAGAAACAGGATACGGATATTGTAATTACAACCACAGAGCTGCTGCGCATGATCGATAACTTTGGCCTTGATTTTGCACAGTTAGAGCCTGAAGCATGTGATATGCCATTTGGATTTGGCTCCGGCGGAGGCGTTATTTTTGGTGTTACCGGCGGTGTTACAGAGGCGGTTCTACGCCGCTTAAGCCCGGATCATTCCAAGGAGACCATGCGGGAGATTTCTGAGTGTGGTGTCCGTGGAGATGAAGGAATCAAAGAATTCACAGTTCCATACAAGGGAATGGATATCAATGTATGTGTGGCCAGTGGTCTTGCAAATGCAAGAACCGTTATGGAACGTGTAAAGAACGGCGAAGCAAACTATCATCTCATTGAAGTAATGGCATGCCGCCGTGGCTGTATTATGGGCGGTGGCCAGCCGGTACGGGCCGGTGACAGAACCAAAGCTGCAAGAGCGAAAGGTTTGTATAATGCCGACAATACAATGCTGATCAAGAAATCCGACGAGAACCCTATGGTTCTGGAACTGTATCAGGGACTGCTTAAAGGCAAAGAACACAAACTGCTCCATAATGATTTCTATTGATGCTGAAATATAGTAGCTGGACAGGCAATAATATGGTGCGCAAGAGCGCGCTTGAAAAGGCTCTTGAAAGCGGCTGCGTCAGCCACCGTAACCACCGCTACGCCTTCTTCCTCCGCCTTGCATATGAAGAGATCATCCTGCGTCAATATAGCAGAAACTTAATTTTCGATGTACAAGTATAATAAAAAGCCCGACTGCATATTATTTAGAGGAAGAGTATAAGCATTACGCTGTAAACAAATCTTGCAGACCTTTAAATAATCAGGCAGGAGGGCTTTTTTGTATGGAAAATTTTCAGGTTTACCGTGATATACAGGCCAGAACCGGAGGCGATATATACATAGGCGTTGTAGGCCCTGTCCGTACAGGAAAATCAACATTTATCCGCAGATTTATGGAACTGGTGGCTTTGCCCGGAATGGATGAAAAAATGCAGAAAGAGGTCAGGGACCAGCTTCCATTAAGTGGTTCCGGAAAAATGATCACAACTGTGGAACCCAAATTTATCCCAAAAGAAGCTGTATCAGTTGATCTTGGCGAAGACAGGAAGGCGAAAGTGCGGCTTATCGATTGTGTTGGTTTTCTTGTAAAGGATGCTGGAGGAAACGTTGAGGATGGTAAAGAGAGGATGGTAAAAACGCCCTGGTTTTCCAGGGCAATCCCCTTTCATGAAGCTGCAAAAGCGGGAACAGAAAAGGTTATCCAGGAACATTCTACGATCGGTCTTGTGATCACCACCGATGGAAGCTTTGGAGAAATAGCAAGGGAAAATTTTGTTCCGGCCGAGGAACAGACTGTGGCTGAATTGAAAACACAGGGAAAGCCATTTCTCATTGTAGTAAACTCTCAGTTTCCCTATAAAGAAGAAACCACTCAGATGGTTAACGGGCTTCAGAAGAAGTACCAGGTACCAGTTGTTGCGGTTAACTGTGAGCAGTTGAAAAAAGAAGATGTCGCATTGCTCCTGGAAAAAATCCTATATGAATTTCCCATTACCCAGCTGCAGTTTTTTATTCCCAAATGGGTGGAAATGCTGCCTGCAGACAGCGAATTGAAAAGCCAGATCCTTTCCCAGATCAAAGTGTGCATGAAGAAGCTTTTACACATTCGTGATGTTACCAGGGAATCGGTAAAACTGGAAGGTCCTTATGTACAGGATACTCTTCTGGATCACGTAGGTCTTTCTGATGGAACCATTCAGATACGGCTTCAGATAGATGATAAATATTACTATAAGATGCTTAGCGATATGAGTGGAATTCCTATGGAAAGTGAGTATGAGCTGATCCATACGATGAAGGAGCTTGCTGCAATGAAGGAAAAGTATGTAAAGGTTAAAGATGCCCTGGATGCAGTAAATAGCAGCGGCTACGGTGTAGTTGTACCAGAGCTTTCCCAGATTCAGCTGGAAGAGCCGGCTGTGATCCGCCAGGGAAATAAATATGGTGTGAAAATTAAATCAAAGAGTCCGTCTATTCATATGATCAAAGCAAATATTGAAACTGAAATTGCTCCGATCGTAGGTACGGAGCAGCAGGCAAAAGACTTGATCACTTATATTGGAGAAAGCGATGCAAGAGGAGAGAGCATCTGGGAGACGAATATTTTCGGGAAATCCATTGAACAGCTGGTACAGGATGGCATCCGCAGCAAGCTGACCATGATCAGCGAGGAAAGCCAGGTGAAGCTTCAGGATACCATGCAGAAAATCGTAAATGACAGTAAAGGCGGTCTTGTGTGTATTATCATATAGGGATTTTTATGAAAAAAGGCAGTATTGTTATAAGCACTGCCTTTTTTTTCATATATGAAAATACTTTATGGGTACTTACCAATATACGGAAAACTGTGGTGCTTCCCTTTCCTTATCAAAGATTATTTATATCCATGTTCTTTTTTCCAGCGCGCCAGATATTCCACCTGTTCCTCGTCTGAAAGAAACTGTGAATAAGGATCATTTCCCGCCGCAACACAACAGAAAAGTACAAGCAGCTGCAATGCAAAAAATAAAACAATAAGTAAAATTACAGGCAACATAAAAACCTCCTTGTAAAGTTTATATAAAAGTCTTTACAGAAAAGTTAAGAATATACATTGCAGTTTAAAAATTCCTAAAAATCCAGTATTTATGCGGGTTTGCGGGCTTTTATGCCTATCGTAAAGTATCGCAAAATATCGTATTTTGGTGTAAAAATGGTGTAGTAAATGGTGTAGTAAAAAGGAAAATCGAATTGAACTTATAAGAGCATTAGTGGAAAAATCTACCGGTGCTCTTTTTATGTATATGTGCTCCTTTGGCGGTAAATGATATGGTTATAGTACGGATTATATGAAAGGTTGGCGAACACCATAGACAAATACTGCCCTAACTGTAAAGAAAAATTGAAGCGATACGATACTGTGAAACGAATCGTAAGAGGTAAGAATCATTCAAAGAAGCTTGTTGCTATAGAGCGCTATAAATGTCCTAAGTGCAAGACTATTCATCGAGATCTCTCAGAATATGTATATCCTTTCAAGCATTATGAAGCAGATATCATAGATGGAGTAGTGGAAGGACTTATCGGTCCAGATACTTTAGGCTATGAAGATTTCCCTTGCGAGGAAACAATGAAACGTTGGAAGAAGCAGTGCATTAAACCGAGATTGTAATGGTAAATTTTTCCACTGACTTTGTTTTAACAATTTCGACCTTTTAACCTAGAATTAGTGTTGAAAGGAGGCGATGTTCTAATGGGAAATATTATAAGAGCAGAGGTATCGGAGAAGAATCCATACTGGATCGAGAAACATCGACATTACGAATTGAAACATTTTTGTCTGCAATACCCAATCTGGAAGAAGGCGTATTCTTCTCTGAATGGGATGTTAAGTAGACGTGAGGCATTGAACGCATTTGGGAAGGCGCGTCATGTATCAAACCCTACTGAGCGAATTGCTATACTCAAGCATTATTATTCTATCCGTATGGAGATGATTGAGAAAGTAGCAAAAGAAACTGATCCGGAGCTGGCAGAGTACATATTAAAAGGCGTTACAGAAGGATGGAGCTATGATATTTTGAAAGCTAGAATGAATATCCCTTGCTGCAAAGACGTGTACTATACAGCCTACCGGAGGTTCTTCTGGCTGCTGAACAAAGCGCGGGAATAATTCGTGAAAATCGCATTTGCTATTGTGAGAAAAGATAAAGGAGGCATATACATATGCGACAAACAATTTCGGTACCAAAAGATACAAAATTTGTAGAGTTCCAGTTGGATCTCAATGGTGACGACAAGAACGATGTTATAATCGAGTTACAATTTATTGAACGCACTCATTTGGGACGTTGGGGATTTGTAGTGATTTTACCTAATGGAAAAATTACGGGTAAATTGAATGCAAAACCTAACGAGCCATGGACTATCGTAGAAATTGAGCTCGAAAGTAAAAAGATTGACATTGACGTTATTAGAGAACCCGAGGATGACTCCATGATGATTATTACACATTGGTAAAAGAAAAAAGGGGCTGCATATTACAGCTCCTTTATCTTTTTTTGCCTGGACTTATTTAACGAGCGCCGCTAAGTTATTTAATTGCATATCTATGTGTTGTTTGCGTTCTTTGACTGCAGCTTCGTAGGTGTAATCGCCGTACATCGTTTTTACCTGCTCTGGTGTCCACTCGTCTCCGAGATCTTCCATAGTTTCAATAAACATCTGAATTTCTGTTTCTGTCATTTTATTATATCCTTTCTTTTCTAGTTTAATCGTCAAATCTGCTACAAGCTGTCATACAGTCAGGATATGCTGGACAACCGCAAGCAACACATCCACCAGGAATTTCGTCGTCTGATGGTTCGCGAGAATCGCTTTCGTATTCATATTCCGAGCAGTCTACAGTGTAACCGCATTCCGGGCAGACAAATTTTAAAAGCCCACCTTCTTCTATCTGATCCATTTCCACTTCGCATTCTGGACAGATACCACCACCGTAATCATGAATTGCATTGATTTCTTCAGTTGTCATAACAAAACCCTCCTTTTTGTAGTACGGCTATTCTAGCATATATGAAAATTTTTTGCCAGTAAAATTATTCGCGATTTTATCTTTCTCTTTTATAGGGAATAGATAAAATTTTAAGGAGGATTTTTTAAATGGATTCTGTAAATTTTAACGCAATGGTGGCAACAGCAAACGAAAAATACACAAAGCTTGTTGATTCCATGTATAAAGCTAAAACAGAGGATGATTTGAATAGAAATCTGAATATGATTCATAGCATATACAAGGATGAAATGGATTTGATCGCAAAGTTGCATGACATTACCGTGGAAAATAAATCAGAAGAACGGAAAGTTGAATTAAAGTTATTCGATTTCATGGTGAAGCGCTGAGGAAACTTGGCGTTTTACTTTTTTCTAGGATAAAAACCGTACTGAGGCAACAATATTACGGTTTATATTTATATCATGTAAAAAAAAGAGGGGGGGTGAATTAACTTGTTATAAGCGAAATAGATACCTTATTATTAAAATATTCACAATGGAGGAAAAGAAAATGAACTATCTTATTTTACTTATTGGAGTTGCTTTGGGAGTGGTATTAACGCTTTTATTTTTTTATCACAAATCGGGATACGGATATTTCACAGTAGTACCATATGATGAAGATACTGGATTTTACAACATAAATGTTCGTATACCAACTCAAGGCGACCTTTCTAAAAAGAAAAGAATTATCATATATAAAGAAGAACAGTCTTCGCAAAAATAACATGGCGTCTTATGAGAATATTACATAAAGGAGGATTTCAAAATGGAAATCGAACAGTTATTGCAGGATGAGATCAAGGATGAGCTCCAAGGGCTTAGTACACTTGAGCTTGGCTCAGACAAGTACAAAGTGACAACAGATGGAATTGTGAAACTGATGGACAAAGCAATCGAGATGGATAAGATCAACAGAGATCAAGACGAACGACAGGCGAATCGAAATGAAGATTTGGAACTGAAGTACAGACAGATTGAGGCTGAGATTAGAGATCGGAAGGTTAAAAATGTCATAACAGTAGTTATATCTGGCGTCGGAACTGTTGTAACCATCTGGGGGACACTCAAGACATTGAAGTTTGAAGAGGTCGGTACGGTCACCACAATGGCAGGTAGAAATTTCATTAATAATCTCTTCAAGAGAAAGTAATATTGGAACAAGGCGCTGAGGAAACTTGGCGTCTTTATTTTACTAATAAGGTATACAAACAATTTGCAGTGTGGTAAAATTGAAAATAGATTATTATTTCGAAAACGGAGGGTTCACTTATGATGAAGAAAACTATTATTGCTTCTATGGTTTTAGTAACAAGTCTGTTAGCAACACCGGTAATGGCGGAGAATAATTTCGGAGTCGATCTCGAGTCCATGAGTTTAGAGGATCTTATTTCTCTGAAAGATGCGGTGAATGAGCAAATCGCTGCAAAAGGTGGAGATAATGTTTTCGGAGCCGGCGTTTATGAAGTCGGTAAAGATATAAAAGCTGCTAGTTTCAAATTAATATGTTATGAAGGAACAGAGCTCACAGATGTGTTTATTTATGAAAACGAAGACGCGATGACTTCCAACGAACCTATATTTAGAGATTACTTGAATTATGACGATAAGAAAACCTCTCAAGAATCTTGTGTTATTAATTTAAAAGATGGTCAGATTCTTAAAACGACAGGAACATTACTCATCGAAGATGCTTCCACCGCTTTCTGGGCTCCGGAGGAATAATATGAAGCTGATTTCATTAAAATGTCCTGAATGCAGCTCCAATCTTCAAATTGAAGAGGGGCGTGATAAATGTTTCTGCCAATATTGTGGTGCTGAGATTTCTCTAAACGATTACTATAGTAGTCATATTTATCGAAAAGTTGACGAAGCACGAATCAAAGAAGCTGAATACAAGAAAGAAGTTAGAGTTAAACAAGCCGAGATAGATAAAGAAGTTAGGCTAAAAGAACTCGAAGTAGAAGCGCGACGAACTAAATCCAGTATTGTCAGAGTGGTTGTTAAATTAATTGCTTTTGCAATTCTTGTAATTGTCGCAGCAATATTTGATGTTGTTGGTAGTACAAATTTTGATTTAAGAGGGCTTGCTAATACAGCAGCTCTTATATTAGTTATGGCACCTATAGTCTTAATCTTTTTGTTTTTAAGCGAAAAGAAATAACCCCACATAAGGGCTTACGTAAATTCTACGTAGGCTCTTATTTTTTCGCTATTTTTACAGCTCCTATAATGAAAGGAGGAATTTTGTATGCGAAAAATGAGTAAAAACGCATGGGTATTTCAAATGACTGTTCATGGCGTAGAACCAGATAATGATGTCATAATTCAAGAACTGATAAATGAGTCAGGCGGTCTTATGATCGGAAAAAGGAAATTTTCGAAAGGCGTGTCTTATTTGTTGGTTGTTGATTTATTGGCATTGGATATCTTAATGACTGGAATGGCAGAAGCATATCCATGCGAAGTATCTTACAGAAAGGCAAAAGTAATAAAATTCTAAAAGTCAGAGTCCTAACCGGGGCTCTTTCTTTTTACTTAGAAGGAGCGACAAATGAAATACCATTACACAAAGCCAACAGAATATTCATCAATGTATGGACAGCTCTACGAATGTAATCATCCAGCATACAACCACTGTACTTTATATTTGATCGGGGATAAAGGGCTGGCGGTTATCCAACAAAGATACGACAAAAAATCAAAATGCACCTGGTGGTCTGAGATCGACCGGTGTTTGACGGATGCTCTATATTTACATTCCAAATTTAAATCAGTCTTTGATAAATACGCCAGTACACCTACGAATGGATTATATCCAACAATGACGGTCCGACAATTAATGTGGAATCTAAGGATGAAACCCATGGTCCGGGAACGCTGGGAAACATATTTCGATAAGACTGGATTTTAGCGAAAATTACATGGGGTGTTATGAAAAAAAAAATATTTTAGGAGGGTATCTATGACCGATATTGATAAACAAATAGAATCTTTAGGATATGAGATTCGTGTATCTGATTTATCTTGTTGTTATATTGTATATGAAAATAAAAAACAGGACCAGGAGGTGATCATCGAATGGGAAGATGATGATACGCCTGTTGAATGTTGTAAAATATTTTCGCAAACAATAACAAGAGTAAAAGATTGGTTAGGACATACGAATCAAATGCCTATGGCGCTAACTATTCAAGAGGCGGAGATATTTGTTGCTAAAATTAAAGAATTAAGAGAGGGCTCTTAACAAGGGCTCTTTCTTTTCGCCAATTTTACAATTTCTATTATGACAAAATATTTCAAGGGAGGAATCAGAGATGATTACATTAGCAATTTTATTATTACTTGGATTGGCGTTAATCGTATTCACAATTATTAGCGTTGTCGTAGTTGGCAGCGTTGGGTTTGTGATATTTGGTGACATCATCGTGGCAGTGTTAATAATTGCTTGGATTATCAGATGCATAGCCAAGAAATAACTACGAGCGGAGCTGGCAACGGCTCTTGCTCTTTCGCGGAGATAACACTTTCTATTATGACTAAATAATTCTAAGGAGGAACAAAGTCATGAAAAATTATTATTCTAAAATTAGAGAATTGGAGAAGGAACTTGAAAGAAATAAAAAGATATATAGCAAGTTATGTCGTCAAAGAGAAAATCTTAACGATCGGAAGGGCGTTGTTATGTTGACCGAGTGTATGGACTTAGAGATACAATTAATATCGGTATCTATAACTATTAGCAGTATTTCTGAGCAATTAAGATATCTGCACGAAGAATATAAGAAATATAAAGAGGAAAATTCAAGGGAGTTCTATGACCCAATGGACAATGTAGATATAGTAATGCTTATTCATAAGGACGGAAGTATTCACGGAACTATTTTATAAGAAGATTAGAGTCTTGGAGAAATCTAAGGCTCTTTCTCTTTCGCGATATTTACACTTTCTTTAGTGAGAAAAAATCAAAGGAGGTATCAAAGATTGGCGGGATTAATCGCAATTTTGGCCGGACTTCTCATATACACAGTATTGAAGTATATTGAGAAATAAGTCGGAACAAAACGATCGAGGTCAGCGATGGCCTCTTTCTTTTATTTTCGCGATATTTTCAATTCCTTTAATGGAGAAACAGTTAGCTCAGTTGGGAGAGCATTCCACAAGCGAAGGGTCGTGGGTTCGAGCCCCACACTGTTTCTTTTAGCTTTTAACCACTTCATATGAAAAGGAGAAAAACTATGAGATTAGAAACTTTAGCTGTATCAAAACTTATGGAAAGAATGGTGAACAATGGCGCATCGCTGGAAGAATTGAAAAAGGTTGCTGATTACATGGTAACCGCAGCCGTATACGATGAAATGACGGTTAATCTTTATGATGTTGCTGAGAAAAACGGAATTAAAGAACTTGCGAAAAAGTACCCGCCTAGTTTTTCATGGCTTGGCTCCAGCGATACATCTGCAAAAGAACTGCTCAACTTAAACCATGGCGTACCAAAGCACGAATACGATTTTTCCAAAACTAAAGTAGGCGACAAGATTACAGTCGACTTGAAAGAATTGGGGAAATTCAAAGCTACTGCTCATGAAGTGACGGATAACAACGTTCTTTTCATCTTTGATGATTATATTGCAGAGCGTCCTATGAATGAAAGACCTACGAACAAAGGCGGATATGAAAAATCCGATTTGAAGAAATGGATTGATACCTATTTATATAGTTTGTTCCCATTAGAATTGAGAAAGCGTATCGTTGAACTCACCATTCCTTCTGTTGGACAGGTTATTGGATGGGAGAACGAATGGAATAAAGAGCATTTTGAAGCCGATGACGATGAACAGCTTCCTCTTATGAAACTGAGAAAAAATAGAGTGGCATATTTTAATAATGAATGTGAATGGGGCTGGCTGCGAAATGCAATAAAGAAAGAATATTCTTCGGCTTCCTTTGCCCTTGTGGTCAACGGCGGCGGTGCGGATTACCTCAACGCTTCGGGCTCTTCTGGGGTTCGTCCGGCTTTCCGATTAAAGAAATAACAGATTAGAAAGGAGACGCCTATGAAGCCAAAGTTATTTTTCAAGAGAAACTCATCCACCATACTGACTGTACTTGGATGCGCTGGTGTTGTGGCAACTGCAGTGTTATCTGCCAAAGCAGCACCAAAAGCAAAGCGGCTGCTAGCTAACGCTGAGTTGGAGAAAGGTGAGGAGCTTACTGTACTAGAGAAAACCGAGACAGTGGCTCTTACATATTTGCCTGTGATATTGACCGGTTCGGCGACTATATTCTGCATCTGCGGAGCACAAATTCTTAACCAGCACCAGCAAGCATCTATGGCGAGTGCATACGCCTTGCTAGATCAGTCTTACAAAGATTATCGTAGAAAGTTGAAAGAATTATATGGAGAGGAAGCGGATCAGAGGATAATTGAGGCTATTGCTGTAGAAAAGGCTGAAAAAGTGCACATTCAAGCGTCTTATTTATGCAGTGATTGTGACATATCTTCAGATAAATCGGTTGGAAGACCGGTATTATTCTACGAAGAATATTCGAAGCGATTCTTTAGAGCTACGGTGGAACAAGTACAAAATGCCGAATACCATTTAAACCGAAACTACGCATTGGGCGGAAGTGTTATTCTAAATGAATTATATTCTTTTCTTGGTTTATCCTCTACCGACTTTGGAGAGGTTCTTGGCTGGGCGCCAACTGATGAAGGAGAATATTGGATTGAATTTAATCATCGTAGGGCAAAACTCAAAGACGGTACTGAGTTTTATATCATCGAGATGCCATTTGAGCCGCGGGTAAACTATGATGACTATTATGAAAGCGAAGAGGAGTATTATGCCAACAATCCAAATTCGCCAAAATTACAGATGCTTTAATGAAAGGAAATCATAAGGAGGAAAAATCATGGATAAAACAGTCAAGACTATCTTGAAAATTGGAGGCATATTTGCTGCAACGCAGGTATATGAAGTTTTAGTAAAAGGTCATATGTTATATTTAGTTGAGCCTTTACTGGACAAAAATGTGAATTTTAAAAGCGGCGCGGATCTAATATGTGAACCGACAAAGAAATTAAGATATAAGTCTATAATGGCGGTTAAGGATTTTTTCAAGAAATATGATAAATAAAGTTTTGACACCTGGGAAACTGGGTGTCTTACTTTTCGCCAAAATTACAGGTGCTTTAATGAAAGGAGGTATACATAAATGAAGAATAAACTGGATGTTACTAATCTTGTCAAAATTGCTGGCTGGATTGCCGTAGCCGTAGGAGGTCTTATGGCGAGTTGGGCTAGCGATAAGCAGCAACAGGAACAGACAGAAAAATCTGTCAAAGAGTATATTTCACAAAAAGAGGAGTCCTAACAAGGGCTTCTCAATTTTATTTTTTAGGAGGATATCATGAAGAAACCAAACGTAATGAAAATATTCAACACAGTAAAAAAAGCAGTCGAAAAAAAAAGTCCAGAGATTCTTATTGCTTTTGGTATTGCCGGAATGATTACAACTACTGTACTGGCAGTAAAAGCTACACCTAAGGCCATGGAAAAAATCAAAGAAGTTGAAAAGAATAAGAAAGAGGAATTCGATCGCGACCATGGATATTCTGAGTTAGATACCATGTTTAAACTAACCAAACCTGAAGTAGTCAAAGCAACCTGGAAATGTTATATTCCGGCGGCTATATCTGGTGCGACATCTATCGCATGCATCGTTGGAGCTAATACTGTACATTCAAAACGTAATGCAGCTATAGCAACAGCCTATAAGTTATCTGAAAAAGCACTCACAGAATATAAGGAAGCTACCATTGAAGAAGTAGGAAAAGAAAAAGCCAAGGCAATCAAAGATAGGGTGGCACAAAAACAGCTCGATAATAATCCTGTAAATGACAGTCAGGTTATCATCACTGGAAACGGTAAACAGCTTTGCTATGATGGTGTATCTGGACGATATTTTGAATCTAGTATACAGGAAATTGAGACTGCTGTGAATAAGATAAACCGTTCTTTAAATTACGACATGTATGTCTCATTAAGCGAATTTTATGACGAACTGGATCTCGAACATACTGATATAAGTGATGAGCTTGGGTGGAATTTGGATGATGGTTTGGTCGAGATTAGTTATGGCACTATGATAGCAAAAGATAACCGACCGTGCATCACCTTGGAATATCATGTCGCGCCAAAATATGATTTCTCAAAATTAATGTAACTCGCGAAAAAAGCAACCACTTTAATGGGAAATGAAAACTTATTTTTAGGAGGAAAATTAAAATGGAAGAAAAGAAAGTTATCACAATGGAGAATCGAGAAAACGAGTGTGAAAACAACGATGAAGTTCTTGAGGAAGTCATTGAGAAGGAATCTTTGTTTAATAAGGCAAAAAGATTTGTGAAGAGTAACAAGAAGAAAATCCTGGCAACAGGAGCGCTTCTGGTTACTGGAGCTATTGGATTTGCTTTTGGGGCAAGGTCTAACGATGGTGACGAAGATGACATTATTGACAGCACTTGTGAAGAAACTGAAAGTGATGATTCTGATTCCACAGAAGAAACTGAAGAATGAGATTCTATGAGAAAGGAGGAGCACCTATAACACGGTGTTTCTCTTTTTTTTTTTCGCAGGATGATGAATGCCTAAGTATGTATATGAGGGTCCTGTTCTGGAGTTCGAGCATCTTCTGACAGATAAATGGAGAGCTGAAACATTGGCGCCGACTAAACGTAAAGCTATTAGTAATCTCCAGTATCAGTTCAAGAAAAATAATAATAGATTACCAAACTCAAAGATTACTCTTCCGGGTAAGCTTCGTATGGTTAGTTAAGGAGGATATAAATGGATATTAAAGCTACACCAAACTCTCACCGATATAAGGCAGAGCAGGCTAAAGCTTCTGAGAAGAAAGTCCAGAAAATTGTTAGCGGAAATGTGAAAACAAGAAAAAAATCTGAAATGAGTAAATTCAAAGACACTATATTCGCTGAAGATGTGAATAGCGTGAAATCGTATCTATTCATTGATGTAATCATCCCTGCCATCAAAAAAGCCATATTTGAAACTGTGACAAATGGCGTTGATATGATGCTTTATGGGGAAGTACGAGGAAAGAAACGATCTTCTTATGACCAGGTATCATACAGAGATTATTCAAAGAGCGACCGACCATATTCGAGCAGATCATCTACGTCATTCGATCTGGATGAAATTAGTTTTGATAATCGCGGTGATGCGGAAGCTGTCCTGGATGGAATGACAGATATTCTTAATGAATACGATTCTGTATCGGTTGGGGATTTATACGACATGATTGGGAAAACGGCTCCATTCACCGCTTATAGATGGGGATGGACAAGCATTAGAACTGCTGAAACAATCAGAGGCAGAGGAGGAGAATATTTCCTTAAACTGCCCAAAGCAAAACCACTTTGATTGATATTTTAGAAAAGGAGAATTAACAAAATGAAAAAATTTAACATGGCAAATGTAACCAGAGCAATCAATAAAGCTGGTTTCAAGTTAAAAAAACACAGTCCGGAAATCCTGATTGTAGCAGGTGTAGTTGGAGTTGTAACAAGCGCGGTCATGGCTTGTAAAGCTACTATGAAGCTCAATGACACGCTGACTGACACAAAAGAAAAAGTAGAGGATTTCCATGCAGATGAAGCGAACTACACAGAGGAAGAAGGAAAGAAAACTCTGACTTTAATTTACAGTAAGGCAGCCCTTGATATTGCTAAGCTGTATGGTCCATCTGTAGTGCTTGGAGGATTATCTATCACTGCTATTCTTACATCAAATAACATCCTTAGAAAGAGGAATATTGCTCTCGCAGCAGCATACACAGCAGTTGACAAAAGCTTTAAAGAATATCGTGGACGTGTAATCGAGAGATTCGGTAAGGAGCTTGATCGCGAACTCAAATATAACATCAAGGCTAAAGAAGTAGAGGAAACTGTCGTAAGTGAGGACGGTACTGAGGTTGTAGAAAAGAAAACAATCGAACTTGCTGACCCAAATACATATTCTCCGTATGCAAAATTTTATGATGATGGATGTTCCGGTTGGACTAAGGACTCAGAAGCTAATCTCATGTTTCTTCGTATGCAGCAGGATGCAGCTACAAAGCGCCTGAAACAGCAGGGTTGGTTGTTACTGAATGACGTGTACGATATGCTTGGAATTCCTCGCACAAAAGACGGAATGGTCATTGGTTGGGTGTACGATGAAAAACATCCAGTTGGAGATAATTTCGTTGATTTTGGTATTTACGATACCAATAGAGCTTCGAACAGAGATTTTGTAAACGGTTACGAACGTACTATTCTTCTTGATTTCAATGTAGACGGCAATATCTACGATCTCATGTGAACGTTTGGAATGGGTACAGGAGACCCGTTACGAGATATGATGGATTGTATATTAGGAGAAGGAGAATAGTCATGACGGGACGTGAATTGATTGTTTATATTTTGGAAAACAATCTCGAAAACGAAAATATCTTCAATCCTGGAGAGGATTTAGAGGGATGTATTTTTATACGAGAAGACAGAGCTGCAGCTGATTGTGGCGTTGGGGTAGCGACAATAAAAGCATGGTGTGCGCGGAATTTCCTTGATTTTGTTAGACATGGCGGATGTATTTATATTTTAAAGAATAAAAAATACGAGGAGGTTAAACGATGGGAAGAAATTTAAAGATTAACCGTGATTTCGTATTATTTGCTGTTGGGGCTATCATTGGCTCCGCAGCAACTTGGTTATATTTGAAGGATGAGTATGACAGACGGCTTAAAGAGGATGTTGATTCCGTGAAAGAATCTTTTGGTAGACTCTACAAGAAAGAAGAAAAGCCAGAAGAAGAGAAGCCTTATACCCCGACAAAAGACGACCTTGCAACTTTGACAAAGACAATCCAGACAAATGGGTATAGAGATTATTCAAATAGTGAAGAGGAGGAAAAAGAGAGTATGAATGAGCCTTATGTCATTTCGCCGGACGATTTTAACGAGCTTGGCTATAACACAAAAACTCTTACATATTGGGAAGACGGAATAGTAACTGACAATGAGGACAACATCGTGGAAGATTATGAGGAGCATATCGGAGATGATGCACTTGGTCATTTTGGAGAATACGAGGATGACTCCGTATTTGTAAGAAACGATGAAGAGCAGACCGACTATGAGATTCTGCTCGATGGGCGAAATTATCACGACGTTTACGGAGACACTGACGATTAATCCGGAGGCATGATGGATAAAGAAAAAACAGTAAATAATTATTTTGAATTTCTCGCAGGTGTCGTGTCTGATGACCGTTTCGGAAAGAACGTGACGTATCGAAGACTGCTTATGCACCTTCATACAATAGAGTTCCGGTGGACCATTAAAGACGATTCAAACCGAGCTAATGACGGCGTAAGCATGAGATGGAGATTTGCGCAGGAGACTGGGAGAGAGAGATACTACGAAGAAATAAGCGAATGTCTTGCTGGTCCGTGTACAGTGCTCGAAATGTTGGTTGCTCTTGCTGTCAAGTGTGAGGAAAATATCATGGATGACCCAAATTATGGTAATCGTACAGGGCAGTGGTTCTGGAAAATGATCACTAATCTTGGTCTTTCCACGATGTATAACAATAAGTTTGATAAGAAAATTGTTAATATTGTTATAGAAAAATTCCTTGATCGCGAATATGAACCAAATGGACAGGGCGGTTTATTCGTAATCCGCAACTGTCGAAAAGACCTGCGTGAGGTACCAATTTGGCAACAGCTGTGTTGGTATCTGGACAATTTTTCTTGATATTTAGGAAAGGAGAAACACTAATGTAATGCTTGATTTTGTAAGGATTTCCACGCGTTCTAAAAAGCAGGGTGTTGTTGAAATCTATCCAAACTTTGTAATGAAAAAATCATCTGATCTCATGATTCGAGGTGGAGATTTCTATGCCGTCTGGGTCGAAGAAAATGGTCTATGGTCAACCGATGAGCAGGACGTCATTGATATGATTGACAGAGAGCTTAAAAATTTCACAATAAAATACAAAGAAAATTCCGGAAACGAATCGGTACATACTTTGTATATGTGGGATGCTACTTCTGGAATGATCGACGATTGGCATAAATACTGTCAAAAACAGCTTAGAGACAATTATCATCCACTTGATGAGGAATTGATATTTTCCAATATGGAGACTAAAAAAACTGATTATGCCAGTAAAAAGCTTCCATATCCACTGGAACAGGGAAATATATCTGCTTACAACAAATTAATCTCTACTTTATACTCTGAAGAAGAGAGAAGAAAAATTGAGTGGGCCATCGGATCTATAGTTGCAGGTGATTCAAAATATATTCAGAAATTTATGGTACTTTACGGTGCCGCAGGAACAGGTAAATCTACAATCTTAAATATCATACAAGCTTTGTTTGAGGGTTATTATTCGGTATTTGATGCTAAGGCGTTGGGATCGAGTAATAACTCTTTTGCGTTAGAGGCATTCAAAACCAATCCACTGGTCGCTATTCAGCATGACGGCGACCTATCAAGAATTGAAGACAACACCCGATTAAACAGTCTTGTTTCTCACGAGCTCATGACAGTTAATGAGAAATTCAAATCTGCATATTCTAACCGGTTTAATGCTTTTCTATTTATGGGAACTAATAAGCCGGTAAAGATTACAGATGGAAAGTCTGGTCTGATCCGAAGACTTATTGACGTATCGCCATCTGGCAACAAGCTCAATCCGAGAGAATATAAGGAAGCGATGGATCAGGTGACATTCGAACTTGGAGGAATAGCATACCATTGCAAGGAAGTATATTTGGAGAATCCAGGCGCATTTGACAACTATACACCAATAGCAATGTTGGGGGCATCTAACGACTTCTATAACTTTGTGGTGGATTCTTTTCGCGTGTTCAAAAAGGACGATAGAACAACTCTTAAAGCTGCGTGGGAGATGTATAAGGTTTATTGCGAGGATGCAAGAGTTCCGTATCCATTTTCTCAAAGAACATTTAAAGAGGAGTTGAAGAACTATTTTCGGGAGTTCACAGAGACCTTTAATGATGGCTCCGGTTCAAGGAACGTGTATAGCGGTTTTCGCAGTGATATTTTTGAGAAAAAAGTAAAAGAGGTAAGAGATGATGATAAAAGCAGAAGAGCTTCATGGATCAAACTTGAGAAATCTGAAGTTGGAAAAATTGGACCTTTCGAGGATCTCTGTAGCGACGCTCCCGCTCAGTACGCTAACTCGGACGAAACCCCAAGAAAGGGATGGACGAAAGTCAAGACCAAACTCAAAGATCTGAATGTTTCTAAGCTTCATTATGTCAAAGTTCCAGAATGGTTGATCGTAATCGACTTCGATCTCAAAGACGAGGATGGAAACAAATCTCTTGAGAAGAATTTGGAAGCCGCCAGCAAATGGCCTGCTACGTATGCTGAGGTAAGTAAGGGTGGTGCTGGATTACATCTTCATTATATTTACAAAGGGGACGTATCTAAGCTTTCCAGAATATACGACAAAGACATTGAGATCAAAGTGTTTACTGGCAACAGCTCACTCAGAAGAAAACTTACTTTATGTAATTCTTTGTTGATAGCAACAATCAGTTCAGGTTTACCAATGAAGGAGGAAAAAATGATAAGTACAGATATTATTCAGTCTGAAAAGGGACTGAGAACAACTATAAAGAAGTGCTTAGCAAAAGAAGTTCATCCCCAGGGGACTAAACCGAACGTGGACTTCATTTATAAAGTACTTGAAGATGCTTACAACAGCGGCATGAGCTATGATGTATCCGATATGAAGAACGCTGTGTACGCTTTCGCAGCCCAAAGTTCAAATCAGTCTGACCTTTGTATCAAGCTTGTGTCTAAAATGAAATTCAAGTCTGAAGAAGCTGCTCCCAATACCACAGGCGATGTAGAAAAGCCTATTATATTTTTTGATTGTGAGGTATTTCCTAATCTATTTCTTGTAAATTGGAAATTTCAAGGAAAAGATAAACCTATTGTCAGACTTATCAATCCAAGACCAACAGATATCGCAGAGCTTATAAAATACAGGCTGATTGGATTTAACTGCAGACAGTACGATAATCACATGCTTTATGCTTGCATGCTCGGTTATGACAATCAGCAGATATATGAACTTTCCCAGCATATCATCAACACAAAAAAAGGCGAAAAAAAAAAGTACACATTCGGCGAGGCATACAATCTTTCTTATACGGATGTCTACGACTTCGCCTCAGCTGGTAATAAAAAGAGTCTGAAAAAACTTGAGATTGAGATGAGTAATGTTGCAAACGATCCAAAATCTAAGATGGACGATGATCTAAGAGAGATGCTGAAAGGCATTAAACATCATGAGCTTGGACTTCCGTGGGATCAGCCAGTTCCAGAATCAAGATGGCAAGAGGTTGCTGAGTATTGCGATGACGATGTTATTGCTACTGAGGCGGGCTTTTATTATTTGAAATCAGATTGGACAGCAAGACAGATTCTGGCAGATCTCGCAGGGATGAGTGTGAATGACACCACAAATACGCTCACAACAAAATTTATATTTGGAAATAATAAGAACCCTCAGAATGAGTTCCATTATCGGAATCTTGCAGAACCAGTGCTCGACTTGGATGAGGATACATATCAATTCCTTGCTGAAGCGTGTCCTGAAATGATGAGTCAAACCCATGGGGAGGCGGGGTCATTACTTCCGTATTTTCCGGGATATAGATACGAAAACGGAGTCTCAATCTATCGAGGAGAAGAAGTCGGAGAAGGTGGGTATGTATATGCAGAGCCTGGTACGTATGGAAATGTCGCGTTGCTGGACATTGCTTCCATGCATCCTCACAGTACGATTGCTGAAGTCTTATTTGGAGTGAGATATACCAAGGCGTTCCGTGACATCGTTGAGGGTCGTGTGAGTATAAAACATAAAGCCTGGGACGAGGTCAATCATATGCTTGACGGGAAGTTGACGCCTTATATCCAGAAGGTAATTGATGGTGAAATGACAGCTAAGGATTTGGCTAATGCACTAAAGACAGCAATTAACTCTGTATACGGCCTAACTTCAGCCAAATTCGACAATGCGTTCCGTGATATTCGTAATAAGGACAACATTGTGGCTAAACGAGGCGCACTGTTCATGGTAGATCTGAAGAATGAGGTTCAGAAACGAGGTTTTACTGTTGCACATATTAAGACAGACTCAATCAAGATTCCAGATGCCACACCAGAGATTATCAAATTTGTTATGGACTTTGGTAAGAGATATGGATATACATTCGAACACGAGGCGACCTATGACCGTATGTGCCTTGTGAATAACGCGGTTTATATTGCCAAATACAAAAAGCCAGAAGAATGCGAGCAGTTATATGGATATATTCCAGGAGACAATGCGGATCACATTAAAGACCCATGGACAGCTACAGGTAAGCAGTTTGCGGTACCATATGTATTTAAGACATTATTTAGCAAAGAACCTGTCGACATTCGGGATATGTGCGAAACATTCTCTGTAAAATCAGCTTTATATTTGGATATGAATGAGAAACTTCCAGATGTATCTGGATATGAGAAGCGTTTGGAGAAGATCGAGAACGATTACAAAAAAGGCAAATTGTCTGATACACTATTCGAACCCGAAGCTACAGAGCTTGCTGAAAAAATAGCAGAAGGTCATGATTATCACTTTGTGGGAAAGGTTGGGGAGTTCTGTCCGGTTAAAACTGGTAAAGGTGGCGGAGTTCTTGTAAGAGAACAAGAAGGTAAATACTACGCAGCAACTGGAACCACTGGGTACCGTTGGTTGGAGTCCGATGTCATGTTTAACGGCGGAAATGACGAGTTTATTGACCGTTCATTCTATGATAAACTTGTGGATGATGCGGTAGAAGCCATATCCAAGTACGGTGACTTTGAATGGTTCGTATCTGATGACCCCTATACCTCACCACCGAGACTTGAGGATTTTATGAACATTCCAGAAGATGCGCCAGAAGAAATTCCGTTCGCGTAAAATACAGTCTCTATTACGAGAAAGGAGTGATATTTTTATGAAACGAATAGAAAGGGTATATGACAAAGATGTTCCATATTGGACAAACAGCCGGGAAGCAAATGTAATGTTTATTCAAATCGTAGAAAACAATCTAAAAAGTAGATTGGAACATAGCTCATGGGTGTCATTGAACGATGCTTTTGACGGGTTGGGTTTTCCAAGAACTATTGAAGGACAGAGGTTTGTATGGAAGAAAAAGAACATATCATTTACACTAATTCCAATTAACGAACATGATATCAAAATTATATTCGAGGGTTTGATACCACTGTTTTAAAAGAAGTGGAGCTTTGGCTAGAAATAGCTGAGGCTCTTTCTTTTATATTTATTCAGGAGGAAGGAATAGTTGCTTAGATTACTATACGAGTTAGGTTTTAGAAGACTTATTGATTATCGCATTGTTGGCGATTACTTGGACACAGATGACGGTATTCATTATCAAAAGAAATATATAAGAAAATATTATATCAAAAGGAGATAGAAACAATGGAATTAAGATTTTTAAACAATGGTAACATTCAAGTAGATGGTGCAAGAATCATCTTTAGAAACTTTGCAGGCGCTCCGTCTCAGTATAACAGAGAGGGTGATAGAAATTTCGCTATGGTTATTCCAGACGAGGAGACTGCTGAGAGATTAACCAACGAAGGCTGGAATGTAAAAGTCAATCCGCCAAGAGACGAGGAAGAAGGTCCATTCATGTATCTTCCAATCAAAGTGAAATTCAATGCTCGTGGTCCGAAAGTTTATCTTCTCACAGGGGACGCACATAATCTTATCGACGAGGAGATGATTGCTATGCTCGACGAGATTGATATTCAGAGTGTGAACATGGATATTCGTCCATACGATTGGGAATTTGGCGGAAAGAACGGTCGTGCGGCATATTTATCAGCTATGGAGGTAACTCAGAACATTGATCGTTTTGCCGCGAGATACGCTGAGGAAGAAAGTCCAGAAGAGTGATACGCGATAAAAACAAGTTCTCTAATGGAAAACAATCATATACATAAGGAGGATTTAAAATGAATAATCATCAGATAGTAATTTATGAGGCAAAAGGAGTATTAAAAACAGCGTTAAAAGTTGGGATGGGAATCAAACTTGGCTTAGAATTGGGAGATTTTATATACTATGTCGCACTGGGAGCTATGGGTAAATTAGGGGACAGATATTTCATCGAACAGGCTAAAAAAGGTTCAAAAGGAGCTAAGGAATGCTGTAAAAAATATGGTCTCGATTACGAAGATGATAACTCAGAAGATTCTTAACTGTGGAATTGTTTACTGTAAAAAGGGCTTTGGCTAGAAATAGCTAAGGCTCTTTAATTTCTATGAAAGGAAAACGATGAATGTAAGAAAATATGAAACGAGGCTCAATGAAAACGGATTCGTCATGCTGAATCTGGTGTTTTCGAAGTATATCCCAGAAATAGAAAACAACTTTAGCAATAGTGAAAAAATATATCAATTATGTTGTACTTTGAAATGGGATAGATTTTCTGAAGAGCATGTGTTTTTATTGAGTGTTGATATGAAATATAGGTTAAAGGCTTTTTTTGAAATCGGAATTGGGAACAACGATACATGTCTCGTAGACCGACGTGGTATAGCACAAAAAATTTTGCTGTCCAATGCCGCTAAAATGATAATGGTTCATAATCATCCATCTGGTGATCCTACACCAAGTAAAGAAGACCTAAATGTGAGTAATGAATTAAAGAAACTTGGTGAATTGTTAGATATTCCGTTTGTTGATTCAATAATTCTCGGAGATGGTATATACATAAGTTTTATGGAGAAAGGAATATTATGATGCAGACTATCTTTTTAAAAGAGGAAGAATGCTACTGTCCACTGGATAAGTTCTATGCAAACGTAGCGAAACATCTCGGTTATGATGTACCGTATGATGATGAAAAGCACAAATTTGACTGCCGAAAAATTTGCATAACACCTTCTGTTTATCAAAAAATCAAAGAATGTTATAAGCAAAGGTTCAATGATTCAGAATTGACCGTTGCTATGTTGTTTCTTGCATGTGGTCCTAAGATGACTGTTAATGAATTCCCTGATAAAAAATATATTGCGGAAGTTGAAGATGGTTTTGTTGTGGAGGAAATGGAAGATGAAGATTAGAACTCGTGGAAATAAAAATGCAGATGAAACAACCGATATTGTGTTTACTATAAAATCTACAAACCAGTGTTATCGTGCGACTATGGCAAGACTGAACATGTTTACCAAGAATTCATCAGAGCCACCAGAACAAATGGCAATTGTTTTTCGAGATACTGCTGAGATTGATCGAATGATTGACTTACTTCAGAACGTAAAGAAAATGGCAATTGGACAAATTGATGGGTATGAACTGAAGAAGGGAAGTCAAGATGATTAAATGGGGCAAAGTAAAAGAACCAAGTGCTGTTTTGTCATGGAGAGAAGATGTTACAGCGGCCAAGGAACTTTTATATCCAAAAGAAGTTATAAGGCGGCTGGAGGATGAACCAGATCCGAATAAACGTCAGAGGATTCTTCATGATGCCAGACACCGAATGTAGGAGGAATAAAATGAGACCAACCATGAACGATAGTAACAATATTGGGACAAGAACGCGGACTTCTGAAAAAGGAGTAAATCATGTCTAACCAATTCCTACGTGATTGCCAGATGGATGCCGTTAATAAAATGAAGAACGGCTGTATACTCAACGGCGGTGTTGGCACAGGGAAATCACGGACTGGTTTATATTATTATTTCAAAGAAAATGGTGGTAGTTTTATAGATCAGTCTTTTGTACCTATGAAAAAGCCACCACAGGATTTATACATCATCACGACTGCTATGAAAAGAGACAGTTGTGAATGGGACTCAGAGATCTCAAATTATCGTATGTCGACAAACTCGGAGTTAAATACTTTGTATCCGGGACAGAGTATTGTGGTGGATTCCTGGAACAACATCAAAAAATACGCAGATATAACGGGGGCGTTCTTTATATTTGATGAGGATAGAGTGTGTGGTTCTGGAGCATGGGTAAAAGCTTTTCTTAAAATATCTAAACATAACCATTGGATTATTCTATCAGCTACTCCGGGTGACACATGGTCTGATTATATTCCGGTATTCATCGCTAACGGATTCTATAAAAATAAAACGGAGTTCATAAGAGAGCATGTGGTATATTCCAGATTCACAAAATACCCTCAGATAGACCGGTATTTGAATACGGGAAGACTTGTTCGGTTACGGGACAGTATTCTTGTTGATATCAAGTTAGAACGAAGCACTGTTCCACACCATTTGGACGTATATTGTAAGTATGATATTCCGAAATACAAAGACGTAATCCGGAACAGATGGGACCCATTTAAAAATGAACCAATTGGTCAGGCATCTCAGCTATGTTACATACTGAGAAGAATTGTGAATGAGGACGAATTTCGGGTAATAGCTCTGATGGAGATTTTAGAGAAAACTCCCAGGGCTATTATATTTTACAATTTTGATTATGAGCGTGATATGTTGTTACATCTCTTTAGTGACGATGAATACATCGGCTTCGAGGTAGCTGAATGGTCAGGACACGCTCACATGCCCGTTCCGGATAACAAACGTTGGGTGTATTTGGTTCAGTACACTGCGGGGTGTGAGGGATGGAATTGTATTAAAACAGACACGATTATATTCTTCTCACAAAACTACAGCTACAAAGTAATGGAACAGGCTTGCGGCAGAATCGACAGACTGAATACACCGTTTAAGGATTTATATTACTACCATCTGAAGAGTAGAAGCGGCATTGACCTGGCGATTAGCAAAGCACTTGATAAGAAAAAGAAGTTCAATGAAAGGAAATTTACCAAATGGAATTAAGTAAAGATGATTTTGAATTTTTCGAGACGGCTATGACAGATCAAGAAGCAGCTAATATTCTACGGAATATGATAAAAAATACACCAGCACCAAGGGCGGATATGAAATCTATGATTAGATTCACATTTAGTCTGGCTTTGCATAAGGCAATTAAAGCATTGGAGGAGAAGAATGGAAATGGTCATTAAAATGCACAAAATTAAAAACGGAGCAAAAATCAGTATTGGAAGCGATTTTAAATCACTTATTTTTACAGTAGAACATCATTTCAACTGGTTTCAGAAACTGATGATGAAATGGTGTTTTGGTTTTAAGGTGGAAGATTATGATGAAGAGTAATCGCGTAGAAAACAGTTCCTCTTATGAGAAAAATGCGAGGAGGAACAGATGCATGTTAGATTACGAATGCTTGTTTGGTAACCATTTATACGAAAAACTCAAAGGAGTCATTAAAGGCGGTATATTTGTAAAGGTTAACGAAAATGACAGTCTGGTTGTTGAAATCAAAAGAAAGGACGGAAATAATTTTGGCGTATCATTTACGGATTTTTCAAATAGAATACTTAATGGCTTCACAACAGAGTATGCGGTTTATGAGGTGACTAGAAAGTATCGAAAATATGTAATGGAACAATTCTTTAAGTAATTTTAACAGCGGAAGGGATTCGAGAAAATCGGGTCTCTTCTTTTTGTCTTGGAAAGGATGATTTTATGCAATACGATTATAAAGAGGTGGATTTTGCTAAATATTGTAAAACCTGTGAGAACTTTGATAAGGAAGATATTGACGATCCATGCAACGAATGTCTGGCAGAGCCGAAGAATTTATATTCCCATAAGCCAGTAGAGTATGTAGAAGATCCTAAGAGAGTAAAAATGCTAAAGAAAATAAAAATGCTAAAGAAAATGGAGGGTAACAATTGAGCACACTGATATTTGTTATTAAAGTTGGAATTCTTGGCGTGTTAGCAACTGTTGGCTGCATGTTTATGGGAATGGGAATCGCTTATTTTTTTGATAACTTAGAGAAGAAGGGGAGGAATTACAAATGAAAGTGAAAATGACTTATTATGTTTTATATATGACTGAGAACGGCATCGGTAACAGAGTCGTTCAAGTTGATGGAGGTATTCAGGCTGCTGGACAGCTCCAGGCTATTTGTAATCAGATTATGAATCAAGATAAAGTAAACGATGTTCAGATTTTAACATGGAGACATCTACCGGCGCACGACGAAATTATTAATGATGAGGAAATAGAGTGATGACATACGGCGAGTTTCTTTTACAAATATTAGACAGTTCCACGGATGTAGTCACAGCTGCTTATAATACCGGTTTCGAAGCTGGCAAGAAATATGTTATGGAGCAGTTACAGAAATTTCTGGAGGAGAATGAAAAATGAATACAATTGTTTATATTGCATTATCCATCTTATTTTTTGGATGTACGTTTGCTTGCGGATATTGTTGTGCGATGACAAAAGTATGTAAGAATATGAAAGAGATTTTAGAGTCTGTGAACCCCAAAGCAAACGACGCTTTTATCAAGGGCGTGCTGTTTGTTAGCAGAGGATTTTATAATCATATGAGATAAGGAGAGCAAAGATGTTGATCATCAAAATTATCGTATTATTATGGGTTATAACTGGCACGCTTTTAGGTGTTGGATTTTGTTATTCGGATAAATCAGATGGATACTTCGACGGTCTTGACAACTTTACTCTTATCGTAACGGTGCTAAGTATGATATTAATTGGACCTCCGCTATTTATATACAGTGTAATCAAACATCATAAAAGAAGAGGATAAAACAATGCAGAAAGAAAAATTTATATCCGGAATGAACGGGCATATTGTGTTGTCACCTATGGAACGAGAAAGGATTATCCAACGTAGTGTAGAACGTGAGCACTGGAAGACCAAGTCTACTATTTGCATGGAGTAAATGGCAGAACTTCAGCAGCAGATAAGTAAGCAAATCAGAGGGTATGATGATAGATATGGACTCTTAGAAGAGATGGCGGACGTTTATATTTCGTTAAAACTTCTTGAGTCCATTTTCAATGTCACACCGGAAGAAATGCAGAAAGCGATTGATGTGAAGCTGGCTAGGGAAAGGAGTAATCAGTAGGGATGAATGTTAATTATCACTGTGATGAACTGATTAGTGAGATTGTGATGAAATTCGAAGAAACCCAGGAACAATTTATATTTCAGACAATTAGTGATTTTACATCAAATGTTTACCAGATTGAAATTGATAAGCAGGAGCTGATTGATGCAATTACGTTAATCCGAAAATCCAGAGGAGCGGATATTATCTTTAAAGACCCCAAAATCAGATTAGGATACGTGGCTGGATATGATGATGGTAAGATTGATGCCGAAAGAGAAAAGATGAGAAAAGAGGAGACAAAATGAAAGATATCATTGTTAATGTTTTTGCTGTGGTTGGAGTTTTTTGCAATTATTATTACCATTGGAATGTTCTTATTGATTATTATCGAGGACATCCGAGATTACATTAGAATAACAAAACATAGAATGAAGCGGGAATATGAAATCACTCACAGATTTGAAAAGAAACCATTAGCAAAATGTTATTGCATAGATTGTATACATTGTCGAGGATTCACATCGGATAATGATCATGTTCCGAGAGCAATTCCTTGCGATTTATGGGGATGTAATATCATTGCATATGACAACAGTTTTTGTTATCGGGCAGAACCCAAAATGTGAAAGGAGAAATAAAAAAGATGATTAAAGTTATTAAACCAAGGTCTCGTAGAAATATAGAATGCATGAACTGTGGAGCTTTGTTGAGCTATGAGAAAGAAGATGTGAAAAAAGCTGCTAGTAAAAAATTTAATGAGACGGCTTTCGAATTTGTTAACGATTACCACGATCATATCATATGTCCGGAATATGGAGAGGAGATTCGATTGGGGGCTATACGCTAATGGATAAAGATGAAATCATTGAACTCGCAAAAATATCAGGTTGTGATCTTGATGGGGATGTTGTTCTTATAGGCGATAAAACATATTACGTTCATATATTTAAAAATATTGTGGAGGAGATGTGAGTGAGTAATATTGGGATAACTTTATAATATATTTCAACCAAATGCAAAATGCTTACAATGCCGATATTGGGAGTCCGCTAGAAAAAACTTTATGGGGATTATTACTGGTGGTCGGTGTAGATTTAACTACTGTAAAAACCCACGACCAGAAAGGAGAAATCGGTAGGTATGAATAAAGGAGATTTCATATGAAAAAATTATATTTGGTATACGGGAATACGTGGTTTGGCGGATACGGTGAAGAAATACATATTTTCGGTGTTTTTTCGTCGCGTAAAATGGCTGAGAAAGTAAAGAAACAGGCAGAAGACGAATACTTCGAACAAGATCAACAATCTAGGTTTACAGAACTCAACGATAGATCTGAAGTCGAGTTTTATATCGTAGAGATACCTGAAGACACACGTATAGACGAAAAATTAGGAGGATACATAGAATGATTAAATTAAAAGATTTATTATCATGTTGTAGATCTAACGTGTACATTATGACTGGTCCCGTTCCAGCTCTTATTGTTTCTCCTTCACTCGATGCAAACGGCATCATTGACAAAGTGTTACTTGATACTGAAGTTAAATCTATATCGACATTGAATAATGATGGAATTAAAATACAACTCAAAACCAAAGGAGAAAGAGAAAGGGAGAAGCAAGATGAGTAAATCGTTATGCCATAGCTGTCGCCATAACTGCACAGATCATAAAACCAAATCGTCCATTAATCATAATGGAATCTGGTGCAATGCTAATTACGGCAGGGTCATAAAGAAGAAAGTTAAGGGTTGTAAAGATTATGAGCCTCGATCCGGAAGAGAGAAATGAGTGATGAGGATAAGAAAAAAATATAAAATGCCACATGGCTGGTATAAATTAAGAAAGAATGGCAATAAGTGGATGTATGAACAAAATTGTCTGATATTCGACACAAATAATTATCGTAGGCATCACGGGAAACGTTCTATTAGAAATGTTCAGATATGCATGGCTCTTAATTAGGCGCATATCAACCTCAGAAAGAAAGGGATAATAATATATGAGTAATATTGGAATCGCTGCCAACTTATTTCAACCAAGCGGAAAGTGTTTAAAATGTCGTCATTGGAATCCAGCCACAAAAGATTTCATGGGAAATGGAATGGGCGGATATTGTAGACTTGCTTACTGCAAAAATTCCCGACCAGAAAGGAGAAACAAAAAGAGATGATTAACATAATAATCCATAGACGGAAGGAAATTGACATTCACATTGTATTTGAAGCCCTTTCTGAGCAATTAACGATTCCATACAAGTACAATAGACGAACCCATACGATTGAGATACGAGAAAAGGTATCTCATCCAATTATGATTAGAGGAATGTATGGCTCGCTTCGGCAAACGCAAGGTTTGTATCCGGATTTCTATAACTGTTCTAGTCAAGAAGCAGAAACATATTTATCCGAGAGATCAACTGCGGTTGATGGTGTGGGTCTTAAACATGTCACAGACGTGGTAAAAATCATTGATATTTTAAAAATAGTAGAAAGTAATGATGATGAGTCTGATACAGCCGTGGATGTTAACTTAGGAGGGTATTGTGAATGATTCGGTTATCTGGGCGGTTTCTAAAATATAATCTTATTGATAAAAATGGTGTCCAATTTTCAAAATCAGCAACTATTAAAATCCCAAGCAAAGTCTTTGTGCTCTTCAATTTTGATAAGTCACATCCCATTGGTATTGCGAAAGTTATTAAAGATGAAGAAGGACTTTTGGCAGAAATTGAAAGCGGAATGGATGATGTCTTAGAATTACTTGAAGACGATAAGATTGGATGTGGTGGATATTATCGTGCGGTTAAAAGTCATATGGAATACGGTATAAAAGTTATCGACTCCGCTGAATTGGTGTCTATATCTATCACATTAGTGCCATCTAGTGCGGAATATTATGTTTCCAGAAAGGAGACGAGAAATGATTAAATTAGACGAAGAATCAGTATCTAAGATAATCAAAATCGCCATGTCCAATAATCAAAAATGTAATATTTGTGAATTTAGAGGAATGTGCTTTTTTTGCTTATTCATGTCTCAGCAATGATTATAAATATTATTCAAAGGGGTGACGGAAATGAAAACGATACAAATAGTCGTTCACGATTGTTGGGCGGAAGAACTTTATTCGAAACTTTCATGTTTATCTAGTATGATTCCTATTAGACAAGAACGACGTAGAGATGTGATAGAAATATCGGACGGCCTAATCTGCCCTGTACTTATTATCGGTAAATATGGGAGTTGGAATAGATTGGCAGGTTTGAGACCAGACTTTTGGATTGCTGGAGATGACGATTGTCGTGCAATGCTGACAATGAGTGCTGCCAAGGTCGGAGGAGTAGAACTTAACAGGATAGAGGATGTGCTGAAAATTGTAGAGATATTAAGAGTGGAGGATGTTTGTAAATAATGACGAACAATAAAGATTTCATCGAGGAACTCGCGGAGAGAAAAATCAGTCTCAAAGATTTCTTTGATTTGTTGAATGTCTGGGAAGGCATGAGATATGCGGAGAAAGGCATTGTTATAAGAAAACTTGTAGAGGAGGAAAAGAAGTGATCTTATATGTAGTTCATGGAAATACTTATTATAACGATTATGGTTATGGTCATATCGAAAAAATCTTCGGTGTTTATACAGAAAAAGACGCTGCTGAGGTGGCTAAAGATCTAGTAACAAAAGAGCTGTAGTTGAGAATTTATCAGATGTCGACGTGGATATTCTGGAAATCGAAGCTGACAAACTTGTGGAAATTGAGCTGGGAGGATATTGTGAATGAGCATTAAATTAGAAAATGTGGTTCTGGCAAGTCCGGAGCAGATGGAGTTTATTATTCAGGGAATGAGAAATCCTATGAATTCTTGGGAGAAGAGTGATACGTGTTTTTCTGATGAATCATGCGTGAATTGTTATGATAATCAAAGGGATTTATGTGATAAAGATTCGTTTTTTAGAAAAGATGAAAAACTTGGATCTAACGACCACTCGCTCATGCAGCGCTTATCCAATGCAGATACTGAGCATCGGAAGTATATGAGAATGATGCCGGTGTATGTGAGAATTACGGCACCGCTGTACTGGTGGAAAGAATTTGATACATATAAAGTTGGTACTGTTGCAAACTCCTGTAGTACGATGCACAAAATTGCTGAAAAAGAATTTACTCTTGAGGATTTCTCTACAGAGCATCTTATTTCTGATGAATCTATTCCAACCCGCATATATTCTGCTAAGGATATGATGGAAACCACGATCAAAAACCTAAATATGTTTCGTGAGTTATATTTAAAAACCAGAGATAAAACATATTGGTGGCAGATGATTCAGCTTCTTCCGAGTAATTATAACCAGACTCGTAACGTTATGCTGAACTATGAGGTGCTAGCGAATATCTACAGACAGCGGAAGAATCACAAGCTGGATGAATGGCGAGAGGTTTGTAAGTGGATCGAGAGTCTTCCGTATAATGAGTTGATTACCGTAGACTCTCGTGAGGCGATAAAAGAAGAGCTCAGGAAGGAAATTTGGAAGCACATGGCACTGCTGAATACGCTAAAATACATCCAGATCAGTTAATAACAATAGCGGAGATGGAGGCTGATGCAAGACGAGCGATACCAGCTGATAGAAGATACGATAAGGAGTAGCAATGACTATGAAAACAGTTATTGGTGGTTTGGTTTTGGCATTAGAAAGCATTATTATACATAGTATGGGATACGCTATAACCACTTGGCAGTGGTGGGCTGTGTTTTTACTCACTGTATTATATGCGTTTATATTATTACTTTTTTGATCGCATGGAGGAATGAAGTACTATGAAGAAAAAATTCAGAATTATTATTGCGGCTATGTTATGTATCTGCCTGACTATCGGAGTTACTGGGTGCGCGGCATTAGAAGATACAATTAATGAGATTCAGGGGAATCTTACCGGTAATGGTTACACTATCCGTACATATGATAACTACGGAAATAAAGTAATGACCACCGTGGGCGACAAGATTAATGTGAAAGGCAATAAAGTTAAATCCAAGAGCTATGACAGTAGCGGTAGTATTATCACAAATTACGATATATCATCCGTAATTACAATTAATATTGATGGAGAGCAGATTCAGAGCTGTGGTGACACCTGTATATTCGAGCAGGATGGACTGATACCGGACGCTGATTTCACCCAGAGTGATATTTATAGTCACACCGATGGGGCACTGTTAGACAACACCTTCGTTTCCGGAATCATTAATGAATATAAAAATTATTTCGGAAAATCAAGGGTCGTGGTTATCAAATCACAGCTCGGACAGCCGATTACTGCATATTCTGGGGACGAAGTGTATTGGAAAGTTCCTGACGACTTACCAAAGATGACGAAATTAATGATTGATGGTAAGGCTCTTTATATCCACCGGGCAAATTTCCAGATTATTGATACGGCTTTGTTGGGTTAGGAGAAGTAAAGTCCAAACTGAAGTTCAGATCTCGAATAGGGCTACGGTAGAAATACTGTGGCTCTATTTTTAATTTCACACCACGAAAAGGAGGATTTTTTGTATGAACAAAAAGTATGAAGAATTTGTAGGCTGTTTGAGAGACGAATTGATGAAGTGTCTTGGACTTGGCGAGAAACAAATCTACTTTGAAGAGCGAGATGAGAATGGAATGACTCCTAATGGGGATCGACTGTTTGTAGAAGTCCGAGCTTCAGCGGCAGGAAAAGAAGTCTGTGGAATTCACACGGAGGAACTTTTTGAAGATTACGAAGATGGTGTTTCAGTAGAAACAATCGCAAGCACAGTGGCGGGAGAGGTGTTGAAATTAAGAGCAGCTGGATTTTTTGAGAGGACAAAGAATCTGAACGATTATGAGAAAATAAAAGGGGACTTATTCATCCGCCCTCTTAATAGAAAACTCTATGAAAAAGAACTGTCCAAAGCCGTATACAAGGTGATTGGGGAAATTGCGTTGGTGTTGTATATGCAAGTGGGAAAGGCGGAAAACCGGATCGCCAGTATGAAAATACGACGAGAGAATCTGAATGAGTGGGGACTGAGCGCAGAGACAGTATTCGATACGGCGCTTCTGAATACCTATTTCATTTCTCCTCCTCGTATCTACTTATGGGAAGAAATGTTATCCAATCCAGATTACAGCGGTGAATGCTTTATGGATTTGAATAATGATTTTCAAATAGATAATTATGAGGTTGGAAATTGTCTTAGCACCGTAAGAAAAACAAATGGAGGAGTCGCAATATTTTTGCCAGGCGTAGCTCAAAGATTAGCCCATTTGCTTAATGGAGACTTTTATGTAGTATTCACAAGTATCCATGAAGCAATGATACATAGTGTAGATAGTTTATATCCTCCGGAAGATTTGGAGCGAATCTTGAAAGAAACTATCATGGAGGCGACACCGGAGGAAGATTTTCTCACTGACAAGATATATAAATATAGTAGGAAAACCGGTACTTTTTGGATTTATAAAGATGGTACTTTCTTTAATCTTGGAGTGCCAGAATTTCTTGAACAAGAAAGGAAAATGTGATGACAAAAGCAATTGGATTATATCTAGTCTGGACTGGAATCATTTGGTCCGTTATTTTTATAGTAGGGATAGAGCTAGATGCGAACGAAAGAATTAGGACTGGTTTAGGATATATGCTTATTTCGGCTCTTATCGAGATTGGCTTTTATTTGTTGAACGGAGGCTTTTAATATGACCAGAGCTGAAATGCGACGACAGAAAAGAGAATCTGAGAAAGAGCACACAATCACATATAACCTCACTAAGGCTCAGCTGGATCAAATGGTGAATAGTCTTGTGCAGAAACAGATATCTGAAGCAAAGCGAGAGGCGGCAGATGAAGCAATCAACACTGCGCTTGCGTTATTTCTTGGACTACCTCTTTGTGTTTTGATGGATGAGTATTGGAAGAAGTCTTATGCGCAAAAACTACCGGGATTCACAGATAGGGTTATCGAATATTACGAAGCATGGCAGGACGGTAAGCTGAGCTTGGATGAGATTAAGGATAAGCTTTGGAAATATGGCGGAGTCCGGTTAAAGGCTGAGAAAGTGATGGTGTGAGGATGTTTGATTTTTTAATTGATGTCATGCTCGGGATGTTGTTAATATGTTTGATGGCAGTTGCGGTGTCATGGACAATTAAAATTATTATTGATATTTGGAGGAGTATTTGAAAATGGCAATAGCAAGAAAATGCGACAGGTGTGGAAAGTATTATGATGAGAATAAGAAATATAGATATAACTTGGTTATGGGAACTGTAATTGGGTTACGCTTCGAGACCCTTGAAGGTTTCAACAGTAGTAGAATTGATTTGTGTGATGAGTGTCTTGGAAAGATAAAAAATTTTCTTGGCACAGATATATTAAAGGAAAGGGAATGAAAGAATAAATTATGATGTTAGACTTATTGATTAGTATCTTATTCTGGATATTATTGGTGATCGGGCTTTGGATTCTCTGGATCATTTAAAAGAAAGGAAGAAAAGAAATGGGAAGACACGGTAATAGAAACAGTGAGGGGTTTGATGATCCTACAGCCTGTGGAGCGATAAACAGAGCTGATCGTGAGATTGATTATCGTAGATTTAAAAAGACTATGAGAGATTTGCATAATATTTGTGCAATGAATGGTTTTGTTATCCAGGGGCGTGTGGTGCTTCAGGATAAGACGAACGGAAAGGTTTGGAGATAGAATGTGGGAAGACCGAAAGGATTTAACGGTAAATGTGAACAGTATCGACTTCGACTGTCGCAGGAGGAGAATTACATTTTAAAAAAATTAGCGGAAAAGGAAGGTTTGTCTAAGGCAGAAGTCTTGAGAAAAGGATTGAAAATTTTCAATTATTTATCGAAAAATGGTGGAATTATTGGATATCCAGAAATAGAAGAAAATGATAATGATATTAATGGATATCCAAAAACTGACGAGGAAGACGAAGACATCTGGTAATTATTGGATATCCAAAAACTAAAGTAATAATTATTGGATATCCAAAAACTCGGTCAAAATCGTCAAAAAACACCATTTTAGGGCTATTTTGGACTAAAAATGGGATAATTGTTGGATATCCACTTATCCAAGAGGTAACCCCCTTATTATTACGTGAGAAAAAAATAAAATATATAAAGACTTTTGCTACCCCTTACCGCTTGGATAATATTGGATATCCAAAAACTAAATGGAGGAATTTTATGCGAAACAGCATTAGCGAAGTTGAGTTCATTTGTATTTTTGCAGGCAACCTTAGCGATATTATGGACGAGGTCGGAATCAGTCAAAGACAGTTGGCGAAAAAAGCTCATATTACAGAGGCTGCGTTGAGTAGATATTTGAATAAGCAGCGAATGCCGAACATGAGAACGTTTATGAATCTCTGCTATGCTCTGCAATGCGAATATTCTGATTTACTTCCTACATACAGTATGGTTGAATGATGTGGAAGTGGCTCGTGATATTTACAAGTTCTATTATGGAACCATAAGGTTTACATTTATATTTCAGGAGGATTGAAAGATGAAGAAAGAAAACATTAGTAAGTTTGTTGGGGAACACAAATGGAAAATTGTTGGTGGAGTTGTCACGGTAGCTGCTTTTGTGGGCGGTGTTGGTGCTGGATACGGATATTGCTGTAAACGTAATGTTGTACTTAAAAGTAAAATTGTGAATACATTATTACTCGATTGTAAGGATTATTACGGAAACAAACCAGCAGTATTTGCAGTAGTCGACACCGCCGGTATAGAGCTTACAAAACTCGGGACATTAGGCGAAAGAATAATTTCTAATGGAATTGACCCAGACGCAAACGTCGCTACACATTTTCTGGTATTCGGAAAAGGTAAAAAGAAATAAAAACTTTATATTCTAAATCAGGGCGCTTGAATTACAGGCGCTCTTTTTTTGGCTATACCACGAAAGGAGTGATATTTCTTGTGAACGAATTTGATACAAAAAGAGACGGTATTCCGGTTCGAATTGTCGAAACTGGCGAGGAGTTTAATTCTATACAAGCATGCGCAAACAGACTGAATGTTGACGCTAAATGGTTGGGAAAAGTCGTTAGAGGAGAAACAGGATTCAACACATGTCATGGTTATCATATCGTCGTTTCGGGAGGACGATATTCTTCAGATCCTCCACTAGATATTATAGGACGTCCTGGACAGCGAATTGAAGTTTTGGAATCTGGCGAAGAATTTCAATCGGCTAGAGAATGTGCAAGAAATATTGAGGGTGATCATAAGAGCGTGCTTAGAGCAGCTCGTAATAATAGAGAGTATAAAGAGAGGCATTTCAAGTTAATTACCTGATGTTACGAACGTGCCCCAAAAGATTACGTGCGAAAATTACATACACTTTTATAGAGAGAAGATGACGGATTAGCGATTTACGCTGGTTCGTTGTCTTTTATATTTTGGAACGTACTCGGATGTTCTTCGGACTCCGGGTCTTCTTGGACCTTTAGCTCAGTTGGTTAGAGCGTCCGGCTCATAACCGGGATGTCGATGGATCGTACCCATCAAGGTCCACTCTATAAAAGAAAGGGATTTGCCATGAAAGAAAATAAATTTCAGGCTGACTTGAAGAAAGAATTAAAAAGCAGATTTCCGGGTTGTATTGTAACAAAATTGGATTCTGCTGATATTCAAGGAATTCCTGATTTATTGGTTTTGTATAAAGACAAGTGGGCTGCTCTTGAAGTCAAAAAGAGCGCTACAGCTCCACATCGACCGAATCAGGATTATTACGTTGAAAAAATGGATAATATGTCATTTTCAAAATTTATATATCCAGAGAACAAGGAGGAAGTATTAGATGAACTTCATCAAGCATTCGAATCTTAGCGGACTTCATGCACCGTTTTCTGCAAGTTCAAGTGCATGGCTGAGATATTCGGACGACAAGTTACTCACTGTATTTGAAAATCTGAAAGATAAAGAAATCGGCACTAAGCTTCACGCTTGGGCTAAAGACACGATTGATTTAGGAATTAAGCAGCCTCGATCAAAGAAGACGATATACGCATATGTGAACGATGCGATAGGCTTCAAGATGGATACCGAGGTTGTCTTATACTATTCAAATAATTTCTTCGGAACAGCCGATGCTATCTGCTTCAGAAATAACATATTACGAATACATGATTTAAAGACAGGCAAAACCGGAAAAATTGAAGATCATATTGAACAATTGGAAGTATATGCAGCTCTGTTCTGTTTGGAGTATAAATATAAGCCTAGTGCGATTGATATCGAACTCCGTTTGTATAAACAGGATGAAGTTCTGGTACATCATCCTGATCCAGAAAAGATTTCCTACATTATGGACACTATTATTCATTTCGATGAACTTATAGAAAAGAGTAGATTGCAGGAGGTGTGATATGAGTTCCATACTTGAAGAGATAGATTCGTATTTTGGTTGCGGATCTATGAGCGATGAGGAATATTTGGAGCATTACGGTATGCCTAGAAGATCCGGTAGATATCCTTGGGGATCTGGTAAAGAGCCATTTCAGTCCAGTAGGGATTTCTTAGGTCGTGTCGAACAGATGAGAAAGAACGGATTCACCTATACTGACCCGCAGACTGGAAAGAAATATACTGGCGATAATGCTATTGCAAAGTCTCTTGGATATTCTTCTACTGATTTCCGAACTGTGTACGCTATCGCCAAGGATGAGCGTCGTGGATATGACGTGGCAAGAGCACAAGCTCTGAAGAAAAAAAGAGTGAGTGCAACTGAAATCGGAAGACAATTAGGTGTCAATGAATCTACGGTCAGATCATACCTGAACCCAAATTCGGAATCCAGAATGAAACAGGCAAGAGCTACTGCCGAGATGTTAAAGAAACATGTTGATGAGAAAGGTATGATTGATGTCGGGACTGGCGTCGATCGCGAATTAAACATTTCAAAAGAGAAGTTAGATCAGGCTCTCTTCATCTTACAGGCTGAGGGTGGATACAAAGTCTACGGTGGTCGCTTTGCGCAGGTGACCAACAAGGGCCAGATGACAACACAACGAGTGCTCTGTAAACCAGACACTCCTCATAATGCCATTTATGATTTGGACAAGATTCATACCATTAAAGATTATATTTCAAGAGACGGCGGAAACACATACGAAAAGAAATTTCATTACCCAGAAAGTATGGATTCTAAACGACTGAAAATCCGCTATGCAGAAGAAGGCGGATTGGAAAGGGATGGTTTAGTTCAACTCCGTCCTGGTGTTGCTGATTTGTCTCTTGGTGAATCCAGATATTCCCAGGTCAGAATCATGGTTGATGGAAAGAAGTACATCAAAGGAATGGCTGTTTACGGTGATCCAAAAGACTTTCCGGCAGGTGTGGATGTTATATTTAACACCAACAAATCTAAGAGCGTTTCTAAACTTGATGTTCTGAAAGATATTAAGAACGATCCAGATAACCCATTTGGTGCAGCCATTAAAGAGAAAGATCAGGGTGGACAGTATTGGTATACTGATAAAAAAGGCGAAAAGAAACTTGGTTTAATTAACAAGACACGAGCTGAGGGTGATTGGACCGAATGGAAAGATTCTTTACCATCCCAGTTCTTGTCCAAACAGTCCAAGGCTATGGCCGAGAAGCAGCTTGGTATTGCTAAAGCAGATAAGAAAGAGGAGTTTGCTGAGATTAATGCTCTCACGAACCCGACTATAAAGAAGTATTATTTGGAGAAGTTTGCTCAGTCATGTGACTCTGCGGCTGTGCATTTGAAAGCGGCTGCTCTTCCTGGACAGAAATATCATGTCATACTTCCGCTTACTACTATGTCAGATAAAGAAGTATACGCTCCTGGGTATCCGGATGGAAGTAAACTTGCGCTTATTCGTTTTCCGCACGGAGGGACTTTTGAGATACCTATTCTTACCGTAAACAATAAGAATAGAGAAGCCATCGAAATGATCGGTAAAACTTCAATTGATGCTGTTGGTATTAATAGCAAAGTTGCCGAACGATTATCTGGGGCAGACTTCGATGGTGATACAGCAATGTGCATTCCTACCCATGATAAAGCTGGTAAGGTGAAGATTGCTTCTCGTCCTGCTTTGGAAGGGCTTGTTGGATTCGACCCCAAAATGGAGTACGGTGGAGAGAAAAGAGTCGATAACGAAGGAAAAGAACATTACTATCGTGGTGGGCATGAGTATCAGCTTTTGAAAAAGACCGATACTGAAATGGGTAAAATCAGTAATCTTATCACAGACATGACCCTTGCTGGAGCAGATGATAATAAGATGGCAAGAGCGGTTCGCCATTCAATGGTTGTTATCGACGCGGAGAAACATCATCTGGACTATAAACAGAGTGAGATAGATAACAATATTCCAGCTTTGAAAAAAGAATACCAGGCACACTATGATTCGACCGGCCATCTGAGATTTGGCGGAGCATCTACTCTTATTTCCAGAGCTAAAGGAGAAGTGGATGTTGATAAGAGACAGGGACAGCCCCATGTTAATCTGAAAGGCAAGCCAGATTATGATCCGTCAAGACCAGAAGGTGCATTACTGTACAGAAGAGCAGATGACGCGGACTACACCACTACTAAAGTGGATAAACGAACTGGCGAAATCGTTGAAGTACAGAAAGTTCGTACTCAGAAGAGCACTAATATGGCAGAAACCGATGACGCCATGACCCTAGTATCTGAGTATAGACACCCCATGGAACTGGTCTACGCTGACTATGCCAATACCATGAAATCGCTTGCCAATCAGGCACGTGTTGAAATTAGTAAGACCGGTAAGATAGCTTATAGCAAGGAAGCTAAGGCTAAGTATCAGACAGAGGTCAATAGTCTTGAGCAAAAGCTTCATAAAGCACAACTTAATACGGTACGTGAGAGGACTGCCAATCGTATGGCTGCAGCCACTATCAATGCCAAAAAGAAAGAAGCTGAGGAAGCTGGTGTTAAATTGAAGACTAAAGAAATTAAGAAGGATTCGCAGAGAGCGTTGAGTAAAGCTAGAGAAGAAGTGGGTTCTATCTCCAGAAAAGAGAGAAATATCCAGATAACTGACAAAGAATGGGAAGCCATTCAGGCAGGTGCAATCAGTGAGAACAAATTGAAATCAATCCTTCAAAACTGTGATCCTGATTCACTTCGCCAGAGAGCAATGCCTAAATCATCTGCTTCTATCAGCGCAGCTACAGCAAATCGTATCAAAGCGATGTCTTCTTCTTATACAATTCAACAGATTGCAGACAAACTTGGTGTTTCTACATCAACAGTTTCTAAATATTTGAAAGGAGCAACAGCTTAATGAGTGATTGTAGATTAACGACATTTGACAATCCGTATGATCCATTTGAGCAGTTTGCTCTTTGGATGCTGTTTGATAACCGAAATGGTTACAATACATGCGGAAAGATAGATAGACTTACCCATTATTCTGATGATATGTCAGAAAAAGAGTTCGATGAAGAACACGAAAGAGTTATTGATGAAATCATTGATAACGATTTTCTTAATATTTACAAAAAAGTGTACAGAAATCAAAAGAATACAGATCCAAATACCACAGAGGTGGCTTAATCGGAGCGAAAGATATAGAGGGGGGTCTCAAAAATCACACCCCCTCCCTGCATCGCCCCGGTCTTTGAAAATTCTCCGGGGGATATTTTCCAGAAAACATTTGGGTGAAACCCCGGCTGATATTTTCTTAATTTACTGTGTTTAGGCGAACTTATAGAACTATTTCGCGCTATTTACGTATTTTTTTCATAGGTAAAATTCTCCTTTCAGTGAAAAGATAAATCCACATTTTCCGATGGCTCTATAAGTTCACCTAAACACAGTACAAAGTCTATTAAATTTGCAAGAAAGAGGTGTACAACTATGTCAAAAGCCAAGGAATCTAAGCGCCTTCGACCGGTATTGTCGCCGGAGGCAAGAGAAAACCAGCTCATATCCTTGGCGATGGACCGCGCTGAGGAAAAATTACTTAATGGAACGGCATCTTCCCAGCTGATTACTCATTTTCTTAAACTCGGAACAGAGAAAGAGCGATTAGAGAGGGAGAAACTAGCAAAAGAGAATGAACTACTCAAAGCTAAAACCAGTGCGATTGAAGCTAGCAAAGAATCTGCTGTAGAATATGCCAAAGTTCTTGAAGCCATGCGTGCTTATGGTGGCAACGGAAATATAGGTGAGAGCTATGACGAATATTAGAACATACTCCGAACTGGTGCGCTTGCCGACATTTAAACAGCGGTATGAATATTTGCGTTTAGGTGGCTCCGTTGGAGAAGATACGTTCGGGTTTGACCGATATTTGAATCAGATATTTTACAAATCTAAAGAATGGAATAGAATTCGGGATCAGGTGATTATTCGAGACCATGGGTGTGATCTTGGTTTGGACGGATACGAGATAAATGACCGAATACTCATTCATCATATGAACCCAATCACCAAAGCCGATATTTTGGAGCGTACTGAGTTTCTACTAAACCCAGATTATCTTATTTCGACTATGAAACGCACGCACGATGCCATACATTATGGCACATATGAATCACTGACTGATGTTTTTGTTATAGAAAGAACTAAAAACGATACATGTCCATGGAGGAGGTGATACTGAGATGGATGATGAAAGTATACTTGTGACAATCAAGAAAATGATTGGATTACCCGAAGAGTACGAGCAATTCGATACAGACATAATTACACATATCAATACCACATTCATGATTCTTAATCAGTTGGGGGTTGGACCATCTAAAGGTTTCAGAATCTCTGATAAAACAACTACTTGGAGCGAGTATCTACCAGAGGGATCTGATTTAGAGGGTGTAAAATCATACATACATCTGAATGTGAAATTGCTCTTTGATCCACCTCAGAATGCTACTCTCATGGATTCTATTAACCGACAGATTAACATGCTCGAATTTAGATTGGTTGTGAACGCTGATAAAGGAGAGGAGGTGTGATATGGAAAATGAATACTTATCCCATCACGGAATACTTGGTATGAAATGGGGTGTGAGACGGTACCAGAACAAAGATGGAACGCTTACTTCCGCTGGCAGAAAAAAAGCTTCAAAGATGAGAGCTGAGTATACAAATCTTACCGGAAAGAATCTTAGACGTCATCCAGAGAGCGCCAAGGGTTCCGAATCTTCAAAGACGAAGTCGAAATCAAAATCCGTGAAAGATATGTCCGATGATGAAATCCGACAGAAGATTAGCAGGATAAAACTAGAACAAGAATTGAGCTCATTAACTCCAAAGCAAGTTTCTAAGGGTAAGAAGATTGCGCAGACAGTGATGAAAGATATGATTACTCCGGCAGCAATTGATGTTGGTAAACAGTTGTCAAAATCTTTCATGACAAAGACGATAAACAACACATTCAAGTTGGATGATGATGTAAAAATCTATACCAACAATAAGAAGAAGTAACAGGTGAACATTTATGGCATTATCGAATACAGCCACCCCGATTTATTACGGCCGTTTTCGAGATGCCGTGATTCGAGGTGAAATACTAGTTTGTAAAGAAATCTCCATGGAGATGAACCGAATAGATTCCTGGATCGAAAACCCAGGTATTTGGTATGACGACCAGGCTATTCTAGGTTTCGTAAGTTATTGCGAGAACGAGCTTACACTGACAGATGGAGAGAATCTTCATTTACTGGATTCATTTAAGTTATGGGCTGAACAGATATTTGGTTGGTATTACTTTGTCGATCGAAGTATTTATGTCCCAGGAGAGAATGGACAACCCGGGCACTATGAGAACCGCCGAATAAAAAAAAGGCTTATAAAGAAACAATATCTTATAGTTGCCAGAGGTGCAGCTAAATCTATGTACGCTTCTTGTATTCAGAATTATTTTCTGAACGTCGATACATCGACCACTCATCAAGTAACAACAGCTCCCACTATGGCACAGGCGGAAGAGGTAATGTCACCAATCCGAACTGCCATAACGAGGGCCAGAGGTCCTTTATTTCAGTTTCTTACCGAGGGTTCGTTACAGAATACAACTGGATCAAGAGCTAACAGGGTTAAATTAGCTTCCACCAAAAAAGGAATCCAGAATTTTCTTACTGGCTCACTGTTAGAAGTCAGACCTATGTCCATTGATAAGCTTCAGGGTTTACGTGTCAAGGTGGCCACGGTTGATGAATGGCTTTCTGGAGATATCCGAGAGGATGTTGTTGAGACACTGGAGCAGAGTGCTGCCAAAGAGCAGAGTGGTGGTAAGAATGATGACTACTTAATTATAGCCATCAGCTCTGAGGGTACTGTGCGTAACGGTCCTGGTGATGACGTCAAAATGGAATTAATGAAGATTCTCAAAGGAGAATATAACGCACCACATACATCAATCTGGTGGTACAAGCTTGATTCCATGGAGGAAGTTGGCAAGCCTGACATGTGGATAAAAGCTAATCCTAATCTAGGAAAGACTGTGTCCTATGAGACTTATCAGCTAGCTGTCGAGAAAGCAGAAAATAGTCCGGCAGCAAGAAACGATATCCTGGCAAAACGTTTTGGCATCCCGATGGAGGGTTATACCTATTTCTTCACGTATGGAGAAACTAAAGTACACAGAAAACGAGAATTCTGGCAGATGCCATGCGCTTTGGGAGCTGACTTATCTAAGGGTGATGACTTCTGTTCGTTTGTGTTTCTGTTTCCTTTGAGTAATGGCGATTTTGGAGTCAAGACCAGAAATTATATAACCGAACTTACTCTTGCTAAGTTACCAGGTGCGTTACGACGAAAATATGATGATTTCATAAAAGAGGGAAGTCTTCATGTTATGAATGGGAATATACTCGACATGACTCAGGTATATGATGATCTGGATAATCACATCATAGAAACAGGCTACGATGTTCGGTGCTTTGGATACGATCCATACAATGCAAGAGATTTCGTGGAACGATGGGAGCGGGAAAATGGTCCATTTGGCATTGAGAAAGTAATCCAAGGTTCGAAGACCGAGTCTGTCCCCTTAGGTGAACTAAAGAAACTTTCAGAAGAGAGAATGCTGCTTTTTGACGAGCAGCTTATGACGTTTACAATGGGTAATTGCATAGTTATGGAGGACACCAATGGTAATAGGAAATTATTGAAGAGAAGACACGAAGCAAAAATTGATACCGTAGCGGCTATGATGGATGCTTTTATTGCATTCAAACTGAATAGAGAAGCATTTGAATAATGGAGGAAGAATAATGAATGAATTGAAAGATACAATTGAACTTATGAACAGTTCCGATTATAAAGATCGGTTCAAAGCTGAGTATTATCAGCTCAAAATTAGATATACCAAACTTCATGCCATGCTGTGAAATTAGAGGCTGGCAAACTTGATTTCACCCCATCCTCTTCAAGAGCAATCCTTTATGAGCAACAGCGGTATATGGTTGAGTATCTTCGTTGTTTGGAAGTTCGTGCGGAATTTGAGGGAATTGAGCTTTAAAATTTTTTACCCAAGAGTTAGCATATACTAACTTTTTGAGCCTGGAAAATATATATGGAGAAAAATCAAAATGGAATTTAATATCACAAGACGATTGCAGCGTGCATTCAATGCATTTGTCAATCGTGATCCAACACGTGGGTACCAATCAAATGGACCGGGGTATTCTGCCAGACCAGATCGCCCACGTTTAAGCGGCGGTAATGAGAGATCTATTATCACCGCTATTTTTAATCGAATCTCTTTGGATGTAGCGAGTATCGGATTCAGACATTGTAAGCTGGATAAGGACGGTCGATATATAGAAGATGTGGATTCAGAGCTGAATAATTGTTTAACTCTGGAAGCAAATATTGATCAGACCGCACGATCGTACATCCAAGATGTAACGATGTCTGCTATGGATGAAGGCGGGGTTGCTATGGTTCCTGTTTATACTACGGCAGATCCCATGCTTACGGATTCATATGATATTTTGTCTATGAGAACTGGAAAGATTTTGGAATGGTATCCGGAAAAAGTTCTGGTTCAAGTCTATAACGAACGTACTGGCGAGAAAGAGGACATTCTCCTATCTAAGCGCCAGATCGGTATTGTCGAAAACCCTCTGTACTCAATAATCAATGAACAAAACTCCACATTTAAGCGATTGAGTAGGAAATTGAGCCTGCTGGATGTGACAGACGAAAGAACGGCATCTGGCAAGTTAGATTTACTTATTCAGCTCCCTTATGCAATTAAGTCAGAAGCAAGAAGAAATCAGGCTGAGACCCGACGAACTGATATTGAAAAGCAGCTTACCGGGTCGAAATATGGTGTTGCGTACATTGATTCCACAGAGAAAGTCGTTCAGTTAAACAGGTCTTTAGAGAATAATCTTATGAAACAAATCGAATATCTTCAGGATCTTTTGTATTCCCAGTTAGGTATCACACAGGAAGTATTGAATGGTACAGCTGATGAAAAAACGATGCTTAATTACATGAACAGAACAGTGGAGCCATTTGTGTCTGCTATTGCAGATGAAATGAAGCGTAAGTTTCTGTCTAAAACGGCTCGAACACAGGGTCAGTCGATCATGTATTTCAGAGACCCGTTTAAGCTTGTTCCGGTCAGCAGCGTGGCAGAGATTGCAGACAAGTTCACAAGAAACGAGATTATGACTGCGAATGAGATCCGCCAGGTTATCGGTATGAAACCGTCTAAAGATCCTAAGGCAGATGAACTCAGAAATAGCAACATAAGCCAGGCTAAAGAAGATCTGGCAGAAACACATAAAAATCAAGAAGGAGGAGACAGAGGTCAAAATGAATAATTGTGATTTCAGTGGCTATGCCACACGTAACGACCTTGCTTGCGGGGATGGCCGGGTCATTCGAAAAAATGCATTTTCGGATAATGATGGACGTACAGTCCCGCTTGTTTGGAATCATAACCATACGAACCCAGAAGCAGTGATCGGACATGCTCTGTTAGAGAATCGTGCTGACGGTGTATATGCGTATGGTACATTCAACGATACTGAAGAGGGAAAACGTGCAAAGATGCTGGTGCAGCACGGAGATGTAAGATCTCTTTCTATCTGGGCCAAAATTCTGAAACAGGTAGGCAGTGACGTTATTCACGGGGATATTAAAGAACTTAGTCTTGTTCTGGCTGGTGCCAATCCAGGAGCATATGTAGATTTTGTAATGGCGCATGGCGTCGATGAAGAAGATGAACTTTTTGCTTCTTATGATGAGAATATTATGCTTCATCATTCAGCTGAACAGGATGAAAAGAAAGAAACTAACAGTCAGCAGAAAGAAGAAAACAAAGACGAATCGAAAAAAGAAAAAACCATCGGAGAAGTCGTCGACACTATGACAGAAGAGCAGAAGAATGCTTTATACGCAGCACTTGCTTTGGCTCGTGGAAGTGTCGGAGATGACAACGAAGAGGATAATAAGGAGGATAACAAAGATATGAAACATTCTATTTTTGACCAGGGTAATACCCAGCAGCAGACAAATGTGCTCAGCCACTCTGACGAAGTGGATATCATTAATATGGCTAAGAAGAGTAGCGTGGGAAGTCTGAAACAGGCCATGACAATTTTCGCCGAAGAGCATTCTGATGAGCTGGCTCACGGTGTATTTGATGCAGAAGTTGAGAAGCTTTTTCCAGAGTATGAGCTTCTGAAGAAAGGTGAGCCGGAGACCCTTGAGAGAGACCAGTCCTGGATTGATGCAGCTATCTCTAAAGTTCATAAATCTCCATTCAGCCGCATCCGTACCAGACATGCTGATGCCTGTATCGCCGAGCTTAAAGCTAACGGCTATCAGAAGAAAGGTGACTACAAGGAGAACATGGAGAAAATCAAGCTGATTGGTAGGTCTACCGACCCGCAGACCATCTACATCAAAGATGAGCTGAACAGAGATGACATCGTAGATATCACCGATTTCAAAATTGTAGATTATCAGTGGAAGGTGATGAGACATGTTCTCAACGAGGTGATCGCTATGGCCATCCTGGTTGGCGATGGACGCGAAGAGGGTGACGCAGATAAAATCCATGAAGATCATATTAGATCTATCTGGAACGATGATGAACTGTATTGCATCCATGCTGACGTTGATGTGGCTGCCGCTAAGACTAAACTCCAGGGCACAAACACAGGCGCTAACTTCAGTGAGAACTATATTCTGGCGGAGGCTATGATCGAGGCTGCTCTGTATTCCAGAGAGAAATTCAAAGGAACTGGAACTCCAGATCTGTATTGTACACCGCATCTCCTTAACGTGATGCTGCTTTCCAGAGACCTCAACGGTCGTCGTATCTATGATTCTAAATCCGATCTGGCAAAAGCACTCAACGTAAACGAGATTCATACTGTTGAGCAGTTCGAGGGGCTTCAGAGAACAACCAGTACCGGCGAAAAGAAAAATTTGCTCGGTCTGTTTGTAAATCTTTCTGACTATCAGTTAGGCGCGACTAACGGCGGAGAAATTACAAAATTTGAAGATTTCGATATTGATTTCAACCGTTATAAATACCTGCTGGAGACCAGACTTTCTGGTTCCCTCACAAAACTGTATTCCGCCATCGCTCTTGAAGAGCCGGCGGCTTAATTTATTTTAGGAGGAAATAATATTATGGAAATCATTCGTATGAACGCTGATGACAGAAATGTAGCAGCTAGAAAAATTTACGCCAAGGCTGACGGCGTAGCGTATATTGACAAAACTCTTAAAGTGAAAGCTACTCCGGCGGAACTGGAAGATGCATATATCAAAGGGATGCTTGTCGTTGATACAGCAGGGGTCATGTATCGTCCGATCAGCTGTAAAAATGCTTCCGAAACAGTTACAGTTACATACGTGACAACCGACACAACTTCCGCTACAACAGCTAAGCTGGCTACCGTAAAGGCAGAACCTGCTGCTAAAGAGTAAAGGAGATCGAAAATGAGCAAATGGTTCGGCAAAGTTGGGTACCAATTTCCCGCTACAGAAACCTCTCCAGGTATATGGGAATCAGGCGGAGTAGTGGAGCACGAGTATTATGGCGACATCATAAGTGACCGGCGTAAACGTCAAAATTTCGGCGAGATCAATGACACCCTCAACCTGGCCGATGCGGTTAGCATTCTTGCCGATCCATTTGCCTATGATAACTGTTCTCGTATCGTCTATGTAGAGATTATGGGAACAAGATGGAAAGTCACAGAGATAGATCCAAGTCAGAGACCGCGTCTGATACTTACAGTAGGAGGTGAATGGTATGGGGACACGCCTAGATCTTCAGATGAAGCTTGAGGAATTGCTTGGGTGCAGGCATGTGTATTACCAGCCGCCTGATACAGGTGTTAGCTCGGTCAAAATGGAATACCCAGCCATTCGATACTCGAAAGCTAAGATTGATACTCAGCGAGCTAATAACTCTGTGTATAAAAAAGATTACAGATATGACTTAATCGTGATAAGCAGAACTCCAGATCATCCAGTCATAGAGAAACTGTTAGAACTTCCTTATTGTTCATACGGTACGCACTATATTGCGGATAATCTGCATCACGATACTTTAAAACTATATTTTTAAGGAGGATAACCTAAAATGTCAAAACTGAAATGGGATCAGATTGGTGAGCGTCTGTTTGAGACTGGTGTTGATCGCGGCGTGCTTTTTGTACAGGAAAATGGAACATACGAAAAAGGCGTTGCATGGAACGGTCTTAGTAAAGTATCAGAATCACCTTCTGGAGCAGAAGCGACACCGCTTTATGCGAACAATCACAAGTACCTTAACCTGCTTTCCACTGAAGAGTATGCAGGAACAATTGAAGCATATACATATCCGGACGAATTTGCCAAATGTAATGGTGAAAGTGAGATGCTTAAAGGCGTAACAATCGGTCAGCAGAAAAGACAGCCATTCGGCTTCGCTTATCGAACACTTATTGGTAATGATACCGATGGCACATCCCATGGTTATAAAATTCATCTGGTTTACGGAGCGCTTGCTTCTCCAAGTCCTGAGGAACATGAATCTGCAAACGCAGATCCAAATGTAAATCCGTTGTCTTGGGAGTTCTCGACTACTCCAGTTGAGGTTGAGAACTGCGAACCGACAGCTACACTGGAAATTGATTCCACCAAGGTGACTGCAGCTCAGATGTTAAAGATCGAGGAAATTCTTTATGGTAAAGATGCGACTGCTTCAGGGAACGATGGCGTAGAGCCAAGACTTCCACTTCCTGACGAGATTGTAACAATCCTCAAGGCAGTTACAGAATGATTTATATAATTAAATGAAAAAACTTGAAGACCCTTCCTTGTAATGAGGTTGGGTCTTTTTTATAGCCGAAAAGTGAAAGGAGAAAATAACATGTTAGCAAAGACAATTAAGTATACCGATTATAACGGTGTCGAAAGAAAAGAGACTCACTATTTCAATTATAACAAAGCTGAGATTGCTGAGATGGAGCTTTCTACAGCTGGTGGTCTTTCCGAAATGATTAAGAAAATTACCGAGGCTCAGGACGGTCCATCAATCATGAAGTTATTTAAAGACATTATTCTTGGGTCTTATGGTGTTAAGAGTCCTGATGGGAAGCAGTTTATCAAATCAGATGAGCTTTCAAAACAGTTTTCACAGACAGAAGCATACTCTGAGCTGTTCATGGAACTGGTTACAAATGCGGATGCCGCGGCAGAGTTTGTAAATGGAATTGTACCAAAGAATGCTGCAAAAGCTGCCAACAATGCTGAAACTCCGGTTTTACCACCGGTAGCGTAATTAACATGAAAACAATGGAGGATGGAATATGCTTCAGATTGTGATACCTGGTGTAGAAAGGGAAGAGTGGGATGAACAAAAAGATGAGTTTGTTTATCACACTTTAACAAAGCCCCAAGTATTACATTTGGAGCATTCACTCATCGCTCTTTCTAAATGGGAGTCAAAATGGTGTAGATCTTTCCTTTCCAAGGAGGAAAAAACTAAGGAAGAGATCGTTGATTATATCCGTTTTATGACTCTTGATAAAAGCATTGAGTCTTCAGTCTATGATAGACTCAGCGAGGGAAATTTGAAAGATGTAATGAATTATATAGAAGCTCCGATGACAGCCACTACATTTCCAAAGAGTAACGATAGATCTGGAAGAAAGCGACGTATTACATCGGAGCTTATCTATTATTGGATGATCGCGTGTGGAATACCATTCGAGTGCGAGCGATGGCATCTTAACAGATTATTGACTTTGATTAGAGTATGCAATACAGAAAATGCGCCGTCCAAAAAAATAAATGCCAGAGAAGCTGCCATGAGAAATGCTCAACTGAACGCAGCACGTAAGAAACAATGGCATACAAAAGGATAGATTTAAGGAGGATGCTACATGGGAACATATAACGTTCATGCTGGTCACTCGTTAGTTTGTCGAGGAGCTTCTGGTTTTCTTGACGAGGTTAATGAGGACCGTAAAGTAAAAAACAAAGTTATTGAGCTCCTTAGAAAAGAGGGGCATACAGTATACGACTGTACAGACGATGTTGGCGATGAAAGAGGAAACCTGGCAAATATTGTTGAGAAATGCAATAAACATGAGGTTGATATTGATATCTCAATTCATCTTAATGCAGGTGGCGGCACAGGACCAGAAGTATGGTTATACAGTGATAAGCTGAATGACGTTGCTGCTCGTATTTCCGCAAAGATCGCAAAGACTTTTGGTCTTAATGACCGTGGTGTTAAACATTCACAGAAACTGTACGTTCTCCGCCATACAACAGCTCCAGCACTACTGGTAGAATGTTGCTTCGTAGATTCTGAAAAGGATAAGAACGTGTGGAATGCTGATAAATGTGCTAAAGCAATTGTAGAAGGAATTCTTAACAAGACGATCGTAGAAACAAAGCCGCAGGAACCAGCGAAAACAGGTGTTGTCATAGGTCCTTGTGATTTCAAGGTTAAGGTCGAGACCGGTAAACTGAAGATTCGAAAAGGTCCTAGCACCAAGTACAAATTAACTGGTCTTCGTACCGGAAAAGGCGTGTTTACAATTGTGGAAGTAATGACCGGAAAAGGGTCTAATTCCGGCTGGGGTAAGCTTAAATCTGGAGCAGGCTGGATTCCGCTTGATAAAGTGAAAAGAGTTTAAGGAGAATAATATGAATTTCGGACAGGCATTAGAAAAAGTAAAAGCAGGATATAAGATTTTCAGACATGGATGGAACGGTAAGGGGATGTTCGTTGTTTACCAGAAAGGCTATCCAGATGGAATTCCTTGTAATCTTCAGACTACCAAGGCGTGGGGAATGAACGAGGGTGATCTGTTCAAATGCGAACCGTATTTACAGATTAAAACAGTTGATGGAAGTCATGCCATGTGGGTTCCAAGCATCAGGGATGTCCTTGCAGAAGATTGGGAATACATTCATTAATAAGGAGAGCGTAGCATGATAAGTTTCGAACAGAAAGGCGACTTTAAAAAACTGTCTCGATACTTTGAGAGGCTGAGAGAAGTCACAAAACTCGGTGTGTTGGATAAGTACGGCCGAGAAGGCGTGGCCGCTCTTGCTTCCGCTACACCTGTAAAAACTGGTAAGACTGCCGCATCATGGACGTATGAAATAGAACGTCAAAATGGATCGGTGGCTATAGTGTTTAAGAACACAAATGTCAATAAAGGTGTTCCTATTGCGATCATTCTACAGAATGGTCATGGGACTGGAACAGGAGGCTGGGTTCAAGGGAGAGATTATATTAATCCTGCGATCCAGCCTATTTTTGACAAAATCGCCGAGGCTGCTTGGAAGGAGGTGACCAATCTATGAGTGCAGTTGTTGATGAACGAGTCGTCGAAATGCGATTCAATAATAAAGACTTTGAGCAAAACGTTAAGACAAGTATGTCAACCTTGGATAAACTTAAACAGAAGTTGAATTTAAAAGGCGCTTCCAAGGGTTTTGAAGAGCTGGGGGATGCCTCAAAGAAAGTAAACATGAATGCTTTAGGTAGAAGCGTCGATGTTGTTTCTGCTAAATTTTCCGCACTTCAAGTTATGGGAGTTACCGCTTTAGCTAATATTACCAATTCTGTGGTTAATTCGGCTAAAGCGATGATTTCAGCTATCACAATAGATCCTGTTCGTGACGGTCTGACAGAATATGAGACTCAGATGAATGCGATACAGACAATCTTAGCTAATACTCAGAAAGAGGGCACCGATGTAGAGAGAGTCAATGCCGCCCTTCGTGAATTGAATACATACGCGGATAAAACAATATACAATTTCACTGAGATGACAAGGAATATCGGTACCTTCACCGCAGCTGGTGTAAAACTGGACGATTCTGTATCTGCAATTAAAGGTATAGCAAACCTTGCAGCCGTGTCTGGCTCTAATTCTCAACAGGCTTCAACCGCTATGTATCAGTTATCTCAGGCGCTTGCTTCTGGAACTGTTAAGCTTATGGACTGGAACTCTGTAGTAAATGCCGGAATGGGTGGACAGGTCTTTCAAGACGCTTTAACCAGAACGTCCGAACATCTTCAGACCGGAGCTAAGGCTGCTATAGAAGCTAATGGCTCATTCAGAGAATCTCTCAGCACTGGGTGGTTGACTACAGAGGTTCTTACTCAGACTTTGGATCAGTTTGCTACGGCAGCTGAGACACAAGAAGAGTATCAAGCAGCTGTCAAAAAGTTTGTGGAGCAGGGATACACCAAAGAAGAAGCAACTCAGATGGCTGACATGGCAAAAACTGCTAATGACGCAGCCACAAAAGTAAAGACATTCCGTCAGCTTATAGACACCTTAAAAGAGGCTATGGGGTCTGGTTGGACTACATCATGGCAGCTCATCATCGGTGATTTCGAAGAAGCAAAAGAAATGTGGTCTAATGTCAGCGATTTCTTCAGCAACATTATCAATAACGTATCTGAATTTCGCAATGACGTTCTCAAAAGCACATTGGGTAAAGGATTCACAGAGCTTGCCAATAAGATTACTGGTGTTACTGAGCCTGTCAATAAAGCTATCGCTGCTGTCGAAGATCTTGGTTCTGTTGTAGATGATGTATTAGCAGGTAAATTCGGTAACGGAGACGAAAGATTCAATGCTTTAACCGAAGCTGGTAAAAACTATTACGCCGTTCAAAACAAAGTAAATGAAGCTCTTGGATGCACATTTAGATATACTGAGGATCAAATCAAAGCGCAGGACGAAGCTCTTGGCACGACTACAGCTGAAACTGGGGCGACTACAGAGCTCACAGACGAAAAGAAAAAACTCATTAAAGAGATTGCTAATTTGTCTGAAGAAGAAATGCGCGCCAAAGGTTATACTGAAGATCAAATAAACGCTTTTAAAGAGCTTAAAACTACTGCTGAAAAACTTGGTATTCCATTAAATGATTTCATTGACAACATGGATCAGATCAATGGGCGTTGGTTACTTTTGCAGTCTTTTGTAAATATTGGAAAATCTATTTCGGCTGTTGTGGGCAGTATTGGTAAAGCTTGGACTGATCTCCATGGAGCACTGTCAGTTGATGATCTTGGGGATAAATTGTTTAATGCTATAGGAGCATTTCATAGTTTTACGGCGTCTTTGATTCCAACTGACGAAACTCTAGGCAAGCTTGAAAGAACATTCAAGGGCGTTTTTGCAATACTGGATATAATTTCCACTGTTGCTGGAGGAACGGCTAAGTTTGCTTTTCGTGGCTTGAACGCAGTTCTTAATGCTTTTGATTTGGATTTACTTGACGTTACGGCAGGAATTGGCGATGCAGCTGTGGCGTTCAGAGACTTTTTATTTAGCAATGACTTGGTGAATAAAGGGTTCGAAGCGCTTGGCTCAGGGGTCAAAATGGCTGTTGAAGCGTTCACAGATTTGGTCGATGCTATCGAAAATATACCTCAAGTCCAGGAGTTTATTGAAAACTTTAAGAATATTGACTGGTCTGAGATTGGAAGCAATGTCGTCGAAGGATTAAAGAATGGGTTAGAGGCTGGTATTTCTTCTGTACCGGACATCCTTATTGAGATTGGTCAGAGTATGCTGTCTGCAATTAAAGGCGTACTTGGCATTCATTCTCCTTCAACAGAGATGTACGATATAGCAAAAAATGCAATCGCGGGCTTGGTGAATGGACTGAAGGATGGAATAACTGACGCGGCAAGCGCATTGAATGACGTTGGTTCCAATCTACTTTCAGAAGCACGAAAGTTAGATTTGGGTAGGATTTTTACAATTGGGTCGATAGGAGCATCCGTCATTGCTGGGATTGTAACTATCAATAAGATAATTGATGCAATGGATAAATTCGCTACACCATTTGAAAAGTTTGGAAAAATTCTTGGAACTGTAAATGAAAGTATAAAGACAATTACAGAATCATTCTCTAAGAATTTAAAAGCTAAAGCGTTCAAAACCCGAGCCGAAGGTATCAAAAGTATGGCGATTGCTATTGGTATCTTGGCTGCATCTGTTTATGCGTTAGCTCAACTTGACCAAGGTGCACTCGCGAGATCGGTAGCAGCTATTGCAGTTCTTTCTGGAATTCTTGTTGTTTTGGCTTTAGTTGTAAACAAGCTTAGCAAGGCGACCGTAACGTTGGATGGCGAAGGACGTGCTTTGAAACTCGACGGTTTGAAAACTGGACTTGCAGGAATAGGTGTCGCTCTTCTGATGTTAGCTGCAGTTGTTAAAATCATGGGCGGAATGAAACCGGATGAAATGATGCAAGGCTTTATCGGATTGGCTGGTGTCATTGTTGCCATTTCCATAGTATTGAAAACATTTGGTAAATGTGTAAAAGGCGAATCAGCTAAGAATATTGATAAAGCAGGTATGATGATAAAGAAAATGTCTGTTGCGTTGATATTAATGGTTGCAGCAATTAAGCTTATTGGACTTCTTTCCGCAGAAGACCTAGTTAAGGGCGTCAGATTCATGGGAGTATTCATCGTGTTTACCGGTCTATTATCAGTAGTTACCAAACTGAGTGGAAAAGGTGTTAGTAAACTTGGTGGTATGATGGCTAAGATGGCAATTGCTATGGGATTGATGGTGGGTGTCTGTAAGCTTGCCGGTATGCTTTCAGCTGAAGAGATACTCAAGGGCGCAGCATTTGCGCTTGGCTTTATTATATTTACGACAGCACTGAAAAGGGCAATCAAATCAAAAGACGATGCTAAATATCTGAAAATGGCTGGTGTTATAGCATCCATGGCACTGGCTTTAACTATGATAGTTGCTGTCTGCAAACTTGTAAGTATGCTATCGGCTGGTGAACTGATAAAAGGATCTGTGGCCGTCGTTGCTTTTGGTGCGTTACTTGTAACTCTTGTGAATGCTGTTAAAGCGACTGGACCGGAAGCGACAAAGATTGGTGGAACACTATTAGCTATGACCGCTGCGATAGGTATATTAGCTGGTATTTGTGTTCTTATGAGTTTGATGGATGTTAAGAGTCTAGCGAAAGGTCTTACGGTAGTTGGTTTATTGTCTGGTATGATGACGGCTATGGTTTGGGCTACCAGAGGAGCAAGCGATTGTAAGAAGAATCTGATTGTAATGACAGCTGCTATCGCCGTTATGGCGACATCTGTGGCGGCGTTGTCGTTGCTCGATTCATCAAAGCTTATCGGTGCGACTGCTTGTTTATCAGCCCTTATGGCGACGTTCGCACTGATGTCCAAAGCATCAGGAGCAGCTGGAAGCTCAATCAAGAGTATGGTTGCTATGACAGTGGTTGTTGGAGCACTTGCTGGAATAGTGTATATGTTGGCACAACTTCCAGTTGAAACAACATTACCAACGGTGACAGCTTTGTCGGCGCTGATGCTGTCCCTATCGGCATCCATGCTAATTATGAGTAAAGCCGGGAACGTGTCGGCAAGAGCAGTAGTAGCGGCAGCTGGTATGGCGTTTGTTGTTACGGCACTAGGCGCAGTAATCACGCTGTTAAGTCAAAATGGAATGATGAATGTTCCTCTTGATGCAGTTGTTTCTTTGTCCGCTCTATTATTGGCACTTTCTACATCTTGTGTGATACTTAGCAAAGTTGGGCCGATGGCTGGAGCAGCTGCTTCTGGTGCTAAGAGTCTTATGATAATGCTGGGAGTCGTGTCAGCAGTTATTTTAGGACTTGGTGCATTAGTTAGTCATTTCGCAGATGAATCTGAATTGGATAAGTTGGTTACAACTTTAAGCAAGCTTGGTGAAGCTTTAGGTACCTTCTTTGGAAGTATAATTGGTGGATTTCTTAATGGGGCTACAGACGGTCTTCCTGAAGTGGCAGACAATCTGAAAGAGTTTATCAACACATTCTCTGGAATTGACAATAATGCTGCTGAGAAAGTTAACTCGCTGATAAACGCTTTGTCGGCCCTCGGAAGTGCAAGCTTAAAGAATGCTATCGCCAGCTTTTTGGGTCATGGACTTGGCGATTTTGGTGCTCAGATAGGTGATTTCGCAGATCAGATGAATACCGCGGCAGATGCTGTTGCTGGTATATCCGATCCCGGTTTGGATAACCTAAAAGCCATTGCAGACATTGGACAGTTATTTGGTGAGCTGCAGTCTACGATCAAACCGACTGGTGGAATATTAGCCGGTATTGCTACTTACGACATAGGTGATTTTGGCTGGGATATTGGTACGTACGCCCGAAATCTTAATCAGGCGGCATCGGCAGTAGCTGAAATCTCGGATGAAGGACTTACAAATCTCGGAACAATAGCCGATATCGGTATGGCGTTTGGAAAATTACAGAACACGATTGAGCCGACAGATGGGTTGGTGACTTTGATTTCCGAGAAAAGCCTTGGTGATTTTGGCTGGGATATTGGTACGTACGCCCGAAATCTTAATCAGGCCGCTTCTTTTGTGGCACAGATCTCTGATACAGGACTCACGAACCTTGGAGCAATAGCAGATATCGGAACTGTGTTTTCTGATTTACAATCCACACTTGACCCAACTGATGGTATTGTTACGTGGCTAAGCAAAAATGATTTAGGTGATTTCGGCGAACAGATTTCGACCTATACTACGAACCTTAATACGGCTGCTACTGCGGTTGCAGAGTTATCTGATGTTGGAATAACAAATCTTAGCACCGTCGCGGATATTGGTACGGCTTTCTCGGATCTTCAGAAATCTGTAGGGGACGCTACCGATTTGTTTGATATACTTACCAAGAATACTTTAGATGGATTCGGCGAAGAAGTTAAGAAATACGTGGAAAGTATTAAAACAGCTTCTGATACAGTGAGTGGTGAAAATGCCGTAAATGAGGATGCCATAACGAAAGCAAAAGATATTGGTGATTTGCTTATAGAGCTACAAGAAGCTATTCCTGAAGAGGGGTGGTTTGATGGTAAAGTGGATCTTGGCGAATTCGCAGATAGAATTGGAAGATTCGGTGATGCTATCGGTAGCCTTAACGAAGCGGCAAGTAAAGGCGATTTATCTAAGACCAATGCCGTTATCACATTCGCGAATAGTCTGAAAGCATTCACACAAGACATGACAGATGGTGAAATGGCTACATTAGATAATTTCCCGACAACAATCGGATATGTTGCCGAAGGAATCGCAGCATATTATGGCTATCTTAACGGCGTAGATACCGCTGTGGTAGCATCCTCAATTAACTCAGCCTACAAGATTAAGTCCTTCATATCCAGTCTCAGCAACTTCTCATCCGATGGAATTGAGAACTTCAAAGTTGAAGACCTTGGACAGTCGTTATCTGATTATGCAGGAAAAGTGGCATCCATGGATTTCACACAGATTGCTGGATCATTGACAGTAGCCTCAAGGCTTGCAACTTTCATTAAAGGTCTCTCTGAACTCGATACAAGTGGAGTGAGCAGCTTTAAGAAAGCTGTTTCAACTCTTGGTCAGACAGATACAAGCAACGTTGCTAAAGCGTTCAGCTCTGCTTCTGGAGACATAACGAGTGCTGGAAATAGTATTGTCGAGTCTCTTTCCAAGGGTATAAGCAGTAAGAGTAGTGAAGCCACTTCAGCGGCATCTGGTGTGATTGACAAGATGAACTCTGAAATTATGCACAAAGCTTCTGTGTTTTTAGCAGCTGGTACAGCTCTTATACTGAAGCTTGCAGCTGGCATCAGAGAAAATAGTAGCTATGCCGAATCAGCAGCAAACTCAGCCGTAAGCAATGCGGCGAATTCTATACGAGGATTCTATGGGAGTTTCCATGAATCTGGCTCTTATGTCGGAATCGGACTCATCAATGGTCTTAATTCGCAGTATCAGGCAGTATACAATGCTGGTTACCGTTTGGGGCAAGCAGCAATCCTGGGTGAACGTGCTGGACAGCAATCCCATTCACCATCTAAACTGGCAGAACAGTCAGGTGTCTGGGTAGGCGAAGGTCTCATCATCGGCGTTGATTCTATGGGGAGCAAAGTATATGAAGCTGGCGAATCTCTTGGCGAGAATGTTACCAGTTCTTTATCATCTGTGATCTCCAAAGCTTCAGATCTCTTTGAGATGAGTATGGATGCCGAGCCAGTGATTAGCCCAGTTGTGGATTTAACGAATGTGAAAGCGGCATCCAATAGTATGGACAGCATGTTCTCTGATTTATCTATTGGAACGAACGCTAATCTTAGAGCTGTTGATGTAATGATGTCCAACAGAGGTCAAAATGGAAATTCTGACGTTGTGGCTGCAATCAACAGACTCGGAAAGAAACTTTCAAATATGGGTAACACATACAATAGTATTGACGGCGTTACTTATGACGAATCAAGTAGTGTAAGCAACGCAATTCAGACATTAACACGAGCTGTGGTAGTAGAAGGGAGGCGATAATAGTGGCTGATGCCAAAAAGAATACTTCAATGGTGACTTTAAGTAAAATCCAGATTCAGAATGGTACAGAACGCACTATGTTCGCCACCTGGACATGGAATAAGAGTCATACTTCTGGCTATAGGGTTATATGGAAATATGGAACAGGTCAGGGGAAATGGTTTTGGGCTTCTGATACGACTGAAACACAGAAACAAAGTGTATGGACAGCTCCGGAAAATGCAACGAAAGTACAGATTTGTGTCACACCAATTTCCGAAACCCATAAAGTAAATGACAAAGAACAGGCGTATTGGACAGGAAAACAGGCATATAGTAAGTCATATGTTTTTCAAAAGGCTGATGAAAAAGTTCCTGATAAAGCGCCTACTCCAGATGCTAAGCTGAATGAGTATACTAAAAATCAGCTGGATATAAGCTTGTCGAACCTAGACAACGATTGGTCTGCCGTCGGAGTCAAGTTCGCGATAAAAAGAGACGACTGGGATTACATGAATGAAATCGGAAGCGTCGAGATGAAAGATCGTGGAGCAAGTATTTCATATATTGTTGAACCTGGACATACATACAAAGCATGTTGCGCAGGATATAACAAGAAAGATCAGCTTGGAGATTATTCTGACTATTCAAGTGAAGTAGTTACAGCACCGTCCACTCCGGATCACTTCATAATTTCCAGAGCAGTGTCTTCCACGTCTGTCGAACTGACTTGGGTAGAAGTTGTCAACTGCACTGGATACGAAATCGAGTTTACTACCAACGATGCATATTTCGATTCAAATCCAGATCAAGTAAGCAGCAAGACAATCGAGTCCACTGCGACGTATGCTACTTTCACTGGTTTGGAGTCTGGTAAGGAATATTATTTCCGAGTAAGAGCTACTAATAGTGCTGGTAATTCCGGATGGAGTATGCACGCTTCAGTTGTTCTCGGCAAGGAACCATCCGCACCTACCACGTGGTCGTCCACTACGACTGCTATGGTTGGGGAATCATTGAATCTTTATTGGGTTCATAATTCTCAGGATGGTTCTTACGAGAAAATGGCAGAACTTGAATTGACGGTGAATGGTTCTACCGAAACAAAAACATTTTATAACAACACGTCAGAAGACGATCAGGATAAAGCTCGTTCTTATTCGGTAAATACAGGGCAATATACGGAAGGTACAACTATTAAGTGGCGAGTAAGGACTTCCGGCATCACCGGTGCGTACAGTGAATGGTCTGTATTACGTGAAGTGAATGTATACGCACGCCCAACGGTTGCTTTAATTGTAACCAATCAAAATGGAGCAGTAATATCTTCATTATCCTCGTTTCCGTTCTATCTTAAAGCTTCTCCTGGACCGGCTTCTCAAAAGCCTATTAGTTATCATGTAGAAATTACAGCTGACGATGGTTATGAGACTGTCGATCAGGTCGGGAACGTGATTCGGATATCTGCCGGTGAGTCTATATACTCCAAATATTTCAATTCCAGTTCGATATTAATAGTTGAATTCTCGGCTGGTAATGTTGATTTTGAAAATGGCATGACTTATACGGCAACAGTCACAGTATCCATGAATTCCGGACTTAGCTGCAGCGCATCGAAAACTTTTACTGTTGATTGGGAAGAGACAATATCTGAACCTAATGCGGAGATTGGATATGATTCTGAGAGATATACTTGTCAGATAAGACCCTATTGTGAAGATATGGACGGAAATCTCATAAACGGCATATTACTGTCCGTATACAGAAGAGAATACAATGGCGAATTTATTGAGATAGCAAGCGGTCTTCCTAATAGTGCGTCTCACTACGTTATAGACCCGCATCCTGCATTGGACTACGCAAGATACAGGATTATAGCCACAGAGACTGCAACTGGGGCTGTTTCGTACTACGATGTACCTGGGTATCCAATCAACGAATCCGGCGTTATTATACAATGGAGTGAAGCATGGTCAGCGTTTGATGTGTCGGATGCGAACGAAGCTGATGTTGTTGACACGCCTCCGTGGTCCGGATCGTTAATAAGAATTCCTTACAACATTGATGTATCAGATAAAGCAGATCCGGATGTAACTTTAGTTAAGTATGCAGGAAGAAAGCGTCAAGTGAGTTATTATGGAACGCAACTTGGGGAATCATCGACATGGAGAGTTGAGATTCCAGCTGATGATAACGAAACATTATATGCTTTGAGAAGACTCATGATTTGGACTGGTGACGTCTACGTGAGAGAGCCGTCCGGAAGCGGATATTGGGCTAATGTCAAAGTATCGTTCAGCCGAACTCATTGTGCACTAACTATACCAGTCACGTTTGATATTACAAGAGTAGAAGGAGGAATGTAACATGCCGGATTGGACGAAATCCATGCAGCAGTCCTTTGAATACTATATTGTTGACCCGGGTACATGGAAAGACGCCGATCAAATCGACACTGTAAAATCTTCAATCATAGAAAGAGATTCGGATGCCGAAACAAAAGGGTCTGCATCTTTTAACATCAATGAGAGACTCGGCGAATGTTACATCCGAGCTTACCTCATCACAATTCAAAATGGAGTTAGAGAAAAATACCCACTTGGGACATTTTTGATTCAGACCCCATCTTCAAGCTTCGACGGTATGGTTCATACAGTTAGCATGGAATCGTATACTCCACTACTTGAATTGAAAGAGAATCCTCCGCCTGTTGGTTATTTTCTTCCGAAAGGCTCTAATATCATGGAGGAAGCATACAAGATCATAAGAGAACATGTAAGAGCTCCGGTTGTTCAGGCAAAAAGCAACGAAAAGTTGTATAACGATTTCGTGGCAAATACTGACGATAAATGGATCTCTTTTGTGTCAGATTTAATAGCAAATGCAAAATTTGAATTAGGACTTGATGAATTAGGCCGTGTTTTGTTCTTACCAGTTCAGGATACGGCCACATTACGTCATGTAGCTGAGTTCAGCGATGGTAACAGTTCTATTCTCTACTCAGACATCAGTGAGGAGTATGACCTGTACGGTATTCCAAATGTAGTGGAGGTTGTATATTCAAAGAATAATTCGAATTTTTATGTAAGAGTCATAAACGACGATCCGAATAGTCCGACATCAACCGTAAGTCGTGGCAGAGAGATTATATATCGTGATTCTAACCCGGAATTCTCCGGAGAGCCAACTAACTATCAAATCAAAGAGTACGCGAACAAACTACTTCAAAAACTTTCCACTGTAGAATACAAAATCACTTTTTCACATGGTTATTACCCGATCCGGCTTGGGGACTGTGTGCTGTTAAATTATAAAGCTGCCGGGATAAACAATGTAAAAGCTAAAGTAATCAAACAGTCAATCACTTGTGAGACTGGCTGCAAGGTCACAGAAACGGCTGTATACACATCGAAATTGTGGGGGTGATAATCATTGAGTTTATCTAATGATGTCATATCCCAGTTTGCGAAGACAGTAAACGGTAAAAATAAAGAAAAAACTGAAAGTACGGTTTATGGAACAGTAGCCATTTATGGAGGACAGAGATACGTCAAAATGGATGGCTCAGACTTGCTTACCCCTTGCGATACTACAGTAAGTGCTAATGAGGGAGAGCGTGTTACCGTTCTTGTGAAGAATCATACCGCCACCATCAACGGTAACCTTTCTTCACCATCAGCACGAACTGGGGATGTCGAAGTTGTAAGGGAACAGGTTTTAGAAGTACAGCGGGTGGTTGCTGATAAAGCCACCATCAAAGATTTAGAAGCAGAACGAGCTCGAATCGAAGAATTAGTTGCCGATAATGCTGTGATCAAAGGACGCGTGTCCGCAAGTGAAGCTGATATTGGAGAGTTGAAAACAAATAACGCAAAGATTACCGGTCGACTGGATGCCAATGAGGCAAGCATTAAGAAGCTGGATGCCGAGAAGTTAACCGCTAAGGACGCAGAGCTGAAGTATGCGACTGTTGAAAAGTTACAAGCTACAGATGCTAAGGTTGGCAATTTGGAAACAGATAACGTGTCTGTTAAGGGACGATTGAACGCTGCTGAAGGTAACATTAAGAATCTGAATGCTGATAACGTTGCCATTAACAAGCATTTGAGTGCTAATGATGCCGATATTAAATCCTTGCGGGCAGAAAAACTAAACGCAAAAGACGCTGATATCAAGTATGCGAACATTGATTTCTCCAACATTGGTATAGCAGCTATGGAGAAATTCTATTCTGAGTCGGGTCTCATTAAGAATGTGGTGGTCGGTGATCAAACCATCACTGGTGAATTGGTTGGCGTAACTATTCGAGGAGATTTAATCGAAGGCAATACTATTAAAGCTGATAAGTTAGTTATTAAAGGAGAAGATGGACTTTATTACAAACTTAACACGAATGGTTCTACCATTACTTCTGAACAGACGGACTACAACAGTCTTAATGGTACTTTGATTCAGGCTAAGAGTATTACAGCAGACAAGGTGGCTGTGACTGATTTGGTAGCTTTTGGAGCAGATATTGCTGGAAATCATATAGGAAATGGTGCTATATATTCTGGGGTAAAAACATCAGCTCTTAATACGACAAAAGGATTCTATCTCGGTTCCGACGGACAAGTTGGTATAGGCGATACAAATCATTATATTCAGTTCTATAAGGGAGACAATGGAGAATTTCATCTTAGAATTAGTGCTGAAGACATTTTGTTCGGAAAGAGCAAAAAAACTATCGAAAGTGCAATCAGCGAAATAGATACAAAAGTCAACAATGTTAAATCCATAGTTGGTAAAACGTATACATATCAAATCGGTACAAATATGACAGATGTCCCTACAGGAGGATGGTCTATTTCGATGCCTAATGTTCCGCAAGGACAGTATCTGTGGACAAAAGAGACCACTTTATATTCAGATGCGAGTACTTCAGTTGGATATGTTGCTACCAGAATGGGCGTTGATGGAGCAGGAGGAGCAACCGGTCCACAAGGTCCACAAGGTCCTCAGGGCGTTAAGGGTGAAAAGGGAGCAACCGGTCCACAAGGTCTGCAAGGTCCTCAGGGCGTTCAGGGTGTTCAGGGTGTTCAAGGTCCAAAGGGGGATGGTCTTGATGTTAAAGATACCAGAAACACCAACCAATCTCCAATCTGGTATATACAGAATTATCCGATGACAACAGTGAATGAGCTAAAATTGGCTAGTTCACTTGGTCTATCTGGTGAAAGTTATTGTTTATTAACAACATATGTTCCATGGAAAAATAGTTCTGGAGGATATCCTAAACAGACGGCAAAGATAGAGAATCGTGAGTTGTGGCGAGTCGGCATTAATAATACGACATGGGGTAATTGGAACGATGCCTATTCCCTTGCAAGTTCTGCTGACATGGGAATAGCCAACTGGTGTTACAACAATGATCGTACCTATATCAACGGAGGACGATTATATGCCGGAACTGTTACAGCAACTCAGCTTGCAGCTGATTCAGTTACTGCTGACAAAATAGGAGCCGCTGCTGTAACCTCAGAGAAAATAGCTGCATTGTCTGTTACAGCCGCCAAGATTGATGTTGCCGATTTATTTGCGCAAAACATTACGGCAACAGGAACTATTAGCGGTTTGACATTAACGAGTGCAGACGTTGTTGCTAAAAGAATCATCGCTACAAAAGAAATCTCGTTGTCATGTAAAAACGCTGCTGATGTCGAAAGGGTTCTTTATTACGATGGAACTTCTGTACGAGTTGGAAAATTACTCAATGCTGCCGGTGCACAAAGTGGGGCTGGATTCGAGTTCTTTGATAAAACAATCACTATGTATGGTAGTCTGAATCTATACAGCGGCGACATTACAACTACTGGCAAAGTTCAGGGAAAAACAATAACTGCGACTGTAGACATGAATACTAATACCATATATGCATCTAATTGGTTTAGATCGCGCGGTACTACAGGATGGTATAGCGAGGATTATGGTGGTGGCTGGTATATGACGGATGCCGATTGGATTCGGGCATATAACGGAAAAGGTATAACAACCAATGGTAACATGTCCATTGGCGGTTATATTCAGAGTAATAACATAATAAATACAACCTTCGAATATCAGTCCAATAGAGGATCAGTAGATTGGCGCTTTGGTGCGGCAACGGGTACAGGCGATGAAAACTTCTTTGGCTTTTTTGACGCCAACAATAGAATAATCCCACTGGCAATTGACGGAAATTTCGGAAACATTTACGTTGGGTTCAATGTGGGAGGTTTAGGTTCGAAGACTGCTGTAGGGATTTATCTTGGCGCTCAAGTGGCTGGAAATAGAGCTTTTATTTACCACGGAGATTCGTACGCTGGATCAATATGGATTCAAACCAGACTTGATGGATCGTGGAAATGGTTTAGTCTCGGAAGGGTATGTAGCACAGCTCTTTCCGACATTCGACTAAAAGGTAACATAAGAGACACTGAAGTAGAAAATGCCACCAAAGTTATAGAATCAATGAAAATTCATTCTTTCGAGCGAAAAGATTCTCATAAGAAATACAAGATTGGCTTTATAGCAGACGAACTCGAACAGCTTGATCCTAACCTTGTCGATGGTGGCGGAGAAGTTGATGGACACCCATATTATAAATCTGTCAACAACTTGCAGATGCTCGCATATGTTGTGAAGTCAATGCAAGAACTCAATCAAAGAGTAAGTGAATTAGAAAAAGAAAACGAAAAACTCAAAAGAAAACTTAACTTAAACTAGGAGGATTAACATTATGGCATTAACAACATCAAGAAGTATTAGTTTATCAGGTCAGTCTATAATAAATGGAATAACAGTAGAAACATACAATGCGTCTGTAAGTGAAACAAATCCAGAGAGCATGTATATCAACCAGTCTACTGTAAACCATGAGATGCGCAAGGCGAATCGAGCCCAGTGTCGCAAAGACAGAGACGAATTTGAGGAACTTGCCTACAGTATCCAGGATGAAATAATTTCTAAAGTGGCAACAGCAAAGGAGGACTAAAACATGGATATTTCAACTTTAACTTCATTATTAACCGATCATTTTGTAGTGGTGATCTTTGCGGCTTCATTAATCGTGGGATATATTATCAAGAACACAACCATTTTCAAAAAAGTGCCAAATGATGATATTCCAGCCATTCTTGCTGTATTCGGAGGCATTCTTAACGCAGTAGTATCAGGACCGTCTGTGGAAACGGTTGTGTGGGGAGCTTTTATGGGATTGGCGTCTACAGGTGCGCATCAGGCGTTCAAGGCATTTGTGGAAGGTAAGAGAAGCACAGATACAATTGAGGGGGACAAATAATGCCGGAAGCAGGTTTTCTAATCACATCAGAGCAGATCATCTACCTCTGCGGATTTGTCGCGGCTGTTTGGGGAGTCTACAAAATTATCAAAGAACTTCGTAAGCCATCTGATGATTTGAGAGATAAGGTGGAAAAACACGAACGGCTCCTGGATAACGATAATAAGCGTATACATAAAATCGAGGAATCAAACCAGTTGATTCTCAGATGTATGCTAGATCTCATCAATCATGCGATAACCGGTAACGGAATCGAGAAAATGAAAGAGACAAGAGATGTTCTGCAAGATTTTCTGATTAATAATTGATAAGTAATGAAGAAAGTGGCTGCGTATATTTTACATGGCCTCTTTCTTTTCGCGAAAAGCACATGCTCCTTTATGAGAAAAACATACCTATTGAAGGAGGATTAGATTATGAATAAAAAGAATGAAAAAATTATAAAAGAATTAGTGTGGTTGGAAGCTGTCATAATGACGTATATAGTTACGTTCGTGTTGGTGATGCTTGGGTCAGCCTATGCTGGTGTAATGTTCTTTATGGTTGCATTCTTGGTATTTGGTTTCTGTTTCAGTGTGTGTGAAGAGAAAGATGAGGGTCAGCAATGACTCTCACTTTTTCTTTTAATTTTCCGTACGCAGGCGACGGTCTCCGTTGGTACTATCAAAACTAGAATGGAGGTAGTCAAAATGGAAAATAAAGAAGAAAAGAAGTTACTTACTGTGAAAGACTTGTGTGCATATTTGAGTATAGGAGAAACCAAAGCGAGAGAGTTGTTGCATAATCCTGATAATGGTTTTACTGTTCGAATAGGAAACCGATTATATGCTCACAGGGATAAAGTCGATGCTTGGTTATTGCGAAATATCTTTTAAAATGGTATATTTGGGGTAAGTTCAATTTGGATTTTCCCCATTACGGAAAGGAGTACATATGGGAAAATCACTAAAAGGAAAAGAACTGGGTATCGGTATCACTCAAAGACAAGACGGCTTATATCAAGCTAGATTCACAAATCGCTTTGGAAAAAGGGAAACTTTATATGATAAGAACCTAAACAATCTCAGAACCCAAATGCGAAAAGCCCAGACTGCTGATGACAATGGAGTAAATCTGGTAAAAAGTAACATGACATTAGACGAATGGTATAAGGTTTGGATAACCACATGTAAAGGAAATTGTAGAAATACAACATTAAGCGCCTACGATATAGCGTATAAATCTATAAAAGAGAGAATCGGTCGTGAAAAAATACAGAAGCTAAACCCTGTGATATTGCAATCGGAGTTGAATAAACTGAAAAGCAATCACCAGAGAGTCAGGGTCAAAGTAGTTTTGAATGGTTTATTTATGGAAGCGAAAAGAAATGGTTTGGTACCGCGGAATTTTGCAAAAGATCTTATAACTAAAATTGATAAAGAGACACCAAAAGAGCGACGAGTTCTTGGAATTGAAGAAACTAAATTATTCCTTACATACGCTAAAGGCCATAGATACTATAATTTATTCGTTGTAGCTCTTGAAACTGGAATGCGCATCGGGGAACTAAAAGGGCTGTACTGGAGTGATATAGATTTCGAAAAACGAGCACTGTACGTAAGAAGAACGATGTGTCATATACATGGAGAAAATGGCTACTATTTCGAAGCTCATGATCCGAAAACATTTAATGGAAAACGATTAATTCCACTTACAAATGTATGTATTGATGCGCTTATACGTCAAAAGCTATTAAACGAAACTAGAATTAAAAAACGCAAATGTTGGGATTTCAAAGACCTGGTATTCCCTACAAGCAGTGGCAAACCTTTTCAGGAGGTGTCAGCAATTGACGCAATAAACGAGATACTAAATAAAATGGAAGCTGATGGAATTTGTATAAAAAAATTCACTCCACATGCATTTAGACATACTTTCGCAACAAGAGCTATAGAAAATGGGATGAATCCTAAAACACTTCAAAAAATATTAGGTCACAGCTCATTACAGATGACAATGGATTTATACTGTCATGTTTCAGATGAGACTTTATTTGATGAGATGAAAAAGATGGAAAATCAAAATGGTGTAAAAGTGGTGTAGTAAAAAGACCTATAGTCTGAAAACCCTTGATTTTACTGGCTTTTTGGAACTAATCTTTAAGAAAAAGTTAATTTTATACATTTTACGCAACAAACATGGAAATTTGTATATGATTTTGGTATAATATGGAAAAATGCTTTTACAGTGGAAGAAGAAATGCTGTTATAATGAAACAAGATATGGGAGGAAAGGAATATGAAAAAGAGAAGTCGCATTCTGGTATTGATACTGACAGCCATGCTTTCCACAGAACCAGTCCAAATTGTATATGCGGAAACTGCAGAAGCGACGCCTGTAACTTCTGAAAGTACTTCCGTTAATCCAAAAGAGGAAAATGCAGATAACTCTGCAGTTGTTCCATCGAAAGCTGATCCTGGCTGGGTAGCCGCAGAGAAAGGGTATCAATGGCGGCAGGAAGATGGTACTTTACTTCAGAAATCGGGTTGGGTAACGATCAACGGCAGGAAATATTATCTCCATAAGAGTGGAATTCGCTATTCAGGCTGGCAGATATATAAGAACAAAAAACGCTATTATCTGTCGAATGGTGATGCGGCAAGAAACAGATGGATAAAATACAAAGGAAACTATTATTACATCCGAAAGAACGGAACCAGCGCGCCGAAGAGTAAATGGCTTACTGTGAAAGGCAAGAGATATTTCATTGGAAGAAAAGGCTATCGGCTGACCGGTTTACAGACTATTAAGGGGAAGAAATACTATTTTAATTCAAAAGGTGTTCTCATCAGAAATAAAACCAGCTATAAGATAAAGGGAAAGGAATACGAGATCAATTCAGAAGGAGTTGCCATTCAGGTTTTTGCACTTAAAGCTGAGTGTATGCGAAAAGCAAGGAAATTTGTGGAGAAGCATACTGCTCCGAATATGTCCAACAGCCAGAAATTCAGAACCTGTTTCAATTATCTTATGGGCTATACTGATTTCAAGCCATGGATTTATCCTACTGATGAAGAGTTTAGAACTCAGATCTGGCCTTATCAGTCTGCCATTTACATGTTTGATAATAATCTTTCAGGATGCTGTTACGGTGTTGCAAGTGCAGTTGCTGCATGTGCCAAGGTTTTAGGATATGAGCCGTATGTAATTGCCACCACTGGCGACCATGGATTTGTAATGATTGATGGGCTTTATTATGACAATATGGGACCTTTGTTCGGGGCATCTACCCATTTTGCATATTCTGTAAGATCAAGTGTGAAATTTTAAGGCAGAAACTGCTTTAAAAATAAAAAGCGAAGTAACTATTCAGAAGACAGTATTCCGCAAGGTGCGCGAAATCATGCAAATCATGATTCAACTGAGAAGGTACGAAAAAGTTACAAAGCTAAAAATTTTTATAAAGGAGATTTAGAAAATGAAAAAGTGGAAAAAATTACTTCTTCCTGTAATGTGTGTATTTATGCTGCAGACACCAGTAATTGCAAATGCAGAGGCAACTGGCAGCAGTGATGGAGCAGCTGCTGTAGTCGAAGACCCGGTTGCAGCTCCCACACCTGCATTATTAAATGGAATTATTAAGAAAGGTTCCAAAACCTATTATTACAAAGACGGCGTAATGCAGAAAAACTGCTGGAGACCAGATAAGAAACAGTACTTTGGAAAAAACGGAGTGGCTTATGCAGCGCCGAAGGAGAGCGGTTATAAGAAAAATGTTGTAGTTAAGAAGATTGGCAAAAAGTACTATGGATTTGACCGAAATGGATATAAAGTAAAAAAAGGTGTATATGCAGACCTGAAAGGAACCCCTTATTACTTTGATAAGAATGGTGTACGTGTAGCCAAGAAGAGCAGCCAGCTGAAAAAAGCCAGCAAATATATGGAAAACGGTGTGAAACTTCGCAAACTTCTTGGCAAACCCTCCAAGACCAGATCCTATTCCAGCTGTATGAATGGTGTAAGCAAAGATATGAAACTGACATATGCAAATATCTATGTATCACTTGGAAAAAAAATCAGCGGTGGTGAAATCATATACGGTATTCAGCCCCGATAGAATATGCAGATTGCAAAAATGATATTTGGAGCCGGATTTTTAGATTAACGGACTCTAAATAATAAAAGAAATATAAGATTGGAGAAAATAAATATGAGAAAGATTACCAAAACATTGGCAGTTGTTCTGTCACTGAGTATGACACTTACAATGGGAACTCCTGTATTTGCAGAAGGAACCGCGGACAGCAGTAATACTGTGACAACTGTAGCTGAAGCTCCGGTTGTTACACCTACACCTGCGCAGGAAAACAAACCACCGAAAACAGGTTTCTACAAAAAAGCACGTAAGACCTATTATTACAAGAATGGAAAACTTGTAAAAAACAAATATGGCTACAAAATCAAAAATAAATATTATCATATCAACAAAAAAGGTGTGGTAACCACAGCTTCCACAGCAGAGAAACTGGCAGCAATCCGACTTAAAAAATGCGGCGGAAACCTTAAAAAAGCATTTACCTGGAGCTCCACAAAAATTAAATATTTCGGCGGCGTAAAGAAACCGGGAAAAAGTAAGAATGCAGTTGAATATTATGCAGCGTATGGCTTTAAATATGGCAAAGGTGACTGCTATGTAATGGCTGCAACTTTTGCTATGATGGCGAAAGTAAAAGGGCTGAATGTTAAATTTGTTATGGGTTCTGTGCCGCAGCGCAACGGCAAAGACGGCGAGCATGCATGGTGCGAGATTAAATCCGGCAAAACCACTTATGTATATGATCCGAACTTTGCATATACATACCGCAATAACCCAAATGTCAACAGTGGATACAAATTCAAATACGGTGCCAAGGGAACTTACAAATATAATGAAAAAAGAACAAAAATCAGCTTCTGATTTTTTATAACTAAAAAGAATGACATAAGGAGATTGATCATGAAGAGAAAATTATTAATGGCATTATTAGCAGGCACATTAGCCATTGCAGCTCCGGTAAGCTGCTTTGCGGCAGAGACAACTGAAGTAGCTGAGGCAGATGCTGCAGAAGACAGCTCTGATGAGGAAGAGGATGCAGATGCAGAAGAGGCAGATGCGGAATCAGCTGATTCTGATGATGCAAAAGAAGAAAAGACCGCTGCCAAAAAGAAAGAAGACTTAAAAACAGTTGGCGAAAAGACAGAAGGCTGCATTGCTTTTAAACTGAGAAATGGTACAGGCAAAAAGATTACAGGACTTGCGATCAAGACTGCTGATGAGACAGAATTCCCTGAGAATATGATGGAAGCTGACGATGTATTTGAGTTAAAAGAGAAGAAGAGAGTATATTTTTCCAAAGAAAACAGTGAAGCAGAGACAGCGGAAGAAACTTCTGAGGATACTGCTCCAACTTATGATATGCAGCTTACCTTTGAAGACGGAACAACAGCAGATGTTCACGGTATTGTACTTGAGGATCTTGGTACCCTTACTCTTCGCGAGAAGGATGGAATTATTTATGGTACTTATAAACTGAAGAGCACCAAAGAGAAGAAGAGTACATACGATACTGAGAAAGCAATCGCTGACCAGGCAGCTGCTGATGCAGCCGCAGCTCAGGCAGCAGCAGACCAGGCGGCAGCTGCACAGCAGACAGAGAGTTATGATTACTCCTACGACAACAATGATTATTCCTATGATTACGGCGGTGGGGATGATTATAGCGGCGGTGATGATTATAGCGGCGGTGATGACGGCGGAGACGGCTGCCTGGATAATGGTCTTTTAAATTAAAAAGATTTGCTTCCTATAGAGGGGCACACCATATAGGACTTTCAGTTGCTTTGCAACTCAAATACAGGACATGGCTCTTGCACTGTGAGGAGCAGTGCAGAGCCTGTTGTCCGGTTTAGGAGAAAAATATGTCGTTAGTATCTAATCTGTTTATACTATTTGTGGCGGCAAGGGTACTTATTTACTATCTTGTCCCACGCAGATTTCAGTGGATCGTTCTTCTTGCTTTCAGTTATATCTATTACATAGCAGGCGGTTCCCGCTACGTTGTCTTCATTCTTTTTTCCACCATTGTAACCTGGCTGCTGGCTCTTCTCATTGAAAAAACAGAAGGAAACGGCAATCACAAAGGTGCAAAAAAACTTTTAATTCTTGGGCTGATTCTCAATTTCGGGATGCTTGGCGTGGTAAAGTATACCAACTTTACAATAGAGAATATCAACGCCCTGTTTCATTTACATTTAAGAGGAATTGAACTTCTGTTTCCCCTTGGAATTTCTTTCTACACATTTCAGTCTTCCGGATATCTTCTGGATGTATATTGGAAGAGATGTAAGGCAGAAAGACAGCCGTTTAAGTATGCGCTGTTTGTATCTTATTTTCCCCAGATTTTACAGGGACCTATTGGTAGATACAGTCGTCTGGCAAACCAGCTTTATGCAGAGCACAAATTTGAAAGTCAGAATATTGTCAGAGGGTTTGAACGAATTCTCTGGGGCTTTTTTAAGAAGATGATTCTTGCAGATTGGGCTGCGGTTTTTTCAGATGCGATTTTTTGTGATCCGGAGAAATACAATGGAGTTGCTCTGCTTGGAGTATTATTTTATCTGATTCAGATTTATGCAGATTTCTCTGGTGGAATGGATGTTGTGATCGGTATTTCTTCTATGTTTGGAATTGAATTGGATGAGAACTTTAAAAGACCTTATTTTGCAGTATCGACTGCAGATTTCTGGCATCGCTGGCACATCACCCTTGGAACCTGGATGAAGGATTATGTATTCTATCCGGTTACATTATCTCGTTGGATGAGTAAATTCGGTAAGAAATGCAAAAAAGTATTTGGTAAGAAAATCGGCCGTGCTATTCCAATTGGTGCAGCAAATCTGATTGTATTTTTCCTTGTGGGTATTTGGCATGGAGCTGCATGGAAATATATCGTATATGGTATGTATAATGGTATCATTATTGCATTTAGTGGAATTATGGCTGATAACTATCGCAGTTGGAAGAAAAAACTGAATATTTCCGGTAAAGAAACCTGGTATTACGTATTTACAGTAGTCAGAACGTTTATACTGGTTCTTATTGGTAATTATTTTGATCGGGCAGACAGTGTAGGACAGGCTTTTCTTATGATGAAGCAGTCCCTGACAAGTTTTGCTCCATCTCAGCTTCTTATGATTCCGGCAGGTAAACAGGGGACTGCATTTACTCCTTATGCTCTTTTGATCATTGGTGTTTTATGTGTGATTCAGTTTATTGTCAGTGTACTTCAGGAAAGAGGAGTGAAAATTCGCGAGTCTCTTGCAAAGCTTCCTTTACCTGTTACAGCTGCCATTTATTTTTGCATGCTGGTATCCATTGGCTTGTTTGGTTCCACTGCAGTAGCGAGAGGTTTTATTTATGCACAATTTTAAGAAAATCGTAAAGACAGTACTGGTACTTGCTGTGTGTATAACACTTCTTGTAGGATTGGATATGGCGCTTTATCCATGTACCTTTATGAGGAATGATATTCATGCAGTGGTAAATAATCAATATGATGACATTATTCTGGGAACTTCTCACGGAATGACAGATATTGATCCGGCAGTAATGGAAGAAATTACAGGAAGAACTGGTCACAATATGTGCGTTGGAGGAGAATACGTAATTGACGCGTATCATATTGCGAAGCTGATTGCAGAGAAGCAGAAGCCTACCAGAATTATTTATGAAGTGGATCCGGAATATCTGGTTTCCAAAAAAGAAGAAGGAAACAATTATCTTCTGTTTTATCACGAGTTTCCTTTCTCAAAAGCTAAATTGGAATATTTCTGGAATTCTATTGCGGACTGCAATTTCAGAACTGTTCTGTTTCCGTGGTATGAATATTCACTTAGCTATGAGCTTGGAAAAGTAAAGGAAACTTTTTCTCAGAAATGGAATAAAGATTATGATATTTCCCATTTAAAGAGCGATACCCAGGAATACCATGAAAGTGGCCTGATTGAGCGTTATCCGGTTGATACAACCAAGCTGAAAATGCAGTCTATGAAGGATTTTACAGAAGATCAGGTAAACCCGCAGAATATGGAATATCTTGGAAAGCTGATTGATTTTTGCGCGGAAAATAATATTGAATTTGTAGCTGTAACTACTCCGATTCCAATTGATACACTGAAAGTTTACAGTGATAATTTTAATGCGGCTTCAAAATATTTGGGAGAGTATTTTAATCAAAAAGGAATTACTTACCTGAATTTTAATACACAATACTTCAAGGCATTTTCTCACGACTTAAGCAGTTATACGGACTATAATGGTCATATGAATGGAAATGCTGCAAAAGAGTATTCTAAAGTGTTGGCAAATATTTTAAACCAAATTTAATATATGGAGGTGTCATATGCCAAGAATTATGACAGATTTTCTGGATGATGCTGTAAAAACACATCCAAATAAAGCTGCTTTTACGGAAGAAGCAAGATCCCTTACATATAAAGAGCTTCAGGAAGAGGCTTACAGGATTGCAATGCCGATTATAAAGTCGGGATTTCGTAAGAAACCAGTAGCCCTTTATTTTGATAAATCCATTTACTGTATTTCATCAATGATGGCAGTCGCTTATAGTGGCAATTTTTATTCTGTAATTGATACGGAAATGCCGGTTGAGCGAATTAATAAAATATTTGAAGTACTTGAGCCAGAACTGGTACTTACAGACAGAAAGCATTTTGAAAATGCAAAAGAGTTTTTTTGTGAAGACAGGATTATTGTTACAGAGGAATTAAATGATTCTGAAATATTTGAAGAAACAATTGAAGAGAGTAAAGCAAAGATTCTGGAGACGGATGTGCTTTATGTCCTTTTTACTTCTGGATCGACAGGAGTTCCAAAAGGAGTAGTCACACCTCATAAAGCAATCACCAGTTACATAGTTGCATTGGTTTCAGACTATAAAATGGACGATACCTATGTACTGGGTGTTCAGGTTCCGTTTTACTATGTTATGACGGCTCTTGATATTTATGGAACAATTGCGGCCAAAGCACATGCTTACCTGATTCCCAAAAGCAAATTTCTTTTCCCAGCTTATCTGGTTCAATATTTGTACGAAAATAAGATTAATTTACTTAGCTGGGTTCCATCTGCACTTTGCATGATAGCTAATACAAATGCATTTTCTGTAGCAGATCTGTCAGCAATCAGACTCATTGTTTTCGGCGGTGAAGTTATGCCAATAAAACAGCTGAAGGCATGGCAGCAAGCGGTTCCGGATGCTGTATATATTAATGCATATGGTTCTACTGAGATTACAGATGGATGTACTTACTATATTGTAGACCGGGAATTTAAAGATGAAGATATCCTTCCAATCGGCATTCCGTACAGCAATTGTGATGTTCTTGTGATTGACGAGCATGGCAATCCTATAACAGAAGGTGTTGGTGAGTTGGTTGTCAGAGGAAATTCAGTAGGATATGGATATTATAAAGATCCCGAAAAGACCGCGGAAGTATTTATTCAGAATCCACTGAATTCCTGTTATCCGGAAACAGTATATAAAATGGGCGATCTGGTACGTTTCAATGAGTATGGTGAATTGGAGTACTATGGTCGCAAAGATTTCCAGATTAAATATATGGGAAGAAGAATTGAACTCGGCGAAATTGAGGCAAATGTAAGCAGCATTGATGGAGTAGATGAAAATTGTTGTGTATTTGATTCGGCTAAAAAGAGAATTGTGTTATTCTATTCTGGCGCAATTGACGATAAAACATTGCTAAAAACATTAAGGTCAAAATTACCGGATTATATGCAGCCAAGAAAAATCAATCATTTACCTGAAATGCCTCATAATCAGAATGGAAAAATTAACAGAAAACTTCTGGCAACACAGATTAGCTGAACAGTAACGTATAAAGAAGTGAAGCTTTCTTCGTATTGAAATGATTTAGGATTTGTGTTATGCTCGTAATTGGAAAATAAATGTATCCTGCTTCAGCAGGTATTTGTGCAAAAACGATAATTGGAAAGCGAGGAAACAAAAATGGACAAATTAATAGAAATTCTTGAGGATATTAAGCCAGGGGTAGATTATGAAACCTGTGATACTCTGATTGATGATGGTTTGCTTGATTCTTTTGCAATTTTGTCAATTGTCAGCGAACTTCAAGATGAGTTTGATATTGCTATTACTCCGGCAGATATTATTCCGGAGAACTTTAACTCTGCAACGGCGCTTTGGGAAATGGTCTGCCGTCTGAAAGACTGATTTGAATGTTGTAGTACATAAGGGGAAGAAAGTATGCAAAGGATAAGAAAAATTCTTGCCATTGCCGCGATATCTGTAATGACTGTTTGCACAGTACCTGTTCAGGCAGAAAATGGAGGTGCTTCTGATACAATTCAGATTCAGCCAGTGACAGTGAAGAAAAGCGGTCTTATAAAAGAAGGTACAAAATACTTTTTCTATGATAAGAAAGGCAATAAACTGAAAAGTAAATGGAAAACCATTCAGAAAAGACGTTACTATTTTAAAGCTGATGGAACAGCAGCAGTTGGTGGAACAAAAATTGGAAAATACACATATGTTTTTGATCTCCAGGGAAGATTGCTCAAGCCATCAAAGTCGAAAATTGTACAAGTAGGAAAGCAATTATATTATGTAAACAAAAAAGGACAGGCAATAAAAGGATTTTTCAAAATCGGAAACAAACTCTACAGAGGCGACATTAAAGGACGTCTGACAAAAAACAAAACGGTTGCAAACGTTACCTTTAACAGCAAGGGATATGCCAAAAATGATTTAAATGCCAAACTAAAGATGAAACTTATGACTATAATTTCCAGAATTACGACTACAGAAATGAGTAAATCTGAAAAGCTTTATTCCTGTTGGCGATATCTTACCAGCAGTGGAAATTTCTATTATTCAACATACTGGCCGGATCTGAATAAAAAAGGATGGCAGCGTGAGGTTGCATATAACATGCTTACTACAGGCGGTGGAGATTGTTATGGGTTTGCCTGCACATTTGCAGCGATGGCACGAGAATTGGGATATAATCCGTATGTAGTTCTTGGTCGCGTTTCTGGTACAAGAGATGGTGCTGCGGATGGTCTTACCAGACATGGATGGGTAATGATTGATGGAGCATATTATGATCCGGAAGCTCAGTTTGCGGGCTGGTATCGTGGTGTGTATGGTAATGGAAGTTATGATATCAATCATACAATCAGCCGCTATATAAGGTATGCTTCATAAAAATCTCTGTAACTGTAACATGATTATGAGATTGATCTTTTAACAGGTGCCAAATTTTATAGATTTTTTTACAATTCCATGGTATCATTATCTTAAATGAAGATAGTGTTTCCATGGGATTTTTTTTGAGGTGACGTATAAATGAAACAGCTAAGAGTGAATAAAATTACTGAGTATCTGGAAGCTAAGAAAAATTTTGAAAAGGATTATATTGGAATTGAAGAGCAGGACATAGATGATATAGATACAAATTATTTTATTGCGTATGCAATTTTCTTCGTTTTGTTTTGATGAAGATGAAAATGGGCATAAGAGTGTTATTGACGGTGTGGAAAGATTAACTACAATCCATGAGTTTGTTCAGAACAAATCATGGATGGACAATCAGGTTGGAGATGGTAAAAAAGTACTTGTTGGGAGAATTGGAGGTCATCCATATTAAAGAATGACGGTATAAAATTCTCGCAGGATTAAGGAAAGAGAGGATGTTAGTGAGTAATAGAGAGTCAGAATTTAGCAAAGTGCTCAACACGGGTGATGTTTTGGTCGTAGCATTTGGTGCTATGATTGGATGGGGATGGGTTGTGTCCTCTGGTCAGTGGATTACCAGTGGTGGAGTTCTTGGAACGGTACTTGGATTTATTATTGGCGGTATTATGATCTACTTTGTAGGTTTGTGTTATGCTGAACTGACTACCGCAATGCCGAAATGTGGTGGTGAACATGTATTTAGCTATAAGGCATTTGGCTCTATTGGAGCCTATATATGTACATGGTCTATTATTTTAAGCTACATTGGCGTTGTATGCTATGAGGCAGTATCATTTCCAACTATCCTTCAATATGTTTTTCCTAAAATAGCCAGAGGATATTTATATTCGGTTGGCGGATTTGATATATATTTTACATGGCTGCTTATTGCAATTGGAATGGCGCTGTTAATTCTATTCCTCAATATTATTGGAATGAAGAAAGCTGCAAGATTTCAGAAAATATTAACTTGTGTAATTGCGGCAGTAGGAATCGCACTGGTTGCAGGAGCTGCATATTCAGGAAACGTAAGCAATCTTCAGAATCAGTTGTTGATTGGAGACACCAGTGGCGAGATTATTCAAAATATTGCGAAAGTTGCTATAATGACGCCTTTTTTTCTTTTTGGATTTGATGTTATACCACAGGCAGCTGAGGAAATTAATGTCCCATTGAAAAAATTGGGGAAGATGATGATTTTTTCTATCATTATGGCAGTTTCTTTTTATGTTCTGGTTGTTCTGGCTGTTGGATATGTTATGGATGCAGGACAGATTAAGACATCGACGTCTTCCGCCACCGGCCTTGTAACTGCCGATGCAATGGGTGTTGCATTTAATAATGCTAATATGGCTAAAGTCCTGATAATTGGTGGTCTTTGCGGTATTGTTACCAGTTGGAATTCGTTCCTGATTGGCGGGAGCAGAGCTTTGTATTCTATGTCTGTTTCCTATATGCTTCCCAGGAAATTTGCTGTACTACATAAGAAATACAATACACCTGTGAATTCATTGCTGTTAATTGGGGCATTATCAGTTATTTCCCCGTTTTTTGGCCGGTCAATGCTTGTGTGGATTGTTGATGCAGGAAATTTTGCCTGCTGTTTTGCTTATTGCATTGTATCACTGTCCTTTATAGTTTTAAGAAGGAAAGAAGCTGATATGAGGAGACCATATAAGGTAAAACACTACAAATTTGTAGGAATAGTTGCAGTTATTATGTCAGGAACCATGTCCGCCATGTATATTATTCCGGAGACGAATTGTACATTGGTCTGGCAGGAATGGATTATTGTCGGTGGATGGATTCTTTTAGGAATTATAATGGCGTATATTAGTAAAAAGAAATATGGCGATAAATTTGCGAATCTTATAGAGTGAGAATAAGTTAAGTTCTATCTCGTTTTATTTATACAGGGGAAGAAAAATGGGAAAGAGAATGCAGGCTGGATTACCATTAAAGGGAAAAAGCTGGCATTAAATAAAAATGGAAAATTGTACACAAACCGTTGGTATAAGGGTTATTATCTTACAGCCAACGGAACAATCGCTACAAGTCAGATGGTTTCAGAGAATGTGTATGTAAATGAAGAGGGCAGGAAATGTGCCAAAGAAGAGGTACGTCTGGGAAAACTGAAGAAGAAACTCCAGTCCACCGTAAATGGGTACAGCGGCAACTGGTCTGTGTATGTGGAAAATCTGAAAACAGGGGATATTTTGTCTATTAATGAAACCAGTATGTATCCAGCCAGTGTGATCAAGCTTTTTGTTATGGAAGCAGTTTATGCCAGCGGCAATAAGAAGCGGATCAACCTGAATGGAACAGTGAAAAGTCTTCTGAACAGTATGATCACGGTCAGTGACAATGAGTGCTATAATGAGCTTGTAAGGACACTTGGAAATGTCAGTTTTTCATCAGGGTGCAATTATATTAACAGGTATTTGAAAAAGCAGGGGTATACGGGCACTGGAGTGCATCATTCTCTTCATCCAAGCAACAGTTATTATCAGAACGATGGCCTTGGAAGTAATCGAAGTTCTGCGAAAGACGTGGGAAAACTGCTGAAAAAAATATATAAAAATAAAGCTGTCTCCCGATCCTGCTCCAGGCAGATGTTAAATCTGCTTTTGAATCAGGAGCGCCGCTACAAGATTCCTGCAGGATTGCCTTCTGGTGTGAAATCAAGAAATAAAACAGGGGAGACAGACAATTACCAGCATGATGCTGCAATCGTATATGGCAAGAAGACGGATTATGTGATCGTGATATATTCCATGGCAAATGAATATACGGGCATAAATGGAATCAAGGAAATTTTCAGTATAGTGTATAATTACCTGAACTAGAGCGCGTTTGAAACAGGCTCTGGAGCCTGTTATTTCTCGGTTATCAGAATACATCGTGGAAGTGTGACCGGAAAACAAACCACGTACACATCATGAAAAATATTATCACCTATTTCTCTTGCAATCTCGTTATAGTTAGTTTATACTAATTACAGAGTTAGGAATGGCTAACCTAACGGTGTAAATCATTTGGACTCCTTATTATGGCAGAAAGACCGCTGACATAATATGATGCGGATTGCGGCTGGACTTTTCCGGGAAGCAGTTCGCGAAGGAGTTCCTTTGAAAAATGAAAGGAGTATACATACCATGGATTACTTAGAAATTGAGAAAGTCACTGGAAGAGAAATTATGGATTCCAGAGGAAATCCTACAGTAGAAGCAGAGGTTTATCTGGTAGATGGAACCATCGGCAGAGGAGCTGCTCCCAGCGGCGCTTCTACAGGCGAATTTGAGGCTCTGGAGCTTAGAGATAATGATAAGAACAGATACCTTGGAAAAGGTGTTACAAAGGCTGTAGAGAACATTAATACATCCATCAATGACACAATCTCAGGAATGGATGCATCCGATATTTATGCAATTGACAAGGCGATGATCAAAGCTGACGGAACCAAGGACAAATCAAACTTTGGTGCAAATGCAATCCTGGCTGTTTCCATCGCATGCTGCCGTGCAGCTGCAACAGCCCTTGATATCCCGCTTTATCGTTTCCTCGGTGGTATTTCCGGAAACCGTATGCCAGTACCGATGATGAACATTGTAAACGGCGGCTGCCATGCACTTTCCTCAGGACTTGACGTGCAGGAGTTCATGATCATGCCAGTTGGAGCACCAAGCTTCAAAGAGTGCTTAAGATGGTGTGCAGAAGTTTTCCATGCTCTTGCAGCTATTCTGAAATCAAGAGGACTTGCAACCTCTGTTGGTGATGAGGGTGGTTTTGCACCAGCTCTGAAATCTGACGAAGAAGCAATTGAGACAATTCTTGAGGCTGTTAAGAATGCAGGCTATGAGCCAGGAAAAGATTTTATGATCGCTATGGACGCAGCTTCTTCTGAGTGGAAGACTGGTAAACTTGGCGAGTACAAGCTTCCAAAGGCCGGCACTGTTTACACATCTGACGAGCTGATCGACCACTGGAAAAAGCTGGTTGACAAGTATCCGATCATCTCCATCGAGGATGCGCTTGATGAGGAAGACTGGGAAGGATGGAAGAAGCTTACCAAAGAACTGGGAGATAAAGTGCAGTTGGTAGGTGATGACCTGTTTGTAACAAATACAGAGAGACTTTCCAAAGGTATTTCTCTTGGATGCGGCAATTCCATCCTAATCAAGCTGAACCAGATCGGATCTGTATCAGAGACTCTTGAGGCAATCAAGATGGCTCATAAGGCTGGTTATACAGCAATTTCTTCCCATCGTTCAGGCGAGACAGAGGATACTACGATTGCTGACCTTGCAGTAGCATTAAATACCTGCCAGATCAAGACCGGTGCTCCGTCCAGAACAGAGCGTGTTGCAAAATACAATCAGCTGCTCCGCATCGAGGAAGAGCTTGGAGATGCAGCACTATATCCTGGAATGAGCGCATTCAATGTAAAACGCTAATGTTCCGCGAAGCGGTTACTAACTGCAAAGTGAACAGTGACAGATTTACGAGATGATTTCACAGATGTAATCTACCTTATCCCCCCCCTTAAGTAGTGTTATAGAAAGATTCCCCTGCCAGGAAAGCGTGGTTCCATGGCAGGGGAATTTTTAGGATTATTTATTGCGATTTACAGGTGATGTTCCGTGAATAATGTTACTGCAAATCGTACAATTATTTCATTCTGTTTTTACAGGAATACATATTTCAGAACAAAGATAACAGCCAGTGCATACATAAGCGGGCTGATCTTTTTGTCTTTAGCTTTTCCAGTACAGACGTTGATAATAACATAAGAGATAACACCAAGTGCAATACCTTCGGAAATGCTGTACAGGAACGGCATTGCAATGATTGCGATAAATGCCGGAATCGCTTCTGTAAGGTCGTCAAAGTCGATCTTGGTAACAGAGGTCAGCATAAGGAATCCAACCACGATCAGAGCCGGAGCTGTGGCGAAGGAAGGGATCGCCAGGAAGATCGGGGAAAGGAACAGGGAAAGTGCGAACAAAACAGCGGAAACAAGTGAAGTAAGACCTGTACGTCCGCCCTCTGCAACACCGGAAGCGCTCTCAACAAATGTGGTAACAGTAGAAGTACCGCACATAGCACCTACAGTAGTGCCAACAGCATCGGAAAGAAGAGCACCTTTGATTTTTGGAAGCTTACCGTCTTTGTCCAACATGTCTGCCTTGGAAGCAACACCGATCAGAGTTCCCAGAGTATCAAACATATCTACAAATAAGAATGCAAACATGATAACGATAAAGTCAAGTGAGAAAACTCCTGCGAAATCCATTTTCATAAAGGTAGGAGCCATACTCGGTACGGAAATTCCATTGGAAAAATCCGGGAGAAGACTGTAGAAACCTGCATCCGGATTTGGAACATAAAGCCCCACAAACTGACAAAGGATTCCAAGCGCCCATGTAATAAGGATGCCCCACAGGATACCACCTTTTACATTCTTTACAAGAAGAATGCCGGTAACCAGTACGCCGATCAGGGCAAGAAGAACAGTGATTCCAAGATAATTGAAAGAACCATCTGACATGGAGCCCTTAAAGGAGAACATGCTTACCAGTGTGGAATCATTGTTTACAACGATCTTTGCATTCTGCAGACCAATAAATGCGATGAAAAGACCGATTCCAACAGAAACTGCGTGTTTCAGTGTCATAGGAATGGAGTTAAAGATCGCTTCACGAACATTGGTAAGGGAAAGCAGGATAAAGATGATACCTTCCACAAATACAGCAACCAGAGCCTGCTGCCAGGAATAACCCATGCCAAGAACTACGGTATATGCAAAGTATGCATTCAGTCCCATACCGGGTGCCAGGACAAACGGGTAATTGGATAACAGTGCCATCAGGCAGGTTGCAATGAAGGATGAAAGTGCAGTAGCAGTAAAGACTGCACCGCGGTCCATTCCGGCTGCGGAAAGGATGTTGGGATTGACAGCGAGGATGTAAGCCATGGTCATGAATGTGGTAATACCGGCCATGATTTCGGTCTTCACGTCAGTGTGGTTTTCCTTCAGGTGAAAAAGTTTTTCAAGGTTCATAAATGTACCCCCTTCTTTTTACGGCAGCTTGTGTGCCGTTTTTTATATTTTACAGGAATGTTTTGGATGTTGCTTTGCCACGCCCGCAACGCGGATTCCTGCAAATTTCAGGTAGTGAACATTTGACAGAGGATAGAGCTTCGAAAAAATCTCTGCAAAATGAATATTATCATTTCAGGGCTTGTCACATCTTTGTGTGTTTGTTTATATATTTGGCTTTGTATTTAGAATATACAATTGTCTGATCTTTATACAGTCCATAATATCCGGAAGCCGCATAGCTGATAGAAACGGCAATCAGATAGAAGGACACTCCCTTAAAGCCAAACATTTCAAAGGCAATCAGAATAGAAGTAATCGGGCAGTTCGTCACACCACAGAAAACAGCAGCCATTCCGCAGGCTGCGCAAAGGGAGGGAGAAAGCCCTATCAGCTGTCCTGCCATGCATCCGAAAGTGGCGCCTACGCAGAAAGACGGAACGATTTCGCCTCCGCGAAAACCAGCCTTCATAGTCAGTGCGGTAAGGAGCATTTTCCAGAAGAAAGCCATATAATCGGTGTCTCCGGTCTCCACTGCTTTCTCAATAAGCTCAGCACCGGCTCCCATGTAATCCGTAGTTCCAAGAATCAGTGTAATAAAAATAACCAGAACGGCACCGGCCACTACCCGTGCATATTTATTAGAAAAAAACCGGCCGTAGAATCTGGCTGTCTCATTTAAAATAATACAGAAGACAATACTGATCACTGCACATCCAAGGGCTACAACGCCCATTTTCAGCCCTGTTTCCAGGGAAAGTGCAGGAATATTTACTACGTGAAAAGCTTCCGGCGTAACGCCCATACCAGCCGCAAAATGGGATGCGATCAAAGATGCGATCATACAGGGCATAAGAGCTGTATAATACATAACCCCTACACTGACTACTTCCAAGGAAAAAACAGCTGCAGCCATTGGTGTGCCAAATAGTGCAGAGAAAGCAGCACTCATACCACACATAACGATCACATGACGGTCTTCCTCATCAAGATGGATCCATCTGCCAAGAAGATTGGCAATGCTGCCACCCAGCTGAATAGCTGCACCCTCACGTCCTGCTGAACCACCGGCAAGATGTGTCAATGCAGTCGAAATAAAAATCAGCGGACCGGATCTCCAGGGCACATCATCCTGGGAACGGACTGTAGAAAGGACTTGATTCGTGCCGCCATCGTCTTTTCCGAATTTCTCATAAAGAAATACGATGCAAAGTCCGAACAGGGGCAGGAGAAAAAAGGTCCACAGATGTGCCTTGCGGTAACCGGTCACTGCCTTCAGCACAAAAGAAAACAAAGTACTAAAAGCTCCCGCTATACATCCTACCACCACTGCCAGAAGCAGCCACTTAAGCAGGTTCCCCATGTCACGTCTGATAGCTCCGGAATAATAGCGAAATTTGTCCTCCGGAGTCTGCCTGTTGTCTTTTTCCATATTATTTTCGTCCTCTCATGTATAGTTGTGACTTACTCCATTTTGTCACCTGAAATAATTGTTTGATATTACTGGAAAATTCCTTTTATAAATACGAATTTATGCGTATTTTTATTATACTATATACGCTCAGAAAAAGCGACAAAAATTTTTGAGAATTTCAAAAATTGTCTATAATTTTAAAGCAGATTGAAAAATGGAAACATAATTTATTATAAGTTTCTTTTTATCGGGGAAAATAATGGAAAAATCTTTTTATACCGGAAAAGGAATCGGTGTGTGTATTCTGGATACCGGGATTTATGAGCATATAGATTTTACTGGCAGGATCTGGACTTTTTATGATTTCCTGGATTTTAAAAGGAGACCTTATGACGATAATGGACATGGCACCCATGTAGCCGGGCTGGTGGCAGGAGATGGCACTGCTTCCATGGGAAAATACAGAGGCGCAGCACCTGGCTGCGGAATCATTGCGCTGAAAGTGCTTGACCGTTATGGAAATGGAAGTCAGGATGACGTGCTTCGGGCTCTTCGGTGGATTCGGGAATACAGGCAGCAGTACAGGATCCGGGTGGTAAATATTTCTGTGGGAACTACCTGTAACTCAAAAAGAAACCATGCCAGGCTTCTGGAAAGTGTGGAGCAGCTGTGGGATGAAGGAGTGGTAGTGGTCACAGCTGCCGGAAACCAGGGACCAAGGCCGGGCAGTATCACAGCTCCGGGAAGCAGCAAAAAAGTGATCACAGTGGGCTCCAGCGATTTGTTGGAAGGGCGCAGTGCTATTTCAGGGAGAGGACCAACGGCGGAATGCGTGTGCAAGCCGGATATTGTGGCGCCTGGAAATAAGATCATGTCCTGCGTGCCTGGAAAACCTTATTCTTATGGTGTGAAAAGCGGCACCTCTATGTCTACGCCTCTGGTGACAGGTGCTATTGCTTGTGCTTTGGAAAAGAATCCTGCACTTACCAATACGGATATCAAAACTATGCTGATGAATAGCGCAGAGGATATGGGACTGCCTCAAAACCTGCAAGGGTGGGGGAAATTTAACCGCAGAAAGTTTCTGAAAATGTAAAAGCAGCCAATTGTGTGAAAAGGATTTCTGCTTAAGTGATTTGAAGAAATGTACGAAAAAGAATACACAAACTTTGATAAAGAATTATCACTTTACAGTATAAAAGCACTTGACGAAGTCGCTTTAAGTGAGTAAAATGGACAGCAAGAGTTCCAAGAGATGAGGAGGAAATATCTATGGAAAACAGACGTGTTTCTATGAATCGCCACACAAACCTGCTTCAGTTAGAGGAGCATATGTATCCGCTTGTGGATGTTGCAACTCCCAATGTATTCCGAAATCTTTTTCCATATTCTGAAGTACCGAAGATTGCATTCAACGACCGAGTCGTTCCACATCATATGCCAGATGACATCTGGATCACCGACACGACATTCCGTGATGGCCAGCAGTCCAGAGCACCATACAGCACTGAGCAGATCGTAAGGATTTATGATTACCTTCATAAGCTGGGCGGACCGGAAGGAAGGATTCGTGCTTCTGAATTTTTCCTTTACAGTAAGAAAGACCGTGATGCTGTTGAGAAATGTATGGAGAGAGGCTATGAGTTCCCTGAGGTTACCAGCTGGATCCGTGCAAATAAGAAGGACTTCCAGCTTGTCCGCGATATGGGTATGAGAGAGACCGGTATCCTGGTAAGCTGTTCCGATTATCATATTTTTTATAAGATGAAAATGACACGTAAACAGGCGATGGAGCATTATTTAAGCATTGTAAAAGAATGTCTGGAAATCGGTGTTTCTGTCCGTTGCCATCTTGAAGACATTACACGAGCTGATATTTATGGCTATGTTATCCCATTCTGCCTTGAGCTGATGAAGCTTCGCCAGCAGTACGGCATTCCGGTTAAGGTTCGCTGCTGTGATACCATGGGCTACGGTGTTAACTATCCTGGTGCCGTGATCCCTCGTTCTGTACCTGGTATTATTTATGGTATTATGGTTCATGCAGGCGTTCCTTCTGAACTGATCGAGTGGCATGGACATAACGACTTCTATAAGGCAGTCAGCAACTCCACAACAGCATGGCTGTATGGTGCGTGTGGTGTTAATACTTCTTTGTTTGGTATCGGAGAGCGTACCGGAAATACACCTCTTGAGGCAATGGTATTTGAATATGCACAGCTTCGCGGAAACCTTGGTGGTATGGATACAACGGTTATCACAGAGCTTGCTGAGTACTATGAGAAAGAGATTGGCTACCACATACCGGAAAGAACTCCCTTCGTTGGAAAGAACTTCAATGTAACAAGAGCTGGTATCCACGCCGACGGACTTCTGAAAAATGAGGAAATCTATAATGTATTTGATACCGAGAAATTCCTGAACCGCCCGGTTGAGGTTGCCGTTTCCAATACTTCCGGAGCTGCCGGAATCGCACACTGGATCGACAGCCATTATCGCCTGAAGGGCGACCAGAAGGTTGATAAGAACAGCGAGCTTGTGAAGATGATCAAGTCCTGGGTTGACCAGCAGTATGAGGATGGCCGTGTTACTGTGCTTTGTGATACAGAACTTGAAGCAATTGTAGCAGAGACTTGCCAGAGACTTGGAATTACGTTAAAATAGGGTTGCTGCGGACATAGTTCACAGTTACCACAAAACATATACTAGGAGGTAATAATGGGTAAAATTCAAATGCAGATCCCTCTTGTTGAGATGGATGGGGACGAGATGACCAGAATTCTGTGGCAGTTGATCAAGGATGAGCTTCTTCTTCCTTTTATTGATCTGAAGACAGAATACTATGATCTTGGACTGGAATACAGAAATGAGACTGATGACCAGGTAACCATAGATGCAGCGGAAGCCACCAAGAAATACGGAGTTGCTGTTAAATGTGCCACCATTACCCCGAATAAAGCCAGAATGTCTGAGTACAATCTGAAGAAAATGTACAAAAGCCCTAACGGAACTATTCGTGCAATCCTGGATGGAACTGTTTTTCGTGCTCCCATTGTGGTAAAGGGAATCGAGCCATGTGTGAAGAACTGGAAGAAACCTATCACCATTGCCCGTCATGCTTACGGCGATGTATATAAGAATGCCGAGATGTACATTGACAAACCAGGAGATGCTATGCTGGTATTCAAAGGAGAAGACGGCGAGGAGAGAACGGAGCTGATCCATCACTTTGATACTCCAGGCGTGATCCAGGGTGTTCATAACCTGGACAAATCCATTACCAGCTTTGCAAGATGCTGCTTTAATTATGCCTTAGATACGAAACAGGATCTGTGGTTTGGCGGCAAGGATACCATTTCCAAAACATACGATGGCAAATTTAAAGAAATATTCCATAATATTTATGAAGCTGAGTTTAAGGATAAATTTGAGGCAGCAGACATTACGTTCTTCTATAGTCTGATTGATGATGTAGTAGCCCGCGTAATGAAAGCAGAAGGCGGATTTATCTGGGGCTGTAAGAACTATGACGGAGATGTTATGAGTGACATGATTTCCTCTGCATTTGGTTCTCTGGCAATGATGACTTCTGTACTGGTTTCTCCAGATGGATATTATGAGTATGAGGCAGCTCACGGAACTGTACAGAGACATTACTATCGTCATCTGAAAGGAGAGGAGACCTCCACCAACTCTGTAGCAACAATCTTCGCCTGGACCGGTGCTCTGCGAAAAAGGGGTGAGCTGGATCAGAATCAGGAGCTTATAGAGTTCGCAGATAAGCTGGAGAAAGCAACCCTTTCCACCATCGAAGGCGGACAGATGACCAAAGACCTGGCACTGATTACTTCCTTAAAGAATGTAAAAGTCCTTAACAGCCGCGAGTTTATTCTTGCAATCAGAGAGAAGCTTGAGGCCATGTAATAAAACAGACAGCTTTAATAAGTTGTTTAAAGTAAAAATGTTAATATTGTTATAAAAAACAGGAACGGTTTCGGATATTTATATTCGAAATTCGTTCCTGTTTTTGAAATAAATATGAAATGTAAGGCTCAAAAGAACAGGTTACTGGTAATTTATGCCAGCTCCTCCCATTTTTCATAAAGCCCTTCCAGTTCTTCTGCTATAGCAGCTTTTTCCCGGCTGAGCTTCGTGCATTCTGCCACATTCGTACAGATATCTGGCAGAACCATGGTTTCATCAATTTCTTTATCCCTTGCTTCCAGTTCTTCAATCCGTGCTTCCACTTTCTTCAGCTCATTTTCCCGTTTTCTCTTCAGAGCCTGTTCCTCTTTCTGCTGCTGCCAGGTGAGTTTGGTTTCAGAGACGTTTTCCTTAACTTCCTGAGCTGCGGTCTCCTGAGCAGGAGCATAAATCCGGGTCATCTCATCCTTCTTTTCCAGATAGTAATCATAATCACCGATATAATTGACAATGGCCTGGTTGGTCAGATCCATAATGCGGGTAGCAGTCTGGTTAATAAAATAACGGTCATGGGAAACGTAGAGGACAGTTCCTGTGTAGCTGTTCAGTGCTTCCTCCAGAATCTCCTTGGATGCAATATCAAGATGGTTGGTAGGCTCATCCAGTATCAGGAAGTTGGCTTCTGAGAGCATCAGCTTCGCCAGGGAAACACGGCCACGTTCACCACCAGAGAGAGAGGAGATCAGCTTAAACACATCATCTCCTGTAAAAAGAAAAGCAGCCAGCATATTGCGGATTTCAGTCTCAGTGAGAGTCGGATATGTGTCTGATATCTCCTGGAAAATAGTTTTCTCCATATGCAGAACATGGTGTTCCTGATCATAGTATCCGATCTGAACCTTGGAACCCAAGGCAAAGCGTCCTGCATCAGCATCCACAATTCCATTGAGAATCTTCAAAATTGTGGTCTTACCAGTACCATTGTTGCCAATCAGGGCAACACGCTCCCCACGTTTGATTTCAAAATTAATATCTGTAAACAAAGTCTGTCCTGGGAAAGCCTTGGAAAGTCCTTCTACAGTAAGTACATCATTTCCACTGATAAAACGTGGTTCCAAGGAAATACGCATCTGGTTATCAATTTCAATTGGTTTCTCAATGCGCTGGATCTTGTCCAGCATTTTTACACGGCTCTCAGCACGCTTAATGGATTTCTCACGGTTAAAGGAGCGGAGCTTGGTGATAACAGCCTCCTGATGTTTGATCTCTCTTTGCTGGTTCAGGTAAGCCTTGTACTGGGCGTCACGCAGCTGCGCTTTTTTCAGGGCATAAGCGGAATAGTTGCCTTCGTACATTCTCATCTGGGCAGCCTCGATCTCCACGATCTTGGTAACTACCTTGTCCAGAAAATAACGGTCATGGGAAACGATAAATACAGCGCCCGGGTAGTTGAGAAGATAGGTCTCAAGCCATGCAATGCTCTCCATATCCAGATGGTTGGTAGGCTCGTCCAGAAGGAGAATATCCGGTTTGGAAATCAGAAGCTTGCCAAGTGCAACCCGGGTTTTCTGACCTCCGGAAAGGTTCTCAATCTGTTTGCCGTAGTCTTCTTCTTCAAATCCAAGACCTTTTAAAACACCTACGATTTCACTTTTATAAGCGTAGCCGTTTTCCAGCTCAAACTGGTGAGTCAGGCGGGTGTAGCTGTTCATCAGGCTCTCAAGTTTGTCTCCTGCTACGTATTTCATTTCCTGCTCCAGAGAACGGATCTTGTCCTCCATATCCAAAATGTACCGCTTGGTGGTCATCAGTTCTTCGTAAATGGTGTGATGACCGTGGATATCCTGGTACTGGGCCAGATAACCGATCTTCTTATCCTTGGCAATGACCACCTGACCGGAATCCGCGGAAATCTCCTCCATGATAATACGAAGAAGAGTTGTTTTCCCCGCACCGTTATTGCCGATGAGAGCGGCCTTTTCCCGTTCTTCTATGTGAAAAGAAGCATCCTGCAGGATCACCTTTTCCCCAAAAGATTTGCAGATGCTCTGACATGATAAAATCATAAGTTCCTCCTTAAAAAGGCGGTTCTGTATACACAGAAACAGCATTATTAGAATGTTCAATAGTATATTATACTTGAAAAATTTATTTTTTGAAAGAATAATTGTCAAATCACAAAAAAATTTGCAAAAATTTGTAATTCTGCACAACTTTAATTGACAAGAAAATAACATTTCGGTATAATTGACATAGTGTTACGCGGGCTGCCGTTTACAGGTAATGTTCCGCGATGCGTTTTTAGCGGAAAAATACAGGCAGCGGAAACAAGGAGGGGAACATTTTGGATGCAAAAGAGATCTCAAAGGCGGTAATTAAGAGATTGCCAAGATATTATCGCTATCTGGGGGAGCTGATGGAAGAGAAGGTGGAACGTATATCTTCCAACGACCTGAGTAAAAAAATGCATGTGACTGCTTCACAGATCCGACAGGACTTAAATAATTTTGGCGGTTTTGGACAGCAGGGATATGGATATAATGTAGAATATCTTTATACAGAAATTGGTAAAATACTGGGATTGGACACCATTCATCCCATGATCATCCTGGGCGCAGGTAATCTGGGACAGGCACTTGCCAATTATGGAGACTTCGAAAAACGTGGCTTCCGTCTGGTTGGAATTTTTGATATAAACCCGGTTCTGGAGGGAATTTCCGTTCGCGGGATTGAGATTCGGATGATCAACAGTCTCCCGGAATTTATCAGGGAGAATCAGGTGGAGATTGCTATTTTAACCCTGCCGAAGAATAAGGCCAAGGAGATGGCGAAGGTTCTTATTGACAATGGAATCAAGGCAATCTGGAATTTTGCACATACAGATCTTGACGCCCCGGAGGATGTGATCGTGGAGAATGTTCATCTGTCCGAGAGCCTGATGGCTCTGTCTTACAACTTAAGCCAGTATCGTAACGAACATAAAGAAAACAAAGAATAAAAGTCAAAGAGGACTGCTGCTTGTCTCGCTGAAGGATTTACAGGAGACCGGGCGGCAGTTTTGCATTAGGAGTGGTCTTATGAAAAAAGTTGTAACCTGCAGTCAGATGAAGCTGCTTGACCATGGCACCATTCATAATATGCATGTTCCCTCTCTGGTTCTCATGGAGAGGGCAGCACTTGCCACAGCAGAAGAGATCCGGAAATATCTGGAAAAGAAAAACGGTTCTGGAAATTTGAAAAAAGAACGGATTCTGACCGTCTGCGGATCTGGCAATAACGGAGGTGACGGCATTGCCATTGCAAGACTTCTGCATCTGGCAGGGATCCGTTCTGAGATTTATCTTGCAGGAAATCCGGATAAAATGACAGAAGAAACCCGACACCAGTGGGACATTGCCATGAGCTACCAGGTACCGGTAATGAATAACCCTGTATGGGATGAATATACTGTTATAGTAGACGGAATTTTCGGCGTTGGACTCTCCAGGGAGATTACCGGGAATTACAAAGAGATAATTGACCATATGAATGAAGCTCCTGCATATAAAGCAGCGGTGGATATTCCGTCTGGCATTCATGGAGATACGGGAGCTGTTCTTGGAACTGCTTTTGAGGCAGATCTTACCGTAACATTTGCATATAAAAAACGTGGACTTTGTCTGTATCCGGGAAGAGCTTATGCTGGCAGAACTGTGGTGGCGGATATTGGGATTTATGATCGGGACCGTGATGGCAGTGAGCTTGCAAGCAAGGCTGCCTGGTATATAGAAAAATCTGACGTGAAAACTCTTCCGGCAAGAAAACCATGGGGAAATAAAGGAACATTTGGCAAGGTCCTTCTTGTAGCGGGTTCGAAGGGAATGTGCGGAGCAGCCTGCCTGAGTGCCAGTGCAGCACTTCATGGAGGCGCCGGGATGGTGAAGATCCAGACTGTGGAAGAGAACCAGATTCCTTTACAGAGCCTTTTGCCTGAGGCAATGCTGACCAGCGAATTTGATGAGGAAGCCAATAGGAAAAATTTAAACTGGTGTGATGTGCTGGTGATCGGTCCAGGGCTTGGAACAGAAGGCTCAGGAAAGGAAAGAATGCTTTGGTTCCTGGAAAACGGAACAAAAGCAGGAAAGCCTGTTATACTGGATGCAGATGGTCTGAATATTCTGGCAATGCATCCACAGTGGATGAAATTCATAGGGGAACAGACCATTCTCACACCCCACATGGGCGAGATGAGCCGTCTTTGCGGCTTGGATGTATCAGAACTAAAGGAAGACCCTGTAGCCCGTGCATATCAGTATGCAGAGAAAAGTGGCGGTGTTCTGGTACTGAAAGACGCATGTACAGTAGTGACTGACCGGAATGAAAAGCTGTATCTGAATCTTTCTGGTAATTCGGGAATGGCCACAGCAGGAAGCGGAGATGTGCTTTCCGGTATTATCGCATCTGTTCTCTGCATGTATTTAAGCTGTGAGGAAGAACGGGAGCTTTCCTATAAAGCTGCCATGGCGGTGTATATTCACGGTCTTTGCGGTGATATTGCCAGAGAGAAAAAAGGATCTCACGGCATGACGGCGAAGGATATGATCGAAGCCCTGCCGGAAGTTTTGAAACTGGCAGAAGTTCAGAGTAAAGGATGAGAATTGTGACGTACATTTTGCAGAACACCTTTTGAGGCATGCTCTGATAAATTTAGAAAATCGAGGAAAATGTTATGGAAAAATACAGCAGAATCAAAGCATTGATTTCTCTTGATGCAATCAGATATAATTTTGAACAGATGAAGAAGAACATAAAAGAGGGAACAAAGATCATCGCAGTAATCAAAGCGGATGCATATGGTCACGGTGCAGTACCTATTGCGAGAATGCTTGAGAAATTTGATTATATATGGGGATTTGCTGCAGCTACAGCCCAGGAGGCATTACAGCTTCGAAGAGCTGGGATCACAAGACCGATTCTGATCCTGGGACTGGTATTTGAAGAATATTATAAGGAACTTGCTGAAAATGATGTGCGCATGGCCGTCTGTGATTATGAGACAGCCAGAAAGTTTAACAAAGCTGCTGAAGCAGCGGGCAAAAAAGGTCTGATCCATCTGGCTGCGGATACCGGCATGACCAGGATCGGATTTAAGGACAGCGAAGAGAGTCTGGAGGAAATCCGCAGAATTGCAGCTCTTCCCAATGTGGAAATTGAAGGTTTATTCACTCACTTTGCAAGAGCAGATGAATACGACCGTACCCCGGCAATGGTTCAGCTGAAACGATATCTTGATTTTGCGGATCTTCTGGAAAAAAATGGAATCCATATTCCACTGCATCACTGTTCCAATAGTGCCGGAATAATCCGTGTACCGGAAGCCAACCTGAACATTGTCCGTGCCGGAATTACCATTTATGGAATTTATCCCTCTGAGGAAGTGGAAAAAGACATTGTAATGCTGAAACCTGTAATGTCCCTAAAGAGTCATGTTTCCTACGTGAAAGATGTGGAGCCGGGGGTTCAGGTAAGCTACGGTGGAACCTACACGACAGATCATGTTACAAAGATGGCGACGATTCCTGTTGGATATGCAGATGGATACCCAAGAATGCTTTCTAATAAAGGCTGGGTTCTGATTCATGGAAAAAAAGCGCCGATCTGTGGCAGAGTCTGTATGGATCAGTTTATGGTAGATGTGACAGAAATCCCGGATGTAAAGACAGGGGATGAAGTGACACTGCTTGGAAAAGATGGGGATGAGGTTATCAGTGCAGATACACTGGGAGATCTGTCCGGCCGTTTTTCTTATGAATTTGTATGTAATATCAGCAAACGTGTGCCAAGAATCTATATCCGCGATGGGAAAGAGTGCGGCGAGCTGACATATTTTGACTGAGCATACCCAGACAAATTGTGACGCGTATCCTTTGGAAAGCCTTTTGCAGGTATGCGTCAGGTAAGAACAATATAGACGGAAAGGGTTCCGTTACCGGCTTTTATAAGAACCCGTAACGAATTACGGGAAAAATACCACACATGTATACACATGAAAAAAGTTGGAAATACTTATTTTCAGAAAAGTAAAAGTAAAACGGAGTGTGAATTGTGTGGTAATTAAAAGAGGGGATATTTTTTATGCGGATCTTCGGCCCGTGGTGGGAAGCGAGCAGGGAGGCATCCGACCGGTACTTATTATTCAGAATGATGTAGGCAACAGACACAGTCCTACCGTGATCTGCGCAGCTATTACATCCAAAATGAACAAGGCGAAGCTGCCCACCCATATTGAGATTGATGCATCGGCCTATGGAATTGAAAAAGATTCTGTAATTTTGTTAGAACAGCTTCGCACCATTGACAAGAGAAGATTAAAAGATAAAGTATGTCACCTGGATGGTCCTATGCTTGACAAGGTGAACCATGCTCTTGAAATCAGCCTGGAGCTTACATTCTCTTGACGAAAAGAAACTTTAGTGATATAGTTGTAAAGTCTCAGCGGCATTGACTGCCGCAATTGCACATTCGTGCTGCTGTGGAATAAGGAAGCAGCAGTATGTTTTCGTTACTGCGAAGGTAATAAGCAGTAACGCTGTCTAGGAGGAACAAAGGTTTAATATATGGAATCTGGCAGTAGTATGCCCCTGGCGGGCTTTGTCATTTTATTATTGCTTTTGTGGCTGAATGGTATTTTTTATGGATTTTCAGCTGCAGTGCACAATCTGAGCGAAAACGAAGTGGAGAAACGGGCGCAGGAAGGAGATAAGAAAGCAGTCTTTCTTCTTTCCCTGATCAACAATCCTGTTTCATTCGTCAATGCGATTCCGCTGATTGTTATGGCTTCCGGAGTCTGTTTCGGAGCATTTATCGTTCCATGGGCTACCAAGACCTTTCATCCCTACATAAAGCATTTGGCTGCATTGATCCTGGTGCTTGCACTGGTGATCATTCTGCTTGCGTCTCTTGGTATTCTTACATTTAGGAGAATCGGAACCTATCACCCGGAGAAATATGCATATCGGTATATGAAGATTGTAGGATTTTTTACCAGGATCCTGTACCCTTTTACTATGTGCGTAACCTTTATTGCCAAGCTGGCAGCAAGACCATTTGGTGTTGCTTTTAATCAGTCGGAGGATCCGGTGACGGAGGAAGAGATCATTTCCATTGTAGATGAAGCCCATGAGCAGGGTGTCATTGAGGAGAACGAAGCAGAGATGATCCAGAATATCATGGAGTTTACGGACACTGAAGCCAAGGACATTATGACGCATCGCAAGAATGTGATCGCATTTGATGAGGAGGACAATCTTCAGACCATTGTGGATACCATGCTTGAGGAAGGAAATTCCCGTTATCCTGTATTTAGAGAGACGATAGATAATATAGTAGGAATTATTCATTATAAAGATGCTTTGAAATTTCTCACCAGGAATTCCTGGGCGAAGTTCAAACCCCTTAAGGATCTGCCGGGATTGATCAGAGAAGCTTCTTTTATTCCGGAGACAAGGGGAATCAGTGATCTTTTCAAATCCATGCAGATGAAGAAAATTCATATGGCAGTGGTAGTGGACGAGTATGGACAGACTTCAGGAATTGTCTCAATGGAAGATATTCTGGAGGAAATCGTAGGAGATATTCTGGATGAATACGATGAAGACGACAGTACGTTCCGGACGCAGAAGGATAACAGTGTGATCATTGACGCACTGGCGTATCTGGAAGATGTAGCGGAAGAGCTTGGAATTGATTTCGGTAAAGTGGAATTTGAGACCTTAAATGGTTATCTGACGAATCTTCTTGGACATATTCCCACAGAAGATGATCTGGATAAAGAAATTGTTGTAAACGGCTACCGTTTCAGAATTCTTTCCCTTGGCAACAAAACCATCGGAAAGGTGCGGGCCGAAAAGATAAAAAAAGAACCAAAAGGAGAGGATAAGAAATGTCAGGACATTCAAAATTCGCAAACATAAAGCACAAGAAAGAAAAAAACGATGCTAAAAAAGGAAAAATCTTTACCATCATCGGTCGTGAGATCGTAATGGCTGTTAAAGCAGGTGGTCCGGATCCGAACAACAATGGTAAGCTTCGTGACGTTATTGCAAAGGCAAAGGCAAACAACATGCCAAACGATACCATTGAGCGTGGTATTAAGAAAGCAGCCGGTGCTGATTCCGCAGACAGTTATGAGAAAGCTGTATACGAAGGATATGGTCCGAATGGTGTTGCCATCATCGTTGAGACTCTGACTGATAACAAGAACCGTACAGCCAGCAACGTAAGAAACGCTTTTACAAAGGGTAACGGAAGCATTGGAACCCAGGGCTGTGTATCCTATATGTTCGATCAGAAGGGTCAGATCATCATCGACAAGGAAGAGTGCGAGATGGACGCTGACGAACTGATGATGACCGCTCTTGATGCAGGTGCTGAGGATTTCAACGAAGAAGAGGACAGCTATGAAGTTCTCACTGCTCCGGATGATTTAGGTGCAGTACGCGAGGCTCTTGAGGCCGCAGGTGTTCCGCTTCTTGAGGCACAGGTTGCCATGATCCCGCAGACAACTGTTGAACTGACAGATGAGAAATCCCTTAAGGATATCCAGAGAATCCTTGATCTTCTGGATGATGACGACGATGTAACAGATGTATGGCATAACTGGGACGAATAATTTAATCAGATTTGCAGATACTACCTCCATACGATTGTGTGGAGGTATTTTTTATGCAGCAAAGAGAGGATAATGAAGCAGAAAGTGAAAAAAAAGAATCTGTAGAAAAAGAAGAACAGCAAAATAAGCAGATCCGTGATATGGGACAGGTTATTTTAAATGAGAATTCCAATAAATACAAAGTGGAACTTCTGACGATCATCGGTGAGGTAGAGGGGCACGAATCGGCGCCGTCTCACAGCAAAACTACCAAATATGAGCATGTTTTGCCAAAGCTTGCCATGATCGAGGATGACAAGTCTGTGGACGGGCTTCTGGTTTTGCTTAATACTGTGGGCGGTGACGTGGAAGCTGGCCTTGCCATTGCAGAGATGATCGCCTCTTTAAGCGTGCCTACAGTATCCCTGGTACTTGGAGGCGGTCACTCCATTGGTGTTCCCATGGCTGTATCTGCAGATTATTCTTTTGTAGTTCCCAGTGCCACCATGGTGATCCACCCTGTTCGCACAAATGGCATGTTTATTGGCGTCGCCCAGTCCTACCGCAACATGGAGAAAATCCAGGACCGGATCACCACCTTCATTTCCAGTCACACTCACATGTCCCAGGAAAGACTGGAAGAACTAATGCTGGACACTACGCAGCTGGTAAAAGATGTGGGAACTATGTTAGAAGGTCCGGAGGCAGTGAAAGAAGGTCTAATCGATGAAGTTGGAGGAATGAAAGAAGCTCTTGGGAAATTATATGATTTAATTGGGAAAGAGAAAAGCAAATCCCCTGAAAAATGAAAAATTATACATTTTTTGGAAAAAATATAAGAAAAACAGGAGAATTTTATTTTACTAACCTGTCTTTTTGTGCTATAGTGTTATAGGATATGACCGACACAAGTGTCCATACAGCGGACATATACATGAAGTGACGGTTAAATATAGGTTACTGCCCGCGGAGTGAGCAGCAACAAATATAGTACTTCAGGAGGGAACTATGTATAAGATACTCAACGCAGAGAAACTTTCTGCAAATGTTTTTCTTATGGATGTGGAAGCTCCTCGTGTGGCTAAGCATTGTCTGCCTGGCCAGTTCGTCATCGTGAAAATGGACGAAGTAGGAGAGAGAATTCCGCTTACAATCTGCGATTATGATGCAGAGAAAGGTACTGTAACAATCGTTTTCCAGCCGGCTGGAGCTTCAACAACCAGAATGGCCCAGCTGAAAGCAGGCGATTACTTCGAAGATTTTGTTGGACCTCTGGGACAGCCATCTGAGCTTTGCCATGAAGATCTCGAAGAGCTTAAGAAGAAAAAAATCGTTTTCGTAGCAGGTGGTGTTGGTACAGCTCCTGTATATCCTCAGGTGAAATGGCTTCACGAGCATGGCATTACCGCTGATGCGATTGTTGGTGCCAAGACAAAGGATCTCCTTATTCTTGAGGACAAGATGAAAGAAGTATGTAATCTGTATGTTACTACAGATGATGGTTCTTATGTACGTAAAGGTATGGGTACAGATGTACTTCGTGACCTTGTGCAGAATCAGGGCAAAGAGTATGATCTCTGCGTTGCAATCGGACCGATGATCATGATGAAATTTGTCTGCCTGTTAACAAAAGAACTGAACATTCCTACAGTTGTCAGCATGAACCCGATCATGGTAGACGGAACCGGTATGTGCGGAGCCTGTCGTTTAATGGTTGGCGGCGAAGTGAAATTTGCCTGCGTAGACGGACCGGAATTTGATGGACATAAAGTTGATTTCGACCTTGCCATGAAGAGACAGCAGATGTATAAGACCGAAGAGGGACGTGCTCTTCTGAAGCTTCAGGAAGGCGATACCCATCACGGCGGATGCGGACATTGTGGAGGTGACAAATAATGGCAGATGTATTAAAGAAAGTACCAGTCAGAGAGCAGGCTCCTAAGGTTCGTGCTACTAACTTTGAAGAGGTTTGCCTTGGTTACAATAAAGAAGAGGCAATGGAAGAAGCAAACAGATGCCTTGGCTGTAAGAAAGCAAAATGTATGGAAGGATGCCCGGTATCTATCAATATCCCAGGCTTCGTTCATGAAGTAAAAGAAGGAAACTTTGAAAAAGCTTACCAGATCATCGGTGAGTCCAGTGCTCTTCCGGCTGTCTGCGGACGTGTATGTCCTCAGGAGACACAGTGCGAGGGTAAATGTATCCGCGGTCTGAAAGGGGAAGCTGTTTCCATTGGTAAACTGGAGCGTTTCGTTGCTGACTGGGCGAAGGAGAATGGTATCAAACCAGTTCCGGCTGCACAGAAGAACGGACATAAAGTTGCAGTGATCGGTTCCGGTCCTTCCGGACTTACCTGCGCCGGAGATCTTGCAAAGATGGGTTACGATGTAACAATCTTCGAGGCACTTCACAAAGCTGGTGGAGTTCTTGTTTATGGTATTCCGGAATTCCGTCTTCCAAAAGACAAAGTAGTTGCAGCAGAGGTTGAGAACGTAAAATCTCTGGGTGTTAAGATTGAGACCAACGTTATCATTGGTAAATCCGTAACAATCGACGAGCTTCTTAAAGATGAGGGCTTTGAGGCTGTATTTATCGGATCCGGTGCCGGACTTCCTATGTTCATGGGAATCCCGGGTGAGCAGGCTAACGGTGTATTCTCCGCTAACGAGTACCTGACACGTAACAACCTTATGAAAGCATTCCGTGAGGATTATGATACTCCAATCGCACATGGCAAGAAGGTTGCTGTTGTTGGTGGTGGTAACGTTGCTATGGACGCTGCAAGAACTGCACTTCGTCTTGGCGCAGAGGTACATATTATTTATCGTCGTTCAGAAGCAGAGCTTCCTGCACGTAAAGAGGAAGTTCATCACGCAAAAGAAGAGGGCGTACAGTTTGATCTTCTCTGCAATCCTGTTGAGATCCTTACAGATGACAAAGACTGGGTAACCGGTATTAAATGTATCCGTATGGAGCTTGGCGAGCCGGACGCTTCCGGAAGAAGACGCCCTGTTGAGATTCCTGGTTCTGAGTTTACCATCGACGTTGATACTGTTATCATGTCCCTTGGTACAAGCCCGAACCCGCTGATTTCTTCTACAACCATCGGTCTTGATGTAAACAAGAGAAAATGTATCATTGCTGACGAAGAGTTTGGTAAGACTTCAAAAGAAGGCGTATATGCTGGTGGAGATGCTGTTACAGGTGCTGCCACTGTTATCCTTGCTATGGGAGCAGGTAAAGCAGGTGCACGCGGCATCGATGAGTATATTAAGAGCAAATATGCAAAATAAAAGCTGCTGGCCTCAAAATGGACAGTAACAAATATATGCACCTTTTTTCTGAGAAGTAAGAAGGTATGAGTTCCCTGTCTGGGATTTCGGTTTGAAATCTCAGGCAGGGTTTTTTCTATATATTATAGCGTGTTTGAAAAATCATTCCTGCAATCTGCAGACAAAACAGTCGTTCGATTAAAGTTGTATCTTTGCCTGCTTTGTGGTATAATAGGTACGCTTGACGGGTTTTCGCGGCCCGTCTTATCCCAAAGAAAAGGAAATATTGAATATGTCAGTTTTACAGGCGATTTTATTAGGAATTGTTCAGGGAATCACGGAGTTTCTTCCTGTGAGCAGTTTCGGACATCTGGCAGCCATAGAAAATGCAATGGGAATTACACGAAACACTGCAGTCCTTTTTGAAGTGCTTCTTCACATAGGCACGATGGTGGCAGTTTTTTTTGCATTCCATGAGGATCTTCGCCGGATCGGAGAGGAGCTTCTGGGCATGATCATGGATATAATCGGGAATGTAAATATCTATTTTCACAACAGGAAAACCGGTGAGAATCTCCACTATGCCAGAGTGGTGCACGGAACATACCGTAAATTTACAGCGATTATGGCTGTATCATTTATTCCCACAGCATTGCTTGGATACATTTGCAGAAGACTGGTGACAAGAGCGGCGATTTCCCCGCTTCTTCCAGGAGCATGTATCCTTGTGACAGGAGTGTTTCTTCTTGTGACAGACCTCAGTAATATCGGTGGAATCAAGACACCGAAAGATGTGACTTATGACAATGCCATGTGGATTGGAATTTGTCAGGGGATTTCCGTATTTCCAGGTATATCCAGATGTGGAATGACGATTTGTGCAGGCTTATTATGCGGTTTCAGCAGGAAATTTGCAGTGAAATATTCTTATCTTATCAGCATTCCGGCAGTTCTGGGCTCTCTTTTTCTGGAGCTTGGACAGTTTACCACGCCAAAGATGAGTGTGTCTCTTGGATTTACCTATGTCTTTGGTATGATCGTGGCGGGAGTAGTTGGATATTTTATGATACGCAATCTGCTCCGCATTTTGCAGCATGCGAAACTGCGCTATTTCGCATTTTACTGTTTTGTGGCAGGAGCCATAGCGCTTATTAGCAATTTTGCATAACTGTCCGGCAGGAAAGCTTACAGAAACACGGATCGGTTACAAATTTGCCTGATGAAGGGGGAACTTTTTAATGGCAGCGTATAATACGCCGAAGAAATCAACAACCAAACGTGGTACATCCGCGAAGAAAAAATCTTCCGCACGTACTCAGTCTAAAAAGAATACAGCAGGAAAGCAGTCAATATCCAGCGGCTTTCAGACGGAAATCATACTTCTGGTGCTGATGGCGGCAGCGATCATTCTTATGGTAAGTTGTGTCGGACTTGGTGGAAATGTCGGAGGAAGCATCAGCAAGGTACTCATGGGAGTAATGGGACTGATGGCTTATATTTTTCCCATTGTACTTTTTATTATGGCAGCATTTCTGATCTCCAATAAGGGAAATGTGCTTGCTTATAAAAAAACAGCCGCCGCCGCAGTTCTGTTTCTGATCTGCTGTGGACTGGCACAACTTTTTACAGAAGGCTATACAGAAAGTACAACTCTTGCAGAATATTACAGGATCAGTTCTGAGTATCGTACTGGTGGCGGAGCCATTGGAGGCGCAATCTGTATTTCTACAATCTCCGCATTTGGAACCATCGGTGCTTATGTGATCATTGTACTTGTGATCCTGGTATGTTTGATCCTGATCACGCAGCATTCTTTCCTGGGATTTTTGTATAAGGTTTATGATAAGATCCTGGAAGCTGTGAAGGGGCAGCAGGCGCTCTATCAGGAGGGAGCACCGGAGCGTCAGCTGAAGAAGCAGCTGAAAGTCCAGCAGCGCCAGCTGGCAGCCCAGGAGCGCCGTGAGAAAAGGATGCAGGAGCTGGAGGCTGCACTTGCCGAAGAAGGGATTGCTTCAGATATGGTGGAAGAACCATCCCGTTTTGAGAAAAAGGCAGCCAAACAGAAAGGGAAAAAGGCTTCCAGGACAGCTGGAAATGATTCCAGGGCAAATTTCCGGATGAGAATGCGTGGAAATAACCAGACCCGGGGCAGAAGAGGAGAAAACCTGGATTCTACAAGCTTTCTTGCAGGGACAGATTTATTTGAAGATAGAAATTCCGGGGAAAGCGGGGAATCTGTGGATCAGGAATTTCCTTTAAATCCAGAGAATGCCATGAATCCGGGAGATGCAGGATCACTGGAGAATATGACTACAGTGAATGGAGAATTTTCCGAGAGTGCTTCTGCTCAGAATCTTCCGATTAATACAGGAAAGTATGTGGATATCAGTGAGTATCGGGTCCAGGATGATGATCTGTCAATTGATGACAGAGAATCACAGGAGGAAACACAGCTGCAGTTTGCAATTCACCGTTCTGAGCCAGAGCAGTCAGACGAGCCAGATCTGAATACGAGCGCCTCCTCTGGACAAGATGATCCTGTACCGTCATATTCTATGGAAAAGGATACCACGGAAGAGGACGGTACTGTCTATATGAAAAATCCAGTTAGCAGTGACCAACCAGCTGAGGCAGAGGAAGAAGAAAACAGTTATGATGGAGTGGATTTTAATGAAGCTATGGCTACCATGCAGAATGCAGTTGCTTTGACGAGAGATACTTCTGGCGCAGCAGGTGGCGCTGCCCATGGATCTCCGGCAACTTCTGGCTTCCACTCTTCTGAAGCTTCTGACGAAATGGCAGCGGGGAATGGAGTTTCGGATGAAACTACTTCCCGTCAGTCGGCGAAGAATCCTAAGTCTTCCAGGCAGGAGATTGCCAACGGAATTGTAAATATCCAGCATGAGATCAAAACCCAGGAAGCGGCGGTGAAAAAGGAATATCAGTATCCGCCTGTGAATCTTCTGAAACGTGGAAATGGGAAATCCCAGGGAGATTCTGATTCCCATCTTCGAAAGACAGCTCAGAAATTACAGGAAATCCTGTATAATTTCGGAGTAAATGCCAAGGTTACAAACGTAAGCTGCGGACCTACAGTTACCAGGTATGAGCTGCAGCCGGAAATGGGTGTAAAGGTAAGCAAGATCGTAGGTCTCTCTGATGATATCAAGCTGAATCTTGCCGCGCCGGATATCCGTATCGAAGCTCCGATCCCGGGTAAAGCAGCTGTAGGTATCGAGGTACCAAATAAAGAACACAGTGCGGTTATGCTCCGTGATCTGATCCAGAGCCCGGAGTTTATGAATGCCAAATCCAAGCTGGCTTTTGCTGCTGGTAAAGATATTGAGGGTAAGACGATCGTGGCAGATATTGCCAAGATGCCCCACCTTCTGATCGCAGGTTCCACCGGATCTGGTAAATCTGTTTGTATCAATACACTTATTATCAGTATTTTATATAAAGCCAAGCCAGACGAGGTTAAGCTGATCATGATTGACCCGAAAGTGGTAGAGCTTAGTGTTTATAATGGTATCCCGCATCTGTTCATTCCGGTTGTCACAGATCCGAAGAAAGCTGCGGGGGCTCTGAACTGGGCAGTAAATGAGATGAGTAACCGTTACAATACTTTTGCAGAGTATGGGGTACGAAATCTGGAAGAGTTTAACCGCAAGATTGAGAAGATGAAGTTCCCGGAGGGAGAGCAGCGCCCTGAGAAAATGTGTCAGATCGTCATTATCGTAGATGAGCTTGCAGACCTTATGATGGTTGCACCAGGGGATGTGGAGGACGCTATTTGTCGTCTGGCCCAGCTGGCCCGTGCTGCAGGCATCCATCTGGTTATTGCTACCCAGAGACCGTCTGTCAATGTTATTACCGGTCTTATTAAGGCGAACATGCCGTCACGTATTGCCTTTGCTGTCACTTCCGGTGTGGACTCCAGAACCATTCTGGATATGAACGGCGCAGAGAAGCTTCTTGGTAAAGGAGATATGCTGTTTTATCCGCAGGGCTACCAGAAGCCTGCCAGACTGCAGGGAGCCTTTGTTTCAGATGACGAAGTCAGCAATATTGTGGATTTCCTTGCAGATAAAAATCCACGGACAGATTACGACAATAAGATTGAACAGCAGATGAACAATGCGTTTCTTACAGCTGGCGGAAGCTCCGGCGGCAATGAGCGGGATGTCTATTTCGAGCAGGCGGGTAAGTTCATTATTGAGAAGGAAAAGGCTTCCATCGGTATGCTGCAGAGAATGTATAAGATTGGATTTAACCGCGCAGCCCGTATTATGGACCAGCTGTGCGATGCAGGGGTTGTAGGACCGGAAGAGGGCACCAAGCCACGTAAGGTACTTATGTCTATGGAGGAATTCCAGACATATGTGGAAGAACATTTATAGGAAATTAATTCATGTTATGAAAATTTGTATATAAATAATAGCACAGAGCCTGTCTAAATACGTTTAAAATAAACTATGAGGACGGATTATCAGAAGTATGAATTGGAGTAATAGTTAAGAAAATATAATACATGTAAAGGAGACAATAAAAATGGTAAAACATATGGTAATGTGGTCATTTAAAGAAGAGATTCCTGAGGAGAAGAAGCCTGAATTAAAAGCACAGATCAAAGAACATCTTGAAGGTCTGGTTGGTGTTGTGCCAGGGCTCATTAAGGCAGAGGTTGTTACAGACCTTCTTCCATCCAGCACACGTGATTTGTGCCTGATCACTGAGCTGGAGAGCGCTGAGGCACTGGCTGCCTATGCAGTAAATCCGAATCATGTTCATGTTGCGGACACTTACGTAAGACCAAATGTATGCGACCGTGTAGCAATGGACTTTGAGGTGTAAATGGAAATTCGTATTATCACAGTTGGAAAAATTAAAGAGAAATACCTGAATGACGGAATTGCAGAGTACGCCAAGCGCCTTGGCCGCTACTGTAAGTTGAATTTTATCCAGGTGCCAGATGAGAAGACTCCGGATAAAGCTTCCGATGCGCTGAACCGTCAGATCAAAGAGACGGAGGGCAATCGGCTTCTTAGCCATATTCGCGATACAGATTATGTGATTGCACTTGCTATAGAGGGTAAAATGCTGGATTCTGTAGAGCTTTCTGACCTGATTGCCAGATTAGGCGTTCAGGGAAAAAGCAGCATTGCCTTTGTGATCGGAGGATCACTTGGGCTTTCTGATGCTGTTTTGAAACGGGCAGATTATAAGCTTAGTTTTTCAAGAATGACGTTTCCGCATCAATTGATGCAGATGATTCTGTTGGAACAAATTTACAGGGGATATCGGATTATGAATCATGAGCCTTATCATAAATAATGAGATTTCATTTTTGTAAAGTTCCATAAATGATAATTACAGACACAAGAACTCCCAGATGTTAGAGCATGTTCGAGACAGCTAACATCCGGGAGTTTATTAGTTTACACGAGCAATCAGTCAAAACCTAAAGCCGACGTTTGTGTAAGTTTCTGGCGATTGCTGCCATAACGCGCAAAACGTGTGGTGTACGGTTTGTTAAAGCTTGCAATATATTTGAAGATAAATTTGGAAGTGGTACTTAAATTCCACTTGTACGGATAGATTCCACAGCCTCTTTGATTTTCTCTGGTGGAAGTACCAGCGCGAAGCGCACATATCCTTCCCCATGAGGACCAAAGCTTGCGCCAGGAGTAACGATGACACCGGCTTTTTCCATTAATTCCATACAAAATGCCATGCTGTCCGTGCGTTTTCCCGGAAGCTTTGCCCATACGAACATAGTTCCTTTGCCGTTTGGCTTCTCCCAGCCGATGGAAGCAAGTCCGTCGCATAGAGCATCACGGCGTGCCTGGTATTGTCTGCACTGTTCTTTTACGCTGTCAAGAGGTCCCTCAAGAGCAGCGATAGCAGCTTTCTGGATTGGCAGGAACATACCGAAATCGATCTGGCTGCGAAGCTTTTTAAGAGCAGAGATGATTTCTGGATTTCCAATGAGAAAGCTGATTCTGGCGCCGGTTACGTTAAAGGATTTGGAAAGGCTGAAAAACTCAACACCAACCTCCCGCGCACCAGGAGTGGCAAGAAAACTTCCACCTTCCACACCATCAAAGATAATGTCGCTGTATGCATTATCATGGATAATTAAAATATCGTATTTTTTTGCAAATGCAACAATTTCTTCATAAAGTCCTGGTGTGGCAATGCTTCCTACTGGGTTAGATGGAAGAGAGACTACCATGTAACGGGATTTGCGAGCCACTTCTTCTGGAATATCCTTTACATATGGCAGGAAATCATGCTCTGCTACAAGCGGGTAGTAGTAAGGAACTGCGCCTCCTAATTTGCTTCCTGCTGCGAAAACCGGATAGCACGGATCTGGAAGAAGAACCACGTCTCCCTCGTCGCATAAAGTCATGCCAAGATGTCCCATGCCTTCCTGACTTCCATAAACAGACATTACCATATCCGGCGTGATTTCCACATGGAAACGCTTCTTGTAATATGCACAGACCGCATCCAGGAGCTCCGGCAGGTCGCGGAGACTGTAGCGCCAGTTCTGATCGTCAGCGGCAGCTTCCATCAGTGCTTTCTTAATATGATCCGGTGTATGGAAATCCGGAGTTCCCACACTCATGTTGTAGATCTTCTTTCCCTGTTTCTCAAGTTCAAGCCGCCTTTCATTGAGTGCGGCAAAAATTTCATCTCCAAATAAATCCAGTCTTTTGGAAAATTTCATCGTAAGTAAGCCTTCTTTCTCTCAAAATGCCAAACCAATAGGTTTGTGCTAAAATCCTGTTTATTTTATCACAGTACTACAACAGAGTGCAAGACAAAAATGTATTTTCGGGAAAGACATTTGTATTGCTAATTGCAAACGAAAATGGATGGCTGCCGTGCACTGCCAGATTTAGGGGTAAAGTTCTTTTTTGTATTAATTTAGAAAAAAATAGCAGCAGACACTTAAGAGGGCATTGTCTAAAAATAGAGAAACGTGTATAATTGGCTATATCAAACCAAGGGAGGAAAAGAAAATGAAGAAGTTTCTCGAAGAATTTAAGGAATTTTTTGCATGGTGAAAGCTCTGAATAAAGCAGCTGAGAAAATCCCCCCCTTGATTTGAATAAAAAGACATGCGAGGATATAAATGAAAGACTACATGGCCCCTATGGAGGGCGTGACAAACTTTGTATACCGCCGGACTTATCACCGGTTTTATCATCCCATGGATAAATATTTTACTCCGTTTATTTCTGCCAAGCCGAAGAAAAACCTGAGCTTCCAGGAAATTTGCGAGGTGTCACCGGAGCGGAATGAGGGAATGTACGTGGTTCCCCAGATCCTGACCTGCAATGCAGATGATTTTATCCGTACTGCCCAGCTTTTGAAAGATGATTACGGACACCAGGAAGTGAACCTGAATCTTGGTTGTCCTTCTGGAACAGTTACAGCGAAGGGAAAGGGTGCCGGATTTCTGGCAGAGCCCCAGAAGCTGGATCAGTTCCTGGATCAGATTTTTTCGAAACTTGATATGAAAATTTCCATAAAGACCAGAATTGGAACTCACTACGAGGAAGACTGGGAGTATCTGCTGGCCATTTATGAAAAATATCCCATTCATGAACTGATCATCCACCCAAGGATTCAGACAGATATGTATCGCGGAGTGCCGCGGCTCGGAGCTTATGAGAAGGCTGTAAACCGTCTGAAAATGCCACTTTGCTATAATGGGAATCTGTTTTCTGCAGCTGATTATAAGCGGATTACAGAGCGTTTTCCAGACACTTGCTGCTTCATGTATGGAAGAGGGCTGATCACGAATCCGGGGCTGGTAACTGAGATCCGGGAAGGCATTCGTCCGAATAAAAAGACAGTAAGAGAATTCCATGATTGTCTTTTCGAAGAGTATCGGGAACTTCTTTCCGGCGAACGGAATGTGCTGTTCCGTATGAAAGAATTATGGAGCTATATGGCCGTTAATTTTACAAATTATGAGAAATATGCCAAGAAAATCAAGAAATCCCAGCATCTGTCAGAGTATTCGTCTGTGGTATCCAGTTTATTTGCAGAGCAGGATTTGATAGATTAAGTATTTTGGATATTTAGAACGCTGAAAGGATCCCCCTTGGCGGGCTAAATAGCAATAAATAATTCGAAAGAGGAATAACATGTTAAATACCGATCGTTTTGAAGAATTTATATCTCAGTATCCCATTTATGAATACCGCCTTGTGGATACTGCTGAAATAGAGGTAAGAGAGCGGGTGCGGATCATCTGCAAACAGGAGTGTGAGCGTTACGGCACTACCTGGGCCTGTCCCCCTGCTGTGGGCAGTCTGGAAGAATGTGGGAAGCGAATCCACAGTTATCCAAATGGAATCCTTTTTTCCAGTGTGGCAGAGGTTTCCGATGTGATGAACATGGCGGAAATGCTTGCTACCCGAGATGCTCACGAGGAGCTGACTACAGAGGTAGCCGGATTTTTGAAAGGGGAGGGATTTGAGACATTTACCTTGTCCACTGAATCCTGCGATCTTTGCGAGCATTGTGCCTATTTAGACGGAAAGCCCTGTCGCTTCCCTGAGAAAATGCATCCCTGCCTGGAAAGTCACGGTGTAGTGGTAAATGAGTTGGTAGAGCATCATTCCATGGAATATAATCTTGGCGGAAATACCATTCTGTGGTTTTCCCTGGTGCTTTTTCGCCAGAGAGCGTGATCTGTTAAATATAAATCAGAATGAAAAGAAAACCTCCCGCATAAGCTAGAGATAAAGACCGGGAGGCTTTTTTTATGTCTGTATCAGAACGTTTTATGACAGCTATGGAACTTCCTGGTGACCTGTCCTGTAAAGCCCCTATTATAACGATTACCGGACCGTCGCAGGTACAGATTGAAAATTATAAAAGCATCTTATCCTATACAAGCGAGAAATTAATCGTGGTTACCAGCCAGGGACGCGTGATCCTTCAAGGGAAAAATCTGGAAATATTTCATTACACTACTTGGGAAATGGAAATAAAAGGGCAGGTTTTGTCGGTAATGTTAGAGCGTGTTTGAAAAATCATTCCCGCAGTCTGCAAGCTCCGGTTTGCGGTATATTTCACCTGAATTCGGTTGCCGTCCGGCAGTACATCGTAAATCCAATATAAATGGAGGCGAGATTAAAATGAATAACCCCGAAAAAATACTCCATGGATTTTTAGAAATTTCAGTATCCGGTGACCAGCTGGAACGCTTCCTGAATTTGTGCCACGCCAGAGCTGTCTCTTTGGAAAGAATCCGGTATCTGTCAGAAAAAAACATAACAACTCGTATTTCCATAAATGATTTCCGAAAACTCCTTCCCATACATAGAAAGACCAGAGTCCGTATCCATATTCTAAAAAAAAGAGGTCTGCCGTTTTTGCTGCTCAGAATCCAAAAACGAAAGTGCTTTACAGCCGGGTTCCTTCTCTGTGTGGTCTTGCTGCTCTGGCTCTCTGGCCACATCTGGAATATCCACATTGATGGAAATGTAAAAAATTCCACCCCTCAGCTTCTGGAATTTCTGGACCAGCAGGGAATTACCCATGGGATCCGTAAAAATCAGGTTAACTGTACCCGGATTGCCGACCTTCTCAGGAAAAACTACCCGGATATTACTTTTGTTTCCGCCAGGGTTCAAGGTACCCGGCTTCTTCTTACCATTCAGGAAGAAAACCTCACAGAAGATATCCGGCAAACCAACTCTCCATGCAATCTGATTTCCGACCTGGATGGTGAAATTGTGAATATAGTTATCAGAAATGGAACTCCACTTGTTAAAACCGGAGATATTTGCAAACAGGGTGATATTCTGGTATCTGGCGAGGTGCCGATCTTGAACGACAGTCAGGAAGTTGTACGTGTGGAATACGTTCCGGCAGACGCAGACATCTATGTGCGTCATCAGATTGCCTATTATCAGGAGGTCCCCCTTTCCTATGAAAAAAAGGTTCAAAGCGGCACTTCAAAAACCAGCTGGTATTTTCGTGTTGGTGACTTCGTTTTTGGCGCAGATACAGGAAAAAAATCCAGATATATAACCTCAACGGAAGAAATCCCTTGGAAACTTACCGAGAATTTCGTCCTTCCTTTTTCCCTGGGAAAAATCACCCGAACACCTTATAAGATACAGAGCACAGTTTACACGAAAGAACAGGCTCAGAAGAAAGCAGTACAGCAGCTGAGAATATATGAACAAAAACTTCTGAATAAAGGAATCCGGATTGCAGATTCCCGGTTGTCAGTCACATTTGACAGTACAAATTGTACTGTGCAGGGTACATTGACAGTAGACGAAAAAAGCGGAAAGAAGCAGAATATAGAATTCAGTCAGGAATCATAAGTGTTGAAAAACAATCTTTAGAGTGGTATACTTTTACCCAGAGATATTTTTGAACAGACACAAGGAGGAGCAGTTTTTGAAATCCACGAATATAGAGATTGACTCATTAGATATTTTACAGGAGCTTTTTGGAATCAATGATAAGCTGATCAAGGTGATTGAGAATCGTCTTGGCGTATCCATTACCCAGAGAAATTCCTGCATTACCGTAAGTGGGACTAATGACGGCAGGATACATTCAGCTGTGAATATTATTGAAGCCATGAGGGAAGCTCTTGAAAAACAGCAGCAGCTTTCCGTGGATATGATCCATCGTTTTCTGGATGAGACCGAGGAAGAGGATGACAGCGAGGAGGATATTGCAGACAGCACCCGCAAGGTGCTGGGGGATGCAGTGACTTTGAATTATAAGAATATTCCAATTCGAACTAAGACAATCGGACAGAAAAATTATATCACTGCTTTGAAGAACAATACGGTTACTATCTGTATCGGACCTGCCGGTACAGGTAAAACATACCTGGCAGTTGCTTATGCGGCAGAGCTGTACCGGAATGACGAGATTGAGAGAATCATTCTCAGCCGTCCGGCCATTGAAGCGGGCGAGAAGCTTGGTTTCCTCCCGGGAGATTTACAGGAGAAGGTTGATCCTTATCTGAAGCCGCTTTACGATGCACTAAATGACGTATTCGGGCCGGATCAGGCTGCGAAGTTAAGAGAACGGGGAATCATTGAGGTTGCACCTCTTGCATATATGCGAGGCCGTACTTTGAATAACAGTATGATCATCATTGATGAGAGCCAGAATGCCACACTTCCTATTTTGAAAATGGCACTTACCCGTATTGGTACTGGTTCTAAGATGATTCTTACCGGCGATGTAACACAGATCGACCTTTCCAAAGAGACGGATTCCGGACTTCAGAAGTGTGCTTCTATTTTGAAAAATGTAGACGATATTGCTACTATTTCTCTGACGAACCGTGATGTTGTCCGCTGCAAGATCGTGAAGGACATTGTTAAAGCATTTGAGAAAGAGGAAGCGAAAGCCCAGGAAAAGACCCAGAAGCGGGCAGTTCGGAGGACAAGTCGGTAATTGGGAAGCCAGGACAAAATTTTCAGTAAATGACAATCAATATCCTGTGGGAAGATTAATTTGAAACTGAAATGTGAATTTTACAGAATAATTCAAACAAAATAGTAAAATTGAACATATGGTGTCGCCTGTTTGAGAAATCAGGCAGATGTCATACAGGAGGAATAAGTTTTGGTAACAATAGAATACGAATGCGAGACCGATTTTGACCTTGGACTTGACTGTCCGGCGCTTGCGAAGATGGTTGCAGAGAAGGTGCTTGACATGGAGAAATGTCCATGGGATGCACAGGTAAATCTGGTTCTCACAGATAATGAAGAGATTAAAAGGGTAAATACAGAGTTCCGTGGCATTGAGAGAGCTACTGATGTTCTTTCTTTTCCAATGCTGCCATTTGAAACACCGGCAGATTATTCTGTGGCTGAAGATGATGAGTCCTGCTTTGATCTTGACAGTGGAGAGCTTCTTCTGGGAGATATTATGATTTCTGCAGAACGTGCTGCTGCCCAGGCAGAAGAGTATGGACACAGTGTAAAGAGGGAATTTTGCTTCCTAGTTGCACATAGTATGCTACACCTTCTGGGATACGATCACATGACTCCGGAGGAAGCCGCAGATATGGAAGCACGCCAGGCGAAGGCACTGGAGGAACTTGGAATTACCCGTTAAATTTTTTTGTGCATGACCCTATAGCTGGAGAGGCTTTTGCTGTTTGCCGTGAATAAGTTACTATGAAAGTTCCGGATGGCAGTTGCAAAGCGACTGATTTTCATATAAGGCGATGTCATCAGCAGGTGGCATTACCATTCCGGATGTATTTATAAGTGGCGGTTTCTGCAGTTTCTGTTCAGTTAGAAGGTTAAATATATATGCATAAGGAGGAGAAGACATGAAGAAAAAAATATTTAAACTTCTCACAGGAATGTTGCTTTCCTGCGCACTTGCAGGATCCACAGTAGCGGTACAGGCAGAGGAAGCCGGGACAGATACCGTGAAGAGTTATCTTACCGGAGAGGATGTATCTGTCGGCATTGGCCACAGACGTCCCATCGCAGTTATGCTTGGCAACGATACCAATGGCGCTCCACAGAGCGGAACTGAGAACGCAGGAGTCATTTATGAAGCACCGGTAGAGGGAAGCATCACCCGTCTCATGGCGATCATCGAGGACTATGACAATATTCCAAGGATCGGTTCTGTGCGAAGCTGCCGTGATTACTTTCTGTTCTATGCAAATGAGTATGATGCCATCTATTCTCATTATGGACAGGCTGTATATGCACTTCAGTATCTGGACCAGCACCTGATCGACAATCTGAACGGACTTACACTTGGAAATGCTTACTATCGCAGCACAGACCGTGTAGCACCGCACAATGCTTACACTGATTTCTCCCATCTTCAGGCAGGAATCCAGAGCCAGGGCTATAGCCAGGATTATAAAGAGGACTATAATGGTCATTTCCAGTTTGCACCGGAAGGAACTGAGACAACCCTGGATGACGGAGTTTCTGCAAATGTTGTGAAGCTTGATAATTTCGCCTATAACCATCCGTGGTTTGAGTACAATGCAGAGACTAAGGAGTACAGCCGCTTCCAGTTTAATGCACCGCATATTGACCAGAACACAGGTAATCAGCTGACATGTGAGAATATTATTTTACAGTATTCCAACTATGTTCCATATGATCCAAATGGTTATCTGAACGTAGATACCCAGTCCGGAGGTGAGGGCAAATACATCACCAGAGGCAAGGCAATCGACATCCACTGGACAAAGGATTCCCAGTGGGGAATCACTCATTATTATGATTCCAATAATCAGGAGATTCAGCTGAATCCTGGAAAAACATGGGTCGAGATCGTGCTGAATGATTCTGTAGGTTCTGTGTCTTTACAGTAAAATAAATTAAAAATGGAGAGGGACGTCATAAGATAAGGCGTTCCTCTTTTGTATTTACGTGAAAAACATGCTCTAGAGCCTGTCTGCACGAGCGCATGATGCAAATGAACGCGTTTTGACTTGATTTGCAAAAGTGATAGGACGATCAAAACACGGTAGAGCTCTTTCAGACTATGCAATATTTTACAGAAACAACAATTCTACACGTTAAAATGTGAAATTTTTCTGAAATTAAGAACTGTTTACCTGAAACCATGGACGAAATGAAAAAAATGATGTAAGATAAGAAATTGATATGTATGAAAACTACATGGAAACATAATAACGGAGTTGACAAATAAAATGAATGATCGGGAAAGACTGAAAGATAAAAAACGTATTGTAATCAAGATTGGAAGTTCCTCTCTTACCCATGCTGAAACTGGCAAGCTGAATCTTCGGAAACTGGAGATTCTGGTAAGGGAATTGGGCGATCTTCGAAATCAGGGTAAGGATGTGGTTCTGGTATCTTCAGGAGCCATCGCTGTTGGAGCAGCAGCTCTTGGATTTAAAGAGAAGCCACAGGAGCCTCGTCAGAAGCAGGCGTGTGCAGCGGTTGGACAGGCCAGACTTATGATGATTTACCAGAAGCTGTTTGGAGAATACAATCAGATGGCAGGTCAGATCCTGATGACCAAAAATACCATGGTAAACAACGCCAACCGCAAAAATGCAGAGAACACGTTTAATGAGCTTTTATCCATGGGTGTGATCCCTATTGTTAATGAGAATGACTCTATTTCCACCTATGAGCTTCAGTCTCTGGAAAAATTCGGAGACAACGATACCCTTTCTGCAGTGGTAGCTGCTCTTATAGGGGCAGATCTTCTGATCCTTATGTCAGACATAGACGGACTTTTTACAGATGATCCGAATACAAATCCAGATGCGAAATTTATTGACACGGTAGAAACATTGGACGATGAACTTCTTAACATGGGAAAATGCTCCTCCGGAAGCAAAGTGGGCACTGGAGGAATGGCTACCAAGCTTACAGCTGCCAGAATTGCCACAGCTGCCGGTACCGACATGGTAATTGCCAATGGCGGCGATTTTCATAATATTCACCGCATTGTGGAGGGCGACCCCTGCGGTACATTGTTTGTTGGAAAGAAAAAGGAAGAGTTTTTCCTGATCGATTATATTGAAAAATTGCTGTAACTGTTCAGTATCTTCACAGTTACAATTGCTTTAAGTTTTTGTATAAATTAAAATTACACAGAACATTCTCAGGAGGAGTATATTATGGACAGCACAAAAATCGACAGAATCAACACCCTTCACCATAAGGCACAGAGTGTAGGCCTTACAGAAGAAGAGAAAAAAGAACAGGCAGAGCTGCGCAAGGAGTATATTGCCACCATTAAGATGAACCTTAGAAATCAGCTGGATAATATTGATGTAAAGGAAGCCGATGGTACGGTTGTGAATCTTGGAGAAAGATATGGAAGAAAAAAGACTCATTAGAAAGCAGATTTTTGCAGCCAGAAAGCAGTGCAGCGATGCGCAGGTAGAAGAATGGAGCCATCAGATTACAGATCAGGTGCTGAAACTCTCAGAGTTTGTGAAGGCTAAGCATATTCTGGCTTATGCAGATTACAATCATGAAGTAATGACCAGATATATCATTGAGGAAGCCTGGAAAGCAGGAAAAGAAGTGGCAGTCCCGAAGGTTGTGGGAAAGGATATGGTTTTTTACCGCCTTACTGATTTTTCTCAGCTAGAGCCTGGATATTTTGGAATTCCGGAGCCTGTCAGAGGCGAGATCGTGAAGTGGGAGGATGCTCTTATGGTCATGCCTGGTGTAGCTTTTGATCCTGAGAACAACAGAGTGGGATATGGCGGCGGCTTTTATGACCGCTTTTTAGAAAAACATCCTGATATTACCAGACTGGCAGTGGCTTTTGATTTTCAGATCCTTGATCTGGTGCCCACAGAACCTACGGACATTTGTCCTCAGATCATTGTGACACAGAGTAAAGTTTACCGGAGGGAGGACTTATAAATGAATGAAATGCTGGAAACTCTTGGCAGGAATGCCAAAGAGGCAGAAATCGTTCTTCGAAACCTTGATACAGCTAAGAAAAATCAGGTTCTGGAGGCTGTTGCAGACAGCCTTGTTGCAGATTCGAAAGCACTTCTTACAGCAAATGCCATTGATGTAGAGAATGGCTGGAAGAATCAGATGCCAGAAGGACTGGTGGACCGTCTGATGTTGACAGAAGCCAGAATTGCAAGCATGGCAGAGGGGCTTCGTCAGGTTGCGGCACTGGAAGATCCTATCGGGGAAGTGACCGGGATGAAAAAACGTCCCAACGGACTTCTCATTGGACAGAAGAGAGTCCCTCTTGGAGTGATCGGAATCATCTACGAGGCAAGACCAAATGTGACAGCAGATGCTTTTGCCCTTTGCTTTAAAACTGGCAACGTGGTGATCTTAAAGGGGGGTAGTGATGCCATCCATTCCAATACTGCTATTGTGGATTGCATCCGCAGAACCCTGGATGAGAATGGAATTACGAAAGATGCGATCCAGCTGATCTCTGATACTTCAAGAGAGACTGCCGGAGAATTCATGAAGATGAATGAATATGTGGATGTACTGATTCCACGAGGAGGCAAAGGTCTTATTAAAGCAGTAGTAAATAACAGCACGATTCCTGTAATCGAAACTGGTACCGGAAACTGCCATATTTATGTGGATGAGAGCGCAGATCTTCAGATGGCGGCAGACATTGTGATGAATGCCAAGACACAGCGGGTGGGTGTCTGCAATGCCTGTGAGTCTCTTCTGGTGCATGAGAAAGTGAAGGATGCTTTCCTTCCGGTTCTTGCAGAGCGCCTTCGGACAAAGAATGTGGAGATGCGTGCTGACGAGGAAGCGAAGGCTTTGATCCCAGACGCAGTCACTGCCACTGAGGAAGACTGGGGTACAGAATATCTGGACTATATACTTTCTATAAAAGTAGTTGGATCTGCAGATGAAGCGATTCGCCACATCAATCGCTACAATACAGGCCATTCAGAGGCAATTATTACCAGAGATTACAACAATGCCCAGAAATTCCTGGATGAAGTAGATGCAGCTGCTGTATATGTGAATGCTTCTACAAGATTTACAGATGGTTTTGAGTTTGGTTTTGGTGCCGAGATCGGAATCAGCACCCAGAAGCTTCATGCCCGTGGCCCCATGGGACTTCTGGCACTTACTTCCACAAAATATATCATTTATGGAAACGGACAGATTCGTCCTTAGGTTTGATTTTTGAACCGAGATATGTTATACTAGACTTCGATGTTAATATTTAATATGGGGGACTCATTTATAAGGAGGACTTTTTAAAATGAAGAAAAAGCAACTTTTGGTATTCATTATGGCGGGAAGCCTTGCAGCCGGAATGTCTCCGGTGACAATGGCATTTGCAGAGGCAGATACCCAGACCGTGACAATAGAGGACACAGTAGCTGTTGCCGCAGAGTCAGAAGAAGGAGAAGCAGCAGCTGAACCAGTGCAGGATATTTCAGATGCCGCAGCAGATACACCTGTGGAAGAACCTGCACAGGCAGCAGATACGCCGACTGCAGAACCAACCCAGGCAGCTGCAGACACACCGGCAGCAGAACCAGCTCAGGCAGCGGATGCGGTTGTGGATGATGGCTTTAACAGCGGAGATACTGCTGAGCTGACTTTGGAGGAAGAGGAGAGTGCTACCCCTACTCCTGAGACCACTGGTCAGATTATCCTGAAGGCAGCAGATGGAACCCAGACATCCTATTCCACATTAGCAGAGGCAATTGCGGCAGCCCCGGTTAATATTGGCAAGGATGGTGAAGTTACCCAGATCCTTGTAACCGGAACTGTAGAGATCAGTGAGACTGTTGTGATCGATCAGAATAAGAATATCTCTATTGCAGCAGCTGCGGATGGAACTACTATTAAACGTGCAGCCGGATTTTTAGGAGATATGTTTAAAGTAAAAGATGAGTCCACTTCTTTCCAGTTTGGTACAGGCAAGGAGGGTGAGACTGTTTTAAGTCTGACTGTAACAGGAGCACTTGACCAGGGGGATGCAACAGGCTCCATTATTTCTGTGGAGGGCGGTTACTTCGGATTGTCCGATGGTGTAACCCTGACAGGAAACAGAACCAGTGCGCCGGGAGCTGCAATCTGTAATTCTGGCGGAAGCATCGGACTGGCAGGTGGTACTATCACAGGAAACCAGTCTGAAGGTATTGTAAATGAAGCTGCTGAAATTACAGGTGGAGCTATTTACAGTCTGGGCGAGATCCGTGTTTCCGGCGCCGTAATTGTAAAGGATAACAAGGACGATGGTCTTAATGATAACAGTATTGTTTTAGGCGGTGATAACGCATGTATCGCAGCAATTGGCCAGCTTGCTGAAACAGCAGACCTTCAGGTAAGAAGAAGTGACGCAGCTGCCGGAAAGATTATTGTAAAGGTCGGTACGGATGCGAATGGTACTGCACTTACTACTATGGAGAATATTCTGGCACATGTTCATTATCTGGACACTACAGAGTATACCATTAACAACCAGACTGGAGCACTTGAGTCTGTTACAGCTCCTGTTAGTACTATGACGCTGACCGCAGATTCTATTTCCTGGAATAAGGCGTATGAGCATACTGTTGATCTGACCTTCCATACCAATGATGCTGGTGTTGGAGGAAGATATTATGTGACCTGGGTGAAGAAATCTGATTCTACACCTGGATTCGAAGCAGTAAAGAGCAATTATAAGAGCTCTGGAGATATTGCAAGCTCTGCAAGTGTACAGTTGACAGATGTAGCTTATGATACAGCCATTAAAGTAGTTGTATATGCTGAGGATTCCAAGGGACTTGAAGCAGTTGCGCCACTTGTACTTACATTAAAGGCGAAAGCAAGCACTCCCACAGAAACTCCGATTACTACTACACCGACGCCAACTACTCGTGCAACCATTAACCCGTCTGTCAGCGAAAGCAAGGTAACAGGTCTTGAAAAAGCACTGGCATTCTACCCGAAGCAGATGTACAATTTCACAGTAACTGGCGCCGGAACTGACAATACAAACCCGATCAAAGGTGATACCAAGTGGATCCCGTATGGCTGGAGCATGTCCGCGAAGAACATTGACACCGGATATCAGAAGAGCTGGTCTATCGGAAATGTAAATGGTATCAAGCAGGCGAAGACCTTTAGAATGTATATCTTCTTCCAGAAGTACATATACAATGGATCCGAATGGGAAGCTACCGGCGTGAAGGAAGCTCTCCCTACAGAATTTAAGTCCAAGGCAATCGACTTCACAGTAACTCCATCCGGCACAATCACGCCAACTGCAACAGCCGGTTCTGGTTCCGGCGGTTATGATTATAACGGAACAGGTAGCGGCGATGGAGATGGAACAGATGGCGATGATGCAGAGAACCATGACGGAACAGACAGCGATACCGGTTCTACATCTGCAACAAACGCGAGAACAGCCGATAACTCCCCGATTGCCACTATGATGATGCTTGCAAGTCTTTCTCTGGTAGCTGGAGGTTATGTTATCGTCAGAAAGAGAAAAAAAGAAATCTAAGAAAATCTATGGCATATGAATAACCATGCATTTTGATCAGAAGTTTTTCTGACAGCAAAATAATAAGAAACATACATTAGGCAGGTCTTTTGACCTGCCTTTTTGCATATAATAATACAGGCAGCGGGGGGACAGGCTATAGCGTGTAAAAAAAGGCCTTCTGCAAGATGTACGTTACACTTTGTTGGAATGATTTTTCAAACACGCTCTAGAGATGAAATGCCGCCTGAGTTTTTTCCTGCTGCAGGAGGTAAAATATGTTGTCAGAAAGCGTATTGTCAGTCAGAAAAGAATTGTTCCCACAGAATAAAACGGCTGTCAGTGACATGCCGAAAGTAAATATACAAAAGAAAGTACAACCGACAGATGCAGATATGGTACAAACATCGCTGTCATTTGAAAACATATATTATTCTTTATGGGAAATAGCTGGACGCTACAGCAGCTTTTGCCAGTTTCGCGTGATTGGAAACAGTCATGACGAGAGAATGATCCCAATGCTGGAAGTTGGCACCGGCGCACAGATGATTTTCTGTGTGGCTGGAATTAATGGAACTCAGGCTCTTTTGCCGGAACTTCTTCTGAAAATGGCAGGAGAATACTGCAGGGCCTACGAATGCGGCTGGAAGCTGGATGAATTTTATGAAGTGAAAAAACTCCTTGATAAAATAAGGATCTGTCTGATTCCGATTTTAAACCCGGATGGTTATGAAATCCGCCAGAATGGCTTTGGTGCTATTCGAAATCCAGTTTACCGTCAAATGCTTCGTATGCAAAGCATTCCTGCTGAGGATTTTGGATATAATGCCCGTGGAATGGATATTTCACATAATTTTCCAACGGTTCATTATATCCGTTCACGTATGGGAGAGGAACCAGCCAGCGAGAATGAGACAAAGGCATTGATCCGGATCATTCAGGAATATGATGGAAGAGGACTTTTGACGTTTGCTCAATCCGGAAGGGAAATCATTTATTATCACTGTCAGCAGGGAGTGGGAAGTCTTCCGAAATCCTACCGGCTGGCAAGACATATGCAGAAATCTTCTTCCTATCATCTGGAAAGGGAACAGATGACCGAATCGGCCAGGGAAAAATTTAAGGGAATGGGAACCCCGGAACAATACTATATTCAAACGAAAAAACAGCCGGCATTTCGTATTAAAGTACCAGCTCAAAGCGGAAATGGAAGAGGCGTTGAAGAGGATAAAAAGGCAGTATATGAGGAAATACATTTGCTTCCATTGGAATATATATTTTCATTAGACAATTAAATGTTATTGTTTGCAGGTGAGCTTTTGTAAAATAATTACCGGAGAAAGCTGGCCGGTAACCATAAAAGGAGATGTCCGAAATAATCGAAACATCTCCTTTTAGTATATGATTTGTTTTTTGGCGTTTACGAAACGCATAGAAGATTGCCATGCGCATCCGAAATGATTATTTTTCGGAAGTAGCAGTTTCCGGTCTTTCGTATTTCCTGCGGATATCTTTCATGACAAAAAGATAGGAAACACCGGTAAATACTGCTGCTGTAACCCACGCTGCCGGGTCACAGAAGCATGCAAGTGCATAACTTCCTACCGCCATGGAAATCATTGCTACAACCAGACGTGCAACCAATTCAGAAACACCACCCATCATAGGCAGGAATCCATATCCGCAGCCCTGCATGGTATTTCGGAATACGAAAATACTGCTTAAAGGAATGTAAAAGATCACACTCATATAAATGTAAGTTTTTGCCCATGGAAGCATGCTGTTCATATCCACATTTCCAGTGAAGAAAAGTCCAAGAGCTGGTTTCAGAAGAATACAAACCAGCACGGCTGCTGCAAGAGCATATACAACAGAAGCTTCCAGAGACGCTTTAACACCCTGGCGGATTCTCTTGATATCACCCTTTCCGAAGTTCTGTCCACTATATGTCGCCATAGTCTGTCCCATAGCCATCATTCCCTGGGTTACCAGGTTCTGCACCTTGCTGGCTGCCGTAAAAGAGGCAACGGCATCGGAACCGAAAAGATTGATGGCAGATTGCATGACCATAGTACCGGAAGCTGTAATTGCAAACTGCAATGCCATAGGAATTCCCATAGCCAGCTGGTTACGGCTCTCCTGGCCATGAAGCCTCCAATGTCTTCTGTTTGGGGCAAGAGAAGGCATACGTATATAGATGTAGACCAAACAGAGTATTGCGGAAACGCCCTGAGAAATAATGGTTGCCCATGCTGCTCCGGCAACGCCCATTTTAAAATTGATAATCAGTACCAGATCCAGAATTACATTTAAAGCTGCGGAAAATACAAGAAATACCAGCGGAATCTTACTGTTTCCAACTGCACGCAGGTAAGAGGAAAACAGGTTGTAAAAAATAGTGGCGATGATTCCGGCGCTGATGATCATAATGTAGGTATATGCATCCTGAAAAATGTTGTCAGGTGTGTTCATCAGCTTCAGAAGAGGGCGCATGCCCAGCAAACTTAAAGAACTGATGATTACGGTAAAAATCAGGGAAAGAAGAATTCCGTTAGCTACACTGATCTTTACCCCTTCGGTATCTTTGGCTCCGAAGCGCTGAGCGGTGAGTACGGAGAAACCAGCTGTGATTCCCTGCGAGAAGCCCACAGTAAGAAACATGATCGTTCCGGTGGATCCGACTGCCGCAAGGGCATCCGCGCCTACATAGCGTCCTACAATAATCGTATCTGCCATATTATAGAGCTGCTGAAAAATGTTTCCAATAATAAGAGGAAGCATAAATTTCAGGATTACCGGCAAAGGCCGGCCTTTTGTCATATCTTTTTCCATAAAAAACTCCTTATTGAGAAATATAGAAATCGTAAATAAAAAGTGTTACTAAATTACTTACATATTAGAGTGTGTCAGAGTCTGTTTGAAAAATCATTCCCACAAAATATAACGCACATTTTGCAGATTGCATTTTTTTACATACTCTGGAAGCGAAAATTATTTTATCACACTGCGGATTATCTGTCACTATTTTATTTTTGACTATTTTAAAGGCATTTAATGCCATAATGTTCAAGAAACCACACTTTTTCTCAAAAAATGTTTAGGAATTTTGACTGATATGTTGGTTTTGCTTGCTATTTGCTCTCATAAATGGTAAAATCAAATATAACGTGAAGATATTTTTTTGAAAGAGAGGCATTCATATAAATGGCAAATGAACATGGAGAACAGATCAGAATCGTGCAGGAGACTGTGGCTGGTAAGGAGATTACTTTTGCCCATGTAATGGGAGGACCGGCACCGATCATTTATCAGAAGCTTGGGTTGAATCCGCAGCTGGATTATCGTTCCTCTGCAATTGGAATCATGAATATGACACCTCCGGAATCCGCAGTTATCGCTTCTGATATTGCGGTGAAGAGCGGTAATGTTTATCTTGGATTTGCAGATCGGTTTACAGGGACTTTGATCATTACAGGAGAGATTTCTGATGTAATGTCTGCAATGACTGAAATCGTAAATTATTTCCGGGATTCTCTGGGATATGTGGTCTGCAATATTACGAAACGATAGGAAGTAGAAGCATGGAGCGAATAACGAAGGAAGAGCTGCTGGAAATGCTATTCCATGATGATTATGAACATCTGAAGGGGAAGAAGCTTCGTATGACTCGTGTGCGTGTACCGGGAAAGGAAGTTTGTCTTGCTCATGTGATCAGTCCTTCCCAATCTTGTATTTATGAAAATCTGGGACTGCATATTGGAGTTCATGAGGGGGAAGACCACACAGGAGAATCCATTGGTCTGATCCGTTTTACTCCCTGGGAAGCGGTTGTGGTAGCTGCAGATGTTGCCATGAAGAGTGCAGATGTACAGATCGGGTTTATGGATCGTTTTTGCGGTTCTCTGATCATTACAGGAGGATTGTCCCAGGTGCAGACTGCTGTGGAAGAGGTCGTACGTTTCTTTGACAGAGAGTTAGGCTTTAAAACATGTGCGGTTCACAGAAGCTGACAGATACCTTATGGCTGCGGGAACAGCAGCTTATGGATACGATATTATGATATGCAAATGTAAAAATACTGCACTGCTGTATTTTTACAAGTAAGGTTTATTGAAAACAGGGGAAATACAATTCGATGAAGAAAATTTTTTTGATGGGAAGAAGTGAGGCCGGCAAGACCTCACTGACGCAGGCACTAAAAGGCGAGGAGCTTCATTATATAAAAACACAATATACCAATTCCAATGACGATACCATTGACTCTCCGGGGGAGTATGCAGAGTCAAAAAGATTCAGTGTAGGACTTGCATGTTTTTCCTTTGAGGCAGATGTGGTGGCAATTGTGCAGGCTGCAGATGAGCCATTTAATCTGTTTGGTGCAAGCTGCCGCTCTTTTATCCTTCGTCCTCTTATTGGCATTATCACAAAAATTGATTCACCATATGCCAATATCCCTATGGTGAGACAATGGCTGATCAACGCTGGATGTGAACGCATTTTTATGGTGAATAATGTGACCAGAGAGGGAATTGATGAGTTGATGGAATATCTGCAGGAGGATACCCCGAAGCTTACATTGGAACAGGCGAAATTCAAACAGAGCCTTGGTCTGAACGAGTGGGATCCTCTTCCAGAGGGAGTGGCTTATCCGGAAGAAAAAGAGAATATGCTATAAAAAATTCCCATTCAGATTTTCCTGTTATCTGGATGGGAATTTTTATATGGTATGTTGCATATGTAAATTACGGTATTAAAGAAATGTACTGCTTTAACAGACAGAGGGTTAAATCCGGAACCGCCTGGGCAGCCGGAATCCCCACTGACGGTTCACCGATCATATTATATCAGATATTGGTGCAATAATTAGAAAATAGGTTAGCAACCACCAGTTGAACTTAAAATCTATGGTTTCGATATTCCCGGGGACTGCATCCCTTTATTTTGGCAAAAACTTTGGAATAATAATTGGGGTCTGAAAATCCAGCCTTGTCAGCCACCGCGCTGACAGGCTGGTCATCCTGCAAAAACTCCAGGCTGCGCTCGATCCGATATTCCTGCAAAAAGGCAAACAAGGTAGTATTCATATGACGTTTAAAAAGCCGGGTACATTCGCTTTCACACAGGTGGATGTGTCCGGCGATGTCATTTAAGGTGATCTTATTTTGATAATTTTCTTCTATGTAGGACAGAATCTTCTTGATTCGGTCGTATTCCAGAGAGTTTTCCCTGGAAGCCTGGGGTTCGTAGGTAATATGCTCCAGAAGAAGCCGCCACATGGATTGCAGGCAGATGGTAATGTCCAGCTCATAAAAATCCGGTTTCTTTTCATCCAGATCAATAATGCGGAGAAGATATTCGCGAAAAGGCTTGTGCCAGGGCTCACTCTGGTCGATACAGATGGCAGGGAGCATAGAATCCTGAATGACAGGATCTACATATTTGCTGTTGACAGTGCTTTGGAAAAATCCATAAATCAGCCTGGAATCAAAGGTTACAGGAATATAAGCGCAGTCCTTCTGATTTTCCATTGTGCCAGAGTGAAGGGCACCGGAGTTGTTAAATACAATATCTCCTTCTTTTAAGTGGTAAACCATATGGTTGACCTTGTAGCACATAGTGCCTTTTTGCACATAAGTAATCTCTATTTCCGGGTGCCAGTGCCACATAAAGGAACCAGACTCATATTCTGAAAGTTTCTGGTAGCTGACCAGGAATGGAAACTGTTCATTGCCGTGCTGTTTTAATTCTTTTTGAAACTGATTGGTTATGATCTGCATGCCAAACCTCCCGAGAAAAAATTTCATATCCTGTGGACTGTATAGAATTCCATATGTTCAAAAATAGAGAACTACAATAAAACGCATAAATTTACCTGTATTATACATCTGTTAAAGATAAAAACGCAATATATTACTTGTTTTTCGCAAGTTATTTAAGGTAATGCAAAGGAAATGCATGTAAAATGAAATTAACTTGATGAGAGATCCGGATAAGCACAGATGAAGCGGAAAATATGCACTGAGGCAGCTGGAGTACAGAATGTAAAATTATAACAATATTAACAAAAATAGGAGAATGAGACCATGAATTTACCAGAAAAAGCAAACCTTGAGAAAATCTATGGAGAGAACAGTGCCTGCGCAGCTCGTTTCCAGAATCTAGCAGACAACTTTGCCAGAATCTACAAACATGACCATGCAGATTTCTTTACTTCCCCTGGAAGAACAGAAATCATCGGAAACCATGTTGACCACAACGGCGGCAAGGTAATCGCAGGAAGTATCAATCTGGATACCATCGGCGCAGCTGCACCGAATGGAACCAACGTGATCCACATTACAAGTGAAGGCTACAGAGATGAGATCGTAGTTGATCTTGACAAGATCAGCAGAGCCAACTATCCGAAAGGAACCTTTGCCCTGGTTGCCGGTATGATGGAAGGTGCGAAGAAGAATGGCTTTCAGACAGCTGGTTTTGATGCCTATGTAAGCACCAACGTGATCGCAGCAGCAGGAGTAAGTTCCTCTGCATCCTTTGAAATGCTGATCTGCGTAATCATCGATTACTTCTTTAACGACAGCAAGATGACTTACACAGACTATGCAAAGATTGGTCAGTACGCAGAGAACGTATACTGGGATAAAGCTTCCGGAATGATGGATCAGATGGCATGTGCAGTTGGTGGTCCGGTTCTCTTCGACTTTGCAGACAGAAATGATCTGAAATACAGCAAGCTGGACTTCTCCTATGGAAAATTTGGTCACAAACTGGTAATTGTAAACACCGGAAAAGGCCATGCAGATCTCAGCCAGGAATACTCTGAGATTCCAGGTGAGATGAAAGCAGCAGCCAAGGTACTTGGTGCAGAGCTTCTTCATGAGACTACTCTTGAAAATCTGCTTGCACATGTAAACGAGATTCAGGACGACAGAGCAATTCTCCGTTCCATTCACTTCTTTGAAGAGACTTCCCGTGTAGAACGGGCAGCAGAGGCAATTGGTAAGGCAGATTACGAGGAATTTTTGAAGCTGATGGATGAATCCGGAAGATCGTCCTGGGAACTGCTTCAGAACTGCTACTGCATGAAAGACTGCCACGAGCAGAAGATCCCGTTGGTTCTTGCTCTTACCCAGCTGTTCCTGAACAAGATCGGCGGCGGTATCTGCCGAGTACATGGCGGCGGATTTGCCGGTGTTATTGCAGCTGTTGTACCGGAAAATGAGATGGAGAATTATGTAGAATACATTTCCCAGTATGTTGGCAGAGAGAACGTTTATCCAATGGATATCCGCGCAATTGGAGCTGTTCACATTGGATAATGACAATATTCTGAGTTATCTGAACTAAAGGTGACCTTTTTCGCAGCAGCTTTTCGCTATGACAGCCAGTTTAGAACTTTTACAGTCTTTTTGTGTTACCGTATTTGCGTAATATATACATAAAGAATCTGGACATATTTCCTTCTGACGTGCTATATTGAGTCTATCACAGAATTTTCGGAAATAAAGGAAAATACGAAAGAAGGAGAATCAGATGGAAAGATTGATTTTTCATGTTGATGTGAACAGCGCTTTTCTTTCCTGGGAGGCAGCGAGCAGAGTAAAGGCAGGTGAGCCGGATCTGCGGGAAATTCCGTCTGCAGTAGGCGGTGATCCCAGGACACGTACCGGAATCATAGTTGCGAAATCCATTCCTGCCAAGAAATACGGAGTACAGACTGGTGAGCCCGTGGCAATGGCCCTTCGAAAATGCCCGAATCTGGTAGTGGTACCTAGTGATTTTCGCCTTTACACGAAGAATTCCCAGGCATTTAAAGCAATTTGTAAATCTTATGCTCCTGCAATGGAATCCTTTTCTATTGATGAGGTATTTCTGGACATGACTGGAACTTCCCTGATCTACCCGGATCCCATAGCAACAGCCTGTGAGATAAAGGATAAGATTTATCAGGAGCTTGGATTTACAGTAAATGTGGGAATTTCCACCAATAAGCTGCTGGCGAAAATGGCCTCGGACTTCGAGAAGCCAAATAAAGTGCACACCCTTTTCCCGGAAGAAATTCCGGCAAAAATGTGGCCTCTTCCCATCAGAGATCTGTTATTTCTGGGAAAAGCTTCGGAAAAGAAGCTGGTTGATTTCGGTATCCGCACCATAGGGGAACTAGCTCGGGAAAGGGAGTCCACTATTCAGACACTTCTGGGAGAAAAGACCGGACATCAGCTCTTCCAGTACGCCAGAGGCATTGACAATTCTCCGGTTTTGGAAGTGCCGGAGGATAGTAAAGGCTTCAGCGTGGAGAAGACTTTCAATGATGATATTGTATCTATGGAGCAGATCCAGCCTATTTTATTGGAGCAATGCGATGTGGTAGCCACCAGAATGAGGCGGAAAGGAAAGAAATGTACCTGTATTTCTGTCACCTTCCGCACTCTGGATTTTAAGAATCGTTCCCATCAGATGAAGCTTGGAAGCGCTACGGATGTAACTGATGAAGTCTACGCAAATGCCAGAAAACTGTTCGCAGAGTTCTGGAAGGGGCAGCCATTACGTCTGATCGGAGTGGCACTCACCGGACTTACTGAGGACGGATTCGAACAGATGTCCCTGTTTGAGGACTGTGCGAAAAAGGAACAGCGCCAGAAGCTGGATGCAGCGATGGATGCCATCCGCATGAAATTTGGAAACGACAAGATCACCCGGGCCAGCATTATGAACAGCAATGCAGGAATCGGGCGAAAAGCCAAGGCGCAGATGGAAAACGAAGAAAATGGAAAAAGATTCTAAAAGAAATAGAAAAGAGAACATTGTCATTTCCTTTGCAGGGAAGTGCAATGTTCTTTTTTTTGCACAGGAAACACGGTTTTGTTCCTTATGTGAAAAAATGTAAAAAAACACTTGACGAAAATACAATTCTAGTGTACTATACAACTATGACAGTGATACAGAAAGAGAGGTAACCATGGAATATAATTCATCGCTGCCAATTTATCTCCAGGCAGCAAATTCTATAAAGCAGGATATTGTAACAGGCAAGCTGTCTCCTGGTGCGAGGCTTCCATCTGTGCGGGATCTGGCAGTAGAATATACCATTAATCCCAATACAGTCAGCCGCGTATATAAAGAATTGGAGATGGAAGGCGTCTGCTTTACCAGACGCGGGATGGGAACCTTCGTGACAGAAGATCCGGAAAGAGTGCAGCAGCTGAAGGAAGAGATGGCAGGAGCCCTGATCCGGGAATTCCTGGAAGGAATGGAGCAGCTTGGTTTTTCCAGAGCTCAGGCAATCGGACTTCTGGAGAAAGAACAGTCGGAATGACGAGGAGTGTATAAAAATGATCTTAGAGAGCAGAGAAGTAACGAAGAAATACGGCAGTAAGACTGCTGTGAATCAGGTATCTTTACAATTGGAGCCAGGCCTTGTATACGCCATGCTTGGCCCCAATGGAAGCGGCAAGACCACCTGGATGAAAATGGTAGCAGGACTTGTAAAGCCTACCAACGGTGAGATCCTTTATCAGGGAACTCCCATTGGAAAAGAGAGTAAAAAAGAAATTGCTTATATGTCCACGGAGCCTTATTTCTACAACTGGATGACAGTTTCAGATGTGGGAAAATATTATGAGGACTTTTTCGAAGATTTTTCCATGGAGAAATACAGACAGATGATTTCCCGAATGGAGCTTACAGAGGACATGAAAGCGAAGAAGCTGTCCTCTGGTATGATGGCCAAGCTGAAAATTGCAGTTACCATGGCAAGGGAGGCCAGGCTGTACTTGCTTGACGAACCGTTGAACGGCATTGACCTTCTTGCAAGAGACCAGATTATGAAGAGCATTCTGGAAGCCATAGATCCAGATGTGACACTGGTAGTTTCCAGTCATCTCGTAGACGAACTGGAACGTGTAGCAGATGCAGCCATTTTTATGAAAGATGGTATTTTGGCAAATCAGTGCATGGTAGAGGAGCTTCGGATCAATCAACACAAATCCGTAGTGGATCTATACCGTGAAATCTATGGACATGGAGGAGAAGAAGTATGTTAAAGTTGATGAAATATGAGCTTCGGAAAACAGCATTTTCCAAACTGGTTCTGTTGGTGATCACAGCAGTTGCAGAAATTGCATTTTTAATAGGTGTATTTTGGAAAAAGGATAATATTCTGGCAATGGGAATTATTTTCCTGGTCATGTGTACAATATTTGGTGTTATCTACATTGGTATAGAGAGTGTAAATGTTCTCCATCGTGACCTGAATACCAAACAGAGTTATATGTTATTTCTCACACCAAAGAGCAGCTATCAGATTCTGGGAGCCAAGATCCTGGAAAATGGAATTTCCATTATCATGGCAGGCGCATTTTTTGCAGCGCTGGCAGCCATTGATGTGACAGTTGCAACTCTTTACATTGGCGGTCTGAAAGAGATGATCAATCTGGTGAGTTCCTTTATGGAAGTAAACTGGTCCGTGACTTTTACTCCGGCAGAAGCAGCTTTCTATTTCTTTGGTCTTCTGGCAAGCTGGATCGTCTTCATTGTGAATGCTGACCTGTCCGTGATCTTATCCGCCAGTGTCCTTGCAGGCAAAAAAGGCAGCGGCATCGCCGGCTTCCTTATCTTCCTGGTAATATCTTCTGTTATTGGGAAGCTGCTGGATCTCATTCCGGTTCTGGAAAGTATGGAACTTACTTTTGTCCTGTATATTGCAGCATCATTTGCCATTGCGGCAGTGCTGTATGTAATCAGCGGCTGGATCATGGAGAAGAAGCTAAGCGTATAATAAAAAACACAGGATCAGAAAAGATCTATTTCAAAACAGGGCATTACCTGCTTCTCGTTGAGGAGTAAGTAATACCCTGTATTTTTTTACTTAATCAGGCGTTTTTTGAATTAGTACTGACCACTCTGGCCGCTCTGTCCTGCAGACATGGATCTTTCCTGCGCCTCGATCATCTTTTTAACCATATAACCACCTACACTACCATTCTGTTTGGAAGTAAGGTTTCCGTTGTATCCGTCTGTAAGCGGCACACCCAGCTCATTTGCAACCTCAAATTTGAAACGATTTAATGCGCCCTTTGCTTCTGGTACAGCTGCTTTGTTAGAAGAAGTATTGTTTGACATAATCATTTTCCTCCTTGGTTAATTGTTGTTTTGTTTGATGTTACATTGCTAGTATGTACTCTGAAAATGAAAATACACTGGGAATAAATGGGGTGATCAAAAAAAGACAACAAAAAATAAATATGCCGGACAGCAAAATGTTTTAACTTGACGCTACATTCTCAGTGTAGAAATTCTTATATTGGGAGCATATCTTATTACAGGAACAAAAAATTGCATACACAAAAATAGAGATAGGAAGCGAGACTTCGTACTTATAATATGAAATCTCCCTATCCTGAAGAATTTAACAGGCAGGCCATTGGACTTACTGCCAGCTTGCATTTTGCACCGACCCAGAAAGCAGCGGATGCACTGCTGAAAGAGGGTAAGGATCCAGAGCAGATTTTTGTCACAGGAAATACAGGAATTGATGCTTTGCACTATACGGTGCGAAATGATTTTTATCACCCGGAAACAGAATGGGCAAAAGGCAGCAGACTGATTGCTGTGACAGCACACAGAAGGGAAAATCTGGGAGAACCCATGCGTGATATGTTCCGGGCTATACGCAGGATCGTGGAGGAATTTACAGATGTGAAGGTTATTTATCCTGTACATTTGAATCCGCAGGTCAGAAAAATCGCAGATGAGGAATTCGGTGGATGTGATAGAATACACCTGATCGAACCACTGGATGTGGTAGAATTTCATAACCTGATGAAAGCCAGTTATCTGATCATGACTGATAGTGGCGGAATTCAGGAAGAAGCTCCGGCATTGGGAAAACCTGTGCTGGTCATGCGAGATACAACAGAACGTCCGGAAGGTGTGGAAGCAGGAACCTTAAAGCTTGCAGGCACGAAGATGGAGGATATTTACAGAGAATGCAGGCAGCTTCTTACAGAACCTGAAATTTACAGAAGGATGAGTGAGGCCAGAAATCCTTATGGTGATGGGACTGCAAGTATCAAAATCAGAAAAATCCTGGAGAATATAGATGCATGAGCATAAACACAATCAATGCAGAAGAAAAGTAAAACATCGAAAGAATGTGATGAAACTTATTATATTTTGCATGACTGTGGGAATTTCACTTATGTTCATTTATTATCAGAATCTGAGAAAAGAAATAGATGTCCGGCAGAAATGGCTGGAAACAGTCCTGACCGGAGAAAAAAAGTGGATTCTTGAGAATCAGGGGCCTGAGGGTGAATTTTACATGAATGGAAGTAAAGCCGGAGATGTTAATCCATACTTTGCATGTATGGCTGCACTGGGGCTTCTGGCAGAAACAAAGAACTGCCCCATTACTGAAACAGAGAAAAAAGCTGTTGGCAGGTATCTGGACTGGCATACCGGGATTTTGCTGGAAACAGATGGAAAAATGGGAATCTACAGGAAAGAGAGTGGGAAACTTATTTATAAAGAAAAGGCTGATTCCGAAGACGGGTATCTTGGTATGTATTTTTTTCTTATGGGAAAATATCTGGAAAAGACAGAAAGTACAGACCTGCAGGAAAACTGGGAAAAGGGAATCAGCCTTGCATTAAAAAAGATTCAGAGCCTGATGCAGGATGGAATTACACAGGTCTCAGAAGAAAATACAACAGTTTATCTGATGGATAATCTGGAAGTATGGAAAGGCCTGTACGAATTGGAACATGCAGGACTAAAAGATATGCAGGCAGTCAGTGAAATGCGTAAAAAGCTACAGGCGCAGATTGAAAAATTATTCTGGGATGATGCGAATCAAAGATGGAGAATTATCGAAAACAGTGATCTGTATCACCAGAAAGACTTTTATCCGGATGGAGTTGCTCAGATTTATCCGCTGATCTATGAATTTCCAGTAAAAGAGAAGAAAAAGCAAAAGATATTATATGAGCAGTTTACGGAAAAGTTTCAGTGGCAGAAGCTGAATAAAAAAAGAAATGGCTTTTTGTGGGCAATGACAGGAATGGCTGCCGCGCAGATGGGGGATATCAATAACCTTTTGGAATTGATAAGAAATTATGAAACAGAATACTGCGAGAACCGAAAATACCCGCTATATACAGGCGAAGCAGGATGGATTTGTATGGAATGTGAGAAATTGTATAGTTTATATGAAAGAAAAATAAAAACAGGATTTTTGGTTTGACCGGGCTTCCGGCTTTTTGTAAATTGCTGTAGAATATTAAATATGTACTCTTTAGACAATGACTTCAATTGTCCAGAAAAAAATCAAAGCATTGTTGAAAAAATTCTATTGTTACATGAGTACGTAAATGATATACTTAAGTACAAGAAAACCGTGTGAAATTACAGCTTGCTTTTTGCACGGTTTCCTTTAAATTAGATAGTTAGTTTTGCCTAACATGATAAAAATATGACAAATTATAGAATAATAGATATTAGGGAATATAATCAACAAGCTATAGAATAAATACTATATCGCTGAAGATAATTACTTTTACCAATAAATTTTTTCGAGCATATATGAAAGGAAATTTTATGCTAATAAATATTTTTGAAGGTATACTGATTCCATTTGTTGGAACAACGCTAGGTGCAGCATGCGTGTTTTTTATGAGAAAAACACTTAGCAAGTCAGTGCAACGTGCACTTGCAGGGGGTGCAGCAGGTATAATGGTTGCTGCTTCAATCTGGAGTCTTCTGATTCCGGCAATTAAACAATCTGAGAATATGGGAACTTTATCGTTTGTTCCGGCAGTTATTGGGTTCTGGATGGGTATATTGTTTTTACTCGCACTTGATCATTTGATTCCGCATCTTCATGTTGGAAGTGATCAGGCAGAGGGACCGAAAAGCAGGCTTGGCCGTACTACAATGATGGTGTTGGCAGTTACATTACATAACATCCCTGAAGGTATGGCAGTCGGTGTAATGTATGCAGGATTTCTTACTGGAAATGCACAGATTACAGCAACAAGTGTACTTGCATTATCACTTGGAATTGCTATTCAGAATTTTCCGGAAGGAGCAATTATATCCATGCCGCTTAGGGCAGAGGGAGAAAGTAAGGGAAAGGCATTTTTAGGTGGTGTACTTTCAGGGGTGGTCGAACCGATTGGCGCAGTATTGACAATTATTGCTGCACAGCTGATAATCCCGGCATTACCATATTTGCTGAGCTTTGCAGCAGGAGCTATGCTTTATGTCGTGGTTGAAGAACTAATCCCTGAAATGTCGCAGGGAGAGCACTCGGATATTGGTACGGTTTTCTTTGCAGTTGGGTTTAGTTTAATGATGATTCTGGATGTGGCACTTGGGTGATAACAAACAGGAAAAGGTATTAGAATATAAATTTGCGGTAATCAATTATATCGGATTTCTAAGATTTTCATAATCAACTTTACAAAATCTAATCAGAATCAGTCCATCCATATTCCACATGGATGCAAATACCGGAATTTCTTTGATATCAGATGTCGTTTTTATCATAAGAAAATATCATTTTTCATCCCTTCTTCTGCAATATTATGATTATATGGTACATTATAAATGTGAAATTTACAAAGGTTAAGCGCATAACCCATTACAAAATTTGCATTCGATTTTTGTGATATTTTACTATTGCATTACGCATTTCCAGCAATCTGTGGGTTAATCATTAATGACATTCTTATCCCACAATAAAACTGTGTCGTAAAATGTGGTAAGAAAATCAGACGAATATATTTTTCCAAAGACTTGTCGTAAAAATGTGGTCAAATCAAGAAAATCGAGTGCGAAAGCAAGTGAGAAATCCCTGTGAAGCCCGTAAAATCAAAGCTTCACCAAAAAATCTCAAAAAATTAGCACTCGTCTCTTGACATGGCTAACAGATAGTGATATATATATGTTATACGAAGTGTAGAACAAATAAGCATCTTCGGGTTAGGAGGAACTTATATGAATATAAATAAATTTACGCAAAAGTCATTAGAAGCAGTAAATAGCTGTGAGAAACTGGCTTATCAGTATGGCAGTCCGGAGATTGATCAGGAGCATTTTTTATACAGCTTACTTACCATTGAGGATAGTCTGATTTTAAAGCTGATTGAGAAGATGGAAGTGAATAAAGAAGCATTTCTGTCACAGGTACAGCAGGCAGTTGAGAAGAAACCGAAAGTGTCCGGCGGACAGACTTATATCAGTAAGTCATTGAATCAGGTGCTTGTCAGTGCAGAAGATGAAGCGAAGGCAATGGGAGATGAGTATGTTTCTGTAGAACATCTTTTCCTTTCTTTAATGAAGTATCCGAATACAGAGATTAAGAAATTGTTTCAGGCATATGGAATTACAAGAGAGCGTTTTCTTCAGGCATTGTCTACAGTAAGAGGTAACCAGAAGGTTGTCAGTGATAACCCAGAAGCCACTTATGAGACATTGGAGAAGTATGGTTATGACCTTGTAGAGAGAGCTAAACAGCAGAAGCTTGACCCGGTTATCGGACGAGACAGCGAGATTCGTAATGTCGTTCGTATTCTTTCCAGAAAGACAAAGAATAACCCGGTATTGATTGGTGAACCTGGTGTTGGTAAAACAGCTGTTGTTGAAGGTCTTGCACAGCGTATTGTGAAAGGTGATGTGCCAGATTCTTTAAAGGATAAGAAATTATTTGCCCTTGATATGGGTTCTTTAGTAGCAGGAGCGAAATATCGTGGTGAGTTTGAGGAACGTTTAAAAGCAGTTCTTGAAGAAATCAAAGCTAGCGATGGACAGATTCTTTTATTCATTGATGAGCTGCACACGATTGTTGGTGCTGGTAAGACCGATGGTGCAATGGATGCCGGAAACCTGTTAAAGCCAATGCTTGCCAGAGGGGAACTTCACTGTATCGGTGCTACAACACTGAATGAATACCGTCAGTATATTGAAAAAGATGCCGCATTGGAGCGTCGTTTTCAGCCGGTTATGGTCGATGAACCTACGGTAGAAGATACGATTTCTATTTTGAGAGGATTAAAAGACCGCTACGAAGTATATCACGGTGTAAAGATTGCAGACAGTGCCTTAGTAAGTGCCGCTGTTTTATCTAACCGTTATATTACCGACCGTTTCCTCCCAGATAAGGCAATCGACCTTGTGGATGAAGCATGTGCGATGATTAAGACAGAATTAGATTCCCTTCCGGCCGACCTTGATGAAGTGCAGAGAAAGATTATGCAGTTAGAAATCGAGGAAGCAGCCTTAAAGAAAGAAACGGATCGTCTTAGTGTAGAACGTCTTGAAAATCTGCAAAAGGAACTCGCCGAATTACGTGAGGAATTTAAGTCGAAAAAGGCTTCCTGGGATCAGGAGAAATCCGCAGTAGAGCGTGTTTCCAAGTTAAAGGAAGAAATCGAAAGTTTAAATAATGAGATTCAGATTGCACAGCGCAATTATGATTTAAATAAAGCAGCAGAATTACAATATGGTAAATTGCCAGAATTGCAAAGACAGTTAGAGGAAGCGGAAGAAAGTGCAAAGAAGAGAGAATCTTCTATGGTTCATGAATCTGTAACTGATGATGAAATCGCAACGATCATCAGCCGCTGGACGGGTATTCCGGTAGCAAAACTTACCGAGAGTGAGAGAAATAAGACATTGAATCTTGATAAGGAACTCCATAAACGAGTTGTCGGTCAGGATGAAGGTGTGGAAAAGGTTACTGAAGCCATTATCCGTTCGAAAGCAGGAATTAAAGATCCGACAAAGCCAATCGGTTCCTTTATGTTCCTCGGACCTACTGGTGTAGGTAAGACAGAACTTGCGAAAGCACTTGCCGCAAGCCTGTTTGATAACGAACAGAACATGGTTCGTATTGATATGAGTGAGTATATGGAGAAATATTCCGTATCTCGCCTGATCGGAGCGCCTCCAGGATATGTAGGATATGAAGAGGGCGGTCAGCTTACCGAAGCCGTCAGAAGAAAACCATACTCAGTTGTTCTTTTTGATGAAATAGAAAAGGCACATCCCGATGTATTTAATGTGCTATTACAGGTACTTGATGATGGGCACATCACCGATTCTCAGGGCAGAACAGTAGACTTTAAGAACACGATATTAATCATGACCTCCAATATCGGTTCCCAGTATCTGCTCGAAGGAATCGATGAAAATGGCAACATCAAGACCGATGCAGAAACTATGGTCATGAATGACCTGCGTTCCCACTTTAGACCAGAGTTTTTGAATCGTCTTGATGAGATTATCATGTTTAAACCTCTTACCAAAGACAATATCGGAGGCATTATTGAGCTTATGCTTGCCGATGTCAACAAACGTCTTGAAGACAAGGAACTTTCTATTCATCTTACCGATGCTGCCAAGAGTTATGTTATCGAACATGGATACGAACCGGCATACGGTGCACGTCCATTGAAGAGATATCTGACAAAACATGTCGATACCCTTGCTGCGAGAATGATACTTTCCGGCGAGGTATATCCACAGGATACGATTGTCATTGACGAACAGGGTGGAGAACTGATTGCTTCTGTGGAACATAGACAATGATGATTTAATTCATTAAATAACGGACAAACAGACGAATCCATGAAATAAAATAATCCATATCTGTGGCTTTAGTCGCAGATATGGATTATTTTATTTCATGGATTCGTCTGTTTAGCCATTTGCTTACCGAATGGAACAGTAAACTACAATTCATTATTCACCATATAATAATAAACCTCCGCAAGGAACTTAGAATTCGTCGGAGCTCCTTTATCTGAATAAGAGGAGCAATGAAAAATTTTCTCAATCTCTTCTAAATCACCTTTTAAAAATCCAATTTCAATTGCATGCCGAATGTTTCGTTCGACCCGGGCGGCTGTACTCGAACATTTTTTAGCAACATCGACATATAACCCTTTTGTAATGTGGTTTAAATAATCAGGATCAAGTGCGATAAGTTCTAATGCGGTTACTATGTAAGAAAAACCAAGCATATTAGCGGGAATTCCGATTTGCATCAAAAGTTTTTGAATTCCTGAGGTTTCGATGCGTAAAACATTTTTAAAATCATTTTCACTGTTTATAGTAAAAATAAGTACTTTTTGATGATCTTCCATAGTGTCGATAAATCTGAAAAGGTCATCTTTAACATGGAAAATTCCCGCAAAATCAATAAAAACGTTAGACATATATTATATCCCCTTCCTTTTTGTTATCTTTTACATTTTAATATGTATATTGACATAATAAAATATTAGGAATAACATAACAATTATAAAAGTTTTTAAAAAGTTATGTCAGTAATGACCCGTGGGAGACAAGATGTTCAGTGATAAGATTCGAGAATTAATGATTGAGAGGGATATATCCCTTACGGATTTGGCGGAACTTTCTGGAGTTCCATTTGAGACATTGCGTAATATTTATTATAGAAAAGTAAAAGATCCAAAAGTATCGACTGCTTTTCAATTAGCAAGTGCGCTTGAAGTTACCGTTGAGTATTTATTAAAAGATATGAGTACGACAGAGGAAGAGGCGGAGAATTCAGAAGGACAGGAGGGCATAGAGGAAGAACTTCTTGAAAATTATAGAGAGTGTGGGAATCATGGAAAGGCAATTATTCGTTTAGTTGCCCGGTTAGAATGTAAGGCAGCAAGAAAAGAAAGATTGAATTTGCGTAAAATGAAACACAGAATCCCATGTTTTATTCCAGTAGGCCGTATTGGAGATGGTATTGATTACAATAGTTGTACGGTAGAAGACGAATACACAATGATTAAAAAGGTTTATCTGGCTATTGAGATTACTAATAATAACTTTGCTCCTGCATATTGTAAAGGAGACAGGATATTATTAGAGAATCGTTTTCCTGAATTAGGAGAATGCGCCGTCTTTACAGATGGAATGAAAGCTTATTTCCGCTATTTTAAAATGGAAGGAGAAATGTACTGTTTAAAATGCCTGAATGGAAGAGGGAAAGATATGCTGCTTCGGCGAATGGATGAAGTAGACTGTCTCGGCACCTGTATTAGTGTGATTAGGAAATAGGGCATATAGGGGTTCTATTGCTCGGCTGCCCTTCGAGAACATCAGTTTTGCTTCGCAAATCAGAAAATGTCAAATATTGAGTTTTGCATTATCTTGTGATACCATATAAATGGATAGTTGGACATTTCAATGAAAATAGCTAAATATTTTATAAATGGGGCAGATTTTGAATGAGTATGATATTGGGATATATAAAGGAACGAGAAATATCTTTTCTGTTCTTTCTATTGTTGGTTCTGTTAGTAATTGTTCTTTGGAATTTGTACAAAAAGGAGAAAAAGAGAGCAGAAGCAGCAGAACTCTCTGTAGCCGGTGAGCGGAAATATTACGTGGTGTGCATCCCGTCAAGTAGACAATTAAAAAAATATAAAATTTTTGTGTTGCCCGGTGTATATCGGGCAACATTTTTATGCCGCCAATCGTTGCTTTTCATGAAATTCCATTGGTGTTAAGACTCC
>OGRI01000022.1_pt1 | contig 168908 bp, 180 predicted proteins | sample 1553391 | NCBI WGS metagenome assembly OGRI01 (sample SAMEA2580052, study PRJEB22360) | human gut metagenome | reverse complement strand
TGGTGCTGCGACCGCTGGTGATAGTGGTGCTGCGACCGCTGGTAATAGAGGTGCTGCGACATCAAGAGGTAGTTCATCAACTGGAAATAACGGTTTAGCGGTGGCGCGAGGAACAAATGTAAAGGTCAGAGGAGGTATGGGATCTATCTTGGTTATAGCAGAGGAGCAAGAAAGCTCGTACGATGTTTTTGATTGGAAAGCTGTTGTAGTTGACGGAAAAAATATCAAGGCTGATACTTGGTATAGATTAGTAAACGGCGAATTTGTTGAGGTGGAAGATTAAACTAACAATAATACATTATGATTAAAAAACTATTACAGAAGTATCAAGCGTACAGGGATAAAAAGTTCCTTGCACGCTTGGAGAGAGTGTTAAACAATAATGTGGTGGGCGCAAACTTATTTATAGAAAAAAATGTGTTTTCACTCAGGGGATTTCATATGTATTTCCCTAAAGGAGCAGTGGCGGATTTGCTAAACAAAATTCCTCCAAGTCTTGTCGAAGAACGTCTTCGTTCAGGATATTACGAGAAACGAGAGATTCCGCAATCAGGTTTAGACTTTTAGAATAATAAAAACAATTATTTCCTACGGAAGCATTTATATTGTATTTTCCTGAAAGGCTGTTTATTAGATCTCTTTGAAAAATAAAGTTCCCTGCATCTTGTTTTCCTCTGCATGGAATGTTAAGCTGTTTGCAGATTGAGATAGTTAGACCAATTACTTCTTCAGGGCAGTAGATTGATGTTTTTATAAACTCTTTCATAAGTTATAATTTTTAGAATTTGACGAAACAAAAGTAACAACAAAAAGGAGCATATCCAACAGTTATAATGATAAGTTAGAATTTGACACTTAACCTTTCATTAGGATGTGCTCCTTTCAAAATTTGGGTAAAACAAAAAGAAATGAAACAGACAGTAGAAGAAGCAGTAAGGAAATATGCTGACGATAAATGTCAAGAACGTGGAGTTCCAAAGAAATATAGATTGCATTTCGATTTTGATAGATATGACATTGAACAAGGGTTCAAAGCCGGTGCTGAATGGCTTGCAAATCGGATTAAATCAATCATGCAGGACGATTCACTGACAGACGGAGAAGTTATAGAGAATATTCATAAACTCTTAAATTTATAATGACATGAAAGAGGTATGGAAAGACACAAAAGGAGTGTTTGGGTATCAAGTTAGTAATTTTGGACGAGTTAGAAGCATTTTTAGTAGATGGGGGAAACGAGCGTATCCAAGGATAATGAAAGGTTCTATAGATTCTCATGGATATGTTCAGGTAACAATTAGCATTAATGGGGAAAGGAAACTAATGTTTGTGCACAGGCTTGTTGCAAAAGCATTTATACCAAACCCTTTAAATTTAGAGATGGTAAATCATAAAGACGAGAACCCTTTAAATAATAATGTTGATAACTTGGAATGGTGTACAAGGTCTTACAATAACTCCTATGGGCATGCGACTGATAGTTATCGAAAAAAGATTTGTTGCATACATGGAGAAACTGCTTACGTTTTCAAATCAATAAAAGATGCTTCAATTAAAATGAATATTCCAACAACATCTATTTTCAACTCATTAAAAAGACGTTCGCCAATGGTTAGCAGAGGTCTTATGTTTTATTATGTTGGTAAAAACGAAATCCCCTCTTTCGATGAGATACTCGAAGCCAACAAGGATGTACTGGAACGGATTAAAGAGAAAGGAGATTGAGATATGAAATTTCCTAAAGTAAAGAAAAAGCAAAAGATTGAAAGGGTTTGTTACAACTGTAAGCATTATTATAAATGCACTGACAGATTTAACAGAGATACTATAAACTGTGATAAATTCAAATTTAATGCTTTATGTAAGAGTGTTTAAAAAAAAGATTAGATATGAAATCAAAACAAGTATTATCAATAGATCAGATGAAGCACCTGAGGGAGCTTGGCTTGGATACGAGTGATGCAAGTATGTATTGGGCAAGAGTATCGCATGGAAGTCGTGTTGATGATAAATCCAAAGGTAAATGGTTTTTGAGTTTGCAGAAAGAATTCCAAGTTTGTGGTTTTATGTCATATGAATCAATTCCCACTTACACCTTGCAGGACATTCTTGACAAGCTGCCGAGTTATATTACATACAATGATGAAGAATATCAACTGCAAATACTTCCGCCTTGTATATGTTATAGATACGTAAATTATACGTTTGACGATTTAGATTATAAAAACAATGTGGTATATTGGAAAACGCATATAATATGCTGTGCTGGTGTATTGAAAATGGATATATTTTAAAGAGGGTGAACAATGAAAGCGAGAATAAAAGAAACTGGAGAAATAATTGATGTTGAATGTTGTTTCTATGCCAAGGTTGGTTCTACTGACCCGATTATTCCTAATGGGTTACTTGAAATTTTGAAAGATGATGAAACTATTGATTGGGAGCAGAGACGTTATGAATTGGCGAAAGTTATTACACAGGGGCTTTTATGCGCTCCGGTTGTTGAAGGAGCAGACCCAAATCCTACACTTGATGACTTTGCGTATGTTGTTGTAAGAAATGCGGATGCTATAATAAAGAAATTAAAAGGGGAATAACCATGGATATAGAAGAAGTAAAAAACAAGAAATCGAAAGCTGAAATGGAGATAGCTCATATTTTGGAAAAACTTGAAGCTGAAATAGGTTTAGAAGTCAATAATATGATTTATATACGCAGGGAAAGTGAAAAATCTACGTTATCTGCTTTGCCTGTAAGAATAAAAACAAAAATAATCTTGACGTTTTAATTATGGAAGTAAAGAACGGAATAATAATAGACGGGGTGCTGCATGAAGCAGAGAAAGTGTATAATGGGCATTCTGATTGCAGTGACTGCTCGTTGCGTTATGAATGCGATGAATTTGAGAGCCAATACGAAACGTTTCTGTGTATTGTAATGAAATGTTTTCGTTTCGTCAATCGTGGCAAAGTGACAGATATTAAGATAGATAAGGAGGAATAATTATGGGATTTTCGACACCAGCGTTTATACGCAAAAATACACCGGAATTAAGAAAGAAGTTGGAAAAATTAGGATACAACCATCCTACTGATGTAATTGAAGATGAAAGGTTTTGTATTGCTACATCACCAGTTAACTGCAATTATCATATTATTATTAAAGGGGCTTTTGATGCTACAAATCCTTATCGCACATGGAATTGTGCTGGAAGAATTGATTGTGGAACCAATGAAGAGCTTTTCTTAGCTATTGCTGCATTGAGGGATGATACAGATGACAATCAATGGTTTACCAACGGCAAGGGAGATTGGGGTATGTATCGGGATGGCTCTGACGGTAATTTGCCTGGAATGGATTTCTTTGGGATGCCAAACGACTTTGATTTATCTCATTATCACAAGGCTACCGTAAACGAACTGATTGAACATTTTAAAATATGAAAAAGATAATTATTCTTTTAGCGATAGTCGCACTGCACAGTTGCGACATTCCTGCAAAATACCCAATAACACATCATACACGTTCAGGCTGCATTACTTACATCAATGATAGCATAGTAGTTATCAGTACTAATGTGAGTGGTCTTGATAATTACGAAACGAAGATTATTAATTTGAAAAAACAATAACTATGGCCGAAGAACTTGTAGCATTAGAGACAGCGAAGATGCTGATAAAGAAAGGATTTAATGAGTGTAGAAATGTTGTTGATATTAACAATATGTCAAACGGTGATTTACCAAAACGATGCTTTTCTCAGCCTACACAATCTCTTGCTCAAAAGTGGCTACGTGAAGTCAAGAACCTGCATATTGAAATATACCGTAATGCTTGTGGTTATGGATATATCATTGTAAAAGCCAATAACGGCACATGGATGAAAGCCGATGGTTCCAAAGGCCCTAATGATGGTGGGAAGTGGGACGCCTACGAAGAAGCACTCGAAGCCGGGATTTTTGAAGCATTAAAACTTATATGATTATGGATAAGATAGGATTAAATATAGGCACTATGAATAAATGTTGTATTAATTGCAAGTATTCAAAGGAAGCGTTTTACGATCTATTTGTAAGGTGTGTATATCATCGCTTTTATCCTTTTAAACAATTTGTATGCAATAATTATGAATAGAAACGAATACCGGGAACGCTGCAAACATTACAGCCATTACAGCGGGCAGTGCTATAAAAAGTCGTTCATATCAGGCATAGCAAACAATGTGCATGTGAATATGAAATGTGACGGTAAATGTCCTCGCATGAGGAATTACGATAAGAGAAACGGAATATTAATTGATAAAGAAATAACAGATTAATCTAAATGAATGCACTAAAACGCTTTATATTTATAATATTGTTTATGCCTATATGTACTATAAATGCTATCTATGATACTATGATGTTTATAGTCGAAGGCGACAATCACGAATGGTTTGTAATGCTTAATTGGCTGAGTAATAAATTAATAGATAATTGATATGGAAAAAATCAAATGTATAACTTTCGATAAAGCAGCACAAGATGTTTTGTCGGAACAAATCAAGGCTAAGATGAAAGCTAATATGAGCAAAGCCAGACGGGAAGAATACAAAAAGCTGTGTTATAACTTTGAGTATAAGTTTGGAGAATATATACCCAGTTGCGCATTAAAGTCTGGAGAATGTGATGAAGATTGTGAATACATGAGAAACTTTAAAAATAGTAAACATGAATTTAAATAAATTGCGCGATCGCGCCTATAAAACCGCCTGTGAACATGGTTTTCATGATGAAGAATTGAGTAACGAACATTGCCTCTGTCTTGTCATATCCGAGCTTATGGAAGCAGTGGAAGCAGATAGAAAAGGGAAATACTTCAAAGGTATATTGACTTTTGAGCGTGAGTTTAACCGTTATTCCGCATTAGTGGAAGAAGAAAAACGATTTAAGTGCTCGTTTGAAAGACACGTCAAAGATACAGTTCCTGATGAGCTTACCGATGCCGTTATCCGCCTGCTTGATTTGTGCGGACTGCGTGAAATTAAGTTGGAGAATGACTGTTTGGATGATGAAGTGCTTGAAGAATATTCGCACATATTCATTGGCAAAACATTTACAGAGTCTATTTTCAATATTACTAAAAATCTTATTGATAGAGATATATCCTACTCTCTAATTAAGATTTTCGGGCTTGCCAAGCATCTTGACATAGATTTGCTCTGGCACATTGAGCAGAAGATGCGATACAATGAATTGAGGGAAAACAAACATGGAAAGATGTATTGATTATGAAAAAATACTATTACTATACTTATAGAACCGAGTCAGATAAAATATGCTGCGGAACACAATCAATTGAAGGCAGAGATTTTGATGTAAATCTCATGATGCGTAAGTTGTATGAAGATTACGGGTGCGTGTGTATTATCACTTTTTGGAAAGAAATATCCGAAGAAGAGTTCGAGGGGTTAATGGAGTTCTTTGATGAAGTTAATAAGGAGGGATAGTTATGCAGCGTGAAATAAAATTCAGAGGACAATCCATGAATAAAAAGACAGCATATGTAAGCCTACCCATAACAGGGCGGGACATCGAAGACGTGGAAGCAGAGTGCAGATTTGCAGAAATAAGAATTAAGGAAAAGGGATTTATCCCGGTGTCTCCGCTGGTTGTATCATGCGATCATGATGCGCCTTATTCTGAACACATGGGGAAAGACATAGCAGCCTTGCTTGAATGCGACGCTGTGTATTTCCTTAGAGGATGGCATGAAAGCAAGGGATGTAATGCCGAATTTGAAATAGCAAAGATTTACGGTAAAGAAATAGTGTTTGAATGAAAATAACAGACTTAAGAATCGGTGACTGGGTGAGAATAAAACTCCCGTCACCACAAGGAGAGCGACTTTCAATACCGATGCAGGTAGTAGGATTGCTCTCTTGTTTTAATAACCCAAGCCCTAATGATACTGTGTATCTTGACTTTTCGGACAACGAGGGAGACGTTTGGGAAGAAGAAGTACAGAACTTGGTAAAAATGGAAGTAAAAAACGATGAGAGCAACCGAAAAGAAACTAAGAGACAGACACGCCCGTCTGCCTGAACAATACAAGAAGGTAGACACGACAGTCAACGGAGATGCAGAAAACCTGATAGAGGAGCGCAGACAGCTTGAAAAGAACTTGGTTCCTCTTCGCCTTAGCAACACTACCGTTATCTACGTAACAAGGGATAAGCAAAACGAAGCGTATGCAGCAGTGGCGCGTAAACGAATGGGAATAGCCGAACCCCGGAAAACATTTGTTGACCCTCTTTCACAAGAGAACATTACAAAAATGTACAAAGAGGACGGCATAGCTCCCCGCAGAATGGCCGAAATATTGAATGTGAGCGTCAGGACGGTGTATCTAAGATTAGCCAAATACGGGCTTACAAAAGTGAAATGCAGATAATTAAACTTGTAATTATGAAAGATGTTAAAAGGAAATACAGTTTCTCTGATATAGAGTTTAAGCCTTACTTTACAGAGGAAGAGGTAAATTTTATCAAAAAGCTGAAATTGATGAAAGATGTTGATAAGTACATGCAGGGAGTGGTTGAGTTTGAGAATGGTTATGGCGTCAGTGTGCTTTTAGGACAGCTGTTTCATTCAGACGGGGAAGATACATACGAGGTGGCCGTTACCTATGACGGCCATATAATCAACCGATATAACGAGCAGTGGGTAGAATGCTTCTTGAACCGCGATGAAGTTGAGAAGCTGATGAACAATGTTGCCGGGCTTAACCCTATTGTTGTTGATTCGTTCGACAAAGGCGATTACTTGGTGTATAATTTTGATAAATATCATACATATATAGCCAGTTCGGGAAGAGAAAACATTTCTTTGTTTGGTTCTTTTTACGAAACAAGAAAAGCCACATACGAAGAAAGAGAGAAGATATTCGAGAGATTGAGAGAATCATTAATTTTTTAAACAAAAGCAATGGAAGATAATACATTAGACCAAAACCTTTATACCACCGCTATGAAAGAAGCATTAAAGGTAGAGTTCTTGGAAAGCAACGAAGAGATTAAACTATATGCCGCCTCGCTGTATAATGCGATGATATGGGGTAGAAATCATACAGTTAAAGTAAAATATTAAGTTTTTTATTTGGCGTTATAGAAAAAGGGCGTATATTTGCAGCGTTCAACTTTTATCCAAAGGCAAGCGGAAGCCTGCCATATGCAGGCGTTTTTTATGCTTGCGAGTTTGACGCTACAATATAGTGGCTGCCACCCCCATAGGTATAGTTAATGCTATATCTGCCTTTGGATAGGTTGAACAATGGGACAGGGCAGCCTTTTTCTTTGCCCTTCCGAAAAGCCGGATATGGGCAGGCTACCAGCCCTATAATGCCAATAAAGTTCAATAAATCTATGGCAGAAATTAACAATTTGGGAGAACTGCTCCCTATCAGTGAAAACAACGGGAAAAAAGCCGTTAACGCACGTTACTTACATTCTTTTCTTGAAAGTAAACAAGAATTTGCTAATTGGATAAAAGGGCGTATTAATAAATACGACTTTGTAGAAGGAAAAGATTTTGAAACGCTCTATTTTGACTATCAAGGTAACTTATTGAATATCAGACATGATAATTTTATCAAGTCTGAAAATCAGCAAGTTAGCAAAATAGAATATGCACTATCTATCGGCATGGCAAAAGAGCTTTCAATGCTCGAGAATAATGAACGAGGCAAACAAGCCCGAAAGTATTTTATAGCATGCGAGGAAAACAAGCGTGAACTTTCCCGTAAGGAACTTCTTTTAATGGCTCTTCAAGCGGAAGAAGACAAGGAACGTTTAGCTTTGGAGAATGAAAAACAGCAGAAACAGATAGAAAGACTTAAACCTAAAGCTGATTTTGCTGAAAAAGCTTTTGCTATGGAAGGTAAGGTAGACATAGGCCAAGCCGCCAAAATTCTTAATCTTGGATATGGTAGAAACACCCTTTTCAAGAAGCTAAGGGAAGTTGGCGTATTCTTTGCAAATCGTAATGAACCTAAGCAGAAATACATTGATGCAGGCTACTTTGAAATGACAGAAAAGCCTATATCAAGAAAAAATCATCCTGGATTTATTGTAATGGTTGTGACATGTACTCAAAAGGGATTAGCATACATCAATCACCTGTTTGGCGGCAATCCCTCAGACGGGAAATTAGCAAGAATAAGATAAACTAATATTATTTTGGGTAGGCGTAATCAGTCTGCCCGCTTAAAACCTAAAACAAATATTCATCATGGAAAGAAATACAATACCTGCTAAAAAGCAATATGACGTCAGCGCAATGGGCGAATTTTTTAGAGACATTATAGCTCCTGAAGAGCTTAGAAAGGAACTTGTAGAACTGGCGTTTGATTACGCGCAATATGTAGATGAAGGGAGCACAGATTTGTTTAAAAACAATATGAGTACCATATACATACTGTATAGGGCACTGGAGGATGTGAAAGAATTAGAGACACAGGGTTAACAGCATAGCCATCTTTACCGCAACAATAAGCGGTATAGCATTGCAAATAACGTCCTCGGCTATCTTTAGAGCACGTTCCATTGCATCATAGCAAGCAGTCGGCAGAACATCCAGTGCGGTAAGTCTTCCGACTGCTTAATCAATATGTCTAATTGTTCATTCATAGCTATATTTTAGGCACATATAAGACCATATTTTATTATCTCCCGGCATCCAATCTTCATCGTCAAACCAAAAGGCATACGCCGCTTCGATAATATCCTCTCCATCCAAAACCTTGCACAGATCGGCCCAAAAAGCATTAAAGGCTACGTATTTATCCCAGCGGGTACATCCTGACGGGAAATTCTTGTTCTTGGTGGCTTCCTCTATCTGATCTACCGTCCAATATCCACCCTTGTGTTCGTTGCCTTCCTTGTCTGTGTATTCCATATCGGCAACATCGTGCATGGCAAACTCTTCATTGTAATGGCATCCGCTCATGGCACCGTACAGCTTTCTCAACGCCAGCCAATACTTTTTAGGCTCTTTCTCTTTCATCGGCTCCAGCACATCCGAAAGAATGCGGGTGCTCTCTATCATTACAGCTTCACCCTTGCCTTTGCCGTACTTTTCTATCAATTCATAAATAGTCATGATCTTTTCCTTTTCTTTTAATTAAGTAGTATGTTTTTTATCTGAATATCCTGCTTGCACCTCTTAGAAACACCTCAAAAATGGCGTCTCCGGTAAGGTTTGCCCCTACCTCCCGCCAAAAATTGGGCTTGCTTTGCTTTCTGATTATTTGAAGCAACAAGTCCTGCTGGCGAAGGTGATGTTCGTTGTTCTTTTCAATGTCCTTTTGTAAGAGTAAAAGAGCCTTGACACCGTCATCCTTGCAGTTACCTATACACTCGTTGAGGTATTTGTCCATGCAATACTTCATAATCTTCTTGTTGCCCATATTGTTATTTCTTTCCGCATGACGGGCATTTAACCGTCTTTGCGGGCTTTGGTTTTACAATTACAAATCTTCCCATAACCGATCGTATTTTTTGTTTATATAAGCCAAAAGCAAATCAATCCATAGTGCGGCCAAAGCGCACAGAAAAGAAACAAGGATGCAACGAATAACCGGACCTCCGCATGCAATGCTGTAAGCCAGCGTGAGCCAAAAGCTGATACACTTGCTGCATTTCAGCTTCCCTGATAAGCGTCCTATCTTCTCCGGGTTTACCGGAACAAGTCTTTTCAAAATGCCTGCTATGGCATTGAAAAGTCCCAAATAGATGAACAGGCATACGGAAACGGTTATTATCATTGCATCCCCAATCATACACTACTTGTTTTTGGATGATTTGGTTTCGTTTGCTAAGCTTTCATCTTCACCAAGCAATGCAGCTACGGCAGGCGCAGGAGCAGGGCTTGTGACAGTCAGGCCGAACTCTATTTCCACCGCATTTGTTTTCGTGCAGCAGTCTTGTACGTTGGTAGGACTTACCAGCACATTAGGCGTAACGGTAAGCGTTGCCGATGTAGGTACTGTGGTTGAATAGAACGGTACGGTAATTGAAGTAAACACCGTATCTGTCTGCGGGCATACGTCACAATTGTTGCATCCGCATACGTATGGCAGATAACTTACCGAACCTACCAATTGGATAGACAGCGAATAAAGGTTCCCGCCTAAAGAATCAATAGACTTCAATACAGCCCTCATGGTCCCGCTCAAAGGATATTGGGCGGTGATACAGATGTTCCGGTTACGACACAGATAATGAATCAGGTCAATGTAATACATTATTGGGGATGGTGTCGTAGTCCCTGTGGCTACGGGGACAAGCTCCAATACGGAGGTTTGTCCCGATTTGTTTTTACAACAGCTCATAATGAATCGTTTTTTATTAATATTATTCAGCAACGGGTTCCTCTGCTGATTGAGGGTATTTCTTTGGGGCCGGCACCCGGCTCTTCATCTCTTTTACGGAATCAGGCGTTCCTACACCCAGCAGCACATCGAGTTTTGCTTCAATGTTTATCAACCGTTGTTCCGTAGCTATCAGGAACTTATTGTTTGATACTGCTATCTCGTAAATGGCTTGTATGTATTCGTTCATATTGTTTGTTATTTAAAATATTTGATGATTTGATTTTTTACAAACAGGTTGTCTTTCCACTTAGGGACGCATTCTGTCAGCTTTTGGGCTGTCACCGCTCTTCCCTCGGCAGCATGTTCGTTTACAAAGTTCTGCAATGCCTTTGAGGCTGCATCCGCTTCTTCCTGCGTATCGGCATATACTTTAAAATTTATTTCAAATCCTTTCATGGCGCATTTGTTTTAATTACAACGGAGGCAGAGGCGGTGATACAGGAGCAGCACCCGAAGGCGGCATTCCACCTCCTTTTTTCAGGCTTTTCAAGAACTCTATACCTTGCATGATATCGTTCTGATTTTCTTTCACCCAGCCGAATATCGTTCCGGCGGTATCCCTTACCTGTTGCATGGTTGTGGGAGGAACAACATCAAACGTAGGCAGTTCTTCCATGTCCTTAGCGAGAAAATCATACAGCTTCTCCGCTTCCTCTACGTTTCCTTTGGCTATCATCAGAGTTTGCATTTTCAGTGCAACCTTACTGGTAGGCTTTATCATTTTCAACATTTCCATATTGTATTTTTTCTTTCTCCAAAACATAAGTAGCAATGTTTTTTGTAAAAAGGGAAAGGCTTAGTGTGCCCTTCCCCGATACCGAAATGCAATTAGCCGTTGCAAGGACATCCGCAAGGCTGCGGTGCGCTGTACAATGCTACGGGCTGCGGACACATCTGTGAGCGACCTGTTAAACGGTCAGCCACGATCTGTGCTTCTGCCTGTGCGTATGCGCTTGCTCCTGCTCCCGCCAAAGCGTTAGCCGTAGCGCCTGTCTGAACATTTACGTAGTCAATCATGCGAGGTTGCTGATTTACACGTTCTGCGCGTTCTGCAATAGCCAGTTGAGCCAGTCGGTCAATGTCTCTTTGGTTAGCTTTGCTTCCCTGTGCGGCATAAACGCCACCGAAAATCCAAGCTCCGATGCCAGTCAACAAGGCTGCACTGCCGATAGTAATAGCTGCAATTGATGTTCCGCTGGGTCTCTTTGCTGTTTTTTCAGCCACCATGAAGTGCTCGTAGGAACTCATGTCGGTTCCATCGGACATGGCTTTCATTGCCATTAAATCTTCTGCTGTCATAGTCATAAAATATTTATTGTTTCAAGGCAGCCCGATGTAGGCTGCATGACAAAGGACGACAGAATCAATGTGCTATTATAGAAGAAACGAGCGGGTTATGGGCAAGTTCGGAGCTAATTTCGTGCAGGCAGTTTTTTACGCTCCACTTGTTTATCTTTACATCAAAATGATTCCGTATCCTGTTTACCGACTGGCGGGGTATCTTTGTTTGACGGGATATTTCCTCGTCCGTTAAAAACTGCGATAGGAAGTACACCAAAAGATAGCGCGCGTCTACGCATTCTTCTTTTTTGCTGTCTATCAGTTCCAATTCTCCAACCCCTGTATGCCTGCATACCGTAGACATCATAATCTGATACAAATCTCCTGTTTTCATATTATTCTGCTTTAAAACATGTAATTATTAAAAACAAAAATCACAACCCGGCGTTATTAAACTCGAAAGCCTCGTAACAACTCGGATTGTGATTGTTGTCTCTTGTGTTCGTTTCGCAGACAGAGAACAAGAGATAGGGGCTTTCTTTCTACTCTAAGCCCCGAAAGAGCGTCAGCTAAAGCCAACTTCTACACTTATTTCTTTTTTATCCTTATGGCAAGCCAAATAACGGCCAATGCGACACATGCAATGTTTAGCATCATGCTCGCACCTCCGTAATTGATTTTAAACCGTTCCCACCATGATAGTTTCCTTTCCACAGGATAAGGCTTTGGCACTTCAATTCTTCTTATCTTTTCAATGAAGTAAGGTATCTTGACCGTCACCGTAGATTGGGGATAGATGCCTAATGAGTGGTTCAATATCCCCTTATTCCAAGACGCATAACTATAAGCATACGGGTTATGCAGGAATGACACAGTATCGGCAACAGACACGCTGTCTTTGTAAGGTATCAGCTTCTCCTGAAACGTTGTATCATGGTAGACTATGCTGTCAAGCACTTTGGTTTCAACAGGCACGTAGACCGTCCTCGTTCGGCACGAAGCAAACACGAACACCAGCAGCATAGCCAGCAATCCGACAGACGCCCAAAACAATAGATTTCTTAGTTCTTTCATGGCAAATAGTTTATAAGTTACGAAATAGAGGAATCTTCATTTTTCCACTCCCTGCTATTCAGGATGCTACCAAGTTCTCTACTGTTATGTTCGTAAACCGTTAGTTTATCCTCATCAGTCAACACAGGATACACAAAGTCATAATGAAGAATAACCTTACTTCCGTTCACACTTTTACGCGCATGCTCAGGTACTACTATTCCCTTTTGCAAGCACCATTCTACTGTTACAATTACATATTTCATCTATTTAATCTTTTAGTCCAAATTTCATTTAACTTTATCTTCTCTTGCTCTATTTCATCAGGAGTGAGAGATTTATCGTAGAGGGCGAAGTAGTAGATAGCAACATTAGAAAACTCCTGACATCTACCTAAACTTAGATTATATGCATTCGCTCCTAAACTCAAAATATTTGTATCTGATGCATCTCCTGCTATGATATTTCTATCATTATAGGCAGTCTTACTTTGATATATTATTTGATTTGAGTTAAACAATTCAACTGCATTATCTTTTCCAAAAGAATATAAAGCCTTACTACCATTGGTAGTAACTCTTTCAATAACAAAAGCACCAAAACTTCCTATATCATCAGGATAAGTACGTTTGGAAGCAACAGCAGAAGAGTTGTTCGTATTAATTATTTCTCTCCTGCATATCACTGTATAATCCGTTTGTATCGGTATATTGTCACATACAGCATAATCATCTACACCATCGAATACAAGAGAACCTTCATAAGAAGAAGCCGCTTTTCCGCCGTCAGTTCCGCCACTGTGGTCTACACTTCCACCAAACCCGCTATTAGAAGTAAACGCAAAGTTCTTCAGTACAAGTTCATACCCCTTGTAACCCTTTATCGAAGCAGGAGGATTATCATTGCTGTATCCTGACATAAACCAAGCGTCAACAAGGGACTTGTGAAACAAACTCCCCGAACCCCTAGCGCTTGCAGAACCGACACCCGGCAGACGTATGGTGTCAATGCCGATGCTCTGAATTGCGACTTTGTTTAGTTCGATATTATTCATTGCCCTATTTTTTTAGCTTCCAACACTTCCGTAAACGATTCAACCGACACATTAACCCCTGCCGGGACATCTACATTGAAAATCAAGTTGGCACTACCGTTGTACGGGCCATAGCCGCCTACGTAGATTGCATCCATGCCGTCAATGTTGGCATAGATATTTAGCGAACCTGCTTCTTGTCTCTTCACCTGTATGGTAACAGGGCCCTCGGATACGAAAGATGCTACGTACTTGTTTTCCTCGTTTTTGCTGAATGATAAATCTGTTGCTGCCATAATGCTTTTATTTAATTGTTAATAATTATCCTTTGAAATACACGACTTTACCCTTTGTCCCGTCATTACGCATGTCAAGATGCACCCAAGTAACATCCTGCTCCAGCCTGACAGGATACGGAAGAAGTATTTGGTTTGCCTTAATCCAGTTGCGCACCTCAAGAGCCGTCATGCCCTTTACATCGAAATCAACGCCCGTACCTTGCATGTGTGCCGATACGTACACTTTCTCAAGCCTTGTTTTTTCTGCAACAAGCTGGCAGACATTGCATCTAAAACCTCGTTGTGTCACATTACCGCCTACCTGCCAATTATTCACATAGATAGGCTTGCCAAGTTTCTCCCTGATAACAAGCAGTGTTTCCAACAGGCGGTTATCGAAGAACTGCCAAGCGTTATTACCGTACTTCTCGTACACGTGTCGGCATACAAGTTCCTGAATGTCGAAGTAGTCTTTAATATTCATTTCTTTTCCTCCTCGTTTTTGGTTATTGCTATATTTGCAAAAAAATCATGTTAAAATACAACTCATTTTTCTATGGATTTATCGACATATCCGGTTCCCTTTGCCGAAAGTGTATAAATTATGACATAAAAAGAAAATGGTGCAATAAAAGCAAAGTCAATTAAACTCATTTCTTTTCCTCCTTATCCTTCGTTATTATCTCACTAACATCTTCCTTATCAACATTAAAAACCTTTTTGCAGAATATGCCCAAAGCTTTTAATACATTGAAATCATACCCTTTAGGCTTTAATATGTTGCTTACAATAGAACAAAACTCTATAAAGCACACAAAGAGACAGGAATATATATCAATGTTCCACTTGTCTCCGGAAGCAATGTTTATCATCACAACCATGCAGACAAAGGCAAAGTAAGTTACCATTTTACCCATAGTACGGCGTATGGCTCCGGAGAAACGTACTTCCTCATTCATTAATAAACTCTTTCTAACTCCAAACGCCAAATCGCAGATAATAACTGAAAATGATACTATCAGCCAAGGTATCATATGCTCCAATGACTGCATAATAAAGCTGCTTGCTATCACCGCGAATCCACCCGGTATGCTTTGGGTAACAATGTTTTCTTTCATTTTATCGTTATGTTTAAAATTCTTCCTATCTTTGTGTCACGTACAAACTGTAAGCGTAAATTTGATTAATCAGGCAGACTTTAGTTATCAAGATTACTGTTCGTATTAAATGGTCTGCCTTGCCCGCCTTATTCGTGAGAACAGGACGAGGTTTTTATAATATATCTTTTAATACGTTTCATTTCGTTTCTATATTAATTTCTTTATCTTTGCAGACAGCATCAATAAACTAACTACTGTGCATCCCCGTTTGGCTCGTGAGAGTGGAACGGGGAATTTGCTTATTTGTTTCATCGTACTATCTGCAAGTTATATTCACTGTCTGAACATCCATAGTTACGAATGAACCTTTATTGTCAGAGGTAGCCTCAAAGACCAAATAAGAAGCGGTGCCGGACCTTAACAGGCTGCTGAAAACCAAATAGAACTCCTGATACTGTCCCTCGGTTGAAGAAGGCTCTATATATATCTGACTGATATTCTGCAAAGAACTATTTGCGGGTTGTCCGAACTGGCTGCTTTGATATGTTCCGGCCACAACAGAGCATCTTATTTTTATGGTCCCTTCTCCTGAAGAAGGCGTGAACGATGAGTTTTCAGGAATAATGTACATCCCCTTCGCCTTACGCTCTATCTTCATCCTTACACAAAAATATCTTGTGCCTGAAAAAGAGAAAGTAAGGTCGCTGTCTCTTGAATACCAAGTAGGATTAACCAACGTAAACGCCACATAGGTAAGGCTTGCCCGGCGGCTGAAATAGTTTACTATGCTAATCCTTTTGAAAAACGGAGTATCGCTGCCATTCCATGGAGCTACAATGCCCGTTCCGCCCTCGGCACTTCCACTTGAGCTTATTTTCTGAACACCCATACATACATACAGCGACCGCCCGACAAGCTGGCTTGTATTCTGCATTATCTGCGAAAGCTGGATCTTTATATATTCTGCCCAGTCGGTAACGTTTGCAATATCTTGCCCTGATATTTGTTTGTAAGTCGGAGCGTCCATTACATAAAAAGGCATACCCGTTTCCAAGTAGCATTCAACAACAAACCTATATCCGGAAGATGTCGTAAAAAAGTCCCTGAAATTAAAATCGGACCCCGAATTTATCATGCAAAAAGCAGTGAAGCTATCTTCATCAAACATATTCAGTTCCGACTTATAATTAGTTATGCCTGTTGTAAACGGCTGGACAGCCGCGGTATTGTACCCTTTGAAATCACCAAGTCGGTAAGGCTCACCCTGTCCGCCTCTCGGAAGCTGATATTCCCAGTTGGGGTAATTTGCTTGAGAAGGGTTTGTGGTAATTTCATAAGCCATTTTATTGAAATACACATATCCCGCCTTCAATGTTGGGGTAACCATTCCCCACATACACCCGTCCGCACGTGTAGGGTCTGTGCTATAATCAAGGTTGAAGTTTGTTGCCTTTCGGTAAGGTTTGTACTTGGCCCACTTGTTGATGTTAGCCCTCGTTTGGAAGAATGTTATCACCTCATTAGTGACACTTCCCCCCGCAGCGTTCAGTACGTCACGTATGTTACCTGCAAGGTTGACATCGGTATTAGGTACAATAGCCATATCATACCTCCTTCCGTATAATGGTGATACCACCAGTAACAGCAATAGACATATCACTGTCACCGTCAATCTCGTAGTCTCCATGTACGACCCTGTCCGCTTCATATAGGCTTTCATCTGCATAACAATTCCAATTAGAGGATTTTACCCCCCCCCACGCAAGTTGTTGATAACCAATAGATTACCAATAACTAACAAATCAACCTTTACCTTTTTCATGACACAACCCCTTTCTGATTAGTTACTTGAACACATCAAAAACACCCTCTATTGCAGTGCGCAAGATGTACGGATAGTTCTCCGCATACTTCTTCAGGGCTACTGCCTGTTCTTTTGTTACCTTTGACTTGCCTGTTTTGTAGATTTCGCGGGCTACTTCCACCTCGCCCAATTCCTTAGACTGGGAGTATATCACGTTGGCAAACTGCTTAACCAATACGCCAATCTCACCGTCACCGTCTACGAATATCTTAGACTTTGAGCCGTCAATGTTTTCGATTTCTGCTTTGGCAAAGTCAATATCTCTCAACTCTTCTTTTTCTTTCTTTTCTTCCATGATGATTATAGTTTAATGGTTGTACAATTACAATGAAACAGGCTGTGCGGTAGCTATCTTGGCTTTCGTGTCAGCAATAAAGGTGTTGACGGCCGCGGTGATATTGCACTGCTCCTGCTTGTCTCCCACGTTATGGTTGATGCTCAGGTTCTCGTTGCCGTAACTGTTGAAAGTAGCCACCTGTGAGCCGTCTTTCTTCACTGTGCCTGAATTGATATTACCTACAATGCCATTGTTTATCTCGGCATCCGCTTCAATGTCATAGACCTTAGATTCGTCTACGGAGTTATTCACTCTTACTGTTGCTCTCACTACTTTTTCATAAGCCACTTTTTCTGCGGCGGTTGTTGATGTACTCATAACTTTTGTTTTTATTGGTTTACTATTCGATTGTTATCATATTGTCATTTGCATCTACTTGCATCGATGCGATTTTCATTTGGGAAAGGCCGATGATACCAAGTATCTCTATCCCGGTCTCACGCTCTATGCTGTTTCTCACGCCCGATATGTCGGTAATGAGGAACTGCGGAATATCTTTCCCGCCAAACCGCACAAGCGTATTGCAGTAATACACATCTTCCATTTCACCGCCAGCGCCAACAAGAGAGCCGGGGTATTTGCGTCCTCTCACGATGTCGAACTTCTTTACCTTGTCCTCGGCAATAAGCCCGACACTCGCACCTGTATCGATAAGGAAGAAACCTTTCTTTCCGTTTACCTCGGCTTCAATGATAAGCCGCTTGTCTGATAATGATTTGAACTGTTTCATGGTCTATTGCATTAATAATTCTGTATATCTACTGTTTGAGATAGCGTTTGTCCATTGATTACGACAGTTACATTCACTTTCTTTGCTCCGTCAAAATTGGATATTTGAGAACCAAAATATGACTTACCGAAACTAAGGTAGGTATCGGCGTTAATGTACTCGTTGTAAGTAAATGTGTTTATAACAGATTCATACTGAGTATATATAGTAACCTTGATATTGGCCGATAATCTACTGTTGGTATTATTGTATATCTTGCAGTTTACAGATATTACCTTTGTTCCTGTGCTAATCTTAGTAGCGCTTAATTCTTTTAATTCTACTGGTGGCGCGTAATTCTTCAATGTAACCTCACCGTATGTGAATGTTAACGGAGTGAAGAAACCGGACGTAGGAGCCGTACTTGAACCTACATCCTTAACGCTCGAAACAAAGAGGAATGATTTATATTTTCCGGCAGCATGGCGAACCCTGTCAAATACGAATATAGCATTACCCGGATAATTGCCTATTGTTGGGTCATCAGCGACAGAAGCGTTACCGGTAGCCATATAAAACTCTGTACTACCAATCTTTAGCAGTCCGAGACATAAATAGCTATTTCTCCAATCACCAACTACATTACCTCCCGAATTAATATAATGGAGATCGGCTAATGTAAGGTTGTATTGCTGAGACGGTTGTACGTTAACAGGAACCGTTATTGAAAAGGCGGTTGTGCTGTCAGCCATCATTACAGAGTCATTATAAGGTAGATATGGTTGTACAGCTTCAGTATAATATCCCCTGAAATCTTCAAGCCTTAGGGGTTCCGAAGTGCCACCGACTGGAGGTATATAGGCAAAATAAGGAGTACCACAATTTCCAGCAAGAGGCGAGCCGTTACGGACATAATCAGCCATGTAGTTGACATTGTCCCAATACGGCACATTAGACAATCCCCAGTTTCTTGAACTGCGCTCATTATCGGTTACGTTAAAGTTTTTCGGGTATTTGAACGGCTTATACTTCGCCCATTCTCTAATATTTGCATCCGCAGTAAAAAAGCTTGGTGCATAATTGATATTAACATTCCCCCCTGCATCCCTCAGCACCGCACCGATGTTGTTTGTCAGGTTAATATTGGTATCGGGTATTATTGCCATTATGCTGCCCTCCTTTCCAGTTCGATAATACGGTTCATCATTTCTTTATTGCTATCTTTCAGCTCCTTGTTCTCTCTTTCAAGAAACTCTATTCTCGTTTCGTGGTTATTGAAATCCTCTATCAAAAATCTTTGGAAATGCTTGGCCATAGACAGTACGCATGTAGTTGCAAGCACATCATAACTCATTGTGAAGAAGCCCTCATTGTCTGTGTCTGTCACCTGTGGAAGAAATGCGTTCCAATACTGGGCGCTCGTTCCTGCTCTGACCTTGCATTTTTCATCCGTCTTGAAAGTGTAATCGAAAAGGTCAGCGTTTGCCATTACGTCAAGAGGTACGATAATGCTGTTCAGGACGTTCTTCTTTCTTAAGTCGGAGTACATTGTTATTCCGCCATAGGTGAGAAGATTACCCGGGCAAATAGTATTGCCACTTCCATCCAGCAGAGTTAAAGTTCTTGTAATTGACGCAAACTCACCTGTGTATTGCCTTACATAGATAGGCTCTGTGCCGTCATCCGCTGTTGCAATCTCTACCCAGCCTTGATTTGACGGGCCACCGCACCTAATACGGAAGAAATCATTATCTGCCATTTGCTGGTATAGCAAGTTGCGCTCGTTGCCACCTGTAAGATAGCCATAGTCAATAGTTCCAACTACTCCAATATCTCCATTCACATGAAGCTTATAACTTGGCGATGGAGTGCCTATGCCGACGTTGCCGCCACCCATACAGCAAATTAAGTTATTAGATGAAGCATGCTGTAAGCGCAGACTATCGACATAATTATTTATCTCACTACCTCTTCCGCTATCATTTCCGTTGTTATCTGTCTCAATGCAGATACCATTAAATTTAGCCCCTCCTGTTACATTGCTTGTACCGTCAAAAGGCTTGCTGAATATTGTGCGAGGAGTTTGCAGCTTAGTGGCGGACGCTACATTATCACTAATACAAGCTAATGTCTTTTGCCAATAATTATTCTCAGTTGTACCAAAAATAATCGGGTTACTGTCTAACGGAAAGTATACACCTGTTGAGTATCCTGGATATCCTTCTTCATTTATTCCACTATTACAATACACTTGTATCTGCATATTACCTAATGCATTAGGATGTCCGACTCCAATAAATAAAGAGTCATCAGCCCCAGTATTAACATTATTATAACACCAGCCTAATACCTTTCTTAAATAGACGTTAGTATCAGTAGAACCAAATTCATTGTAATCAGGGAAGCCAATTTGACGCATCACTCTATCTCCTACATTACCAAGATGTTTACCGTCCAACAAATCCGCATCCAGCCCTGAACCTGAACCATCGTTGCCGGCATGCCAAACTTTATAATTATTAGACCCTAAAAGAATATTTACGTCTCCGCTTGCCCAGTCTTGATTAATATCAGTTCTAGCTATTCTTAGGTTACCGTCTCCGTCTGTGAAGTTAATTCCAATTCTATTGGAACCTGCATTATTAAAACTGATAGCAGACTTGGTTCTTGGAATAGATATAAGGTCAATGCCAGAATCTGCGTTAAATAACAATTTTCCTGTCATCGTATCCCCTGCCTTGTTGACGTAACGGTTATCCAGTTCGCCTGCGTAGTTGCCTGTGTGGAGAATGGTATTACTTTTTACGGTGGGGTTATTTTGAAAAGTTACTACGCCATTAGCTTCATTTATAATAAACGATCCTGCTTGATGACTCCTGTCATAGTGTGTGTTTACGTATAAAGAACCATTATTTGCGTCATTAGAAAAATAAATACCTTTATCTCTTCCGATAAAAGTGTATAACAAAGTAGCTACAAACTGTTCATTACCTGCAAATAGTTGACCTGCGACACTCAAATCACCAGTTACTGTATCACCAGCCTTCAAAACATACTTTCCGTCAGCATCAGACTTCGTATAAGCATCCGTAATCCCATATCCCCCCAGCGTAGTAGGATGAGAGGACAACTCACCAAACGAATAACTCGGCTTGTTCGGCTGCTTGGCCCAAGAATACACGTCACTTGCCGGCAATGTGGTTGGGTAATTAGGCAATGTAATAAGCTTCGTGGTTTCATCAGGGGAATAGGTTGTTCCGTTAAGGATAATCCCGTCTACCGATCCACCGCCAACACCGCCTATTACGCTTAATACACCACCCTCTTTGGATAATGTGGCATTGTCAATCGGAAGCGCATCAAGAATGGTTGATGCCGTATGACTGCCTTGTGCAAACATGGTAAGACTACCTGTCAAAATCAAATCACCGTCTAACTCAACCACTCCGTCAGAATGCTTCTTCACAAGTATATCACCGATATTTAAGCCGTTTATGAATGACTTGATACCTGTAATGTCCTGTGCACCCGATTTGGTTACGTAATCGGCTAATAGCCCGGATATGTCGTTTTTGGTGTATGCGTCTGTGATGCCATAGTCCGCAAGGGTGGTAGGCTTATTCTGTATCTCACTGAAATTATAGGTCGGTTTGGTGGCGCCTATCCATGAGGGTTTGTCCGAAACATTCTCCCAATTGGTAGGGAACACTGACGGTTTACCGCCAATTTCATCCCATGAGTAAGAGGGCTTTGTGCTACCTATCCAGCTGGGTTTTCCTGATATGTTACCCCATTCAAGCGAAGTCGGATAATTAGGCAAGGTGATTATTCCGTCCTCATTAGGAGTGTAAGTATTACCGTTAACCACTATACCATTGGCAGTACCCTTTCCACCTGTTGCGACAAGCCTTCCGTCAACCCACTGTATTGTCACACCGTCTATTGGGAGACCTTCGTAGATTGAAGGGACTTGGACGTCTGCGCCTGCGTACATGGTTACTCCGTAGGCGGTAATCAACGGTTTGGTTAAGAACAAGTATTCCTTTCCGTTATCGTCAACCCTCTCTTCAAGGTTTCTGTCCCAAACTACTTTGTCGAGCTTCTTTCTATATTGTTTGCTTAGTTCGCTTTGTGATGAAAACTTATTATTTACAGATGTTTCAATCTCACTAATCTGTCCTTGTATTCTTTCAAGGGTGCTTGCGCTTGGCTCATTATTAAGAGTTACTTCAAATGTCGGTATCAACCCTTCTCCCTCTTTTATAGAGAGAGACTGTATTATCACGTTCTCATGGTCTATCCCCATTTCGGGATCATTCACAGTAAGCCGCTTACCTTCCATTATTTCATTATAGAAGTTAGCGTTTCTTGCCATGAAAATTTCGTCAACGCCTATATTGTAAGAGTAGTTTGTACTGCTGTATTTGGCAATATATTCTTTAGCCCTTTCCAATAACCTGTTTTCGGCAGCACGAATATATTCCTGTGGCATGAGTATGTTCAGAAGAACAAACCTGTCCCCGGCTTTCATGTTCCAGTCCTTGTTAGGAACTGTGAAATTATCCGTATCCGATTCTTCGAGGGTGTTTCTTCCGAGCGTAAGGGTGTAGCTTCCATCCGAAGCCTTGACTATTTTAGTAATAGTAAAGGCGTACCCCTGCAATGCACCGCTTTTCATGGAAAGCTGCGCTTCGTCAGTGGTAAGGCTTTCGTTTAAGTCAAATCCCAAGTCATAAAGCTGTACCGTAAAAGTGGGTTGCGTTTCACTTGTTATTGCGTCAACACTCTTTATCTCGTCAATAGCCTGTCCAGCAGAGTTCTTCATCCCCGTAATAGAGGGATAAATATCGTCATAGGTTATCACGCCTTCGCGAATCCCATATTTGGCGATAGCCTCGTTTGACGCCAGCACAAAGTCGGTAACTCCGTCAGTCTTAAAACTTGGCAGCATAAGACGAAGAGGAGATAAGGCGTAGTTGGCGGGGAGAATACTGTCAGTCCATTCAGGCTTTTTCGGATAACTGTAATCAAGGTTTCTTGTGCCACCATAGGCTCGTAACTTAGTTACAATCCCTGTGTCCGCATCAGATATTCGTTCAATCTCATATAACCCCTTACCTTTGCCGTATTCAAAAACATTATTCACTACCGGTTCCGCACCGCCAATGGTAACGCTTCTTCCTTTTACGAAATAATTCAGCTTGTATTCTGTGTTTACAAGAGAAAGAGCGCTCCAGCAGTTTTGGTTACTCATGGAGATGTTCTTTTCCTCGCTGTCTACGCCATCTGCAAGGGTTATGCTCCATACACCTTTCCCGTACATGGCGTCCAAACACGCTTGTATCCTTTCTGCAAGATACTTGACCGTTCCGGTAAACTCAACAACTAAAGGAGTAGGGTAGACTATTCCGTTGTCACTGGGAACAATATTACGCATCATGCACCTTTCAAGCTCGTATTTCAGAGAAACGAAATTAAGGTCATAACTGTATTGATGCTTTGATATTTTCTTTACCGTAGGAAGAAGCTCCAGTTCAAACCGTTCTCCTCTATAATCTATGTAATCAAATACGTCAAAGTTTATTTTGGCATCAGATATAAAAGTTGATGTGCACGCGCGTTCCGCCATGAAAACCCCGGTGTACTCCAGCTTATCCAGTACACATCTGACTGTTTGTCCGTCCTTGCTATATACTGTAAACCGTCCCATTAGATCGAAAGTGTTATTTGAGTTTGAGGGTCAGTAACCCGGAATGTAACACTGAATGTCAACACATCTCCCTCGTCAGTCTTGCGAACGAAAAGATCCGGTTCTACGGATTTGTAGTAGACACCCTGCCTGCCTATCTTGGTGTAGGTATCGTAAACCTTAAGCTCTGCACCGGAATTGTCTTTGCCGGAAAGGTAATCCAAAAAGCCAATCACCTTTTCATTGGCTGTATCCATTTCTCCCTTGTATGCAAATTCCACATCAATATCGTAGGCTTGCATGTAAAGTCTATCAGGGATAAATGTATCCTCTCCGTCCTCGTCTTTCCAGTCTCTCTTCGGCAATTCTTTAGTTTCTCCGTAAATAGCAAACGGAAAGTCCTTGCACACAACTCCCCATTGGGACTTTGTATCAATAACAGGACTTCCCGGCTTACTCTTTTGAAAATAGATACTGTAAAGCTTTGCCATGTGTTATCTTGAGTTTGTGTTGTAAAAAAACAAAAAGAGCCAACTAACGGGAATACCGTTAATCAGCTCTTTGGCTTGTTCAATGTTGATGCAAATATATAGAATATATTCTAAATAATCAATACAAAAACATAGAAAATAGATGATTTTTATCGTTTCTGCTTATGATTAATAGCCAATACTATCCGGCCATATAAATTTCATTTGCCCGGAGTAACTATTTTCATGTATGGATTTATCATGCGTTTCCCTTTCAGCGTCTTTTCAAGCTCATCTATTCTTTCGTGCGCCATCTGTAAATCTTCGGACAGGCGCAATAATTGTCTCGCAAGGAAAACATTCTCTTTCTGCAATTCGTATATTTTTTCTTCCATGATGAAATATTTGTTTAGATATTAATAATAGGGTATAGTTATGGCTATCGGGCATTTGAACCGACTGCTAATTTATTAAATAGCGCGATTAGTATTTCCTCATGCAGCTTACGAATAAGGCTATAATAGATATAATAATACCTATGACGGAAAGTATTAAATTCCAATTAACAGGATTATGCAAGTTTGGATTAACGGCAAGGTAATGCTTTCCCTCTTCGGTGAGTTTGACACTCCACACTTGACCGTCAACCAAATAAGAAGCCTTTACTAACCCTTTTCTTTCAATAGAGCGAACGGATGCGGCAAATACATGCTTCGGATATGTAACAGGACATTCTCCGCCAAATTCCGAAACAATCCTAAATGCTTGCTTTTCCTCCTTTGTAAGTCTTATTCGCTCCATAACCTACTCGTTTCTGCAAATTTACTAAATACTACGCAAATATGTGTTGTTGCGCTATACTATTTTATAGGCGAAATCTTTCTGTCAGAAGGTTTCCCACCGAACAACTGATTGATATAAGCAAGTCCTTTGGGCTTACAAAGTACCTTTTGATATAATATGTCGGGGTGGCTGTCTCTGTGTATAGGCGGTAACAGCGTCATTTCAAAATACCCTGCGTCAATGTACTTTTGTTTCGGTTCGTTCCTGTCTTTAAAGAATACGCCCACTTCCTTTAGCTTTTTAAAAAGGGTGTTTCTCCCGAAACCGAGGTTGAGAATCTTTGCGGCTTGGCCTATGTCTACTTTGCCCTCTGCTTTGAAAGCGGCTTCGGCGAATGACACCAAAGGTTCCTGTCTGGCAGTTTTATCTTCAAGACGCTTCTTCTCTTGTTCTAATCTTGCCTTTTCCTCACGTTCGTTCTTTAATTGTGTGGCAAGGCTGATAACAAGGTCGGGGTTGTTTATCATCTGTTCCAAAGTCGGCTGAGTGGCGGTCATGCCGTATCGCATCAATTCATCGAGTTTTTCAGTACACCACAGTTTCAAATCAATGTCTAACCATTGGCAGAAATCAACTACTATTAATCTGTGCATCCAAGTACCGGGAGCTATTCCACCTCTTTCTGTTCTAACTAATTGATTTTCAGCAATACCATATTTTCTTGTAATGGCGTTAATTAATTGATTTGTAGCAGGTAAGGACAAATAATCATTGGGACGCTTCCCGTAGATTTTAGCAAGCTGTGTGGCGTTAACCATAACATCGTCTTTGATGTCAAAAAGTACCTCGTTGCCATTGTAGGAGAAAGTTTTACTCGTTTCGTGAGTGGACGTACTTAATACAGCAATGTTATTGCTGTTTGAGTAATTTTCATTCAACTGTCGCATAAACAATGAAAATTAAAAGTTAATAAATAAAGAAAGCAGAGAATTTCTCCAACTTGCGACAGTTCCATATCGGCTTGGGGCGAATATGTACGGAGAAACCTCTGCTTATATTTTGGGCAGTAGTTCAATATAGGGCATAAAAAATCCCCAATCCAAATATGTATATAAAACTGTCGCACTGCAAATGTACAACAATTCAGTAAATTACCAAACGAAAATAATATTTTTTTTTGAAAGCGGCTTCGGCAAAGTCGGCTTTGGGTTTTAGTTTGGCGTTCTTCTCTTCAAGCTGCCTAATTTTCTGCTCTGCAATTTCTACGCGTTTTTGCAAAATTTGCTGGGAACGCATCAAGATGTAATCATCATCTTTGAGCAATGCTTCCCGTCTATTGAACTCATTGATGAATTTCTCTTTGAACTCACCTGCTTTTGCGCCAGTATAACCCATAACAAGGAAACTGAAACCGTCTTTAGTCATTTCATAAGCGGTTTGTTCTCGGTTTCTGCTATCAATGTAGGTAATAACGCCAAAATTGGCGGCATTAAAACTCGCTGAGCATGAAAGACTTTCAATGTCTCTGACTACTTTACTATGTTCTTTTCCGAACACTTCTGCAACAAGTAATGAAGTAGTCACATCATTGCCGTTGCTGTTTTGAAATACTAATTCTGCCATAATCTGTTAGCATTTTAAGATTATAAGAAATTATATGTGGCAACTTTATCAAAAAGAAAGCGGTTGCACTTTACGCTGCTAACAGATGGCGCATTCGCTACGAGAGCAAATACTATAATCTTACGTAAAGGCAACCGCCAATATCCAATAAGGGCATAAAAAAAGCCCATGTATAAAATGAGCAACTTAACCGCTTGCTCTGCGTAACGAATGCAATCGTCATCTGTTAGCGCAACAAAGATAGATACAATCTTTGAAAGTGCAAACTTCTTATTAGAAAATCAACTACTTTCATGTATTTTCTATGTTTTTTGTGCAAATATATAGAAAATAGGTGATTTTCTCAAGCGATGCGGATAATAAAAGGGCGGATGTGTTTTATAACATACTGTATATTACAACAACGCGGGTTAATTATGACGACTTTTGTATCATTATATACATATAAAACATACTAATATGAAAAAGATTTTATTATTAATGGTAATCGTATTGCCGATGTCGATGTATTCACAAGACGTGGATAATCAATCTTCAAAAGAGAAAACCAAAATGGAGCAATTTATATCTGACACAGGCATGTCAATTAAACTTATTGACACAGTAGTGGATGGGCTGGTGGGTAATTACATGTTTACATCCTACAAATCTGAGAATTGCGTCAGAGAAGTTGTAAAAGGAAATGAATCGAAGTATTTTTACAGAATAGAACGCAAAGCTAAAGACGGAGATGGGGGATGTGCTTTTATAGAATATGAAGACTTAAAGGAAATAATAAACGCTATTAAGTCTATGAGAGATGATATTAAAACTGACGTTTTAAAAGAAGCGGACTATTTGGAGAATAAATTCATGACCGATGATTATTTCGTAGTAGGATATTATGTTAAAAAGAAAAAGGTGACATGGTTTATTAGATTGGAGAAGTATGGCTCTAATAAGTATTTGTATTTCAACGATAAGGGAGAAGACGGAGGCGATTACATCCTTAGCAATTTTGAAAAAGCGTGTTCTGTTATTGAAGGGATGATTAATAAATAAGACAAAGCAACAAGTATTTTCCTTCATAATTAATTAATAATACATAAATCATGAAAAAAATATTGTTTATGACGGCTTGGGTGGCCTTATACCTAATTTCGTTTGCTTCTTGTTCTTCTGACAATGAAGAAAATCTACAAAATCTTAATTCTTCAAATTTAATCGGGGTATGGGAGAGCGGTGATTATTTTATATCTTTTAATAAAGATGGATTTTATGCGGCTTATTTGGATGAAAAGTTTATTGATTCAGGGGCATATACGATAAATAAGAATAGTGTACTATGCGTAAATCCTTATAAGGTAAGTAAGACTAATTACAGTATGAGTCTTGCAAACGAGGAATTAACAGCGGATATTTCATATACAGGCGTAAATGGTATCTCGCTAAATAAAAAAATTATTTTTTCAAAATCAAAAAAAGCTGTTGTAGATAAAAGTAATCCAGTCATAAGCAAAGAGTTTGTTCATATAAATGCTCCTTACGGGTTTTGTACAACAAGGTTTGATACTTATAATACAGCCACATATTCTACGGATGAGTTTAAACCAAGAATACAAAACTGGTTTTATTTCTTTTTTAATTCTAAGATATATGTCCAGAAATTTAAACCGGAAACGGCAGGAGTTAGCTTGTTTTATGAAGGATGTGACACAGGGGATGTTTTTATATACAATGTTACATTTGATTCAGATGGACAGATAGAAAATATTGATATTTTATAAAGTGTACTTTCTGAAGCAATTGCGTTCTTATGCAATTCACACCATAATCAGGGCAAGCGGAGGAAACTCCGCTTTTCTTGCCTTACATATTTTCGTTCTATCTTTCTAAAATTACTATTGTTAAAAAACTGATTTATTGGTTATTTATTTGCTTATTCGTTCTATCTTTCTTATATTTGCATATCAAATAGCGCTATAATGAGTAATTGGAGCGAAAAACAAGAAGCGAAGAAAGAGGGCAAGGAAAAGGATAAGGTAAGGCGTGAAAAACTTGCAGGATTCTTTTTTAATTTGGCGCAAGTTTCTTTCACTGTATTATCTTTGGGATTGGCAATAACCCTTGTGAAAGAAGAACTTTATGATAACATTTTATTAATTGTTCTTGTTTCTATGGGAATTATACTTACGGTATTATTTGCAAAAATAGGTAATAACATTTTAAGATAAATATTATGGTTGCATTATATGGGTTTGGGCTTATAACAGTAATAACTGTTGCCTTTTGGATTTATACAGAAACTCCCTCCGGTAAAAAGTGGATAAAAGGGTTGTGATTATATGGATGGATTGACAATATTATTTATATTTACGAGTATAATAGGGGGAGGTTTTGCACTTTGGCTTAAAACCAAGTCAGGCAAGAAGTGGCTTGCAAGCTTATAAATTGACTATTATTTAGATAAAACAATAAAGCCAGACACTACATCTGGCTTTTTCTTTGCAATACATCTCCCTCGGTTTCTACTACACAGTCCTCTCCATGAATATATACATATACAGATGCTATTCCTTTTTGAATTACGTTTACCTTTGCCCGGTCATACACGTTAATGAATATCTTGCAATACTGAGAACAGTCAATAGTCACTTCGCTATCATGACGGACATACAAATCACATATAGAGAAACCGTCAAATAGGAGAGTACCTTTACAGCTTCCGTTCAGTACGGCTGTGTGGCTCATATTTCGCTTTTGTACATCTTCATCAACAAAAATGTTGTTTTTGTGAAGAATATCCCTATCGAAGTTTTCCTTTATGAAAGTATTGGTAGGGTACCCTTTGTCTATACAGAAATCAATCCCATGCAAATACTTGTCAATTAACGCTTGTTGATCGGGAGAACCCCATTGTTCCGTCCATTCCGTACATAATCCCAGCGATACCGCTTGGTTGAGTAATGTTCTGCTTAAATCCTTGTCGTTCATAATTTTATATATTAATCTTTCGTTTTCCTTTGTCTATAACCATACCCACTAATCCCATAAACTCCTTTAACACAGCCAAGTTGGCTTCTGTGTTTTGAGCACTTCTTAGCGTATTGTTAGCTATCGCTCTTAATTGCGTTAGTTGCTGTTCTGCGAGAATATTGTACTTTGGGAAAATTTCATTTCCTAATTTTTCAAGAAGAGCACGTTTTACACTTACATCCTGTCGGATGCTATTGAGATAGGAGTTGGTTCTGTTCATAGTGTCCTCACTGGCTTGGATGCCCGTTTTTGACATTCCGGATGTGGAAGATTCCCCGGTAGCTGTAAGCGCTCCTCCGGTAGCTTTATCAAAGGCTTCAAGGAAAGATTGCGAGGCATCTATCATGGCTTTCCCCTCATTGTCGAAAAAGTCTTTTATAGCCCCTGCTGCAACAGCGCCATTGTCTTGAATATCTGTAAACTCCTTAAACAGGCCTTTTTCTCCGAAAAGTTTATCCTGTAACTTTTCAAACATGGGCTGTATTACCAAGTTCTTTAATATGTTGTTGGCAACACTTCGCATGATGTTGTTCACTACGTTGTCAAAAGCCTGCGCTGCATCTTCTCCGTTGGCAAAGGCTTCCGTTAGCGCATCGCTTATCTGACTTGCCCAATCCTGAAAATCTATTCCGTACAAATCTTTGGTGAGATCTTCCACGAAATAGGCGATTTGCTCGTTCAGTTCCGCAAGCTGGTTCTTATAGTCTTGTATCTTTCCTGCATCAGATTTCTTTTTCCCTTCTTCGTTTCTTAATTGTCCCTCTATCTCTGCACGTTGAGAAACAAGTCCCACGTATTGGGCCTGATATTGTTTAAGGACGCTGTTATCAAGTTCCTTTCCCACACCAACCTTTTCCAATGCCTCCAGCGCTTCCTTGTCTACACCTATTTTAAAGTTTAATCCCATAAAACGCTGCATCCCGGCTGGGAGGCTCTCCATTGATTTTATCCGTTTTTTTAATTCTTCCACATAGTCCAAACCCTCGTCCTTTAATACTCGGAATTGCATTTTATAGCTTTCGGTAAGCGAACTCCCGGCGCGTTTAACTTGTTCTTCCAACTGTTCATATAGCAATATGGCACGCTCTATGCTTTCATCTCCACCAAGCGATCTATCTATGGATTTTCCTAATTGATCGTAGGCGGACTTTAATTCCTCAACTCTTTGTTTGCTACGCTGGATACTTCTTTCAAGTCTTTTGTCATGTAGTTGCGCAATGCCGGAAATAAGGCTTAACGCTGCACCTGCTGCTGCTCCCCAAGGACCTGCTGATGCCCCGAATAAAGAAGTCGCCATTCCCATGCCTTGCGATGCTCCTTGCATCCCTCCTCCCAAAATTCCAGCAGCATCTGAAAGGCCTGTTCCCAGTCCAAGATTTTCAAACACTCCTCCTAAGAAATCCGCAGCTCCTGCAAGCGCATCAAACTTACCGATTACGCCTTGTATGGCCTTTGACTGGTCGGAATAAGCCGAACTCAAATCATTTTCCGCTGCGTCTATTTCTGCCTTAGAAGCTCCGCTGCTCTTCAATGCTTCCAGCCTGTTTTTAGCCTCCTTAATGCTGCTAAAAGAGGCCTCCAACGCCTTGAACGGACTTCGTTCTGCAAATTCTCCACGAAGCTTACGCAACGCCTCTACCAATTCTTTGGTATCTTCGATTGATAATCCTTGCTTTTGGGAAAATTCCTCTACCTTAGAAATCATGTCGTCTAACGTAGATGTAGATACCCGGTCAAGGTCATCAAAGATACGCACCCAGTCACTGCTTTCCTTGAATTGATCGAATAGCACAGACGATGTATCTTCTTGCGCCCGCTTGTTTACTTCTTTTACAAGGGTGTCGGCCTCTTTGCTGCCTATGCTTTCCCTGTTTTTCTCTATATCTGCAATGCTCTTTTGGCGGTTACGTTCAATATCTTCTATCTTTTGGGAATAGTCTTTATAATCTTCTATCATGCCTGAAAGGTTTTCAATGCTTTCAGACCGCATTTTCTTGCCCTCCTCGCTTATTGCTTGATACAGCTTTAAAATCTGTCCTTCTCCGAATTGCTTCTTTACGTCATCCTCTTTCATGGCAAGGACATCAGTAATGGAAAGCTTGCTTCCTGTCTTTTTTAGGGCATCTCCAAGCTGATTGCGGAAATCTTCAACAATGCTTTCAAATGATATGTTTTCACCGAAAGCAATGTTCATGGAAAGTGCTTTGTTTCCGGTCGCTTCAAATAGCTTTTTATACAAGTCCCATTTCTCTCCGGCTTGAGAGACATATTTCTCTATTTCCTTTAAGGCGTTATCGGCTTCTTTTTTTGCGTTTTCAATCTGCTCTTTGTCTATCTTAACGCCAAGAGAAACATATAAATCTTTTTGCTTCTCCTTGCTTTGATCCAGCTGGTTTTGGATATACTTGTACGCCTTACTCGGATCGCTCAAGTCTAAATTTACCCCCTTGCTATCAAATACGGGTGCAAATTCGGGTATATTCTTTACTCTTTGGGATGCCGATTCTTCCCCCTCTATTTTTCTCCATTTCTCGTAGCTGGATATAGCTTTTTCTATGAGGTCGGAACGATTCTTCCATTGCTCGGCAATAGGGTCTTTGGCTGTATCTGTTGATTTTTCTCTTCCGCCTAACGTTTCGTATATTTTCCTTGTCGTATCAAGTTCTTTGTTATAGGACGCTAATTGTTTTTCTGAAAATTTATTATTCGGATTAAGGCTGTCTATTTTCTTTTTTAAATCACTTATATTAGTAGATAACCTGCTCATGTATTCTTCATACGATTCACTCTCTTTAGGCTTTATGACATTCAAATCTCCAGCGAGCAAGTTTGCTTCCTTTTCCCAATCAGTCAATGGTTTACTTATATCTATTTGGCTCATCGAATGATAAGACTGTCTGGCTGTATCTATAATGTTAGCCAAGTCTAAACTTTGCTTTTCAAGTTCCAACAGTCTGTTTCTTGCTTTAGTAATATCCTCCGGTTTATATTTGGCAAAGGATAGTTCTCTTCCTGTCTCGTCAAACCTTCTATATCCACCCTCTCTGATAATCCCGGCAAGCCTTTCTCTTTCAACGTCTACGCTCTGCTTTTGTATTTGCGCATTTGCCATGGTGCCGATAAATTGTTTTTTGTACAATTCCTTTTGCTCTTGAGAAAGTTTTCGCATCTTCTCAACAGAAAGGGATATTGCTACTCCGTATTTGTCTGTTTGGGTTACTGCATCCTTGAAGGTGTTAGATAAGTTCTTGGTTATACGTCCTAATTCCCTGCTTTCTTCTGCGCTCTTGTTGGCTTTTTGGCTAAGGGTTTCGTATCGGTCTATAAGTCCGTCAACAGCCTTGTTCCCCTTCATCTTATCGTTCGTATCGGAAATAGTCTTATTTAAATCTGTAATAACTTCTGTTGTAGTTTTGACTTCCTCTCGAAACATAACCAATGCTCCTACTACGGTTCCGATAAGAGTTATAATCCAAATTATTGGATTCTTTTTCATTGCAGCGTTTAACGCATTTTGCACAACCAGCAATCCCTTAGTTGCGACATTGGTCAACATAACAGCAGTTCTATACGAACCATATACAAACGCCAACATGCCAAGTATATCGGCAACGGTTTCCCAATGTTTCATCAGCTTGGTAAGTATTTCCAAACTATCAGAAAGGACGCCGCTATTACCCTCTGCAATGTCTGCCATCATTACATCCCAAGCATCTTGCAAGTTACTCCATTTACCCGCAAGACTTTCTGCGAGAGCTTCCTGCATGTTGTAGAATTTCCCGCCTTCATTGGTTAACTCCCAAAGAACATCTTTCACCATGCCAAAGCTGACTTCTTTTCGGCTGATCTTATCGAATACGTCTCCAGCACTGACAACTTTATTTTCAAGAACGGTAAACCGTTTCGCCAGCTCATCAACTAACGGAATGCCTGCTTCTGTGAACTGTCTAAGCTCTTGCCCGCGAAGAAACGCGGCACTACGAACTTGTCCGTATGCCAATATGATACGTCCCATATCAACACCGACACCCGCGGAAATATCAGCAAGCCGCTTAGTCGTATCGTAAAGCTCTTCGTAGGGGATACTATATGCAGAAAGCTGTTTTGCGTATGACGCTAATTCCTTAAACTGGAACGGGGAAGCCACCGCTAACTCCTTGATGCGGTTGAATATCGTTTCAGCTTTCATGCTATCCCCGATAATAGAGGTCAGTGCGATGCGTTGTTTTTGGAACTCCCCACCAATGGTATATAATCCCCTAACAAAACGCTCTACTGTATATATGGAATACACGTTGGCGATTTGATTTCTTAACTCTCCGGCTATTCGAGACTGGGAAGACATGGTTGTATTTGCCCGCTTCATAGCGGAATTATGCGTATCTGCGGCTTTTGCTGCTTGTAAACGGGCGTTTCTAAGCTGCTCAAGGGCCTTTTGAGAGTTGGCGTAAGCGTCGGCACGCATTATTTGAGAAACACCCCTCATGGCTCTTAATTCGCTTGTATTCACACCTTGCCCTTTAAAGGTTTCTGTAAGCTTCTTGATACTCTCACTATCCACCTCAAGCTTCACCTTGTACGTCTTGTTTTTCAGCAAGGAATCTACTTTATCCTCAATCTCTTTTACATCAACCTTCAATCCTACTTTCGCGCTGACGGTTGCGTGCATGTTGACGAGCTTTTTTTTGATAGCTTCGTATTCTTGCTCTGTATAATTTTTCAGGTGAATCCCAAAATTCAAATTTCCGAGGTCTGCCATGTCGATTGTTATTTTGTGTCCTTTTTAATAGCGTTAACGCCGTTTACTATAAAATCATTAAGAGATATTCTTTGTCCTTTAGCTTCCTGCTCTTTCCTTTTTGCCTCCCATTTTCTTGTCAGCTCTTTCATCTCTTTGGAAGTGTGCATTCCCTTGTCTACCTTATCGTCATTATTGTACACCACAATAGGAGCATCGCATATAAGAAGCTCATACAGAGCATTGGTAAGCACCCAGTCCATGTACCAGTTAGGGATATTCACCATTCCCCAAAAGAGAACGAGAGGGCGGGTTAATTCGGGATGTTTTTCTCCGTTTGCAAAGGCTGCTCCTGCCGAAGTTCTTGAAGGATACGATCTGCTTCCTTTCTCGTCATCGTCATCACTGTGTCCTTCATTCCTGTCAAGAACATGGTAATGTTCAAGTATTGAAGTCTCTGAAATTCCACTTTTTTTTTACCAAGAGCGACGACACTTGTCAGTTCTTGGTCTGTATATTTCTTCCACAGAATGCGCCAATGTATCCAATGGAAAAGCCTTATTTTCCACCAGTTATTCAGGATTATAAGGGAAGCACATCGGGCTGTCACCTCATCGTCTTGTTTGCATGATATAAAGGTGTGCGTCAGCTTTCTTATCGTTCCCCGGTGAAGCCACTTTATTCCAATCTCCTTTTCGCGAAGAGATACATAGTCTGTGCTGTTTTCAAGCACTTCATCAAGTCTTTCCTGTTCTACCGAAGTAGGTTGAGTTATCGTTTTGTCGTTCATAATGTTTTGAGGTGTAAAAAGAAAAGGCGGCGGCATAAAGCTCACCGCCATTAATATTAGGTACCAGTACCAGCCTGTGTAACTTCTACTGCTGCTGCTTTGCTTGCGGTAGAAATGTTCACAATGGCAGTTCTGACAGATGCTCCATTATTTGCATCAACCTTGACCGTTACCACTTTGCCGCTTACGGAAGTCTTGCACCATGTTTCTGTTGATGAAGCAGATACTGGGCTTTCTTCTGTTGTAGCTGTAATGGTCTTCCCTGTATTATCAGCGCTGCTGACGAAAGACAGGGAAGTAGGAGCTACGGTCAGGAGGCTTTTTTTGTTAAGAACGCGATATTGTCGTCAGAAGCAGCAGTGGACGCTGCACCGTCTTCAATTTCAATCGTTCCACTAAGCGCAAATGCAAACGGAGTGGTGGATGCGTTCTCGAACAACGGGCGTGCGTAGATAGCCATTTTCTTAACCAATATACACTTCTCTCCGTCTTCGCTCAACAACGCAAAGCCTGCATTAATCTTCTTGCTGTTCAGAGTTACGGATATTCCGGAATACTCTTGTCCGTTTACGGAAGCAGTTGCTACCTTGTTGGCTTCTCCGAGGAAGAAGCTAACCAAATCCTCGCTTATACTCGGTACGGTAGCCGCAAATGTAATGTCACCTGCTGTACTTGTTACAGCCCAGTCCGCTTGAAGTCCATGCACCTTTGTACGGTTCAACGTGGGTTCTGCTTGGGACAGGTTCAGGGAATCCACAGTAACGGGCAAGTCAAAATCCGGCTCCACTGTTGCAAAGTCAGTAATACCACCCTTTACCAGCATGATAGAAGAAAGACCGCTAAACACTTCTTTCAACTCTTGTTTTGATTTCATTGCCATAATAAAAAGTTTTAATCGTTTATTTTATGTTTATTTTATCACAAGGTCAGCCCTTATCAATGTAGCGCTAAACCCTAATCCGTCATTACCTTTCAATGTCAGCTTTGGGTTAGAGACGGTGATAACACTGTCACTAATCGGGAACAAGGAAAGAACTTTCCCAACAAGGGCGTCCATTACATTTAAATCTTCAACGCCGCTTTTCTTTAATCTCACGTAGACCTCTACGGTGCAGTATGTTTGTACGTTTCCGAAACCGCATCCGTAAGTCGAGGAAGTCAATTGTCCCGGTAGTGATACTACTATGAAATTATCCATTTGCTTAGGAACGGCAGCGGGTCGGTCATTGGTAAACACGTTATCACTAACCGCAGCTGCTGCATTAAACAATGATTTAAGCGCGTCTTTGTATTTAAAATCCTGCTCGTATCCCATAACTTACATCGGTTTAAATGTCATCTTAGCTATGCTCTCTGCATAATCGTATGTGTCGGAAAGCACATTCAGTCCTTTCTTGGATTCCAAATAGTTGGAATATTCAGTACCTGTGCACATTACCAACCCAATTACATCACGAGGAGACCTATAATTCTTGAGGAAATTTACAGATGTGGTTAATCCGTATTCTCCGTTGGTATCAATCAGATTGTACTTTTTTATAGGTATAAGCCTTCCGTTTTCATAGCTTCTTACCATTATCACTCCAAGTCCGTCTCCTCTGCTCAATTTAGGGCGGGTAGCGTTCTTTAATCCTTGTGTGACAACAGCGGTTATTATTCGGGAAAGCCCGCCTCTATAATAAATTCCGACAGCCAATGAAGTCAACGTATTTCCGGTTACATTATGGTATTGTGCTGATACTACTCCGTCATGCAGAAGCTTAATGGCGATCTCCGTTATCCTATCCAACATATAGCTGTCAATAACAGAATTAATCTTCTTCTTCGCATCCTCTAAGACTTTAGTATTATCTTCCATACCTTAATTTTTAGCCAGATTAAAATATAGCGTTGTCCCCATTTCCGTAGGATAGCAATCAGTTACAACACACGCTTCAAAGGTTCCGCCGTAGTCGGTAACGTCAACAAGGTCTCCCGCGATAATACCCTTCACAAGTCCGGGAATATCTATGGCGTAATCGCTTTTTATAACGTTGCTTTTCGTAAATGTTCTCAAAGAGGAGCTTCCATACTTGTTGCATTCTCCCTCATACAGAACTGTTTCCGATCCATTTTCAAACGAGGTTTCCCCCGAAATACGATACGCCTTGCATGTATGCGGAAAACGTGGATTGTTTACTTTCATAGAGGCCACCTTTTGTTCATGTTCATACCCAAGTTGACAATCTTAATAGACGATTTCTTAACATTCTCTCCATACAAAGCATATATGTCATTAGCCATTTGCCGTAAATTGCGCTTGTCATAAGCGGAACTCTCTGTACCGCCTTCTTTATGTTTCCAAACACCATTGGCATCCTCTACACTTCCCGTTACACTCGGAGTGCTCGCGCACCACATATAGAGATCTGCCCGGCATAAGTCCTTGATACGCTTTTCGATTGTAGTTACATCAGAACCGGAGGTGATGCCTCTGTCAATCAATATCGTATTGATTGCGTTGTCTGTAACCTCGAAGCCGACACAGCCACGAAGGTATTCTTCAATGGTTGTGCCGGTAGTTGTATTTAGAGAATCTTTCATGGTTATTTACCCTTAACGTTCAAGTAGTAGAACCAACGAACCTTGTTAGGAACAACCAATCCGGTAACTTCCGATTTGATAGTCTGCGTCATGGTTTCGTCGTTAAATACTTGGCGAATCAGAGTACGGCCGCCGTCATACAATGCTGTACGTGCACCCGGAGTTTCCATGAAGATAGGACGTCCGCATTGTACGTCTCCCAAATCTTCGTTCGGGACATACGCCATAACTCCTTCCTCAAAGTTCTGCAAGGTCTTGTAGTTGATTTTCTGCGTATCCTTGTCGTAGCTTTCTACTACGGAGATAGAATCAATTACTCTGATTTCGGCACCGATACGAGCTTCGATAAACGCCTTGATTACTTCGTCAGGAACGAGATTTGCAAAAGCAAGCTGCATGTCTTTGTCGGAAATGTCCGGACGGTTGGCGACTGTGTACATCTGACGGAAATACGGCAGACTGATGATGTCGTCCCATGTGGTCTTGCTTACTTCCCAGTGTCCCTGTGGCGCAAAGTCTTTCTGTCGGCTGTCTCGGTTAACGTCACGCATCACCTTGATAGGATCAATTGTAGTACCTACGGCTGCTTCCTGTGTGACAACTCCGGTTGCGTCAACCTTCTTGTACCAATGAGAATCTTTAATGTTCTTCTTGGGGACACCAAAGTCTATTGATAAAGAGATGCCGAGGGGATTGTTGGCCGCATCAATAATCAGGTTTCCTTTTTTGGATACGACTTGGTTTCTCTGATAAAGGAACGTGTTATAGTTACCTCCAAGCAAGCTGTCTACTCCATTAAACAGAAGTTCCATGATTGTAGCCTCTATTTCCGGTGTAGAACTGCCGATAGCATCCATCAGCATCATCTTTTCACGCAAGATTTTACGGCTTAACGTAATCTCGTGCTTGAAAGTAGGCAGTCCGCCCATTTGCAATGAAAGGCCGTCGGTTGACTTGGTAGCACCGTCACTGTCAATATCTACGTAGGTAGCCAGCGTGTACGGGCGAATTGTTGCCTCAATCTGTTCGTAAGTAGGATTCAGAGGAATGTTAGGATTTAACGGGAAACCCATTTGGGCAAAAGTCTGTTCCGCGTTATACTTATCCGCAAACATGTCGTTAATCCATGCCTCCAACGGTTTGTTGCCGGTATATCCCATAGCAGCAAGCCCTCTTCCTACAATATCGTAAAATTCTTTGTTTCTTGTGTACATATTATCCCCCTTTCTTATTCATTGGATTCGCGCACAAACTCAATCATAGGTAATTGTGCTTCTACTGATTTAGGAATACCGCCACCCGCTACGCGGTCCGCGTATATTCTGCCTGCTCTTACTACGGCACATGTTGCAGAAATGCAACCTTCGGGGATGCAGACATCCTCAAATACAAGGCCGTTTACGTCACTTAAGTTTCCGCTTGCAGTTGCACCTTGCTTGGTAAGTTCCATTGTCCCTGTTACTCCGGTGCTTCCGGGGATAAACATGTAGGCCGGAACCATTGCAGCTGTCTTTTGCGTGAATGTCAGCACTGCGCCACTTCTTTTCACATCCCACTCTGTGAAAGTGGCCTTGCCGCCTTCAATCTTTGTGGCGACCAGTTCGGGGGTTGTTTCCGAAGCGCTTGTTACTGCGATTGAGTAGCTTTTGCTCCCCAATACAAAGGATAAATCTCCGTTGGCGGTAGCCTTGTTGGTGATAGTCAGCGTTACTACCGCTTTTACACCTGTCACTCCCTCCGCAGTAATCACCTCTACCTGTTTGCCAGGGCCGTTGAACTTAACCATTGTTCCAGCATGTATAATATCGCCAGGGTTTAATCCCATTCCGGCAACATCAATCATACCGCCTCCTTGATACAGTTCTCGAACTCTCGACCATACAGGAAAATTACCGCCAAATTCCGACCGGAATTGACCGATAGTGTTGAATGTTCCTAATTGTCTCATCTTTTTTGTCTGTTTTAAAATGTGTTATTTGGTTTTCGGGAGCTTGCCTCTTGATTTCATTAACTCCTTAAAGGCTTCTCTTCGGCTTTTTGCCTGCTCTTCTCCGGTTTCCGCAAACTGATTGATACTTGGGGATGCTCCGTCTCCGAAAATCGCCTTGTATCTTTTCTCGTAGTTGCGTTTAGCACAGTTTACAATGTCCTCCACTTTCATTCCGTCTGTAATTTCCACATCGGAAATGGCAATGCCGAGGATCTCATCGTTGCAGATGTTTTTACCACCATTCTCGATTTGAGATTTCAACTGGCTTTTGGATTCGGCCTTTAACTCGTTGATTGACGCGGCTCTTTTCTCCGCTTCTTTTTCCCCCTTTAGCTGCAAAAGCTCTTCTTCCATTTTTTTCAATTTGGCGGCAAGCGTTCCCTCGTTTGGTTCGTCTTTTGCATCGTCCGGGATTGGTTGAGGTTTGTAGTTTTTCTTGAAATCCTCAACTTGTGTTGCTACATCATGGTTGTACTGTCCCTGTAACCCTTGCAGAAATCCGGTAGCCTTGTTGAAGTAAGTATCGTCAGGTTCACTTCCTTCCTCTAACGGGTTAAGGTCTATGTACTTCATTAATGTTTGTGACGAAAGGCTGGTTTGTCCAAGTCTTGTCGTTAATTCGGATAAGATTTGTTCTTTCTCCATCGTGTTTTATTTAGTTGTGTTATAAAAAAAAGAGCCTATCAACGCTTTGTGCGTCAATAAGCTCTTTGGCTTGCATATCTAATATTACTATTATTCCTTCGTCAGTCTAACTCTCATAAATTTACGGCACCTCCTGCATATAATCCTAATGGAAGAACTTCCGCAAACTTCCTCAACGTCCATTATTTTCTGTTTACACACCGGACATATTGCGAAGTTTCCTTTTCTATCAGGTAACTCTTCATCGAGTTGGACATCAATTTTTATCATATCACATGATTTAATAATGCAAATATATCACCTATTTTCTATAAAAACAACATTATAGATATATTTTTAAGGGTAAAATTTAGAAAATAGATGAAATATCGTATATTTGCACTATATATTACTCATAGAGCTGTGAATCAAGCCGGAGTATGCAAAATCATATTGCATGCGACGGCTTATTTTTTTTATGGAATACGACGGAATTGTACATACAAAAAATGGAGAGGGCGTATTTACTTATGCGCACATAGAAAAGCTGCGTGAATATGGAAATCCGCTTAATATAATCGCCCAAAAAGGATGTCAAGAAAAGTTCCTTGCGTCTCCGGCAGATATTACTATATTTGGAGGAAACCGTGGCGGCGGAAAAGCGCTGATATTCAATGAATTAGTGTGTACTCCGTTCGGATTTAGAAAAATCCAAGACATTAAAGCGGGCGACATAATCACTGGTCTTGACGGAGGAATGCAAAGGGTTGTTTACAATTCCTATCAGGGATTTAAAGAGTGTGTAAGACTTAAATTCGTTGACGGTTCTTATGCTGACTGTTGCATAGATCACTTATGGAATATCAAGCAATCTAACCATTGTTCAAAGAAAAGGGCTTTATATAACCTCCCCTTAGAGGATGAATGGCGGGTGTGGACTACTCAAATGATTATAGACCACATGGAAAAGCAGAAGGGAAAGAAGCAGCCGCGCCATTTATCTGTTCCGTTGTGCAAGCCCGTTCGATTCACCAAAGGGAAATACTTCAAGCCTAAGTTCAGTCCGTATTTGATTGGTTCACTCATCGGGGACGGATGTATTGCCGATAGTGTAATCAGTAAGAACTGTTGTTATTTATTTAATCCTGACGAAGAAGTCATTGGCGAGTTCAAGAAATCAGTAGGGTATTCTTCTTGCGAGTTTGAGAAAGGCTGCTACCGCATGCGCATCAATGACAAAGAACTTATCGCAGAGATTCAGAAATTGAATATAACAGGGCGTGCGGCAGATAAACACGTTCCTGACATGTATTTATATGGGACGCTGGAGGAAAGATGGGCGCTTGTTCAGGGCTTAATGGATACCGACGGAACTATTGATGAAAGAGGGCACCTGTCTTATACTACAATAAGCAAACAGCTTGCGGAAGATGTAAAATTCCTTATCAACAGTTTGGGAGGATTGGCGACAATTGGCAGAGGCGCCGCGGGGTATAGAAATAGCAATGGAGAATTTATACAATGTAATGACGCATACACTCTTTATATAAGAATCCCGGATGCCGAAAGGATGTTTCGCGTAAAAAGGAAAAAAGAAAGATGCAAACCTTATAATGGCGGGATAAGCATCAATGCGAGAAGAATCATAGGCTACGAGATGATAGGGAAGAAGGAGTGTTGCTGTATTGCAGTGACCAATCCGGACAGTTTGTTTCTAACAAGGGATTTTATTGTCACTCATAATTCTTGGGCCTTGCTAATGGAGGTCTTGAAAGATATAAATAACCCGAATTTTGCTTCTGTAATCCTGAGAAACGAAAAAGAGGACTTGAGTAATATAGTAAACAAGTCTTATGAGCTTTTTTCTCAATACGGAAAGTATAACCGCTCTATCTCGGACATGACTTGGAACTTCTATAACGGAGGTTTTTTAAAGTTTTCCTATTATGCGGATTCTTACGAAGACTTCGTAAAGCGTTTTCAGGGAAAAGAGTTTGCCTTTATCGGTATAGACGAAATCACTCACTCTGATTACCTGAAGTTCAAATACCTTATCACCAACAACCGTAATGCCTACGGTATAAGAAACCGTTTTTATGGCACATGTAACCCTGACCCGGATAGCTGGGTACGTAAATTCATAGACTGGTGGATTGATGAAAACGGTAACCCTATTCCGGAGCGAGACGGGGTAATACGCTATTGCTTCATGGACGGCGACCGACCGGAAGATATTTACTGGGGAGATTCCGTAGACGAAGTTTATAACCAATGCAGGCATATCATAGATCCGTTGCTTACGCCGGGTCTTATCAGTAAGGGTTACGACAAGTCGGCATTCGTGAAGACAGTCACATTCATAAAGGGAAAGCTTGAAGAGAACGTTGCTCTTATATCTTCCGACCCTAATTATTTAGCCAACCTCGCCCAGCAAGATGAAGAATCTCGTGCAAGGGACTTGGAGGGGAATTGGAACTTTAAAGCTGCCGGGGATGATATTATCAAGATGGAACACATGGAGCGCTTCTTTAAAAATACCGCCCAATACGGAGACGAGAAGCGCAGGGTATCATGCGATATTGCATACGAGGGAGGAGACAACCTTGTCTTGTGGCTGTGGATCGGGAACCATATCGAAGATGTGTATGTGAGTAGGGATAATTCCAAGCGGACGGAAGAGTGTGTTGCCTATAAACTTAGAGAGTGGGGCGTGCTGGAAAAGGATTTTGTTTTTGACTTAAACGGCCCCGGTCAGGATTTTAAAGGAAAATTCCCCGATGCGGTCAGGTTTAATAATATGGCTGCTCCAATACCCGCGACAAAAGCGGATGAGAAATCAATCAAGTATGTGTACTCCTCTTTAAAATCACAGTGTGCGGATATTCTTGTAAAAAAGATAAAGAACGAGGAGATATCCATAAATCCCGATTTGTTATCGCGCAAATTTTCCGGAAACGGATATTCCGGAGTAACCCTTTATAATATTCTTATGAAAGAGAGAAAGGCCATTCGGGACGCGGAAACAGACAAAGGGTTTGCCTTGATTAAAAAGGAGACTATGAAAAAATACGTAGGGCACTCTCCTGACTTTATAGAAGCGATGATTTACAGACAAATTTTTGATATAAAAAAACATAACACAAAACCAAAAGGATTATGGAGATTATAAACACACGCCAGATTATGGTACGTCGTCCGTTCCGGAGGATATTGCCAAATGGCTATAAAGCCGCTGCCGGGGTTATTTCAGGAAACACCCTCATCAATGAACCGTCTGATAATCCTACGTATCAGATAATAACTCAAATGGACTTCATGCGTGAGTTTGAGCCTTCTGGACATGCGATTAATGACCCGCTGGTATATCCTGACAGGTTAAGGCAGGACCCGGATACGAAGCAATGGTTCAGGGAGTATGTTATCAGATGCGCTTTTGCTTTTCAAAGAATAATAACGGTCAAGCATCTTGTCCACCTTTGCGGGAATGATATTCAGTTTGAAATGGAAGGCGATACCGAAAATGAGAAAGTGAAAGATACCTTCTTTAAATTTAGAACGGGATGGGCCGTAAAAGACATGGAAATCGCATGGTACGAGGCCGCTAAGTCTGTAAAGATAACCGGAGATACGGCATTTGTAGGATACCTTAGAAAAGGAAAATTCTATTGGAAAGTCCTTTCTTTTGAAAAAGGTGATGTTTTGTATCCTCATTTTGATAATGTTACAGGAGAGCTATCCTTGTTTGCCCGTTCTTATTCCGATTACGACAGCAGCGGGAATATTGTGACCGACTGGCTGGAGGTGTGGGATGAAAAGTATCTCCGTCGCTTTAAAAAAGGAGGAAAGGGATACAGCAAAATCAAACAAGTAATAAAAAACTTATTTGGATTGGACGGTTATGAACTCGTCTCCCAGCAAGAGCATGGGTTTACGTTTATCCCTGTGGCTTACCATAGATGCGATGCCGGAGCTTGTTGGTCTCCCTCGCAAGACAGTATAGAGCAATACGAACTCGCTTTCTCCCAGCTATCTCAAAACAATACAGCCTATGCGTTCCCGATTATGTATTTCAAGGGAGAAAATATAAATATAGATGGGGGTGTTGACGGAACTGTAAAATGTATCACAATGGGGCCGGACGATGAAGCCGGATACCTTAATAAACAGGATGTATCTACGGCTTTCGAGAAGCAACTCGATACTCTTTACAAGCTGATATATGAACAGTCGTTTGCGGTAATTCCTCCGGAGGTAAGAAGCGGCGATCTTCCGGGCGTGGCTATAAAGCTTCTTTATTCACCGGCATTTGAGAATGCGATGAAGGATGCGCAAGAATATAACCGCCTTGTGGACGACATGGTGAAGATTTTCACCTATGGATACGGAGTGGAAACGGAAAATCTTATAGACCTGCAAAACTTGAGTGTATATGCTTGGATAAAACCCTATATTCATTTGAATGAATCGGAGCTTGTGCAGAATCTTGCCACTTGTGTGCAAAACGGATTTTTATCACGTCAAACCGCAAATGAGCAGATTCAAATGTATAGCAATCCCCGCGACTGGGACAGGATAATGAGAGAGAAAAAGGAAGAGCAGCAGGCTGATATCCTTTATCAACTCAAAACCACGCAACCTACTCCTGAAGAAGAGGAACCCGAACACAACCCGGCTGGAGATGATAAGCAATGAAACAGCCCACGCAACAACAGATACAGGAAGCCAAAGATTTTATAAGGCAGCGGCTAAAGGCTGAATTATCCATGCAGAAGCATTTGGATGATCTTCTCTTGCAAGCCGCAAACGAGATCGTGGATATATCTTTGAAGTATAAGATAAAACCGTCCATGTTCCGCTTTTCCGCAAATGAAAAACTCGAAAGGGAGGTAGGTGTTGTTATCGGAAAGTTGCGAGAGGCGATTTACGACTATACCGAAACGCTTTCCGTTTATGACAGGAAAGAAGAAAGGGAGGCTATCATTGCTTTTATAAATAGGGAAGATCATGGAAAGACGCTTTCGGAGCGTATTGATATTTATTGCAACCGCTTTAAGTATGAGATAGAGGCTGCTGTCGCCGCCGGGCTTATTGCCGGGCTAAGCCGAAACAAAATAAAGGACAGCATAAAGGAAAATATTAAATCTCCGTATGATAGCTCCTATTTCAAAAAGGCCGTAGAATCCGGGGTATCCGCAGCAACCCGCATTAATACAAATGGAATAAGTTATGGAGTAGGGAAGTCCAACTCTTCTTATAACTCACTGAATACCCTTACCCGGTATGCTATCGGGTCCGCATGGATGTGGTTTAATGGAGTTCAGAAACAAAAAGAAGGAGCTATCGGTTTTTATTCATATAGAGGGAGCAGCTACCCATGCTCTTATTGTGATAGTATGGTCGGGTATCATCCTATATCCGACTATCAGCGCCAGTGGCATATAAGGTGCTGTTGTTATTTTGTATTTGTATAATTAAAAGTTACAATAATATGTTGAGAGGTAAAGAGGAAAAAATTACATTCAGCAAAGGACTTGGTACCGAATGTAGGAAGCTTGGGATCAGCGCAAAAGAAAAGGCTTTTGCAGACCTTTTAGCGCTGGGATGGAAAGATAAGGACGCCTATCTCATCTCCGGCCTTTATAACCCTGTGTATAATTTAGAGATGAATAAGAAGAATATGAATGCCCTCCTTTCCCAGGATAAGGACTTCATGGATTATCTCACCTTTATAAACAAGCGTGTAAATCGTAGACAGAAAGAGAGCGAGAAAGAGGAAGAGTTTTTGGTTGAAGGTGTTAGTGATGAAGATATTGCTTCTGAGCTTTCAAAGGAAAACCAGCTTCGTAAGCTTATCGCCGCCCGTAAAAAGTACGATGGCAAAGAGGGATGCAAAGAATGGATAGACCTCACTAAAATGATTGCAGACATCACGCAGATTAAGAAAGACGAGATAAAAGAAGAAGATACTACCACTCATTTTTATCTTCCAATTTCATGCAATAATTGCTCCTTGTACCTTGCCGCTAAAAAGAAAGCCGGGAAATGACACCCGGCTACTTCTTCCTTATACATAGGTTTGTGTTCAGTTTTTGTCTTTATCAGACGCTTCCTCCATTTCCTTTTTCATCTCATACATCTGCCTTTCCTCCTCAATAATCTTGGCGTCCTCCTCGTCAGAAATCGGCTTGGCGTCCGCGCGGTCAAGGGCATCCCAGACTGCCTTTAGCACATCCACCTGCAACTTCGCGTCAATACAATTCCCCACATACTGGGTGTTTCGCAGCATTAGCATAGGCAGATTATCAACCCTGTCTTCTATCGGAACGCTATCCAATAGTACAAACATTATGCTTCCCGCGCTGTACTCAATGGAGAAATCACCGCATACCGTTGATGCCTTGATAAAAGGAATGCCGTCTTTCTTATACTTGAGAATAGTTATATTCCCGACTTGTGTCTTTCCGAAATCCATAATCTTTTTGTGTTATATTTATTATTGCAAATCTATTCTTCAACAAAATCATCACTCAGGAAATCATCATCCGAATATTCCCAGCCCTCAAACAGGTTCGTTTTCGCTTCTTCGGCAATGTTGGGTACATGTCTCATAAAATTGTTCGCGATGTCCTCGTTCCCACACCACAGATTATAAGAGTTGTTGTATCCCTTTTCCCTCACGTATCCGAGAGAAAGCATGTCGATACCCAGCTTTCTTTGCGACATAGGGACGATCCCGTTCTTCTTGCAGAATCGTTCATAGTTCTTGTATATCTCCGATGATGTGAAATTGATAACGCCGCTTCCTTCAAATTCTTCGGGCTGGCACTCCTTGTATTTGAGGTATTCCGATATACTTCCGTCCACAAGCTTTCCGTCCCGTCCTATGACCGTAGAGCGTATCCTCTCCAGCTTCATATCTATCTTTCCTCCGAGATTCTCCGGCATCCTCCAGTTGTTTTTCTTTAGCTCGCAAAGACCTTTGACTATCCAAGCCATTATGCCGGCATGTTCCGATTTGAGCCTTTCCGCGAGCATGGTATCCCTTTTCTCTACGGGGATAGTCTTGTCGAAATTAAGTACGAGCGCCCGTCTCTGCATACTCTCATCATCCGGGTCCTCCCGGTTAAGAAAGTCCTTTGGCTGCCAACGGTAGTTAGAGTTACACAGCATGATAGGCGGTCTTTGCATCATCGTTATATTGCCGCCTATTCCCCGGCAGGCAATAGGTTCCCCGCTGGAGATAGCCTTTATGATGCTCATATCCTTAAAATCCCCTCGGTTACTCTCCGTACAGTACATAAGCCTCTTCCCGGACATGGAATACGCAGCACGAAGCTGTTCATCACCTCTGCTGGCAAACTGGCTCATCTTGATATTAAGTATCTCGTCCTCTCCGAACATATCCTTAAGCACCCGGTAGATAACACTCTTCCCGTTTGCTCCCGTACCTTGCAATATCAGGAAATACTCAAAGCTTATATTACGTCTGTTGACAAGACAGGCTCCAAGAAACATCTGTAATATTCTCCGCTTGTGCTTCTCAGGAAGAACACCGTCCATATCATCCGTAGGCATCCAGTTCTCTCCGAGGAAACTTCTCCATATAGGACAGTTGAATATCTCCTTGCGGTCATACTTGAACGGATACATCTTCACACAATCAAAGCGGGGAGAGTGGGGATAGGTCTTTAACCGGTTCATGTCAACGACACAGTTAGTGAAGCACATAATACTAAGGTCGGGACGAAGCTCATGGTCCCGGATAACATTGATTATACGGTTCATATAGGCATACATGGCCTTATTGGTACGGTCACGAGCTGCAACACCCATCTTCTCAAGCCACCTGTCTACGGCATCATACAGGACATTGTAATCCATGAACTCATAAATCTTACCTGTAAAAACATACAAGGAGCTATAATGAGAGGTGTTATCCCTCGTCAAGACACCATAACCCTCCCTGAATAACTCCTCAAGACGTCTGCCGTATCTGTCTGTGCGCTCAGGATTGCTTGTAACCAAAGATATATCCCTGAACGTAGCCGCATATTCATCGCAATGTTCGGATAATAATCCAAGTACGTAATCCTTTAAATCCTTCCTATCCATATTTATTATATAACGTTTTTATAAGCATACCATAAAGAACATAACGGAACTGGGATTAGGTCTCATTCTTAAAAATAACATCTTCTCTTCTCTCTTTTGAGGGTTAAAAATATATATATATGTTCTTTATCATCATTATGCAAATATACAACTACTTGATAATAAAACAAGTAATTTTCTAAAAAAATAGGGGTAAAATTTAGAAAATAGGTGATTTTTTAGAGAATAACGGGAGTTATTGAAAAAATACGGCTTTTTTGGAGGGTAAAACATCGTTACAAATGTGGGAAATTGGACGAAAAATGGGGGAAAATAAAAATTTTTAGGGGTGGTGATTACATCCGATATTCTTACATATAATAGGGGTGGGGTGGGGTGCTTTCTACGTGGGTATGCATGGTGTGTTATTGATTATCAATATGTTATAGTTTATATTATTGCTATAATATAAAGTTGTAATATCATTACAAAAGAGGATAATTTCCCGAATATCACAAAAGCTCCAAAATGGACGTAATTCATTGATTGTCAACCAAATACCACAATATCATTAATCTACAACTACAACATAACCATATAATCACCTATTAATCAATCAGTTATGCATATATTTCAAATCTCTCTATACCCCCGTATCCCTGTTATAAATAATATCTATAAATTAATTATCAGCAATAGATAAAATCTATTATAAGGCTATGCTTGTTGATCCAGTTATTATATACTTATACGTTCGTATGCTATAATGTCCCTATATACCCTATTATTTAGTATTATATACTTACATTTGTATATGTGTATTATTATGTTTGTATATTGCTGTAAATCAGTGTATTATAACGTTATATTTAATGCTATAAAACATACTTATTTTATTGAAATATTTTGCTATTTTCTTTGCCGTTCCAAATATAATTCGTATCTTTGTAATGTAAGAAAGGGATAGATATAAGGTCTGGTTCTTACAGGCGTTGTTTATATTATGAGATAAAAAAGGAGCTGCAAGTACGGCAATACTCACAACTCCGAAAGAAGGGAATAACCAAGAAAAGTACATCCCACTCCAACGAGGGCAAAAGTACTCATCTTGGTTATCACTTCCAAATTATCCTCTTTGAAACTCCGCTATAGTTTGAATTATTAACAATTTAATATATATCATTATGAAAGCAATGAATTTCTACACCGCAAACGGTTGGGCTGGCTCAAACTATGATAGCAAGTTATCTACAAAGGAAATCGCCGCAAGGGTAAGGGCTTTTGCTAAGAAGAATTTCCCGGGTTTTAAATTTTCCATCCGTACAGAATGGAGCATGTACACGGATTCTATGTATATTGAGTTAAAGGCAGGCACTTGTATTCCTTTTATTGAAGGTTCAAGAAGTGCGGAACGTGGCTATATGTCTACGATGAACACCGTAAAGGGCTGGGAAAAGGATTTAACGCCCGAAATGTTTAAAGTGCTGGACGCTGTTACAACGTATGCAAGTTCTTTCCGTTACGATGATAGCGACGGTATGCAAGATTATTACGATACTAATTTTTATTTGAGTATAAAAGTTAGCGACGAATACCAGGTAATAGAGCCGAAAGTAAAGAAAAGCAGCGTTAAGGCTGAAAAGGTTGAGGAAGCCAAAGAAGTGGAAGCCGTAACGGTTGAGGGGCTCGAAATGGTGGATTATTCCGAAAAAGCTATTGCGGTGTTCGGCGATACGAAAGCGATAAAAGAGCAGTTAAAGGAATTGGGCGGACGCTTTAACCCGTCTTTAAATTACAACGGTGAAAAGCGCGCCGGATGGATATTCAGCAAGAAGCAGGCGGACAAGGTGAAAGAATTGATAAAACCTACTAAAATTCCGGGTATTGTCGAAGTCGGGCAAAAAGAATTTGCAATAAAGGAAGGCGATTTAATAGCATTCAAGACTAACAGCTTTCAAGATTCAGAGGTTTATAGAGGGAGTGTTGAATATAAAGAGCAATTAGGGTTTGTGGTTTTCGTGGATGGTGTGCAATATGAACTAAGAAAGGCGATAGATATTAGAAGGTTGCAGGATAAAACAGAACATCAGGAAAACGAAACGTACCCACTTGAAAATATCAGCTTTACTGAAACGGACAACCTTAACGGCGTATGTTATTACGACATTGAAGGCGCGGGAGTTATAACCAGCGCGAAAGTACGTGCGGATATACAGCCGGGCGATGTTTTCAACGTGTACACAGCAGAGGAGCGCAAATACATTGTAACCTACGACGGTGTAAGCGTGGAAAGTAGTTTAAATAAAGATTTACCCGGTATAATTGAAACGAATAACAAGATAGAGGCGGGAACGTTGAGCGCTTCAAGTTTTTACAAGCCGATCCTTGAGAATGTGGAGTTCTACGAAAAGAAAGCAAATGACGAACGATACATAACGAGAAACAGCCCAAAAGGCGGTTATTATCATGTTATAGATACTTTGGATAATTGCCCGGTAGGATTCTTCCAAACAAAAGAAGAAGCCGAAAAAGAGGCGGAAATACTTAACGGGTTTACGGATGGTAACGGACGTTTAAAAAGTGTCGTATAATGTTCGGCGTTATGTTGCTTTTATTCGGTGCTGTATTGTTCATCAGCGGCACCGATATTACAGAGATAAGAAAATACAAGGATCAATCAGATAAATTTTAAGGTTATGAAAAAGTTAATATATACACTGTTACTTATTTTGACAAGCGCCGTTTGTTTCTCCAATGGGAATAATATACATACTATCTACTCGTTTGCTAAGACACAAAGCGATACTATTTTCATGGTAAGCGTGAAGGGTGATAAGGTGACTAAGATTAACGGATATAAAAACCCGGATCACCTCTCTAAATTAAATAAGGCTTTAGCCGAAAACAGTACTAAGGTTTTGAAGCTCTCAAAGTAATAACAAAAAAAAGATAGGTAATTATGGTAATAAAGTATTTTAGATGCAACAGAATAATAGTATGCTACATACGGAAAAACGGTGCAAAATATAATGTTTGCACCGGGAAACCGTCCGATTCGGAGTGCATTTCATGGAGTTATGAAAATCTGGATGACGCGATAGTAACCGCTACGGAGTTTTTTAACAATTACACTAATATAAAATTTTAAAGACATGAGAACAAAAACACAGCTTTCAAATTTTAACTTCCAGTTTTCCGGATACGGGCATTATAGAGTATCTTATACAAGTCCGGCAACCGGCAAGCAATGGAGTACGGTATTTGATGATATGACATTGATAGACTCTACCAGGAATGCGGACGAGCCGAAACGGAAAGATTTGGAAGCGTTGAAACGATTATGTAAGGATAATTAAAAGACATACGATTATGGCAAAGACATTAAAGCAGTTAAGCGATCAGCAAGAGAGATTTAATAAGCTGTGGAAATATGCGAGCAATAACACAAGGCGGCTTGCGAAAAAGGTTTGGACAATGAGATATCAAGAAGTTCATAAAACTTGTGATTGCGGGCAATATTCGAATAATATGCCCGGCGGATTCCTCCCTGATTACGCAGTACATTACGCTGCTAAGATTAACGGAGGGAAAGCAACGGAATATTACGACGGCTTTAAGCTTGATAAAATTGCATCCGACATATTTAATAGGGTGGCAATGTTTTAATTGATTTTCAAATTAAAAACAAAAGATTACTCTGTTTGTAAAAGAGATAGGATCCGTCAACCGTTATTCCCTGTTAGGGAGGCTGAAAAGTGACTGTGAATACTTTTTAGGCTACGGAAACCGTTTTGAAAGGTGCCTCTGGGCCGGGAATGTATCGGAGCATATATGGTGCATGAAAGTATTATACTACTTACTGCCTATTAACGGAAAGCCCGACTGGTTATCAATGGCAGATATATTGAATTACGAAAAGCAAATGAAAAGCAGTATTTAATAAACGAATAGTTTAAAATAAGGAGGAGTAGACTATGTATTTAGGCTTTATACTTTGGGCGATAATTTTAGTTGTGATCGTGTGGAATACTAACCCGGCACTGGTTATTATATCCGCTGTGATAGGGGTTGTGTTTGCGATTGCAAAAACAACAGATAATAAACCAAAAGAGTGATATGGAAACATTAAAGGACGTTTTTTTGAAAAAATACCCGCAATACGGAAAGGTGCTGCGGGTATATGAAGAGGTTAACGAAACGGAGTGCACCTTCGAGAGTATTACAAAACCAAGGTTGTACAACTTTGTTCAGGCTCTTAATGACAGGCTGGCAACAAACAGTGCTAAAACCTATTGCGCTATGTTTAAATCGGTTCTTAACCTGTACAGCGATATGTATTCTTTCCCGAAAGGCTTTGAAGCTATATTAACCCTGAAGAAGGACGCAACGCAAAGTACATGGTTAACGGATGAAGAGATCAAAAAACTACTCTCATACGATCCGGTTAATGATACAGAACGGATAGTGAAAAACTGTTTTCTTCTCGGTTGCCTGACAGGTGCAAGACATTCGGACTACGTATGTTTTACAGAGGACAATATAATAGACGGACGACTGGTTTATATTTCCCAAAAAACGAAAACGAAAGCGGAAATTCCGGCGGCTCCGGCTGTGTTACGGATATTAGAGGAAAACAAAAGATACGACATTAGCCAACGTAAGCTGTCTGATGTGACATTTAATGATACGATAAGGAGTATATGCCGGAAGTGTGGAATAAACCAACGAATAAAACTGTATCAGGCGGGCGAATATGCAACCGGGGAAAAGTGGGAGTTTATTTCCTCGCATTCAGCGCGGAAGTCTTGCGCAACAAACTTATATCTAAGGGGAGCGGATCTGTATTCTATCAGCCGGATGTTAGGACACTCCAGTGTAACCATGACAGAAACGTATATTTGTTGCGGGCTGCGTGAATTGTCAGATAAGATAATGAGCTATTTCAACGGGTTTAAATAATATGCTTTAAAACATACTGTATAAGATGAATTAAAGAGAGATAAACGGTATTTTTGCAAACAATTTTAAAAAAAAAGGTTATGAAAACTTACGATGTACACTTCAACGACGCTAACGACTCTAATAGCAAAGGGTTTAATGAATCATTTGAGTACTGCAAAAATTATATAGAAACCTATAACGGTACCAATGAATCCTATTTCGAGGACTACAAGGGAGGAATCGTATCGATCGTGTGTAATGAAACCGGAGAAGAGGTTTATTCGGAGGATATAAGATAGAATGGAGCAAGAAAGTAGATACGCATACGACGAGGAAAGCGTAAAACATATTGTGCACTGGGCTTTGACTGCCCAACTGCCTGCGCAAATCCAGTTGAGCGAATCGGAGAGCATATTTGATGTTAAGAAGTACATACAGGCGAACATAAACGACATAAACCAACATTTTCCGGATCCATTTTACAACCCGGCAATTGATAGGCTGTACAGGTTGAAGGAATTTTCGGAGAAATCGCAATTTTGAAACGAACATTTACACACAGCCCGGCGAACGATTTTAGATCCTTATTAAACTTGTTCCTCCGGGCTGTTGAATTACAATTTACTGTCCATCTTTTCAAATTCTTCTTGTACGGATTTGTTTAGCACTTTTGCATAAATCTGTGTAGTCTTTATATCTGTATGTCCCATCATTTTTGCAAGGTTTTCGATTGATACCCCCATATTCAATGCCATAACCGCAAAACTATGCCGGGCCATGTGTGAATGAAGGCTTTGCTTTATCCTTGCAAGCTCCTGAATGACTTTTAGTCTTAAATTATACTGGTAGTTGCTTATCACAGGTAGTTTGAAGTCATATTTTTGTAAAATCTCCATTGCGGGCTTAAGAAGCATCAGGAAATATTCCTCTTCTGTCTTTACCCTTATGTCTCTTATGAAAAACTTGTTTCCTTTCTTGATCACACCGCTAAAATCGAAGTTGAACAAGTCAGCATAAGACAAACCCGTAAAACATTGAAATATGAACAAGTCCCTTACCCGTTCGATGCTCTCTGATGCTATTTCTAAGCCTTGTATTCGCTTTATCTGTTCTAAGGTGAGGTATTTTATGCCCTCGCTCTTTCCGCGCTCAAATTTAAGCTTATTGTACGGGTTGTCTTTCAGTAAATCATATTTGATTGCTTCGTTTATATACCTTTTCAGTCGCTTATGATAGCCATGTATAGTAGTCTGCTTGTTATACTTCCCATGTAGGAAATTGTCATAGTGCATTATATTGGCCGTTGTGATGTCTGTGAAATAGACGATCCGACCGAACTCTTCCAGGGATGTTATTAAGGAGGCATGTGTATTTAACGTTCCTCGTCTAAGGTCGGTTCTTTCGCTCACTCTCCGTTTTATGAAATCTATAAAGCTTTCTTTTGTTTGGGAATACTTTAAAAAGTGTTCCAGCTTATCAAAACTGAAAGGTTCTTTGTTTTTTACCAACCCGTTTATGAACTCGTTGATGTTCCGCATTTGCGTATCGAGCCTTTCGTTGAGATCTAAAGACTGGACGGTATTCTTGACTTTTGTCTTTTCGCTCCATTGATCGGAATACAACCGAACGCCTGTACTTAACCATTTTCTTTTCCGTTCAAACAAAATTTCTATTTGAACGGTTCCTTTTGTTGTCTTGCTTGCCGTATGTTTACGGTCAAAAACAAACCTTAATACTGGATACTTCATAATTTGAAAGATTTGGTATCACACAAGGGTATCACATTTGTATCACATTTCGTGAAATAGAATGAAATAGAATGAACTAAAATGAAACAACATTAGCGGTGTGTTTGTTCTCCTAAATCATTGATTATTACGTAAAACGCTGATAATAAACAAAAAGGGACTACATTTTTGTAATCCCTTGCTGTGATCCGCTTGGGGCTCGAACCCAAGACCCCAACATTAAAAGTGTTGTGCTCTACCTGCTGAGCTAGCGAATCAATCCTTTACTGCTGTTAAGCGGGTGCAAAGATAGAGACTTTTTTGGAAGTTGCAAAGGAATTTCGCTTTTTTTCCTATCTTTGTACCGGGATTATAGATGCGGTAGTTCTTAATTCCCTGATAATACAATGTTTGATACATTGATATTCCATTAAAAAAATGTATTGCTAAAATAAAGAAAGGTATCACAAAGGGTATCACAAGAGTATCACAAAAGAACATTATAAAGCGATGTCGTAATAGCGGTATTATAAAAGAAACATTATAAAAAGAACATTATAAGGAAATATTATAAAAAGAACGTTATAAGGAAACATTATAAAGGAACATTCATAATTTATATTTCATACTTTATACTTAAAATTACATGGCAACAGTAGACGATAAGAAAATTATCTTTTCTATGGTAGGGCTGAACAAGACCATTCAGCAGAACAACAAGCAGGTGTTGAAGAACATCTACCTTTCGTTCTTCTATGGAGCGAAAATCGGTATCATCGGTCTGAACGGTTCGGGTAAATCAACCTTGCTGAAGATTATCGCCGGCTTGGATAAATCCTATCAGGGCGAAGTGGTGTTTTCACCCGGATATTCGGTAGGATATTTGGCTCAGGAGCCTTATCTTGATCCTACGAAGACAGTGAAGGAAGTGGTGATGGAAGGCGTGCAACCCATTGTGGATGCGCTGACAGAGTACGAGGAGATCAACCAGAAGTTCGGTCTGCCCGAATACTACGAGGATCAGGACAAGATGGACAAGCTCTTCACCCGTCAGGCAGAGTTGCAGGACATCATCGACGCTACCGATGCATGGAACCTCGACAGTAAGCTGGAGCGTGCGATGGATGCACTCCGTTGCCCGCCCGAAGACCAGTCCGTAGAGCATCTTTCCGGTGGTGAGCGCCGTCGTGTGGCACTTTGCCGCCTGTTGCTCCAGAAGCCCGACGTGCTGCTCCTCGACGAGCCCACCAACCACCTTGATGCAGAGTCCATCGACTGGTTGGAACAACACTTGCAGCAGTACGAAGGTACGGTAATCGCCGTAACCCACGACCGCTACTTCCTCGACCACGTGGCAGGTTGGATACTCGAGCTCGACCGCGGCGAAGGCATTCCCTGGAAGGGCAACTACTCCAGTTGGCTGGAACAGAAAACCAAGCGCATGGAGCAGGAAGAAAAGACAGCCAGCAAGCGCCGTAAGACGCTGGAACGCGAGCTGGAGTGGGTGCGTATGGCTCCCAAGGCCCGTCAGGCAAAGGGAAAGGCCCGTCTGAACTCCTACGACAAACTGCTGAACGAGGATGTGAAGGAGAAGGAGGAAAAGCTCGAAATCTTCATCCCCAACGGTCCCCGTCTGGGCAACAAGGTCATCGAAGCCAAGCACGTGGCAAAGGCGTTTGGCGACAAGCTCCTGTTCGACGATCTCAACTTCATGCTGCCGCCTAACGGTATTGTGGGCATCATCGGTCCCAACGGTGCAGGTAAGACCACCCTTTTCCGCCTTATCATGGGGCTGGAGACTCCCGACAGCGGCGAGTTCGAGGTAGGAGAGACTGTGAAAGTAGCCTATGTGGACCAGCAACACAAGGACATCGACCCCAACAAGAGTGTCTACCAAGTGATTTCCGGCGGCAACGACCTCATCCGCATGGGTGGACGCGACATCAACGCACGCGCCTACCTGTCGCGCTTCAACTTCTCCGGTGCCGATCAGGAAAAGCTCTGCGGCGTACTCTCCGGTGGTGAGCGCAACCGTCTTCACCTGGCCCTCTGCCTCAAGGAAGAAGGCAATGTGCTGCTCCTCGACGAGCCTACCAACGACATTGACGTCAACACCCTGCGTGCCCTCGAAGAGGGTCTTGAGGACTTTGCCGGATGCGCCGTTGTCATCAGCCACGACCGCTGGTTCCTCGACCGCATCTGTACGCACATCCTTGCGTTTGAAGGCGACTCCAATGTGTTCTTCTTCGAAGGGTCGTATTCGGAATATGAAGAAAATAAATTGAAACGTCTGGGTAAAGAAGAACCGACTCGTGTGCGTTATAGAAAGTTAATGAATGACTGATTTTAGATTTTAATTTGAAAGAATATACGTTGCATTTGTGACAAAAAGAAAGCTCCGCGAGAAATTGGCGGAGCTTTTTTGTTTTTAGAGTTTCCCGAATCGTTTATTAATTTGAAAAATTGTAGCATAATTGTAATGAATATCTAATTTAATAATATTATATTTGCAACTCACGAACTTTTTTAAATATTAATTAACACTATCTATTAACTAAAAGTAGAATTATGAGAAAAAGTCTAATTCAATTTCTGTTGATGGCTGTGCTGTCGGCTTATACTGCCGTTGCATGGTCTCAGACTACAGTACGAGGTCAGCTTGTTGATGCTGAAACAGGTGAGCCTTTAGTCGGAGCCGCCGTAATGGTAGAAGGGACTACTCAGGGATCGGTGACCGATATTGACGGCTATTTCAAGCAAAGCGTTGCTTCTAATGCCACATTGTTATTCAAGTATGTGGGTTATAAAGACTTGAAGGAGAAAGTTAAACAGAAGGGCGCTTCTGTTAATTTGGGTATTATCCGGATGACCCCCGATGCTGTGATGCTGAAGGATGTGGTTATCACTTCATCTGTGGCAGTGGCTCGTAAAACGCCGGTAGCCTTGTCTACGGTAGATCCGGTTTTCATCGAAGAAAAATTGGGGACGCAAGAGTTTCCGGAGTTGCTGAAGTCCACACCGGGTGTGCATGCCAATAAGCAAGGCGGTGGTTTTGGAGACTCCGAAATCTATATGCGTGGTTTTGACAATAGTAACATTGCCATGATGGTGAACGGTGTGCCCATGAACGAAATGGAGCATGGCGGCGTGTACTGGTCCAACTGGGCGGGACTTAGCGATGTGGCCCGTAGCATACAGACGCAACGCGGTCTGGGTGCGAGCAAGGTGTCGGCTCCTTCTGTGGGAGGTACCATTAACATCGTGACCCGCAACCTGGATGCCAAGAAAGGTGGGTTCCTTTCCTATGGAATGGGCAATGACGGGATGAACAAAATACTCTTTTCTATTTCTTCGGGCATCAGCAAGAGTGGCTGGGCTTTTACCCTGATGGGTGGTAAGAACTGGGGAGACGGATACATTCAGGGAACCGACTTCGAGGGATACAACTGGTTTGCTTCTATCTCCAAGCGCATCAATGATGAGCATCAGCTTACGCTGACGGCTTTCGGCGCTCCGCAGGAACATGGACAGCGCAGTTCCTCATACGGAGGTCTTACGCTGGCCGACTGGAAAATGGTGGAAACTGTTTATGGCGTGAAAGACCACAAATACAATCCTACTTTTGGTTATCGTTCCAACGGTGAGGCATACAATTCTTACCGTAATAAGTATCATAAGCCGCAGATCAGCTTGAATCACCAGTGGCAGATAAACTCCAAATCATCACTCAGTACGTCCTTGTATGTGTCATTGGGACGTGGCTCCGGCTTCTCAGGTCAGGGAAATACAGAATTCTCTCCCTATTCCTATTCCTCTTGGAGAGGGGCTTATAAAGGTACGCTGTACGACACTTTCCGCCGCAGTGACGGAACGTTCGACTATGCTGCCATCGAAGAGATTAACCGTACGAGCCAGTACGGTTCTGCCATGGTTGCGGCACGTTCCAACAACAGTCACGACTGGTACGGATTGCTTTCCACCTATACCACTAAGATAGGGCAGAACTTTGACTTCTATGGTGGTGTGGACTACCGTTATTATAAAGGTGTACACCGCAATGAGATTTCCGATCTTTTCGGCGGTTCCTATTATCTCGACTCCGAGCGTGGAAATGTGGATCCGAAGAATAATATACATGCGTCCGATCCCAACTGGCGTTATCAGAAATTGGGTGTAGGCGATGTTGTTTTCCGCGATTACGACGGATTTGTGATGCAGGAAGGCGGATTCTTCCAATTGGAATATAACAAAAACCGTCTGTCGGCATTTGTGGCAGGTTCGCTTTCCAATACGGGGTATTGGCGTTACGACCGTTTCTACTACGACAAGGAGCACGCCAAGTCTGATGTGGTGAACTTCCTGGGCTTCACAGCCAAAGGTGGTGCTAACTACAATTTCAATGACAACCACAATGTGTTTGCCAATGTAGGTTATATCAGCCGCGCTCCCAAATACTCTTACGGCGCGTTCATGACAGCCGACAAGAGCAACGTCCTGAACAAGGAAGCGGTGAACGAGAAAGTATTCTCGGCAGAGCTGGGCTACGGTTTCCGCAACTCTTGGATTACCGCCAATCTGAACCTCTACTACACCCGTTGGATGGACAAGACCATGACGAAGAGCGTGACGCTGGACAATCAGCAGAACGGTAACATCAATATGGCGGGTCTTGCCGCTTTGCACAAGGGTGCCGAACTGGATGTCAAAGTCCGTCCTTTCCGTTGGCTGGAGCTCACCGGTATGGTTTCTCTGGGCGACTGGAAGTGGGATAGCGATGCCACAGGCTACGTGTATGACGAGATGGGCAATGCCATGACCAAAGCCGGAACAGTGACTACTCCCGGTGCGGAAGATCATGCCAAGGCTGTTGTTAAGATGAATGGTGTACGTGTGGGTGGTTCGGCACAGACTACGGCTGCTGTGGGAGCCAACGTAAACATCACTAAAGCATTGCGTGTAGGCGCAGACTGGACCTACTACGGACGCAACTATGCATACTATGCCGTAGACGGCACGATCCTTTCTGTCGGAAAAGAGACGGCAGTGGCAGAGCCCTGGAAGATACCTGCTGCAAGCCAGTTGGACATGAACGCTTCGTATCGTTTCAAGTTTGGCAAGCTGGATGCCGTTCTTTCCGGTAATGTGAACAACCTGCTGAACTATCAGTACATCTCCAAGGCTTGGAACCCAAGTAGTGCGAGTGCAGTGGCTACATCCGATAATGTATATGTGTTCTATTCTTTCGGACGTACATATAACATAAGATTGAAAGTTAACTTCTAAACCGAAAAAACATTCACGATATGAAGAAGAAAATATTCGCTTCGATAGCGTTACTGGCTCTGTTGACTGCTTGTGACGACCATTACGATGATCAATTCAACATCAATCCCGGCATTACCGACGTAAAGGACATTGCCATGACACTGGAGACATCCGACTACGGCAGTATCTCCAAGCTGACCGCCAACCAGGAACTGGCACTTTCCAAAGACCCTGAGGGGAAGACGTTTGTAAAAGCCTTGGAAGCAGTAGGCACCAACCACTATTTTACGGAGGAAGCTCCGGCGGAAGACTACATTCCCGCCTATCTGAAGTCCAAATACCCCAATGCCGATGCAGGCTCCAAGTTTGTGGTGACCTACAAGCTTTTCAGCCCGTCGGACTATATGGACGATTTCAAGAAACTGTCCACTTATGATTTGACAGAGGAGGATTACAAAACGGTATGGGGCGAGAGTGTAAAGGCTTCTTTCCTTTCTCCGTCCACAATCGGAAAGATTCCGGGAGTATTGAGCAATGCAGTGAAGAATCCTGTGGAAGGTGAAATGAAAGTGGTGAACTATGCTTACTCGGCTACTGAACCGAGTATAGGCGGTGGTGGAGGCGAAGGCGAAGAGCCTGCGCCTGCTTATACGAGCATTGCCGATTTACTGAAACTTACATCTGAGGGGGAATACACTTCTAAAGGTGAAGTAGTGGCTGTGAATGCGAAAAGCTTTATCTTCAAAGATGATACGGGGCTTATTCGTGTTTATCAGGGAAAACTTGTAACGTGCTCTGTGGGTGATGTAGTAGAGGTATCCGGTAAAGTGGAAATGGCAAAACAGGGAATGAACCGTTTTAGTTCGAAAGCCATTTTCAAGGTATTGGAACGTAAGCCGACATTTGCTTATCCTGCTGCCAAAAGCATGACGGTTGCCGAGTTGAAGACTTACGCAAACAACACTCCCGACATACAGTATGTTACGTATGAAGGAACATTTAAGAAGAGTGGGAATAATATTAATATCATATTGGACGGTGAAACATCTGTTCAAGGTTCCATTACTGATGCGTTGTTGATAGATGACTCATGGGCTGATAAAACAGTGGTGGTGACCGGATATCTGGCAGGCGTAAGTGGAAGCTCAACTAAATATATCAATACTTTTGCCACTTCGGTTACAGTGAAGGGAGAAGAAAACAAAGTTACGCCGGTAGGTGTCATAGCATATTCGGCTGCAGGTGAGTATACTGCGAAAGGACTGGTTACAGCTATCAATACGAGAGGATTTATACTGACAGACGGAACGGGAGATATTTTGGTATATAAAAATACCCAACCGACCGAGAAAGTGGGCGATATGGTAGAAGTAAAAGGAACAACTGCTTCAAGAAACGGGGTTGTTCAGTTCGGTGACAAGGGGCTTACGGTAACTTCTATATCTACGGGCAGTACAATTCCTGCAGCTATGGTTCCGCAAACGTTCGGTGCTGCCGAGTTTACTGCCTATGCAGCGGCTCAACGCATTGTCTATGTTTCTTTTGAAGGAACTTTGGATATAAAAGACAGCGGATATGGATATAATTATTATAACGTGAAAATGGAAGGCGTTGAAAAAGACGCTGCTTTCTCTTATGCAGATGAAAGTAAGATAGATGCGGCTCTCAACGGCAAGAAGATTGCAGTGAAAGGGTACTTGGTAGGAGTTAATAAGAGTGGATATCCACAGGTAATAGTCACTTCTGTCGAAGAAGTCACTGCTACCCGTTCTCTTGCCGCCACTCGTGCCACTACCGTTTCTCCTACGGCTTCTGCGCTCTACGTGTACGACGGTGAGAACAAGACATGGAAGCCATACACTCTGAAAGAAGCCAAACTGCTTGTGGCAGAGCCTGCTCTCTACGAATCATTGGGTGCAGACATGATTGAGAAACCGGAAGCTGTGTTGCCCACCTATCTGAAACAAAAATACCCTTACGCTGCTGTGGGTGACATGGTTGCGGTGGTCTACAACAAGAAAGCCGATACGCCTGTGGTTGCCGAATACACGCTGGGAGAGGACTGGACAGAGACAACTTCCTGTAAGCTCGTCACTACCACCTTTACGCAGGATGCCGAGGGCATCAGTGTTGAGGCAAGCATGTATCTGAACGAAACGTTCAAGAAGGATATGGGCAGCTTTACTATTCAGGACATATTCCTCAATGACGTGAACTGGGTATGGAAGTTGGACTCTTACGGCTATATGAAGGCATCCGCCTATGCCAACAAGGCTAATCATGCAGCCGAAAGCTGGCTCGTGTCGCCCGTTATGAACTTCAAGAAATCGAAAGCACCCGAACTGTTGTTCGACCATGCCTGTCGCTTCCGCACTGAAACTCCTTCCGATAACCTCAATGTAATGGTATCCACCGATTACTCTGATGATGTGAAAACCGCTACATGGACAGCCCTGACAGTGGAAAACTGGACAGATGGCACGAAGTGGGACTTCATAAGCAACAAGATAGACCTGAGTGCCTACAACGGACAGAAAGTCACCATAGCCTTCAAGTATGTCAGCACCGATAATGTTGCTCCTACCTGGGAGGTACAGAACGTGGTAGTTCGTGAAAAAGTGACAGAAGGAGAGGGAGAAGAAGGCGGAGATGCCGAAACTCCTGCCGAATAAATAAAGACGACGCTTAGGCGGAGCGGAACATTCCGCCCCGTCCGGGCGTCATAATTCAGAGTTGTATTCTTTTATACAGAAAATCAAAAAGAAAAATGAAAAAGATAAGCAATATATTAGGATTGTGGCTGTTGATGCTTGCAATGGTTACGGTGGTTGCATGCGAAGGTTCCGATGCGCCCTATAACGGATACGTTGAAACAACGCAGGACAATGCCGCTACACTCGTGTTGAAAGGTTATGAAAATCCGCAGGCAGGATTTACGGTGTTCGAGCCGGACGGTTTCCAGTCTCCGTTCTACATTCAGGACAAGACATTCTACGGCAAGCAATACGCCTTTGTGAAGAGCACCTCGACCCGTCTGGACGAGATGAAAACCCGTCCCGAAGCCGATGCCTGGCAGGCTGACGGTGTTCCCGTAGTGGACGGCGCCACCTATTGGGCACATACGGAAACGCTGGCTGCCCACCAATACGTCAAGTTCCGCGTGTGCAGCATCAGCGGTAACAATGTCACAATAGAATATGTGGTAGAGGAAGACGTAAAGCCCAATGCCAATGCCAACGCCAAGGACAAAAGCGGCTATTCGCTCAACCTTGAGATACCCCGCCTGAACGAAGCCAACGTTTTCGTGGCACATTCGCTGAAAGTGAACGGTGCGGAGCTGCTGAACTACGCTTTGGAGTGGGACGACACAAAGAAGCACTCCTCATGGGTGGCTTTCGCGTTCGATGAAACAACCCGCAAGGCAGGCGATGGAGTGAAGCGCAAAGACAATTTCGTCGTCGACCCCTTGCTTCCCGAAGCCATGCAGGTCACCGATGAACAGCACAAGAGCGATGGCTTTGACCGCGGACACATCTGCGGTTCTGCCGACCGTCTTTTCACGCAGGAAGCCAACGACCAGACATTCTATTTCAGCAATATGTCTCCCATGATACACTCCTTCAACAGTCCTTACTGGGCTGAATTTGAGGAACAGGTACGCAAGTGGGGCGGTGCGGAAAAAGACTTCACCACTACTTACAGCAAGTTGTACGTGGTTAAAGGCGGTGCGCTCAATGAACTGCTGGTCAGCTACACAGGTCAGAAGAATGGCGGTGACAACATAAAGCCTACGACCGATGCAAACGGCTTTACCAAAGGCGGGCTGGCTTGTCCCAAATACTACTTTATGGCCGTCCTCTCCGAAACGGACGGTGCATATCATGCCATTGGTTTCAGAGTGGAGCATAAGGAATACAGCAAAGCGCCTACATTGGAGGAGCTGAAAGCCAGTGCTTTGAGCATTGATGAGTTGGAGGAAAAGACCGGAATCGATTTCTTCTGCAATCTGCCGGATGATTTGGAAAATACAGTAGAAAGCAGTATGAATCTGGACGATTGGGCATGGTAATTGTCCTGCCGGTTACTTTCATAATATAAAATGAATTAGTCAGAACTTATTCTGCCGGTTACGAATAAAAAGAGAAAGGGTGACGCCCCAATAAAATTCAGCTGCTTTGAATGGCAGAATGATAACTGAATTTGATTTGGGCATCACCCTTTCTCTCTTTTAAGCATCTCTTGTCTCTTTCTTACTCTTCAGACTTTTCTTATTTTTCCCGATGCTTCTTTCCGGTTCTTTTTCCCGGCTCTTCTTTTCGAGCTCTTTTTCCCGGTTCTTCTTTCGGCTCTTCTTTCCGGTTCTTCTTTCTCGGCTCTTCTTTCCGGTTCTTTTTTCCGAGCTCTTCTTTCCGGACTGTCCGCCTACCACTTCTCCCTCTTCACCTCGAAGCAAGGGCATTGCTTTGTCCATTCCATGGGTTCCACCTCGCCGTTGCCGTTGAGGTCGGGGCTCAGGTCGCGATGTCCCACCACTTGGGCGCCGGGATAGTCCAGCAGCAGCGTCCTGACGAGGACGCGGAGCGAATGGCGTTGCCACTCGGTGCGAGTGTCTTTGGGCATGCCATAGTGGTCCAGACCGCCCTCATAACAGATGCCTATTGAGTGGGCGTTGTAGCCGCGGGCATGTGCTCCGGGACGTTCGGGGGAGCGGGTGGTGAGTATGCGGCCGTCGCGACGGATGTAGAAGTGATAGCCTGTGCCGTCGAAACCGCGTTGGCGGTGGGCGGCTTCCAGTGCCTGCTCCGTAAAGGGGCGGTCTTCGCACGTGGCGCTGCAATGGATGATGATCAGGGTGATTGTACGCATGGGAATGAGGAGATAGGAGTGAGGAACGATGAGTGATGAGTTACATGGGCATGGCTTTGGCGCCTACTGCGCCGAGAACGGCCGATGCTACTGCGATTACGATTTTGAGGAACTTGTCCCACCAAGATGATTTTGTTGCCATAGGAGTTTTGATTTTTTTGATTATTAATTAATTGTGCGAATCAGTATTTGAATTAAGTTTATAACCTTGCAAGTAATGAATGTTTTCACCACAGAGTACACAGAGTGCACAGAGTTTCACCGAGTGTTAATCTTGCTACTCGATAGTATCTGTCATTCAGAGCGTAGCGAAGAATCTACTCTCTCATGTCAATACTCACTCATGTCAATACTCATCCCAGTATAGGGAGAGCAGATTCTTCGCTACGCTCTGAATGACAGAATGTTTTGCCTCATAAATAAAATGTTTTGCCTCATAAAAAGAGAAAGACTCTGTGAGTCTCTGTGCCCTCTGTGGTGAAAAAGCTCAAATCCGTATAATAATGAACTATAAATTCAACTACTGATTCGCATTAATTGTGAATGATTGCTTTGCAATTGCGAATTGTTGCTTTGCAATTGCGAATTGTTACCTTGCAATTACGAATTGTTGCTTTGCAATTACGAATTGTTGCTTTGTTCCCCCCCCTCATACACAGGGAGAGGGGGAAACCGGATAGCTTTCCTTGCGGGACTTATCCCAGCGGATCTTGTTCCTCTCCGCCGTCACCGCTGCCGCTGCCACCGCCACCGGAGGGACCGTCCTCTTTGGGGTTGTAGAGGCTGAACGCCACGTTGTTGGGGCTGCCTTTGGTGGTGGCTCCGGAGTCGTTGACAAGGCGCAGACCGCTGTCGGTGAGGAAGCGGATGTTCACTTTGTCGATGTTCTTTACGGTGCATTCTTCCGAGCTGGCGGTTCCTTTGCTGTGGAAAGTGGTGTAGAACACACCGAGGCCGTCCAGTTTTACGCTGTCGCCGTCTGTCAGCTTGCGTTTGATGTTGCGTACGAGGGCGGTGACCACGTGTTCCACGTCTTCGGCGGACATGCCGCCCAGTTCTTCAATCTCTTGCGCGATGCGCTTGGTGTTGTACAGGCGGGAGTTGTTGGCTTTCCGCTTCAGGTAGTACAGTTGCGGGGAAGTCTTGTCACCGACTTTCTGATAGCGTTGCACAGGTTCTACGATGATTGCCATAATGAAGTTAGTTTTTTTAGAATGTCGTTAATACTGATTGATTGTCTCTGACGATTGGAGGAGAAGAAGTCTCCGCGGCGATATTCCTTACCTCGTTTCGTTGAAACAAAGATACGGCAGAGGCAAGGCGGAAAATACGATTCGGTAAGGTTGGGTAAGGTTTAGTAACGATAAGTACGCTTTAGTAACGATAAGTATGCCTTAACAATGCTGTGCATGCCTTAACAATACTGTGCATACCTTAACAAACGCTGTGCATCCATTAGTAATAATATACAGGCTGTTTCCTTTTATTTCTCCGGTAGTCGTATTTTTTTTGCTCCGATATTGTATTAATTTATAATAATCATGCAAATAATAACCAAAAAGTGTTATCTTTGAGCATCTTTCTTTCTGAAAGGGGAGTGAGGTATGTGTTTTTTGAAGGGTTTTCCCTTAGGTGTTTTTGTGTAAAGTTGATAAGATATTTCCTCACATAAACTAAAAAAATATAACAGATCAATGGATAAATGTCCTGTATGTGCCTGCCTCATGAAGCGGGATTTGGAAGAGGCCGCCGATCCTTATGAATTTCTCGATGAGAACTTTTCTATTTCCGGTATTCTTGACAATTTGGATAAACTCTCCCCGAAAGAACTGAAATGTGCCTGTTGCCTGTTTGGGACGGCATTGCAGCAAGCCCGCAAGAAGAAAAAAAGAAAGTGGTATCGGAGATGAATTTCTCCGGGTTTGATTGCTTATCTCGCTGAAAATCACTATCTTTATGTCTCCAATCCGAATGAAAATTACACTAATGGAGACTCTGTATGGGAAAGCCCGATGAAGATATTGTAGAGAAAGCCTTTGTGGTGCGCAGCTACGGCAAGGGCGAATTGGCAAGCATGTATATAGACGGTGTGCAGCAGCAGACAGCCGTCAAGCAGTTCAACGAATGGATACGTACCGCGCCCGGACTGGAGCAGCAGTTGCAGGAAACGGGCATGGCGCCTACCGCACGACGGTACACGCCCGCACAAGTGCGGCTCATCATAGGGGTGCTGGGAACACCATGACCCCATGTTTCGCAGAATGAATGTTTTCCGCTTCGCAGGACGAAACTTCCCGCTTCGCAGGACAAAACTTTTCATCCCGTAGGACGAAACTTCCCGTCTTACGGGATGAAATTATTTATCCCGCAAGGGGAAATTATCTGTCTCACAGGAAGAAATAGGATGTTATACAGGCTGTCGAGTGCTAATTCCTTGTCATACATAGATGCTTTCTTTTAGAATTCGTTGTTTCGGGCGGCTGTTCATGCGTTCGCATATTCTTATCAGGTTCATTTTTGTCCTTATTTTTCCAAAGAGCCCCCGCCCGTCGAATTGTCGGGGCGAGGGTTCATTTAGGGTTCATTTCCTTATAGCCCCTGTTTACCTTGCCTTTTTCTGCGTTTTCGGTACTTATCTTTCTGTTTCACAACGAGTTCTTGTTCAACGGCCTTTCTCAGGTAACGTTTGGCTGTGGACACAGATATGCCGAGTTCTTTGGCGGCATTGATGAAGTCGATGTAAGAAAAAATCCTCGGTAATTTCTTGAGAACGTCTTCAAACTGGTGGAATTTACGCATGGCTACCGGCGGGTGTCCGGTGTCGGGCAGCGAAGTGCCCAGCAGCAGGCTGTGCTCGATGACGGTGGCTATAATCTGCATGGCGGTGTCGAAGTCGGCATCGGTGCAGCAGTATTCCTTGGCATAGCGGTAGTCGTCCCACTTGCGGAAGATGGTGAGGATGGACGCGAGGCGCATGGCAAGCAGTCCATGACGGAAGACGATGCTGGTGGGGAACTCCTTTCCTTCCACCAGGGCCGACTTGAGCCACACGCCGAACTGTTGCGTATGGCGTTCCCACTGTCCGGGGGTGAAGGTGACGAGGGTGGGGGATTCCAGCAGCAACTTGTGCATCTCGAAGAGTTTCTTTCCCAGCGTATGGAAGTGCTCGCGCAGATCCACGCGTCCTTCGCCGGGGGCACACGTCTCCCAATGGGGGTTGAGCTGGCGGGTGTAGATGAGGAAACGACTGTACAGACCGTTTTCGTGGCTGCGGAAGAAGCCGGTGAACTGCTCCGGTGTGCCGGACATGATGAGTGCCAGGTGGGGACGGGGAACGACTATCGGGTCGCCGTCTATCTTGTACGACTGTGAGATTTCCTCGTGGTGGGCAGCCTTGCAGAGGATGTCCTCATACTTGCCGTAGTCCTGTGCGAGCGAGGAGATGAGGGTGTTGATTTCGGTGGACGACATGTGGCAGCCGAGTTCGCCGTTGGTGGCGAGCTGCTCCAGCAGACGGCTCTTGCTGGTGGTGGAGGAGGTCTTCAGGTATTTGGCTTTGGGTTCTTCGGGCTTCTTGTCGGAGTCGGGAGAACGGTGTTCGCGCAGTGCCTGATGCACTTCGGCTTCCCATGCCATTTGGGCTTTCTCGAAGGCTTTCTTCTGATCGCGACGCTGGCGGTCGTAATATTCCTGGGTGGCATCGAGCAGGCTGAGGATGAATGCCACGACGCCCTTTCCGGCTGCTGCGTTTGCCACGAGGGCATGGTAGAAGTGGGAAGAGTAGAGGGCGTTCTTGTAGAAGAAGCTGACACCGGGGAAGAGGGCGCTGCAACAGTTAAGGCTGCCAAGCAGCGTGATGTCGCGTTCGCGCGGGTCGGAAGCGTATTGCACACAGTCTTTCAGAAATTGGGGCAGACCGCTGTATGCGCTGTCGGGAATGTAGGGAGACTGGGCACGAAGTTCGTTGTTTTTTTCCAACAAATCTTCTTCTTCGGAGCCCGCATCGGGCGGCTCGGCGGGGTCATAAGGGAAATGAACCCTATTTGAACCCTCGCCGGGAATTTCCGTTTTTTGCGGAAGGGAGTCAATGAATTGATAACCAGCGGTTATACGTTGACGGATGTCTTCGGCTGTGAAATCGGTTGCAGCATAGCGGCGGATGAAGAGGCTGATAACTTCTTCCAACTCCTTTTTTGAAAAACCTTTACTGCGAGACACACGACCCAGCTTCAACGCAAGGTCGTTTCGCTCACCACGACGGAAGGGGTTGCGGTGCTCAAAGTCGTTGAGGAATTGCACCAGAAAACCGGGAGCTGTTGCTCCTGATGCTGATTTTTCTGAGTTTGTCACTCCTGAGTCTGTCACTCCTGAGATTGCTCCTCCTGAAACAGTTCTTCCTGAGTCTGTCACTTCTGAGATTGCTCCTCCTGAAACAGTTTTTCCTGAGTCTGTCACTCCTGAGATTGCTCCTCCTGAAACAGTTCTTCCTGAGTCTGTCACTTCTGAGATTGCTCCTCCTGAAACAGCTTTTCCTGAGTCTGTCACTTCTGAGATTATTCCTCTTGAAACAGTTCCTCCTGCATTTGCTGCTGTTTCTGAAATTGTTCCCGCTTCCTTTCCCGTTTCTTCTCCCCACTGCATCTTGAAAGTCTCCGCATCGGGATTGTAATACGCATCTGCGTCCCACGAATAGAAGCTGGGTTGTGTCAGGATCTTGCATTTGGAGTCGTAGTTGTGTGCGGCATGCCGGCTGACGGCTTCTCCTACGGCGGCATAAAGCTGCTCATAGTTCCGCATCACATCTTCGGCTGCCACGCGTACAAACGCCCGTACGCCGTTCTGCGAGAAACTCTTGTGCACCACTGTCACGTAGGGCAGTTCGCAGAGCAGCCGGCACACTTCGGCGGTGCGCAGCAGGGTGTGATCCATGTCTATCTGGAGCAGTCCGCTGTGCTTGACGAGGTTCTTCACTGCGTGTCCGCCGCTGCACACTCCGGCGGGTACGATGCAGGGCATCCCGTCCTTCACCCTCTGCGCTTCGGCTTCATGCCCCGGCAGGGCGGCAAGGCGGCGGTATTCCTCCACTTGTGCCTTGAATGTGTTGCTACGCACTTTGTTTACATACTCTTGCAGACTGATGGTCTGTGATTGTTTGCTTCGGACTGAGCCGAACTCGGAGATTTTCACTTCTCCTTCCGTACATGTAATTGCCATGTCTTGTTTTTATAAAATGAATACTTATTGAAGCAGACTTCTGCTCCCGCCGCTTGCAATTTATGGCGGAGGGAGAGAAAGTGTCCGTTCAATGTTTATTACCGCAAATGTACTGAAAATAAGATAGATGCTTTGTCCTGTTTATACACTTTACGACACCTATTGCGGTGTGCTGCAACACTTTGACTTTGTAAATATGTATAAACATCGTTTTGGCCGTTATTTGTGCTTTGTTAACGATTCAGGGACTTTTCCCGCTCTTTTTCCCTCTGTTCCAGCTTTTTTTCGTAGGCCTTAATCAGCTTCTCGCAGTTTTTCACTATACGCTTCAGTGTGTGATAGGCTTCGTCGCTCACCTCATACTTCCCGTCGGTTACGGTTTTGATACACTCCATGGCTTTTCTGACATGCTTCAGATATGCCCAACCTTCTTTTTTTTAGTTTCCATCATAATAAATTGTTTTTAGAATAAAGGCGGCAAAGGTATTTAATTTTTTTTCATTGCAGCGAACTTCTGCTTCCGCTTTTCCGTCATGCCTTGCATACGGTGCACTTCTCTTTCTGCTCTTCCCTCATGCCTTGCATACAGTGAACTTCTGCTTCTGCTCTTACATACGGTGCACTTCTCTTCCGCTGCTTTTCCGTTACACCTTATTATATAATACATCTTTCTGCTTCAGAATAATTTCTTAAAAAATGTAGCAGAATTGTAATGCTTTTACATATATTTTTGCGTACCTTTGCAAGTGTTTTAAGAAATATAACATTTTTCAAAAACCAATTAGAAACAATTATGTTAAAAGGAATGAGAGTTATTTTTACGCTGATGCTGGTCTTGGCGGCTATGGGCGTAAATGCACAGGTCACCACCTCGGCCATTAGCGGCAAGGTGACCGACGAACAGAATGAAACTGTAATCGGAGCGACGGTTATAGCTGTTCATGAACCTTCGGGCACACAGTATGGCGCTGTCACCAACGTGGACGGACGCTATACGATGCAAGGTATGCGTACCGGCGGCCCGTACAAACTTACAGTGTCCTACGTGGGCTATCAGAGTGCCGCCTTTACGGGCATCATGCTGGAACTGGGCAACACCTATACGCAGAACGTGAAACTGACTCCCAGCTCGGAACTGCTGGACGAAGTAGTGGTGGTGGCAGAAGCCAAAGCCGCTGCCGGAGCCGGACAGAACTTCTCCCTGGGAAAGATTGAGAACACACCGACCGTAGACCGCAACGTCTACGACATCGTGAAGAACATGCCCTTTGCCATGCCTTCCAAAATCGGCGGTATGACGTTTGCAGGCTCCAACAACCGCTACAACAGCTTCCAGATAGACGGTACGGTGAGTAACGACGTATTCGGCCTTGCCTCTTCAGGAACCAACGGAGGACAGACCGGAGCCAACCCCATCTCAATGGATGCCATTCAGGAAATACAGGTAGTAGTAGCACCCTTCGACGTTCGCCAAAGCGGATTCACTGGCGGCGGCATCAACGCCATCACCAAGCAGGGTACGAACACCACCAAAGGATCGGCCTACACCTACTTCAACAACCAGTTCATGTATGGCAAGTACAGCGCCGTACGCGACTATGCCAAGAGCGAACTCGGACAGCAGTTCACACGCACCTTCGGCGGCACACTGGGCGGAGCAATCGTGAAGGACAAACTGTTCTACTTCGTAAGCGCCGAAGCACAGAAAGAGTCTTATCCCGCCAGCATCTATCCGGGATACATCAACTCCTACCTCACTTCGGCCACAGCCAAGCAGATTGCCGATAAATACAAGGAATATACAGGCATCGACGAAGCCTACTCACAGCGCGACGTAGACCGCAAGTCCTTCGGCTTGCTGGCACGTGTGGACTGGAACATCAATCAGGACCACAAACTGGCACTGCGCTACCAGCACAACAACTCCTTCGATGACAACTACTCTCCCGGAGCATACTCCTACGTGTTCAACAACAGCGGCTACCGCATGAACAACAAGACCAACTCCATCGTTGCCGAACTGAACTCACGCCTCGGACAGAACCTCTACAACGAGTTCCGCGCCTCGGCCAGCTTCGTTCGCGACAACCGCGAAGTGGCCTATCAGGGACCCACCGTACAGATTGAAAACGTGAAAGGAAACGACGGCAAAACCAACATCACCGCCAACATCGGTACGGAATTCTCCTCCGGAGCCAACAAACTGGATCAGGACATCTATACCTTCGAGGACAACCTCTCATGGTATTTGGGAAGCCATACGATGACCTTCGGTACGCACAACGAAATCTACCGCATGAGCAACCTCTTCATTCAGGCCGTAAACGGTTCATGGTACTTCAACTCTTTGGACAACTTCCTGAACGATGCACCCTATAAATATACGTATAAGTACACCAACCCCGAACTGACAGGCGGTGACCTCCGCTACGCCCCCATCATGAAGTCGGGACAGTTCGGCTTCTATGCACAGGACAAGTGGAACATCAACACCAACCTTGAGTTGACCTACGGTATCCGCTTTGACATCCCCTTGCTCTTCAACGACCCCACAACGAACGAAGCCTTCAATACATTCGCTGCCGACAACGACATCACATCGCGCGTAGGCGAAATGCCGGGCGCCAAAGTGCTGGTTTCTCCGCGCGTAGGCTTCCGCTGGTATACGGACGACTCTCACAAGACACTGATCCGCGGCGGTGTGGGCATCTTCACCGGACGCGTACCTTTCGTTTGGTTGTCCAACGCCTACAACAATACGGGCATGGAGTCCATGGGTACTACCATCGAACCCAAACAAGGCAACAACCACACCAATACGGCCCCTTCACTGGCACAATATGCCAAAGATCCTATGGGTGCAGCCACATCAGTGGAAACCGGAGCTTTGAGACCGGACATCGTTACCGTAGACAAAGGCTTCAAGTATCCGCAAGTGTTGCGTGCCAACCTCGCACTGGAACAACGCCTGCCGGGTGACGTGAAACTGACTCTGGAGGGTATCTACTCCAAGACCATGAACAACGTGTTCTTTGAGAATCTCGCACTGAACAACAACGGCGAGAAGGTATATGCCATCCCCGGTGTGGAAGCATCTGCCGCTCCTTTCTACTCCAAGACCAAGAGCAATTACTACTCCATCGTGAACCTGAGAAATACGAACAAGGGCTATACCTACGCTTTCTCCGCTTCATTGGCGAAGAGCTTCGACTTCGGTCTGGACATGTCGGCATCTTATACCTTCGGACGTTCCAAGTCTGTGAATGACGGTACAAGCTCGGTGGCTTACTCCAACTGGAAGTATAACTACTCCCGCGACACCAACTCCGAAAACGAACTCGGCTTCTCCAAGTTCGATGTTCCTCACCGCCTCATGGCACAGCTCTCTTACACCACTCCGAAGTATCTGAACGGCTGGACAAGCACCACCATTTCCGTTATCTACAACGGTTTCTCCGGTAGCCGTTACAGCCTGACGATGAACGAAGTCAGCGACTTCAACGGTGACGGCCAGAAAGGTAACTCATTGCTTTACATCCCTACCGAAGCCGAACTGGACAACATGAACTTCGTGGATAATACGGATAAAAATGGCAAACTGATTATGAGCGCAGCAGACAGCCGTAAAGCCTTCACCGAATGGGTGAACAACGACGACTATGCCAAGAACCACCGCGGACAGTATGCCGAACGCAACTCCAACCTGAGCAACTGGGAACATGAGATAGACCTGCACTTGGCGCAAACCATCTACAACGCTCAAGGACTGGGCAAACTGGAATTTACATTCGACATCATCAACTTTGCCAACATGCTGAACAAGAAGTGGGGCGCAAGCTACAGCTCTGCCTACAACTTGTCACCGCTGACAGTGGTAAGCCTGAGTACGGATGAAAATGGTAACAGAAACCCGGGTTACGCATTTAATAATGCCAAAATCAACAAGAGTGACATCTCTTCACGCTGGCATGCACAAGTGGGCATCCGCTTGACTTTCTAAAGCCATTTTTTTTGTTTTTCTATATTTTAGTAAAGGCTATTCCGGGAAACCGGGATAGCCTTTTTTAGCATTAATATGTTATTGAAATAATTCGTTATTTACTTGTATAGATATAATAAATCCGTTACTTTTGTTTCATCCTATCTGACGGACAGAAGAATAAATGACTAAAAACAGAATGATATGGATGATACATTGAAAGTGACCGATACATATTGGGAAATGCTGAAATCGTTGAGCGATGATATAAAGTTGCGTTTGGCTACACGCCTTACGGCTTCTGTCGTAGCCGGAAAAGTCACACATAAGGATAGGACGCAGGATATGATAGAGAAACATATGGGCAAATGGAAAGATGAACGGAGTACGGAGAAAATCATAAAAGATATGTATGAAGGCCGGAAAAGTATAAAAGCTCCCCTGAACTTTGATTGAAATGAATAAATTGCCTAAATACCTGCTTGATAGTAATATCTGCATTTATATCCTTAGAGGGCAAAAGGGAATGTGTGAGCAGTTGAAAAAAATAGGCTGGCATAATTGCTGTATCTCAGAAATGACCGTTGCCGAACTTTTGTATGGTGCGGAATGCAGTAATTCCGTATCGGAAAATATAGGAGAAGTGCTGTCCTTTTGTGCTGATATGGAAGTCATACCTGTTGGTATAGCTCTGTCTGAATATGCTTCGCAGAAAGCTAAATTGAGAAGAAAAGGCACCTTGATAGATGATATAGACCTTTTTATCGGTGCAACAGCCGTTGCTATTGATGCCGTTATGGTGACAGAAAACGTGAAGCATCTCAATAGGATGGAGAATATCCGGATTGAGAACTGGGCTTCTGAAAAGTAATTCTTGTGAGTTTCTTTCTTTCTTCTTTCTTTTATAAGCAATCTTTTTCTTAGTATTTCACCGTAAATATCACCGGATTGTGGTCGCTGCACAGATCCAGATCGGGAGAGTAATAGTCGGTGCAGTCCAGTTTGGACGAATGGAAAGCATAGTCGATGCGCAGCATGTGCTTGGCGTAGCGGTAGGTGTAGGACGAGGGCAGGGAGTTGAAGTCTCCGCACACCAGTACGGGGTGCGGACTGGCGATGACAAGGCGGACGATGCTGTCGGTTTGGGCGGCACGCTTCACGAAGTTCTCGTGCAGGGTTTCCGCAGCATCCTGTACGGCTTGCGCTTCGCGGCGGGTGTCGTTGGCGGCGAGTTCGCGTTCCCACTTCCTGCGGTTCTGACTGACGCTGGTGGTCTGCAAGTGATTGTTCAGCAGGCGGAGGGTGTCTGCACCCAGAACAATGTCGCACGCCATGCTGCAATTGGAGCTTCGTGGGTAGGTGATGAAACGTCCTCCCGCAAGCGGGTAGCGGCTGAATACGGCAACGGGGAGAATGCCGCGAATGGAGTCGTCCGCAGGAATAAGGGCGTAGGGCCAGTGCGAAAGGGCGCGGCGCAGACTGTCTGTCGTGAAGTGGGGATTGTCACCGAACTCTTGGAAGCAAAGCACATCGACATGACGCTGCTGCATGTAACGGGCTATTTCCTTGCAGGAGTATCCGGTGATTTCGTTGCCGAAATGATGTACGTTGTAGGTGGCTACGGTGAGGCAGACGCCGGACTTGCCTTCCCGGTTCGGCGCCGGAGCAGTGGCAGGCACATCATCGTCGGTGGAACCGAACCGGACGACTGCCGTCAGATATTCCCAGTTGAAGAAGAAGGCTGCCAAAGGAACGATAGCCCACTTCTTGCGTGCCAGCGCCCAGCAAAGGGCTGTTATCAGGCAGGACACCAGTAATATCGGTACGGCAAGTCCCAGCAGGGGCATCACCACAGAGCTGTCCGGATGATAATGTCCGGAACGGGATGCTGCAATGGTAACGGCAGCCAGCATCCACGTGGCACCTACCGGCATCCAACGCAAGAGTCCTTTGACAGCGGATTTTCCCATAAACGAGATTTTAGAGGTTAGCGATTAGTGATTAGTGATTAGGGTTTAGTGATTCGTTTTTACTTTGTCACTGCATTAATCACTTTCCCGTCCAGAAACGCTTTCACATTGTCCAGCATGATCTGCATGAGGCGTTCGCGTGCTGCGGCGCTTGCCCATGCGATGTGTGGGGTGATGTAGCAGTTCTTGGCGGTGAGCAACGGGTTGTCGGGGCGGGGCGGCTCTTGTGAGAGCACATCCAGTCCGGCGGCAAGGATAGTGCCGTTGTTCAGGGCGTCGGCAAGGTCTTGTTCGTTGATGAGCGGGCCTCGTCCGGTGTTGATGAGGATGGCGTTGGGCTTCATCTGCTTCAGGCGGGCGGCATTAACCAGTTCGCGGGTGGAGTCGGTGAGGGGACAGTGCAGACTGATGATGTCGCAGTTGGCAAAGAGTTCGTCGAGCTCCGTCTTTCTGATTTCGGGGGGAAGCTGGAAGGTGGATTTGGAGGTGTAGGCATGCACTTCCATGCCGAAACCGATGGCAATGCGGGCGGTGTTGTAGCCGGTTTGTCCCAAGCCGATGATACCGATCTTCTTGCCGCGCAGTTCAATGAGCGGAGTGTCCCAGAAGCAGAAGTCGGGATTGCTGCTCCAACGGCCCTTGCGCACTTCGTCGGTGTAGTGCTGCACTTGCTGGGCTATGTTGAGGATGTGCGCAAAGACCATCTGGGCTACGGAGGGGGTGCTGTATGCCGGGATGTTGGTGACGACAATGCCCCGCTCTTTGGCAGCGGCAATATCGACAACGTTGTATCCGGTGGCAAGGACGCCGATGTATTTCAGATGGGGCAGCGCAGCTATGGTATCTGCGTTGAGCACAACTTTATTGGTCAGCAGAATATCCGCTCCGGCAGCGCGTTCCGTAACTTCCGAAGGTGCAGTGCGGTCGTAAATAATGCACTCTCCCAAACTTTTCAATTCGTCCCAGGAAAGATCTCCGGGATTGGCGGCATAACCGTCGAGAACTACTATTTTCATGATTATCGGTGATTTGGTGTTAATACTTACAGTTTAATCTTATGCTAAGTGCCTCCTGTCCCTAATCATTCCCTTTCTTTCCCCATAGGGCTTGCATCCTTTCTTTGTGCTTTTGTTCGGCGGGGTTGTCCTGCGGTTGCCAGATGCGGTGGTCTTTCAGGTCGTCGGGCAGGAACTGCTGGCGGACAAAGTTGCCGGGATAGTCGTGGGCATATTTATAGTTGTCGCCGTAGCCAAGCTGTTTCATCAGTTGGGTGGGGGCGTTGCGCAGGTGCAGGGGGACGGGCAGGTTGCCTGTCTGCCGCACCAGGGAGAGGGCATCGTTGATTGCCATGTAGGCGGAGTTGCTTTTGGGGCTGGTGGCGAGGTAGATGGTGGTCTCTGCCAGTGGGATGCGTCCTTCGGGCCAGCCCACTTTCATGATGGTGTCGAAGCAGGCATTGGCAAGCAACAGGGCGTTGGGGTTTGCCAGTCCGATGTCCTCGGAAGCGGAGATGACAAGGCGACGGGCTATGAAAGCGGGGTCTTCGCCGCCTTCCACCATGCGTGCCAGCCAGTAGATGGCTCCGTCGGGGTCGCTGCCGCGAATGGACTTGATGAAGGCGGAGATGATGTCGTAGTGCATTTCGCCGTCTTTGTCGTAGGCAAGGGGATTCTGCTGGAGGCGTTCGGTCACCATCTCATCGGTGATGACCACAGGGTCGCCGGCTTCGGACTGCACAACGAGGTCGAGGATGTTGAGCAGCTTACGGGCATCGCCGCCACTGTAACGGAGCATGGCGGTAGTCTCCCTGAGCTCTATCTGCCGTTCTTTCAGTTGGACATCCGTCGTTACGGCACGTTGCAGGAGTTCCAGCAGGTCGTCTTTCTCCAGCGATTTCAGCACGTAGAGCTGGCAGCGCGACAGCAGCGGACGGATCACCTCGAACGAGGGGTTCTCGGTGGTGGCGCCTATCAGTGTCACCGTACCCTGCTCCACCGCACCGAGCAGCGAGTCTTGTTGCGACTTGCTGAAACGGTGGATTTCGTCGATGAACAGTATGGGGCTTGCCTGTGAGAAGAAACGGTTGCTCTTGGCGCGGTCTATCACGTCGCGCACGTCCTTCACACCGCTGGTGACGGCGCTGAGGGTGTAGAATGGCGTTTCCAGCTTGTTGGCTATAATCTGCGCAAGCGTTGTCTTGCCCACTCCCGGAGGGCCCCACAGGATGAAGGAGGAGATGCGTCCTGCGTCAATCATCTTGCGGAGCACCGCTCCCGGTCCTACCAAGTGTTTCTGACCGATGTATTCGTCTAATGTCTTCGGTCTGAGACGTTCTGCCAATGGTTGCATAAATCGCTAAAAGATCATCAGTATCATAAACCGTACTCCGCCTTTCTTCACTCCCGGAATGTCGGTATAGGTGAGGCGGCGCACATATTCTATATGCAGCAACTTGAAGATGTTGTAGATGCCCACGCTGGCTTCGACGTAGGGCGTATGGCCCATGACATGGCTGGTGGGCATGCCGTCGCGCATAGGGAAGAGGAACAGGTCGGAATTGCTGCTTTTGTAGGGGTTGTTCTTGTCGGTCAGTGTGCCCCACATGCCGCGGATGCGGAACATCTCTCTCCACTTCAGCTTCTTGATGAGGGGAATGCGGTTGAAGAGCTTCCCGTTCATGTCGTAGCTGAGGGCGAGCGAGGCGTAACGGTCGTTCAGGAATTCCATGTTGTCGATGAGGTTGAACGATTCGTTGTTCTGGGTGATGTATGAAAGGTTTGCCATAGGCAGGTTCAGCAGCGGGAAGGGGACGGTGTTCCACTGTGCGCCTGCGCGGGCTGTGACGTCCAGCTTGCCCCATGAGCCGAACCAGAAGCGCTTGCGGATGCTGGCTTCCGTAAGGTTGAAGTTGTATTCGCCGCCCAGCACGCCTTTCAGTCCGACGGTGTGCGAAAGGGTGAAGGTGGGCGCATCCAGCGATACGGGTACGCGGCGCTGCTTGGTGTTGACAAACGTCTCACCGGGGGCATAACGCAGGGTCAGACCCAGTTCGGTGGTGGTGATGTCGTGCACCAGTGTGTTCTTCTCGTCCCACTCGCCGGGAGTGGTTCCGTTGTTCTTCCAGTATTGCAGCATGCCGGCAGGCTGGTCGTTGCGGTGGCGTGCCATGGCCTTGACGGAGAAGCCGGTGTTGGTCTCCAGTTCGTAGGTGAGGGTGGCGTCGCGCATGTACGACATCTGGTCTACGGTGGTCCATTTCCAGCCGACGAACATATTGTCCTTGTCCGTTGCCAGATACTTGTCCATGGGAGACATCACGTCGTAGGTGTACTGGAAGGCGAGGTAGTGCTTGGGGAATTCCCAAAGGACGTATTCGCGCTTGTTGAAGGAGTAGGCGGCCTGTCCGGAGTAGAACCATTTCTTGTCCCGCGTGCCGTAGGCCCCGTAACCGCTGAAACTCCAGTGAGGATGCAGGTTGCCGGTGGTCATGCCGCTGAGACGGAAACGGGTGCCGTTCACGTAGTTACTGGTGATCATGGTGTTGATGGGTCCGAAGTCGAACTTGCTGGGGTGCTTCTTGCTGCCCGTCTCCACGAAGTTCTCTATCAGCGCCTTTGCACCGAAAATGACGTATTTGAAGCCCGGTATCTGCTCGATGCGGTTCATGAATACGTCCATGGAGCTTTCCTTCTTGGTGAGTGGCACCTGACGCACTTTGGCCCAGTATTCGTCACTCTTGGCAAGCATGTTGGCTTCCTTGATGACGTTCCCTTTCAGGCGGAAAAGACGGGGTTCTATCTCGTCGAATTTATAGTCGCTGTACTTGGTGGTGCGCTGCACTTCCAGTCCTTGTATGCCTTTCATCAGGGCGAGTTCTACGGTCATGTCGTCGTCGGTGAGCACCCAGTTGCTGTCGGGCAGTTGCTCAAACTGCTGCACGATGTCGAGGTTCTCCACGAAGTTGACGCCTGTCTTTTTGGGCAGGTTCATAATGGCTTTCTTTACGGCGTAGGTGGAGTCTTTCACCACGTACAGGTGTCCGGTGAAGCCGAAGTCCTGTGAGTTCTGGGGCACGAAAGTGAGGTGGACGCATTCTTGCTTGTCCACCATGAGCGTGTCCATGAGGTAGAACTTGTAGAAGCTGATGGCTCCGCGTCCGATGGGGCTGACGAAGCGGCGTTGCAGCAGGCGGATGTCGTCATCGTAGATGTTGACGTCGGAAAAGACGTCGGTGAGGATCGTGCCCAGCATATCGCCTGTATTGAAGAATTCTTCGATGCCGCTGGAGTTCATACCCTCGATAATGGTCTTTTCGCTTTTGGGATTCTTACGGTAGATGGTCTTGGAGGAGGTCTCCTTAATGGAGATGGGCAGGATCATCTTGTTGGTTTTGGGCGATACCTCCACCTGATCCTTGAAGAAGGAGAATTTCTTGTAGATGCCTTTCTCCATTTTCTCCGGCGTGACGTCGTTGACGGACATCTTCATCTTCTCGTACTTCTGGTACTGGTAATAGTCGTTCTCCTCCAGCTTCAGGGCTTTCTTGTTCTCGATGACTTTCTTCATGAACTCTACGGCAGGGTTGTTCTTGCGCGAGTACTTCTCTTTCTTGGGCTTGACAACAACCTCGGAGAGCATCACATCGGCAGGAGCCAGCTCCACGTTGAGTACTTTTGTGCCGGGGGCGAATTTCACTTTTTTGGTGATGTAACCTATGGCGGAGAATGTCAGCTCATTCCAGCCTTTACGAGTCTCTACCTGGTATTCTCCCTCTGCATTGGAGATGCCTCCCACGCCTTTTCCTTCATATTGTACGGTGATGTACATCAGCGGTTCGTGGGTGAGAGAGTCTGTTATGACCCCTTTTATCTGCGCCGACACACCGGTGGAGACGGATAACAGAAGCAGGAGAAGCAGAGCTATGCTATATATTTGTTTCATACATTTCATAATCAATTTGCAAAGTTAGCAATTTGCAGTTAATCAAGAAGCAAATATTTTTTAAAGAATAAGAGGGATACTTAAGAGAGAGCGAGAGCTTTTCTATATCTTTTCTCCGTTTATCAACGTCTGTACGATGCGCTCGGCTGTACGTCCGTCCCAGCGGTCGGGCAGGGTGGTGTGTTTCCAGTCGCCATGCAGCAGTTTGTCGAGAGCGGCGGAGAGGGCAATGGAGTTCTCCCCGACGAGCTCATTGGTTCCGAAACGCCACGTTTCCGGGTGTTCGGCGTAGGTGTTGAGCGTGATGCAGGGCACATCGAGGAAAGTGGCTTCTTCGGCAATGTTGCCGGAGTCGGTCACGATGCCCTTGGCCTGGTTGATGAGGAAGCCGAAGTGCAGATAGCTCTGGGGCGGCAGGATGTGCAGGTGGGGCATGTCAAGCCCCAGTGATTTTATGGCGCGTTCCACGTAGGGATGCATGGGGGCCACGACAGGCATGTCGCCAGCCTTCGCTGCCAGCGTCTGCATCAGGGAACAGAGTACGGCTTTCTTTTCCAGCAGGTCGTGGCGGTTCAGGGTGAGCAAGAGGTAGTTTCCCTTGCGCAGTCCGAGGGTGGAGAACCATAGCGGCTGCATCAGGCGGTGGCGGTTGTAGCGGATGGTGTCGATGAGTATATTGCCCACGTAGTGGATGTATTCCGGTATCATCCCTTCTTGGTTGAGGTTGCGGTTGGCCACCATTCCGGCAGTGAAGAGGTAGTCGGAAATGGCGTCTACGATCGTGCGGTTCACCTCACGCGGCATATTCATATCGAACGAACGCGTACCGGCAATGACATGGGCTACCTTCAGACCGCGCTTCTTGGCTACGATGGCGCAGCTCATGGTGGCGGTCATGTCGTCCACCACCAGCACTACTTGGGCGGGATGTCCGTTGAGTTCCTCTTCGAAAGCGAGCATAATGGAAGCCGCCACCCGCGAATGGTCGCGTCCGCTGATGCCCAAGTAAGCGTCGGGCTTAGGCATGGCGAGGTCGGAAAAGAGCGAGGCATCCAAAGTGGTGTCGTCCTGAGGACCGGTGTAGACTATGCGATAGGATATGTTTTTACCCGCTTCTCTGGCTGCGTCTATGGCGCGGCACAGGGGGGCAATCTTCATGAAGTTGGGACGTGCGCCCGATACGATGGTTATTTTCATTGCTCATATAAATTGGTGAGACAAAAATACATTTTCTTAGGGAAATTATTTGTTACTTTGCAAAAAAAGAAATCCTTTCATGCCTACATTTGTTCAGATACTCGACTTTATTGGCACATTTGCCTTTGCCATCAGCGGCATACGCCTTGCTTCGGCGAAGCGCTTCGACTGGTTCGGCGCTTATGTGGTGGGGTTCGTAACAGCCATTGGAGGCGGTACGATACGTGATCTCCTGCTGGATGTCACTCCCGGCTGGATGACAGATCCTATTTATCTGATATGTACCGGACTGGCCTTGCTGTGGGTTATCTTCTTCGGGAAGCACCTCATACACCTGCACAACACGTTCTTCATCTTCGATACTATCGGCTTGGCACTGTTTACGGTGGTGGGAGTGGGCAAGAGCCTCTCTCTGGGCTATCCCTTCTGGGTGGCAATCATCATGGGCAGCATTACCGGAGCTGCGGGGGGCGTGATACGCGATGTCTTTATCAATGAAATTCCTCTCATATTCCGTAAAGAGATTTATGCAATGGCATGCGTGGTGGGCGGTACGGCCTACTGGATATGCGAGCTGGCGGGCATGCACTCCTACGGTTGCCAGGTGATAGGCGGGATGTCTGTGTTCATCACCCGTATCCTTGCTGTGAAATATAAGATATGTCTGCCCATACTCTCCGGAAACGACGGGGAGGAAGAGGGGAAAGAAAGCTGACTTTTAGATGCCTTTTCCGGTGCTTGTGTTTGCCTGTAATGACGGTGTGCTTTCATTACAGGCAAACATTTCTTGTGACCCCAACCTGTGTTCTTCTCTTCATAGGGCCTGTTTTTATTTATCTTATGGTAATATTACTATAATTTAGCGCTAAAATCACCTCTCACGCCCGTTTATGTTGTTTCCGCATCGCCTGAAAACTGCCAAAACAGGGGGGAATATCTGTCAAATGTTAGTTTTCACCCCAAAGACTACCCGTATTCCATCCCTCCTGATTCGGAAATTTCCGTATACTTGCAACCACTAAACCTAAACGAATATTAACCATAAAAAAAATTAGCAAAGTATGAACACTTACAGTTTTAGAAAAGATTTGCTTGCTGTGCAAGAAGAACTGCTTCGCTTTGCATACAAATTGACGTCCGATCGGGAAGAAGCGAATGATTTGTTGCAGGAGACCTCTCTTAAAGCCTTGGATAATGAAGACAAATACGAGCCCGATACCAATTTTAAAGGTTGGATGTACACCATTATGCGTAACATCTTTATCAATAACTACCGCAAGATAGTACGTGAGCAGACGTTCGTCGACCAGACCGACAACCTGTACCATCTGAGCCTGCCGCAAGATTCCGGCTTTGCCAGTACCGAAGGAGCTTACGACCTGAAGGAAATGCACCGCATCGTCAATTCATTGCCACGTGATTATAAAGTGCCGTTTTCCATGCACGTCTCCGGATTTAAGTACCGCGAGATAGCCGAACGCCTGGGACTGCCTCTTGGAACAGTAAAAAGCCGCATCTTCTTCACAAGACAGAAGCTGCAGGAGGAATTGAAGGATTTCATTTGATAAATTAAGAATTAGAAAACTTTTAATGCTTGATTTACTAAATGATATAAAACATATCTTTTGAGTGAATAATTATAGGATTATTTTGACTATATGTCAGAATAATCCTTTATATTTGTATATACCAAGTTAACCTGATGAACAAATCGTAAATTACCTATTGCAATGAAAAAAGAAATCAAATTCAGTCTTGTTTACCGCGATATGTGGCAGTCGTCCGGTAAATATCAGCCGAGAGTGGATCAGTTGGTGCGCATCGCCCCGCTGATTATCGAAATGGGATGCTTTGCCCGCGTCGAGACCAACGGCGGAGCCTTCGAACAAGTGAACCTTCTCTATGGCGAGAACCCGAATAAAGCGGTTCGTGCCTTTACCCAACCCTTCAAGGATGCAGGCATACAGACCCATATGCTCGACCGCGGGCTGAATGCGTTGCGCATGTATCCCGTACCCGCCGACGTGCGCCGCCTGATGTACAAGGTGAAACATGCGCAAGGCGTGGACATCACCCGCATCTTCTGCGGACTGAACGAAACGCGCAACATCATCCCTTCCATCCGTTATGCACTCGAAGCCGGAATGATTCCGCAGGCGACGCTCTGCATCACCCATTCGCCTGTGCACACAGTGGAGTATTATGCCCGCATAGCCGACCAACTCATTGAGGCCGGAGCACCCGAAATCTGCTTGAAGGACATGGCGGGTATCGGTCGTCCGGGGATGCTGGGAGAACTGACGAAGACAATCAAAGAAAGGCATCCCGACGTATTGATACAGTATCATGGGCATAGCGGACCGGGACTTTCGATGGCTTCCATCCTCGAAGTCTGCGAGAACGGCGCCGATATCATAGATGTGGCCATGGAACCCATGTCGTGGGGAAAGGTGCACCCGGATGTTATTTCCGTACAGGCAATGTTGCGCGATAAGGGTTTCCAAGTGCCCGACATCAACATGAAAGCCTACATGAAAGCTCGTGCCATGACGCAGGAGTTTATAGATGACTTTCTCGGCTATTTTATGGATCCCACCAACAAGCATATGTCGTCCCTGCTCTTGAAATGCGGGCTTCCGGGCGGCATGATGGGCTCTATGATGGCAGATTTGAAAGGTGTACATTCCGGCATCAATATGATACTGAAAGGTAAGAACCAGCCCGAACTCAGCATAGACGACCTGCTGGTGATGCTCTTTGATGAAGTGGAATATGTATGGCCCAAACTGGGGTATCCGCCTTTGGTAACTCCGTTCAGCCAGTACGTCAAGAATGTGGCGCTGATGAACGTGATGCAACTGGTGAAAGGTGAAGAGCGCTGGACAATGATCGACAATCATACCTGGGACATGATTCTGGGCAAGAGTGGCCGCTTGCCGGGCGAACTGGCTCCTGAAATCATTGAACTTGCCAAATCCAAAGGCTACGAGTTTGTCGATACCGACCCGCAATCCAATTATCCGGACGCTTTGGACGACTACCGTAAAGAAATGGACGAGAACGGCTGGGAATATGGCGAGGACGATGAGGAGCTTTTTGAACTGGCCATGCACGACCGGCAATATCGTGACTATAAGTCGGGTGTTGCCAAGAAGCGTTTCCAAGATGAACTGGAACGTGTCAAGGATGCATCTATGATGAAGAACGGATATTCGGAAGAGGAAATAAAGAAACTGAAACGGGCCAAAGCAGACCCTATCATAGCTCCGTCCAAAGGACAGGTGCTTTGGGAGGTTTCGGTAGAAGGGCCGTCGGCAGCACCGTTCATCGGACGCAAGTATCAGCATGACGAGGTGTTCTGTTATCTCTCCACCCCTTGGGGAGAATACGAAAAGGTGATGACCGGATTTACCGGTCGTGTTGTGGAAATATGTGCCCAGCAAGGCGCCAATGTCAATAAAGGAGATGTGATAGCATATATCCAAAGAAGCGATATCTTTGCGTAAATAGAAGAATAAGTGAAAAGGGCCGTATCATTGCTCTCCGAAAGGGAGGGAGGATACGGCCCTTTTATATTTACCTTTTACAAGTTGCGGCTTTCCCCGGCACTCATTTTTGCTTTTGCACATCTTTCTCTTCCAAATGTCTTTCTATCACTTCTTTAAGTTCCTCTTGCTTGTAGGGCTTTGTCAGGAACTCATTGCATCCGGCCTTCAGGGCTGCTTGCCTGTCACACTCGTAGGCATAGGCGGTGAGGGCGATAATGGGTATTTTGGGCGAAAGTTCACGAATGATTTTCGTAGCATCCAGACCGTCGAGGTTGGGCATCTTCATATCCATCAGGATGAGGTCGGGATGCAGCTCTTCAAATATTGTTACAGCCTCCATGCCGTCCTTGGCACGTTCCAAATGGTATGACTTTCCCAAAATGGCCTTGACGAGAATATAATTGCTGTCTGTATCTTCCGCCACCAGTATGGTGGGAAGACCGGGCTTTGAGGATTCATGGGGCTGTTCGGAGCCTTGATGCTCTTCGCCGGAAAGGGAAGCATTGTTTTCCTTTTGGGCATAGGTTGGGGCGTTGACGCCCGATTTATGTATGTCGGCATGCTTGTCTGCTGTTTCTTCTTGTTTCTCAGGCAGGGTAAAGGTGAAGGTGGTTCCTTTGCCCATTTCCGAGCTGGCAGAGATTGTGCCGCCCAACCGTTCAATAATGGTTTTGCAGATGGACAATCCCAGTCCTGTGCCTTGTGCGAAGCTATTCATCTTGACGAAACGTTCAAAGACCTTGTCCAACTTGCCGGCTTCGATGCCGATGCCGGTGTCGCTGACGTGGAACTCTATCCCGTCTCCTTTGCGGCGATACCCATAGCTGACTTTGCCCTGGGTGGTGAATTTAAAGGCATTTCCGATAAGGTTGGATATCACCTGGAAGATGCGGTTCTTGTCTCCTTCGATGGTTATCTCTTCGTCCGAAGGCTCGTAGATGAGTTTCACCCCCTGCGGACAGCGGAACTTCAGCGCATCGTATATTTCCCTGCAGAGTGAATGTAGGCGGACGGGAGTGATAGTGAACTCCACTATGCCTGCTTCAATCTTGGAAAGGTCGAGAATCTCGTTGATTAGTTGCAGCAGCCGTTCGTTGTTGGCTTCCACAATGTCGTAGAAGCTTTTCCGTTCTTCGGCATCGGTGCTTTCGGCAATGATTCTGGAAAAGCCTACAATGGCATTGAGCGGGGTGCGTATTTCGTGGCTCATGTTGGCAAGGAAGGCGGACTTCAATTGGTCGGAAGCCTCTGCCTTTTCTTTGGCAACGAGGAGTTCCTGCTTCATCCGTTCCATTTCGGTGATGTCCCATTCGATGCTCAGCAGGATAGGGGAGAAGTCTTTGCTCTCGATGCGCATTTTCCGTTTGTCGAGGATGATGGATTTGCCGTTTTGGTCGTACTCCTCGGTGATCCAATGCTTTTCGATGCCGGTTTCGGCTATCTCCATGTCCTGCTTTCTCTTTTTCTGTGCGATGTCAAAGGGGTAGAAGTCGAAGTCGTCTTTGCCCAACGCTTCCTTCATGGGGATGTTCCGGTTGTACGATTCACGATTACGGTATAAGTACTTGAATTTGTTTTTGATGTCTTTCACGACGATGCCTGCCGGAAGATTCTCAATGGTCTTGTCCATCACTTGGCTGAACCGTTTGATCTGTTGCTCGTCCTTGATGCGCTGCGTGATGTCTTTTCCGAACGCCCACAGGCTGTATTCGCCTTCGTCGCTTGTCACCCAAAAGGCATTGCCTTCCATGGCCAGCACTTCCGGGTGGAGGGGCAGAGGGTCGTAGAAGATGAACCCTTTGCGTTGGCTTCCTTTGGGTATGGACGCTTTTATTCTGTTCCACTCTTCCTCGTTGCGTGCGTGCGAGTTCACCTGATAGATTTTCAGTTGGGTGATATCATCTGTCAGTCCGATGTTGTGGTGCTGCCTGAAGAAGCGGTTGGCAAATATGAGGGTTCCGTCTTCGTGGGCGGCAAAGATGTCTTCGGTGGCGTTGTTGATGGCATGCGTCAGCAGGGTGATGTCATTGCGCCGCTGCTGGATATCGGTGATGTTCTGTATGTATCCTTCGAGGACAGTGTGTCCACCGGGTCGTTTCTCGCAGGAGAAGGTCTTTTGGCGGATATAGAACACTTTTTGCCGGAAGTGGATGCGATACTCCACGCTTTCTTTCATGTCTCCTTGCAGGTTCTCGTCGAGCCATTTGCAGAATATCTCCCTGTCTTCGGGCAGTATGTGTGTTATGTAGCTGTCGAGTGAGACGGTCTGTTGTTCCTCATCGAGCGTGATGTCGGAGTATCCGGAGTAGCAGATGCATTCCTTGCCGGAGTCGTACCACCACCTTCCGATGAGCGCTACTTTCTGTATTTCGTTCAGCTCGTAATTCTTCTTTTCCAACTCCAGTTTGCGCTGGCTTCGTTCTGTGATGTCGCGATATTGGCAGAGCACCATATCTTCGTAGGGGCGCATGATGCACTTGAAGAAGTAGGTCTTGCTGTCGGTGGCAAGCTCATAGTTCCGGCTGGAGACTTCTCCTCGCAGAAGCACTTTCTTGAACTCCGGGTAGATTTTCCGGTAAGTGGAGGGTGGCAGCAGCTGGAGTATGTTCTTGTCCAACAACTGGTCTTCTGTCAGAAACCATAGGTTGATGTCGTGCACTGCGATGTCCACGCAAACGCCGTTCCGATCCAGTAGGATCATGGTGTCTGACGTCAGGTTCAACAGCTTTTCGGCATTCTCTGCCTTTTTCAGGATGTTTTTCATTTTTCTATCGGTTAAGCTCTTTGTGCCTTTTCCCATGCGCCATTGGTCTGTCCCCGGCGTTTGCGCAGGTAGTTGAAGCCACGTACAACGTTGATGTTCATGAAAAGGAAATAGTAGGGAACAAAGAGTATCTTATTTTTGATGCGTTTCTTTGACAAATAATATCCCCAGCTCGCCATGAGGTAGAACAATGTTTGCAAGAGCCAGATGACGGCATAGAACAAAGGAGAGTCTGTCGTAAAAATAAGAATTGTGTTCAGAGGAAGTAATGAGAATAGTAAAACAGGTGTCAGCGACCACCGTAGTACGCGGTGGGAGATATATTGGAAACAAAATGTGCCGTAGCGCAACGGGTTGAGCAGTGTGCGCAGGCGCCAGACGGACTGTAAACCGCCGGCAGCGATCCGCACTTTCCGTTTTTCCTCTTCGTGCATGTCTGCCGAACCGCTTTCGGTGGCATAGGCATCGGCACAATAGGCGATGGTGTATCCGCGCATCACGATGCGCAGGGAGAGGATGAAATCGTCCAGCAAGGTGTCAGCAGGCATTTCCTCGAACAGTTCGCGGCGGATGGCGAACAGCTCGCCGGCTGCTCCTACTGCGGAGTAGAGGCGGGCATCGAGTTTCTTGAGAGCGGATTCGTATTTCCAGTAGAGGCCCTCGCCACCGGATGCGGCGTTGTCTTTGGCCTGTACGGCGATGCGCTTTTCTCCTGCCACGCAGCCCACTTTGGGGGTGGCAAAGGCATGTACTATTTCGCGCAATGCTTCGCGGTTGAGGTGTGTGTTGGCATCGGTGAAGACAACGAGCGGTGTGGTTACGAAGCGGATTCCCCGGTTCAGCGCAGCGGTTTTTCCCTGCCGTTGGGGCTGGTGGAGTACGGTGACTTGCGGCCAGTGCGAAAGGCGTTCGTTGGTACGGTCGTTGCTGCCGTCCGTCACCCAAAGTATATGCAGTTTGTCGGCAGGATAGTCCAGAGCAAGGCAGTTGCGCATTTTCTCATCTACGACGTCTTCTTCGTTGTAGGCGGCGATGAACAGCGTCAGGTCGGGGAGGGAGTCATCTGCCGGTGGGGGTGTGGCGGCTGTTTTGCGAAAACATTCCTTCAGTTTGACAAGGGCATAGAGGATCATTCCATAACCTATATATGTATAGAACACAATGAATAAGCCGATCCAAAAGATGATTTCGAGAGCCCCCATCAGTATTAGAATATAAATAATTATCTTTCAGTAATTTGAGATTAACGTCCAAAGATATGTATAATCTTTTAGTGCTGCAAGGGAAAGGAGGAATATATTGTTGATTTATGGTGAGCGGTTAATCATCAATCATCAAATTGCCAATGTCAATCACCCAATTGTCAATGTTAATCATCCAATTGTCAATGTCAATCACCCAATTGTCAATGTTAATTACAGAATTGTCAATGTCAATCACAACCGAATCCTTTTTCTTAAAAAGCCTCGGTCATGTTGAAGTAGAACAATGTTTGGTTGTTTACTGTGTTTTTACCCAAATCCAGACGCACGTTCATACGGGGCTGCACTTCGATGCGCAGGCCTACGCCATAGTTGGGCAGCACACCTTCAATCTTGCCCATGGTGGGGCCCATGAAGCCGCATCCGGTCCATGCCACGAAGCCGATGTGGTGCAGCATGCGCTTCATCCAGTTGCTCCGGTCGGTATTTATCATCTGGCGGTATTCGGCCATGATGACATGAGAGGATTTGTCACGATATTGTCCCATGTAGTAGCCGCGCAGGTCGAAGGGAGTGCCGGTCAGTGAATATTGGGTGAGGGGGACGTTGCCGAACACGTTTTTGCTTTGCGCTGTCCAGGCGAGCACCTTGCGGCGGCCTACGGACTTGTACTGGCGGTAGTCCATTTCCAGTCGGTAGAAGTTGTTGTCGCTGCCAAACGCCTTGCTGTACATCATACCCCGGAAGTCAAGGTAGACGCCTTTGTAAGCGTTGGCGGGGATGTCGCGGCTGTCGTAGGTGAGGAGGAAGCCCAGGCCGGAGTTGAAGTTCTTGTAACCGCTTGCCGTACCGCCGGCTGCCACGTAGTCTGGTTCTTCTATGAGATGTTTGGCGGGATCGGTGATTTTGTCGTAGTTGATGTCCACTTGGGGGCCGGCAAACACGTTGCTTTCGCCCAAACGGAACAGAAACCAGGGATTGATTTGTATGCCGCTGTAACGATATTTGCTGGTGCTGTCGCTACGGATGTAATTCTTGTTCGTATTGTAGCCTATGCCGTAGAAGTTGTCCTCAGTGTTCTTGTAGACGAATTTTCCGAAGATGCGGAAGCGGTCGCCTTTAAAGAAGAGTTGCGGTTTCACCATCAGGTTGACGCCGCCCTTGAACATATAGGCTATGGACATCGGCAGCACCGAACGCAGTTGTGTGGTGTCGCCGGGATTCATACGGAAGGTCATCAGGGCGCTTCCGCCTATCAGCGCACCGAAGTCGGGTGTATAGCTTGGGCCACCCAATATGTTGTAATGGAAATTTCTGCGAGCCACCCTTTGTTTGCGCAGTTCCTTTTTGCTCAGTGCAGGAGTTGTGTCGTTGGTAACCGTAGGGGACTGTTCTTGTGCTGAAACACTTACAGTTGTCAGTATAATAGTAAATATACCCAGTATATATCTTTTCATATCGTACGAATGTGGCTGCAAAGAAAACTATTTTATTTGAATCGGTTTTTAGAAGAATAGATAATAAATCTAAAGAGGGCGCTAAAATTATCAAAAAAGACATTACATTTGCCTTTTCATCGGTCTCGTGGTACGGAAAAATCCGTTCCGTAAGATGAATTTGTTTGCCTTGCGGGATGAGACGGATCATCTCACGAGATGATTTTTGGGGGCTCGTGGGATGAATTTGTTTCTTATATCAACATACATAATACATACATATATACATCTTGACATGAATAAACGTTTTTTATCTGTAATTGTTTTCGGCACCGCACTGCTTTCGGTGCAGGCACAGGACGGCCAAGGCGGAATCACTTCTGCCATGCTCAGTCAAATCCAGCAAAGCTATCAAGGGACGGCGTCCGACAAGGCGCTGCGCAATGCCATTGGCAACAACGACATCCGCAAGTTGGCGCTCAATCAGGAGAACATGCAGGGCATGGATACCCATTTCTCCATTAAGGTGGACTCCAAAGGCATCACCGACCAGAAGTCCTCAGGGCGTTGCTGGCTCTTCACAGGGCTGAACGTGATGCGTGCCAAAGCCCTTGCACGCTATGGTTTCCGGTCTTTCGAGTTCTCGGAGATATATCCTTTCTTTTGGGACCAGCTGGAGAAGTCCAACCTTTTCCTGCAAGGCATCATCGACACTGCGGAAAAGCCGTTGGACGACAAAACAGTGGAGTGGCTGCTGAAACATCCGTTGAGTGACGGAGGCACATTCACCGGAGTGGCGGATATCGTTTCCAAATACGGCCTTGTGCCCAAGTGTGCCATGCCGGAGACCAACAGTAGCGAGAACACCGCCCGTATGGCCAATCTCATTTCTCTGAAGCTGAAGGAATACGCCCTCCGGCTCCGCGACCTCGCTGCCAAAGGCGCCAAGCCTGCCGCCCTGGAGAAGGAGAAAACCGCCATGCTCGGCACTGTCTACCGCATGCTGGTGCTGAACTTGGGCGTTCCGCCTACGGAGTTCGACTACGTGCGCACCGACGCACAAGGCAACCCGGTGGAGACGGAACATCACACCCCGATGTCTTTCCTTGAGAAGTATGGTGACAAACAACTGCTCACCAACTACGTGATGCTGATGAACGATCCCAGCCGCGAGTATTACAAATGCTATGAGATTGACTACGACCGCCACCGCTACGACGGCAAGAACTGGACTTACGTCAACCTGCCCGTAGAGGACATCAAGCAAATGGCCATTGCTTCTCTGAAAGACAGCACCATGATGTATTTCTCCTGCGATGTGGGTAAGTTCCTGAACTCGGAACGCGGCCTGCTTGATGTGAAAAATTATGACTACGAATCACTCATGGGAACCACCTTCGGAATGGATAAGAAGCAACGCATTCAGACCTTCTCCAGCGGCTCCTCGCATGCCATGACGCTGATGGCTGTGGATTTGGATAAAGACGGGAAGCCGGTCAAATGGATGGTTGAGAATAGTTGGGGCGCCGACAGCGGCTATAAAGGCCACCTCATCATGACGGACAACTGGTTCGACGAATATATGTTCCGTCTGGTAGTGGAAACCAAATATGTCCCCGCTCAAATAATGGAACTTTTCAAACAAAAACCTGTCCGCCTGCCGGCATGGGACCCGATGTTCGCAGAAGAAAAAGATTAGTGGTTAGTGATTAGCGATCTCTCCGTCCTAATCGCTATTCACTCTTCTCGTGTTCGTTAACGAAAGGAATTACGGAAATTTCTCCGTAATTCCTTTCTTTTTTGCTACTTATTCACATTCTTTTTTGCTACTTTTGCGGGCAAATTAATGAAACCATTATTTTATATAAACGCATGGCAAATGTAATTAAGTTACGCAAAGGCCTTGACATCAACCTGAAAGGCAAAGCTGCCGAAGAGTTTATGTCTGTGAAAGAGCCGGGATTTTACTCGTTGGTGCCCGATGATTTTACAGGTATCACTCCGAAAGTGGTGGTGAAAGAACAGGAGTATGTAATGGCCGGGGGACCCTTGTTTATCGACAAGAATCATCCTGAATTGAAATTTGTTTCGCCCGTAAGCGGCGTAGTGACGAGCGTGGAACGCGGTGCACGTCGTAAGGTGCTGAACATCGTGGTAGAGGCTGCCGCTGAGCAGGACTACGAGGAATTCGGCAAGATGGATCCGTCCAAGATGAGTGCGCAGGAAGTGAAGGAAGCATTGCTGCAAGCCGGTATGTTCGCTTTCATCCGCCAACGTCCGTATGATGTGATCGCCGATCCGACGGTGACTCCGAAGGCAATCTTCATTTCTGCTTTCGACAGCAATCCGTTGGCTCCCGACTTCGAGTTCGTCTTGAAAGGCGAGGAAGCAAACTTCCAGACAGGACTTGACGCTTTGGCCCGAATGGCAAAGACGTACCTGAGTATCAGTGTAAAACAAAAATCAGCCGCACTCGTACAGGCAAAGAACGTTACCGTTACTGCTTTCGACGGTCCTAATCCGGCTGGTAACGTAGGTGTACAAATCAACCACATCTCTCCCGTAGTGAAAGGCGAGACGGTATGGACCATCGGTGCGGAAGCCGTAATCTTCATCGGCCGTTTGATGAACACCGGTCGCGTGAATTTCACCCGTACCGTAGCCGTAACAGGCAGCGAAGTGCTGAAACCCGCTTACTGCAAATTGCAGGTAGGAGCATTGCTGACCGATGTGTTCAAGGGTAACGTAACCACCGATAAAGACCTGCGCTACATCAGCGGCAACGTGCTGACAGGCAAGAAGATTGCCGCCAACGGTTTCCTCGGCGCTTTCGACAGCCAGCTCACCGTAATCCCCGAAGGAGATGAAATCCACGAAATGCTGGGCTGGATTATGCCGCGCTTCAATCAGTTCAGTGTCAACCGTTCTTATTTCAGTTGGCTGATGGGCAAGAAAGAATATGTGATCGACGCCCGCATCAAGGGTGGCGAACGTCATATGATTATGTCGGGCGAGTACGACCGCGTATTCCCTATGGACATTTTCCCCGAATATCTGTTGAAGGCCATTATTGCAGGAGACATCGACCGCATGGAGGCTTTGGGTATCTACGAAGTAGCTCCTGAGGACTTTGCACTTTGCGAATTCGTATGTTCTTCCAAAGTGGAAATCCAACGCATTGTTCGTGCCGGTCTCGACATGCTTCGTGCCGAAATGGCGTAAACTAATTATGAATGATAAATTTATGAATTATGAATTGTGCCAAAAGGCAGTTCGCCGATTTATAACTTTAGAATTCAAAATTTAAAATTCAAAATTCAAAACTATAAATGAAAGCGTTAAGAAATTATCTCGACAAGATAAAGCCGAACTTTGAAGAGGGCGGCAAATTCCACGCATTTCGTTCGGTGTTCGACGGCTTCGAGACATTCCTGTTCGTGCCCAACGCCACTGCGAAATCGGGAACGCATATTCACGACTCCATCGATAGCAAACGCATCATGTCGATGGTGGTTATTGCGTTGATACCGGCGCTGCTGTTCGGTATGTATAACGTAGGTTACCAGCATTTCCACGCTACCGGGGCAACCGGCAGTTTCATCGAAATGTTTGCTTACGGTTTTCTGGCTGTATTGCCTAAAATCATTGTATCATACGTAGTGGGTCTGGGCATTGAGTTCGTTGTGGCTCAGTGGAAGAAGGAAGAAATTCAGGAAGGTTTCCTTGTTTCGGGTATCCTGATTCCGATGATTGTGCCGGTGGACTGTCCGTTGTGGATTCTGGCTGTAGCCACTGCATTCTCCGTAATCTTTGCCAAGGAAGTATTCGGCGGTACGGGTATGAACGTGTTCAACGTTGCCCTGATTACGCGTGCTTTCCTGTTCTTCGCCTATCCAACGAAGATGTCCGGTGATGCCGTTTGGGTATCGGGCGACAGCATCTTTGGTTTGGGACAGACGGTAGACGGACTCACCGTTGCCACTCCGCTGGGAGCTGCCGCTACTGCGGGTGCATATCCGGAGTTCTCATGGGACATGGTTACCGGACTTATTCCGGGTTCCATCGGTGAAACCAGCGTCATAGCCATTGCCCTCGGCGCCATTCTGCTGCTGTGGACAGGCATCGCAAGCTGGAAAACGATGTTCTCCGTATTTGTGGGCGGTGCATTCATGGGCTGGGTGTTCAACACCATCGGACCGGACACTGCAATGGCTCAAATGCCTTGGTACGAACATCTCGTATTGGGCGGTTTCTGCTTCGGCGCCGTATTCATGGCTACCGACCCCGTTACTTCTGCCCGTACAGAGACCGGTAAGTACATCTTCGGATTCCTGATCGGCGCAATGGCTATCATTATCCGCGTGCTGAACCCCGGTTATCCCGAAGGTATGATGCTTGCCATTCTGCTGATGAATATCTTCGCTCCGCTGATTGACTACTGTGTGGTACAGGGTAATATCAGCCGCCGCGAGAAACGTGCAACCGCTAAGTCTAACAATTAAAATACCGGAAAAAGAAATGAATACCAATAGTAATAGTTATACTATCATTTATGCTTCGGTAATGGTTGTTATCGTCGCATTCCTGCTGGCATTCGTAAGCTCCTCTCTGCGTGCCACTCAGAACAAGAACGTGGAGCTGGATACGAAGAAGCAGATTCTTGCCGCCCTCAACATCAAGGATGTGAAGGATGCCGATGCAGAATATAATAAGTACATCAAGGGTGACATGCTGATGAACGAGGACGGTACGCTGGCCGAGAACACCGGTGCATTTGCCACCGCCTACGAAAAGGAAGCTAAGGAAAACCACCGCCTGCACGTATTTGTGGCAGAAGTGGACGGAGAAACCAAATATGTATTCCCCGTTTACGGTGCCGGCCTCTGGGGCGCCATCTGGGGTTATGTTGCCCTGAACAGCGACAAGGACACCGTTTATGGCGTTTACTTCTCGCATGCCAGCGAAACTCCGGGTCTGGGTGCCGAAATCGCAACCGCCCAGTTCCAGGGAGAATTTCCGGGCAAGAAGACACTGGAGAACGGTGAAATCGCCCTCGGCGTTGTGAAGAACGGAAAGGTAGAGAAACCCGACTATCAGGTGGACGGCATTTCAGGCGGTACTATCACCTCGGTAGGTGTGGATGCCATGCTGAAAACCTGTCTGAGCAGCTACAAGAACTTTTTAACTAATAATAATGAGGAGAAATAAGAATATGGGAGCATTGTTTTCAAAAAAGAATAAAGAAGTATTCTCTACTCCGCTTGGACTGAACAACCCCGTTACCGTACAGGTGCTGGGTATCTGTTCTGCCTTGGCCGTTACCGCCAAGCTGGAACCGGCTATCGTAATGGGACTTTCCGTAACGGTGATTACGGCATTCTCCAATGTAGTGATTTCATTGCTGCGCAAGACCATCCCCAACCGTATCCGTATCATCGTCCAGTTGGTGGTAGTTGCAGCGTTGGTGACAATTGTAAGTGAGATTCTGAAGGCTTTTGCTTACGACGTGAGCGTACAGCTTTCCGTATACGTGGGTCTGATCATCACAAACTGTATCCTCATGGGACGTTTGGAAGCATTTGCCATGCAGAACGGTCCCTGGGAGTCCTTCCTTGACGGTGTGGGCAATGGTTTGGGATACGCCAAGATCTTGGTTATCGTGGCTTTCTTCCGCGAACTGCTGGGTTCGGGCACGTTGCTTGGTTTCAACATCCTGAACTACGAGCCTTTGCAGAAGATTGGATATGTGAACAACGGCTTGATGCTGATGCCGCCTATGGCGCTGATTCTCTGCGCTTGCATCATCTGGTATCAACGTGCACGCCATAAAGAATTGCAGGAAAAGTAATATAAATGAAGAATGAGGAATGATGAATGAAGATTGTGCCGTTGCTGTATGGAGATTCTTGATTCTTAATTCTTAGTTCTTAATTAAAAGAATTATGGAACATTTATTAAGTTTATTCGTCCGCTCCATTTTTGTGGACAATATGATATTTGCATTCTTCCTCGGTATGTGCTCTTATCTGGCCGTATCAAAGAATGTAAAGACTGCCGTAGGACTGGGTATCGCCGTAACCTTCGTGTTGGTGGTGACACTTCCGGTCAACTATTTGTTGCAAACGAAAGTACTGGGTCCCAACGCCATCATTGAAGGTGTCGACCTCAGCTTCCTGAGTTTTATTCTTTTCATTGCCGTAATTGCCGCTATCGTTCAGTTGGTGGAGATGATTGTGGAACGTTTCAGCCCTTCGCTCTACGCTTCACTGGGTATCTTCCTGCCGCTGATCGCTGTGAACTGCGCCATCATGGGTGCGTCACTCTTCATGCAGCAACGCATCAACGTGGGAGAGAGCGATCCGAAATATATCGGTGACGTGGCAGATGCCGTTTCCTATGCACTGGGCTCGGGCATCGGCTGGTTGCTGGCTATTGTCGGTCTGGCTGCCATTCGCGAGAAGATGGCCTACTCTGATGTGCCTGCTCCGCTGAAAGGCTTGGGCATCACCTTTATCACAGTGGGTCTGATGGCAATGGCATTTATGTGTTTCTCTGGTTTGAACATCTAAAAGAAAGGAATAAGACAATGGATATGAATATGATATTAGCAAGCATTGGAGTATTCCTCGCGGTTGTTCTGTTGCTTGTGGTTATTCTGTTGGTAGCCAAGAACTTCTTGGTTCCTTCAGGCAATGTGAAATTGACGATCAACGGCGACAAGGAGCTGGAGGTAGCTTCCGGTTCGACGCTGCTGAATACGCTGTCCGTAAACGGCGTGTTTCTTTCCTCCGCTTGCGGTGGCAAAGGCTCATGCGGACAGTGCAAATGCCAGGTTGTGGAAGGTGGCGGCGAGATTCTGCCCTCCGAAATACCTCACTTCAGCCGTAAGCAAATTCAGGACCACTGGCGTCTGGGTTGCCAGGTGAAGGTGAAGAGCGACATGGGAATTAAGATCGACGAGTCTGTACTCGGCGTAAAAGAGTGGGAGTGCGAGGTCATCTCCAACAAGAACGTGGCTACGTTCATCAAGGAGTTTATCGTTGCATTGCCCAAGGGTGAGCACATGGACTTCATCCCGGGTTCTTATGCACAGATTAAGATTCCTAAATACTCCATGGACTACGACAAGGACATCGACAAATCCCTTATCGGCGAAGAGTATCTGCCTGCATGGGAGAAATTCGGCCTGATGGGCTTGAAGTGCCGTAACGATGAAGAGACCATTCGTGCCTACTCTATGGCGAACTACCCTGCCGAGGGCGACCGCATCATGCTGACGGTACGTATCGCCACTCCTCCGTTCAAGCCGAAAGACCAAGGTCCGGGCTTCATGGATGTAATGCCGGGTATCGCTTCATCCTATATCTTCACGCTGAAACCGGGTGATAAGGTAACGATGAGCGGTCCTTACGGAGACTTCCATCCGATTTTCGACTCCAAGAAGGAAATGATGTGGATCGGTGGTGGTGCCGGTATGGCTCCGTTGCGTGCGCAGATTATGCACCTGACAAAGACGTTGCATACTACCGACCGCGTGATGAACTATTTCTACGGTGCACGTGCGCTCAATGAAGTGTTCTATCTGGAAGACTTCCTGCAGATTGAAAAAGACTTCCCCAACTTCAAGTTCCACCTCGCACTGGACCGTCCCGATCCGGCAGCCGATGCAGCGGGCGTGAAGTACACTCCGGGCTTCGTTCACAACGTAATCTACGAGACTTACCTGAAAGATCACGAAGCTCCCGAAGATATCGAATACTACATGTGCGGTCCCGGCCCGATGTCCAAAGCCGTTGAGAAGATGCTCGACGACCTCGGCGTTCCGGCTCAGAACCTGATGTTCGACAACTTCGGCGGATAAGGTGCATTGTTAAGATACATAATAGTAAAATAGTGAGGAAACTCCGGCGGGCTTTGGCTCTTGCCGGAGTTTTTTTATAGTCAGGCTAATCAAAAGGATTGTCCGGTACATCAAACATATAATCTTTTCGTATCTTTGCTCCATTAATTCAAAGAAATTTATGGAACAATCCGATATACTTCGCAACTTACAGATAGAACAGCTCACCCCGATGCAAGAGGCTGCGCGGGATGCTTACCAATCCAATAAAGACCTCGTCCTGCTGTCGCCCACAGGTTCGGGCAAGACACTGGCATTCCTGTTGCCGCTGGTACAATCGCTCAAAGCGGATGTGCAGGGCGTGCAGGCAGTGGTGCTTGTTCCTTCGCGTGAGCTTGCCTTGCAGATAGAAACCGTATTCAAGTCGATGAATGTACCCTTCAAGTCGATGAGCTGCTACGGCGGACGCCCGGCAATGGAAGAGCATCGCACAATGAGGGGCATCAATCCGGCTGTCATCATTGGTACTCCCGGCCGTATGAACGACCATTTGAGGAAACGGAACTTCGAGGTGCACTCTGTCACCACACTGGTGATTGACGAGTTTGACAAATGTCTTGAATTCGGCTTCCACGACGAAATGGCAGAGGTTATCGGGCAACTGCCCGCCTTGCAGAAACGCGTGCTGCTTTCGGCAACAGATGCCGAGGAGATCCCGCAATTTGCAGGAGTAGGGGGAGCGGTATCCGGCAGTGACGCACCGTCGTCACAAGTCATCAGGCTGAACTTCCTTTCGGAAGAAGCCGTTTCCAATCGCCTTGACTTACAGAAGGTCATTTCGCCCGAAAAAGATAAACTGGAAACATTGTACCGCCTGCTTTGTACCTTGGGCGACCGTTCTACACTGGTGTTCGTGAACTACCGCGAGAGTGTGGAGCGCGTGGCTGCCTACTTGAAGTCAAAGAAATTCCCCTGCGACGCCTTTCATGGCGGCATGGAGCAGGAAGATCGCGAACGGGCGCTCTATAAGTTCCGTAATGGCAGTTGCCCCGTTCTGGTGTCCACCGACCTTGCCGCACGCGGATTGGATATTCCGGGTATCGACAATGTTGTCCACTACCACATGCCCGTCAACGAGGAAGCCTTTACGCACCGCAACGGACGTACGGCACGCTGGGAGGCACGCGGCTCGTCCTTCCTGCTTCTCCATGCGGAAGAGCGGTTGCCCGATTATCTTCCGGAAGAAATCCCCGTATTCGGGCTGCCGGAACAAACGCCGAAGCCTGCCAAATCCCGTTGGACTACCTTATATATAGGTAAAGGCAAGAAAGACAAACTTAACAAAGTGGACATCGTGGGCTTCCTATATAAAAAAGGTGGATTGGCGCGTGAAGATGTGGGACAGGTGGACGTAAAAGAACACTACGCTTTTGTGGCAGTTCGCCGCAGCAAGGTGAAGCAACTGCTCACGCTGCTGCGTGGAGAAAAAATCAAAGGCATGAAGACCTTGATAGAAGAAGCCCGGTAGACTGATGTTATTAAGCATGGCGGGGAATGTTATTAAGCATAGGAGAATGGCTTGTTTCTGATAAATATGCACTTTCTTTTCAGTTTTTATTCATAGTAGAAAGTTATTTCCGCTTCTTTCTTTCAGTTTACCTTTTAACACCTTTTTTGGTAAGTATACATAACAGATTGGTGTATAATTCTTGTATATACCAATAAAAAGTAAGGCAAATGCGCCATAAAGAAGGATTTTTATAAGGAAAGATTTGCAATACAGAAATAATTCCGTAATTTCGCCATGTCGAAAGACACAAAATGAACGAAATTGTATAACCAAAACAAACTTCAAATGAAAAAGCATAATTTCAATGCAGGACCTTCCATTCTTCCGCGTGAGGTGATAGAGGATACAGCGAAGGCTATTTTAGATTTCAATGGATCCGGTCTTTCTCTTATGGAGATTAGCCACCGCGCTAAAGACTTCCAGCCCGTAGTGGACGAAGCCGTAGCACTGTTCAAAGAACTACTTAACATTCCCGAAGGTTATTCGGTACTGTTCTTGGGCGGTGGCGCAAGTATGGAATTCTGCATGGTTCCTTTCAATTTCCTCGAAAAGAAAGCTGCATACCTCAACACAGGTGTGTGGGCCAAGAAAGCCATGAAAGAAGCCAAAGGTTTTGGCGAGGTTGTAGAAGTTGCCTCTTCTGCTGAAGCCACTTATACTTATATTCCGAAAGATTACACAGTACCGGCTGATGTGGACTATTTCCATATCACCACCAACAATACGATCTATGGTACGGAGCTGAAAGAAGACCTGGATGTAAACGTGCCGATGATTGCTGACATGTCATCCGATATATTCTCCCGTCCTATCGACGTGTCCAAATATATCTGTATCTACGGCGGTGCACAGAAGAATCTGGCTCCTGCGGGTGTGACATTCGTTATCGTGAAGAACGATGCAGTGGGCAAGGTGTCACGTTACATCCCCACCATGCTGAACTATCAGACACATATCGACGGTGGCTCAATGTTCAATACTCCTCCGGTTGTGCCTATTTATGCAGCATTGCAGACTTTGCGCTGGATCAAGGCACAAGGCGGTGTGAAGGAAATGGAACGTCGCGCTATCGAAAAGGCCGATATGCTGTATGCCGAGATAGACCGCAACAAAATGTTCGTAGGTACTGCTGCCAAAGAGGACCGTTCACGCATGAACATCTGCTTCGTAATGGCCCCCGAATACAAAGAATTTGAAGCAGACTTCCTGAAGTTTGCTACCGAAAAAGGTATGGTAGGTATCAAAGGACATCGTTCAGTAGGCGGTTTCCGCGCATCTTGCTACAACGCTATGCCGAAAGAAAGCGTACAGGCTTTGATAGACTGCATGCAGGAATTTGAGAAACTTCATTAACAATATTTGTTCACCACAGAGGGCACAGAGTCCCACAGAGAAATGAAAAGGAAAACTCTGTGAAACTCTGTGCGGTTCTGTGGTGAATCTTTTTTAATACCATTAAATCATGAAAGTATTAGTCGCAACAGACAAGCCGTTTGCAAAGGTTGCAGTAGACGGTATCCGCAAAGAAATTGAAGCAGCAGGTTATGAACTTGCTTTGCTGGAAAAATATGGTGACAAGGCGAAATTGCTGGAAGCTGTGAAAGACGCCAATGCTATTATTATACGTAGCGACATCATCGATGCCGAGGTGTTGGACGCCGCCAAAGAACTGAAAATCGTGGTACGTGCCGGTGCCGGTTATGACAACGTGGACTTGGCTGCCGCCACTGCCCACAACGTATGTGTGATGAACACTCCGGGACAGAACTCCAATGCCGTAGCCGAACTGGCTTTCGGACTTATGGTAATGGCTGTCCGCAACATGTACAACGGCACCTCCGGTACGGAACTGATGGGCAAGAAGCTGGGTATTCACGCTTATGGCAATGTAGGACGCAATGTGGCGCGTATCGCCAAGGGTTTCGGCATGGACATCTATGCTTTCGACGCTTTCTGCCCGAAAGAAGTGATCGAGAAGGATGGCGTAAAAGCTGTCGCTTCTGCCGAAGAGCTTTATTCTACTTGTGATGTTGTTTCCCTGCATATTCCTGCAACGGCAGAAACCAAGAATTCTATTAACTATGCTTTGGTGAACAAGATGCCGAAAGGCGGTTTGCTGGTCAATACCGCCCGCAAGGAGGTTATCAACGAAGCCGAGTTGATTCAGCTCATGGAAGAACGTCCCGACCTGAAATACATGACCGACATCATGCCTGCAGCCAATGAGACTTTCGCTGCCAAGTTTGCCGGCCGTTATTTCTCCACACCGAAGAAAATGGGTGCGCAGACTGCCGAAGCCAATATCAATGCAGGTATTGCCGCTGCCAAGCAGATTGTAGGCTTCCTGAAAGACGGTTGCGAGAAGTTCCGAGTAAATAAGTAATTGGATTCAGGCATGGATTGTATGGAACCTTGCAGAACTTTGGACATATTATTTGTTCTGTGAAACTCCATGTAATTCATGCCTGATTTAAATTTATATTCTAATAACCATGGCAACAATAAAACCTTTTAGAGGGATTCGTCCCCCACAGAATTTAGTAGAACAGGTGGCATCCCGCCCTTACGACGTACTGAATTCTGCCGAGGCTCGTGAAGAAGCGGCGGGAAACGAAAAGTCTTTGTATCACATCATCAAGCCCGAAATAGATTTTCCTATCGGTACGGACGAACATGATGAACGTGTTTATCAGAAAGCTGCTGAAAACTTCCGGATGTTTCAGGACAAAGGCTGGCTGGTGCAGGACGATAAAGAAAACTATTATGTATATGCCCAGACCATGAATGGCAAAACGCAATATGGTTTGGTGGTGGGGGCATACGTTCCCGATTATATGAACGGTGTCATCAAGAAGCATGAGCTTACCCGTCGGGATAAGGAAGAAGACCGCATGAAGCATGTGCGTGTGAACAATGCCAACATTGAACCTGTATTCTTTGCCTACCCTGATAATGCCACGCTGGATGCTGTCATTGCCCGTTATACGGCTCAGAAACCTGTTTACGACTTTATTGCTCCGGGCGACGGCTTCGGCCACACGTTTTGGATTATCGACAAGCAGGAAGATATTGACGTCATAACCAAAGAGTTCGGCAAGATGCCTGCGCTCTATATTGCAGACGGACATCACCGCAGCGCAGCCGCTGCCCTGGTGGGCGCGGAGAAAGCCAAGCAAAACCCCAATCATCGTGGAGATGAGGAGTACAACTACTTCATGGCAGTTTGTTTCCCGGCCAACCAGTTGACTATCATTGACTATAATCGTGTGGTGAAGGATTTGAACGGTATGACTCCCGAACAATTCCTGACGGCTGTAAGCAAGAACTTTACGGTGGAAGAAAAGGGTACGGACATCTACAAACCGGCAGGATTGCATAATTTCTCCCTTTATCTGGATGGCAAGTGGTATAGCCTTACTGCCAAACCGGGCACTTACAACGATAATGATCCCATCGGTGTGCTGGACGTTACCATCTCGTCCAACTTGATATTGGATGAAATCCTCGGCATCAAGGACCTTCGTTCCGATAAGCGTATCGACTTTGTGGGCGGTATACGCGGCTTAGGCGAATTGAAGAAACGGGTGGATAGCGGTGAGATGAAGGTGGCTTTGGCTCTGTATCCTGTGTCCATGAAACAGTTGATGGACATTGCCGATACCGGCAACATAATGCCCCCCAAGACTACTTGGTTCGAACCGAAGTTGCGTTCGGGACTGGTAATTCATAAACTGGACTAATCAAAATACAATTTTAAAGAATGAATGTGGAAACGGAGCGTTGCAAAGTATGTGGCGCTCCGTTATTTTATACCGCCATTTTCTTTCCTGTTATGTTGAAAATGCTGACCTTTGCAGGAAAATACGAAACGGAATACGAAAATATCGAAATACGGTAGCGGATGTTACGAAATGGAGACCTCACTCAGGGCGGCATAACGAGTACGCTGTTGCGCTTCACCTTGCCTATGATGGCAGGTTCGTTGCTGCAACAGTGTTATAATATTGCCGATACGCTTATTGTGGGACAGTGTATCGGATCGGGCGCTTTGGCAGCAGTGGGGTCGGCATATACGTTGATGGTTTTTCTTATTTCCATTCTTTTAGGGTTGTCTATCGGTAGCGGTACGGTTTTCTCGTTGCACTACGGGGCAGGAGACCGGTCCGCTTTGCGGCGTAGCATTTTTGTTTCATTCGTACTGATAGGGGCGGTGACATTCTTGCTGAATGTGGTGGCATTTATATGCTTAGACCCTATTCTTCATTTGCTTCAAGTGCCGCAGGACATTTATGGGATGATGCGCAGTTACCTGTGGATAATCTTTTGTGGCATAGCCTTTACGTTTATCTATAACTTCTATGCGGCGCTGTTGCGGGCTGTGGGAGATTCTGTGACTCCTCTTTGGTTTCTGGCAGTTTCTGTTGTGCTGAATGTCATTCTCGACCTGTTCTTTATCCTGCAACTGGGTTGGGGAATCGAAGGGGCTGCCGCGGCCACCGTCATAGCACAGGGAGTGGCTGCTGTGGGGATACTGCTCTACACAGGCAAGAAACGGCCGGAACTGCAACTGCGCCGGGAGGATATGCGCTTTGACCGTTGCAGTCTGAAGGAGATAGTCTCTTTCTCCACACTGACCTGTGTGCAGCAGTCGGTCATGAATTTCGGTATCCTGATGATACAGGGATTGGTCAACAGTTTCGGTACGGCCGTTATGGCAGCCTTTGCCGCTGCCGTAAAGATAGATTCCTTTGCATATATGCCTGTGCAGGAGTTCGGAAATGCTTTCTCTACCTTCATAGCGCAGAATTTTGGGGCAAAGCGTTATGATCGTATCCGCAGGGGAGTGCGCAGCGCCTTTCTTACTGCGGTCATCTTTTCCTTGATAGTTTCCATGCTTGTGTTTGTATTTGCAGAGCCGCTGATGCTGGTCTTTGTCCGCCCCGAAGAGGTGGAAATTCTTGCTACCGGCGTGGAATATCTGCGCATAGAGGGCACATTCTATTGTGGCATCGGCATCCTGTTCCTGCTTTACGGTTATTATCGCGCTATCCGCATGCCGGGGATGTCGGTTGTGCTTACGGTGATCTCTTTAGGGACCCGCGTGGTGTTGTCGTATGTGCTTGCTTCCATTCCTTCCATTGGGGTGGCAGGCATTTGGTGGTCTATTCCTATCGGTTGGCTGCTGGCTGATGCAGTAGGTATGCTTTATTATAAATACTGCGCTTTGCGTGCTGCGTAAGTTCTATTTGAAGGAAAGGTGAACAAGATGTGGATAAAAGTAGTATCTTTGCGCCCGATTAAGAAAAATACTGTCATGACTAACGATCGTCTTAAAGGATTTACTTACGGAGCTCTTGCCGCAGCCAGTTACGGACTGAACCCGTTGTTCGCATTGCCTTTGTACGGGGCGGGAATGAAAGTGGATTCCGTCTTGTTCTATCGCTATTTTTTTGCCATTGTAATGCTGGGCATACTGATGAAAGTGAAGAAGCAATCCTTTGCCTTGAAAAAGACGGATATACTTCCGCTGGCGGTAATGGGACTGTTGTTCTCTTTTTCTTCACTTTTCTTGTTTGAGAGTTATAACTATATGGATGCAGGTATTGCGTCCACTATCTTGTTTGTCTATCCGGTAATGGTGGCTATCATTATGGCGATCTTCTTCCATGAGAAGGTTTCGTTTATTACAATGTTCTCCATTGCGCTGGCGTTTACGGGCATCTCTCTGCTGTACGAGGGCGGAGATGGTGGGACTTTGAATCTGTTGGGTGTGTTGTTCGTCATCTTGTCTTCGCTGACGTATGCCATATATATAGTAGGTGTGAACCGTTCTTCCCTGAAAAATCTGCCAACGGCAAAGCTGACTTTCTATGCTTTGCTGTTCGGAATTATCATTTATGTGGTACGTTTGGATTTCTGTACGGCCTTGCAGCCTGTACCCGCTCCACTGTTGTGGGTGAATGTGTTTTCGTTGGCATTGTTTCCTACTATTATCTCATTGATTGCAATGACGCTTTCCATTCATCGTATAGGCTCCACGCCGGCTGCCATTCTGGGAGCATTGGAACCTGTGACGGCGCTGTTTTGCGGAGTAGTGGTGTTTGGTGAGCAACTCACGCCGCGTATCATGCTCGGCGTATTGATGATACTGACCGCAGTGACACTGATAATTGCGGCAAAGCCGTTGTTGGAGCTGATTAAGAAACATATACCTATACGGCATGAGTGAAGATACGTACAAAACCATTGCCACCCTGTCCGAAGGGATTTACACCGAGAAGCGCAGTAAGTTCATAGCCATTGCCTTGCCTGTCCGTACGGTTGAAGAAGTAAAGGCGCATCTGGAAACTTATCAGAAGAAATACTACGATGCCCGCCATGTGTGTTATGCCTATATGCTGGGGCATGAACGCAAGGACTTTCGTGCCAATGACAACGGAGAACCGTCCGGTACGGCAGGAAAGCCTATTCTGGGGCAGATAAATTCGAATGAACTGACGGACATACTGATTGTTGTTGTCCGCTATTTTGGCGGCATAAAGCTGGGAACAAGTGGCTTGATAGTGGCATATAAGGCTGCTGCCGCGGAGGCTATCGCTGCCGCTACCGTTATTGAAAAGACTGTGGATGAAACGGTGACCGTTCTCTTTGAATATCCTTTCATGAATGATGTAATGCGCATTGTGAAAGAGGAGGAACCGGAGATGCTGGAACAGTCCTATGATATGGACTGCCGTATGACACTTCGCATCCGCAAGTCGATGATGCCCAAGATGAGGGCGCGTCTGGAGAAGGTGGAGACTCTACGTTTTGAAGAAGAGTAAAGTCTCCGGACCTTTAGATACTCTTTTCAATCTTTTTCAGGGATAAATCATTATAATGGATTTTGCGGTGCGTGCCGTCACAAAAAGGTTGCTTGTAGGAGCGTCCGCAGCGGCAGAGGGCTGTCCGGTTTTCTTTCATTTCCGCCTTGCCTTCTCTGTCCACCAGTTTGAATCGGCCTTCTACAATAAAAGGACCGTTGGGGGTGGCTGTGATGGTTACTGTATTTTCTTCTTTTTCCATGTTTTTATTTTTTAGGTTTCATATATCCGATAGAACGTCTCCGCATGGAAATAGTTTGTTAATTCCATATCTTTTGTATGGATTTACTTATCTTTGTACACTTATTTAATAAAAATTGAGTTGATATGGCATTTGAAGCGACTAAGCGTGAGCTGGGCGAGCTCTATACATTCTTCCGTTTGTTGGCGGATGGAAAAGTTTTCGGGGGTACTCCGAAGGCACAGAAAGATGATAGAAAGTGTTGGCCCATTGCGCTGATACAGAGAGAGGAACATGACGGTACACGCCGCTATTATATAGAGGAAGAGGATGTTCGTATTGTCAGTGGTGTAGTGGAGAAAGACGGTACATTCATTGCGTCGGCAGAGAAGGAAGTGCTTTCGTTCCCTCGTGCGGACTTTGGCGATGCGGCGGAAATCATACTTCATCTGTTGCGGAACGAGCCGGGAGAGGAAGTGGAAGTTTCCGAAGGATTGGAAGCCTTTCTGGATGCGGTGAACATCTACGATTTGGAATCCAAAACTGAGGATCGTACGGACTTCTCCGTAGCTTTTTGGAGCGTGGATGCTCCGCTGACGGGTTTTACTGTCCGTTGTCGCCTCAGCCGTATGAATCCTCTGCTGGACGGTGGGCGCACTGCCAATCTGAAGCTGGAGCAAAGTGGCGTGAAATTTGCCGTACCCACTGTGAACAAGGTGAACGCCTTGCCCGAATCGCCTACGGAAGTTGCCGAACGCATGATGATGATTGAGCGTTTGGGCGGGGTGCTGAAATATTCCGATGTTGCCGATCGTGTGTTCCGTTGCAATCTGTTGATGATAGATTTGCATTTTCCCCGTATGTTGGCCGAAATGGTGCGTACCATGCATCTGGACGGCATCACCCGCGTCTCTGAACTGACGGAACGCATCAAGGAAATGAATCCCTTGAAGATAAAGGATGAATTGATAAACAAACATTGTTTCTATGAGTTTAAGATGAAGCAGTTCCTATTGGCACTTGCATTGGGCATGCGTCCGGCTAAGATTTACAACGGTACGGATTCTGCCGTAGAAGGGCTGTTGCTGACCAATGGAGAGGGTGAGGTTCTCTGTTATCATAAGTCCGAACGGCAGACTTTTGCCGATTTCCTTTATCAGAACAGCCGTTTTGAGAAGGGGTCGGTAGACAAAGACAAATACGGTTTCCTGGAACGGGAGAATGGTGTATATTACTTTAAGTTAAACGTAAAGATAGGATTGCTGAAGAGGTGATCCCAAGCATTGAATCATAAAAAACAGACGTGCAATGTTGAACGAAGTATTGGAAAATATTAAGTCGCGCCGCAGTGTGCGCACTTATACGGAACAGCAGGTTTCCGCAGAAAATTTGAATCTTATATTGGAAGCGGCAACGTATGCTCCCAGCGGCATGAATTACCAGACATGGCATTTCACAGCCATTCAGGATGCTGATATATTGAGAGAACTGAATGAAAAGATAAAAGGTGCTTTTGCTAAGAGCGACGAGCCCCGTCTGCAAGAGCGGGGACATAGCGAAACCTACTGTTGCTATTATCATGCTCCGACTCTGATTATCGTTTCCAACGAACCTACCCAATGGTGGGCGTCTATGGACTGTGCCTGTGCCATGCAGAATATCTTCCTGGCCGCTAAGTCTCTCGGTATCGGTTCCTGTTGGATCAACCAGTTGGGGCAGACTTGTGACGATCCCGATGTGCGCGCTTTCCTTATGAAGCTCGGTGTTCCCGAAAATCATCGTGTATATGGTTGTGCAGCTTTGGGCTATGCTCCCGAGGGTGCTCCCATGAAAGATAAGAAATTGGCGGAAGGTACGGTAACTGTGATCCGTTAAATTCCTTTATGGCATAAAAGAAGAGGATATATCTTTCGATATATCCTCTCAATATTTCTATTCAAAGCATCCGTAGCATGTAGGCAGTAACTTACGGTCGCCCAGTGTGTTGTCTACACGCGCCACATTCACCCAAAACTTGTTGTCGCGTACGCTTTCTATCGGATATGCTGCTTTCTGCCGGGTGTAACTATGTTCCCAGGTGTCGGCAACTACTTCATATTCAGGATGCGGAGCGTTTGTCAGCACGTTGTCTGCCTTATCCGCTTCTCCATTTTTCACTTCCTGAATCTCCTGCCAGATAGCAAGCATCACATCTACAAAGTTATTTAGTTCGGCAAGACTTTCGCTTTCCGTCGGCTCTATCATCAGTGTTCCATGGACAGGGAAGGAGAGGGTTGGTGCATGATAGCCGTAGTCCATAAGACGTTTGGCAATATCATTTTCGCTGATACCTGTTTCTTCGTGTACTTTGCGGCACTCCAATATCATTTCATGTCCGACAAAGCCGGTTGCCCCGCGATAGACGATGCCATAGGTGTCCTTGAAGCAGGCAGCCAGATAATTGGCATTCAGAATGGCTATCTTGGTGGCGCGTGTCAGTCCCTCCGTACCCATCATGCGTATATAGCCGTAGGTAATGGGCAGAATACCCGCACTGCCGAAAGGAGCTCCCGCTACCTGATTGGTTGCATTGCCAAAAAGTTCGTGTCCCGGTAAGAACGGAACCAGATGTTCGGCTACGCAGATAGGACCCACACCCGGTCCGCCTCCGCCATGAGGGGAAGCAAATGTTTTATGCAAATTCAGATGGCAGACATCAGCACCGATAAATCCGGGGTTGGTCAAGCCTACTTGTGCATTCATGTTGGCGCCGTCCATGTAGACCTGTGCACCGCATGCATGGATAGTCTTGCAGATTTCCACGATTTCCGTTTCAAAGATACCATGGGTAGAAGGGTAGGTAATCATCAATGCGGCAAGGTCGTCTTTGTTCTCTTCGGCTTTGGCACGCAGGTCGGCCATATCGACATTTCCCTGCTCATCACAGGCACAGGTGACAGTGGTGAAACCGGCCTGAACAGCCGATGCCGGATTAGTACCATGAGCCGAAGCGGGTATCAGCACTTTGTTACGGTGTCCTTGACCTATGTTTTCCAAATAAGCGCGGATTACACGAAGCCCCGCATATTCTCCGGCAGCACCTGAATTGGGTTGCAGGCTTACTCCGGCAAATCCGGTTATTATTTTCAGTTCTTCGCTGAGATTGTGTATAAGCTCGCGATAGCCTTCTGCCTGTTCCTCAGGAACAAGCGGGTGCATATTCATAAATTCAGGACGGCTGAGTGGCAGCATTTCGGCGGCGGCATTCAGCTTCATGGTGCACGAACCAAGCGAAATCATGGAGTGTGCCAATGAAATGTCCTTACGGTCGAGTCGTTTGATGTAACGCATCATTTCCGTTTCCGTATGGTATCTATTGAATACCTCATGTGTCAGATAAGTGCTTTGACGCCGGAACGGTTGCTGAATGGTGCAACTCTCAGGGATATCGGTTGTTTTGGTATAGTCCTTTCCGGCTGCAATTCCGAAAATGGAAAGTAAAACGTTTACTGCGGCCAAATCCGTTGTTTCGTCAATGCTCATGCCCACATCACCGTTCTTGAAATAGCGCAGGTTCACTTCCTTGCTTAGGGCAACTGTACGGACTTGTTGTGCCGATACGTTGTCTGGCAGGGCAAAGCGGAGTGTATCGAAATATTGTACATTCACTTGCTTGTATCCCAATTTGCTGATTTCTTTTTCCAGATATGCGGCGATGTTGTGAATACGCTTTGCAATGGTGCGGATGCCTTCCGGTCCATGATATACGGCATAGAAACCTGCCATTGTGGCCAGCAGTGCCTGTGCTGTACAGATGTTGGAAGTTGCTTTTTCACGTTTGATATGTTGCTCGCGGGTTTGCAGAGCCATGCGGTAACACAATTTTCCGTATTTATCTTTAGACCAGCCGATGATGCGTCCCGGCATATTGCGCTTATATTCGTCACGTGTGGCAAAATAGGCAGCCGACGGGCCGCCGTAGAACATCGGCGTACCTAATCTTTGGGTTGTTCCAAACACGATGTCTGCTCCCCATTCTCCCGGCGGGGTGAGCAAGGCAAGGCTTAGTATATCGGCGGCAACGGCCACTTTGCAACCGGCAGCATGTGCATTTTCCACAAAAGTGCGGTAGTCTTCTATATTGCCGTCTCCATTCGGGTACTGTAATATGCAGGCAAAAGTGTCCGGAGTGAGTTCTGCTTCATTGTATCGTCCGGTCCGTATCTCAATGCCTTGCGGAATGGCGCGGGTGGTGATGACAGCCAGTGTCTGAGGAAAAATGCTTTCGTCTACGAATACTACATTGGCTCCCGACTTCTGCATTTCGCGCGGACGCAATGCGTACATCATTGTTACAGCTTCGGCAGCAGCAGTCGCCTCATCCAGTAAGGAGCAATTGGCAAGAGGCATACCGGTGAGGTCGCAAACGGCAGTCTGGAAGTTCATCAGGGCTTCCAAACGTCCTTGAGACACTTCTGTTTGATAAGGCGTATAGGAGGTGTACCAAACGGGGTTTTCAAATACATTACGCTGGATTACGGCAGGCGTGATGGTGTTGTACCAGCCCATACCGATGTAAGTTGTGTAAAGTTTATTTTTGGCAGCCAGTTCTGCAATGTGGCATCCGAATTCATATTCGGTCATGGCTTCGGGCAGAGCCAGCGGTGCTTTAAGGCGGATGTTTGTCGGGATGGTTTTATCAATCAGTTCGTCCAGACTTGCCACGCCGATTTTGTGAAGCATCTGTGCTTCATCTTTTTCGCTGATACCGATGTGACGGTTAACCAACAGGTCGTTTTTCATACGTATATATTGTTTAAAGTTATCATCTGAAGAATGGGTTTTCCGCTTTTTCAACGCCAATGGTTGTAGGCGCTCCATGTCCCGGATAAACAATCGTTTCATTGGGGAGTATGAACAGGCGGCTGCATATATGCTCTATCAGTTCGTCAAAGTTGCCTCCTGCAAGGTCGGCACGACCGATGCTGCCTTGAAACAAAACATCTCCGGAGAACATACAATGGTCTGCCGCACAATAATACACCAGACTGCCCGGTGAGTGTCCCGGTACGTGGATTGCTTCCAGTTCAGTGTTTCCAAAAGTGATGATGTCACCGTCGTGAAGGTAACTTCCCAATGGTACGGGCGGCTCTTGTAGCTGAAAACCGAACATGCGGCTTTGCTTAGGCGCTTCGTCAATCCAAAACTCATCGGCTTGGTTGGCTTCCGCTTTCAGACCGAATTCTTTCAGCATGAAAGGATTGCCGAAAATATGGTCCAGATGCAGATGTGTGTTCAACAGGTGCTTTACGTTTAGTTTATTGTTGATGATAAAGTTCTTTAAAGCCTGTTTCTCTTCTTCGTAGAAACATCCGGGGTCAATGACTACGGCTTCGTTGGTTTCGTCCCACAGTACATAGCAGTTCTCGGGGAACATATTAAATTCAAATCTCTTTATCTTCATGATATGATTTCAGATTTATGATTTATCAACGTTCAACTTAACTTTTAATTCTCAATTGCTAACGTACACTACTTTTTTAGTTTGGAAGAATTCCTCTTCAAAGAATTCTTTCAAATTCCACATGGTGGTTTTGTTTTTGAAAGGCATCGCCTCTTTCTCCAATTCGCCGCCTTTCAGGCAGATTAGTCCATTGGGAAAAACATTCTGCTGTTTGGGGGAGATGTTCTTGCGGATGATTTTCAGTAAATCGGCAAGGGGCATAACAGCACGACTCACTACGAAATCGAACAACTGTTTCTCTTCTTCGGCACGCGCGTGGCGGGTAGTAACGTTTTTCAGTCCGATGCTGTTTGCTATTTCGGTGGCTACGCGTACTTTCTTACCGATACTGTCCACCAAATGAAATTGTACTTCGGGGAAAAGTATAGCCAACGGAATACCCGGAAATCCTCCTCCTGTGCCTAAGTCCATAATCTTTGTACCCGGTTTGAAGCGAATTATTTGGGCTATGCCCAAAGAGTGGAGCACGTGGTGTTCGTACAGGTTTTCAATGTCTTTACGCGAAATGACGTTTATTTTAGAGTTCCAGTCCGTATAAAGGTCGTACAGTGCGGCAAACTGCTTTTTCTGTTCCTCTGTCAGGTCTGGAAAATACTTTAGGATAAGTTCCATTATTATTTTCTGAATTATGAGTTATGAATGAGGGGGCGGTTTATGAATTACGCACTTCGTTCAGTACCATCGTGCCGTCGCCCAGTAGATGTTGCATCATTTCGTATGGCAATGTGATCTTCACCGGCCCCATTACATAAGGGGCGATGTCGTATACATTATAATAGAATGTAATGCCTTCTTTGCTTAGATAGAAATTTTCGGTGGGTGTCAGGTCGCCGGTAGTGGCGTATCCCATGTCTTCCAGTTCCTGGCGGGTGGCCACTTTATTGTCGGCCATAAGCTGGTTCCACAAGAGGTCTGTGAGCTGTTCCTTGTAGTCGCCTACAAAGAGGTCGTCCAAACGGATGGGAGCCAATGTGCGCAGGTCGAGATTGAGGAATGTGGACATATAAATGCCATGTGCGCCGCCGGTATATTCATTGTAGTCGATGCGATAGACGAGCAGATGTCCGGTGTACAGTTGCACGTGGCTTTCTATGCCTTTATAGTAAGAATACCATGCTCCTATGTCTTCGGCACTCTCTTTGTCCTGTTCGTCTTTTCGGTACATCGGCTCCAAGTCTTTCCGGTAGTCGCTGACGTACTTTTCTGTGTATTTCTTTACGGCTTCTTCGGCAGTCATGTTCATATATTTCTCACCGAAGCAGGCAGACAGGAAATAGGTGTTCAGGCTGTCCTTCATCTTTTCGTCGGATGACTTGGAGGCATACGTAAGATTGATGATAAGGTTACATGCCGGTTTGGCAGTATCACCGAAGAGGTGTGCCGTTTCATTTACTTGTATACTGTCGAACTCCAACGCTCCGGCATTTTTGTTCATGATGTTACCGCAAGAAAAGAAAAAGCCGCTTGCCGCAAGCAGAAGGACAAGTAGGCTGACAGTTTGCTTTTTCATATTGAATTTCGTTTATAAATCAACATTTCATTCAAAAATCTTTATCGACAAATATAGAACTTATTAACGAACTCCATGCATAAAAAAGAAAAAATTAATTCCTGCAAACGGTTAAAACTTTCTATCTGAACAAACAGCCCATTCCGGTTGTTGCTTTATTAAAGTCAGAGTAACAACCCCCTAAAATATAAATAGAATGAGCAATATATTGAAGAAGGTATGTTCTGCGCAAAAACAGTATTGCGCGGAACATGCCGATAGTATGGAAAGTGGTAACGTAGAGGAACGCAACAGGCATTACCGTAGTTTGAAAATGCAGGCTGCCGGTGCCTGGTTGTTTGCAGTTCCGTTGTTGTTGCTGTCCATATTTCGTGATCATGTGACTTATGGCAATGAAATACAGATGTTGCTGGCCATTCCTGTACTGCTGTTTTTAGGCGTATCTCTCTATACCGATGCCTGGAAACAGTTCCGTATGGGGCGCATTACTATGGATATGCTGATTGCTTTCAGTATGTTCGTGGCTTTTCTTTTCAGTTTGTTCAACACGTTCTTTCCTGATTACTGGTATGAGGTGGGACTTCAGCCGCATGTCTATTACGAAGTGGCTGTACTGACTACTGCTGTGGGGCTGACCGGCAAGGTATTTCGTTTCTTGCCCGACGAATTGCATGATGGTGACCGTATGGCCGGTATCATTTTCCCTGCTTTGACGGGAATTGCGATTCTTGTGTTTGTTATCTGGATACTGTTTGGCGGTATGGAAGCTGTGCCGCATGCTCTTTATTCGGTTATCTCAATTTTTATAGTGGCTTGTCCATGTGCACTGGGACTGGTTACTCCTGTTGCCCTGATGCGTGGAATCGGTAAAGCGGCCCGAATGCATATTTTGATAAAAGACTCCCTTGCACTGGAACGTCTGAGCAAAGCCGATATAGTGGTCTTTGACAAGACCGGTACGCTGACCGAAGGACATCCCACTGTCATAGCTTGGTTGTGGGCGCAGTGTCAGGAAGAATATTTTAAAGAAGTGTTGCTGGCAGCCGAGATGAATTCGACTAATTCGCTGGCAACTGCTATTTCCACCGCTTTACGGGAAGAAGGGATAATACCTGCCCGTTTAGATGTTTGCGAGGTTTTGAAGGGTAAAGGGATGAGAGTTGTCTATAAAGATGCGGAATATTGGGTGGGCAGCCATAAACTTCTGAAGGATTATCACGTTTATCTCTCCGATGTTTTGGGTGATATGCTGGTGGAGTATGAATCCGAAGGCAACAGCATTGTTTATTTCGGACGTAAAAATGAGTTGCTTGCCATTATTGCCGTTAAAGATCAATTGAAAGCTGCCGCACTCGGAACGGTCAGGGAGTTGCGGGCAAGCGAACTTGATATTTGCATGTTGACGGGTGACGGTGAGCGTACCGCTTCGACCATAGCGGGCAAGTTGGGGATTATACGCTATATGCCCGATGCATTGCCGGACGATAAAGAGACTTTTATACGTGAGCTCCAGTTGCAAGGGAAAATGGTTGTCATGATAGGTGACGGCATAAACGATGTGCAGGCACTGACTTGTGCCGATGTGAGCATCGCTATGGGTGAAAATCCCGATGATGCAACAGTGGAAAAAACAATGGTGGTGATGAAATCCTCCGACTTGCAGTCACTTCCCAAGTTATTCGGCTTGTCTCGCCATACGCTCCGGCTGATGCACCAGAACTCTTTCTGGATGGTGATTTATCATCTGATAGGCGTATTAATAGCTGCGGGTATTCTCTACCCGGTGTATGGCATACTGCTGACACCGATGTTGGCTGCAATCGTCATACTGCTTTCCTGCGTCACGCTGATACGCAGTTAAGATTAGCTGTTCCTATATTCCAGCGGACTCATTCCCATGTGCCTCTTGAAGTACTTTCCGAAGAATGAGGCACTGGGGAAATTAAGCGAATAGGCTATTTCTTGAATAGTCATGTCGGTGGATTTCAGCTTGGCTTTTATGTCGATGATGACAACGTGGGCAATTAGATCCAGTACATTTTTCCCGGTTACCAGTTTGATCGTGGTACTGAGATGTTGCAGGGATATGCCCAGTTTTTCGGCATAGAATTGTGCGCGGCGTTCGGTAGTATAGTTTTCGATAACCAGTTGTATAAATTCCCGGCAGATTTCCTCTTTTCGACTTTTAATTCTGTTTTGGGACTCCGGACGGTTACTGTACAGCTCATTGATCCCATAGAGAAACATGTTCAGCACACTTTGCGCCATTCGTGTTTTGGGCATATACGGTCCGGTGGAGATGCGTGCCAGCAATGAAAAGTAGTCTTTGAAATAAGAAGCAATAGGTTCGTTGAGAGGTATAACGGGTGCTTCTATAATCTTGGAGTACGAATTCATGGTAGACTGGATTATGTTGACCCCGTTGAGGCAATGCTCTGAGAATCCGGCAAATCCAATTCGGACCTTTTCCTTTTGCCCGTAGAACTGAATGATAGTGCCAGGGAGGAGAGTCACAAAATCTCCTTGTTTAATCTCTGTGTCCATTAAATTGATAGATACCGTAATGGAGCCTTCAATGCACAAAGCGAAGATACATGCTTTCAGACGGCATGATTGTTTGTATATGTTCAAAATATCTTCTGTCACATCTGTCCATGCAATCAGGTCTACGGGGAGATCAACTTGAGGAAATTCCATAGTGCTGTCGTTTTTTGGTTTGCGCAAAGTTACACTTTTTTGTGGAAATGAATCGAAAAACTAGGTATTGAACAGGGATTATTTTTAATGGCTATTAAAGCCAAGAATAGTAGTTTGCCTACTGCTTTTCCCGTATTATCTCTTGCAGTTTCACCGGTTCGTTGGTAGTGATATAGTCTATACCTTGACTTATCAGCCATTTTATGTCATCAGTATTGTCTATTGGGAATGCATTTACTTTCATGCCCAAATCATGACATTCTTTAATCCATTCGGGATGTTGCCGGAACACATTTAAGCGGTAGTTTGGTCCGGTACATCCCCATTCTTTTAATTCTTTGGGAGATAGGTCGCCTTCTTGATAATAGACCGGGGTTCCCTTGGGGGCAAGGCGAATAAATTCTTTGGCAACATGACGTGAGAAAGTAATGTATTCCATACGATCTTCCAACTCCATGCCCTTTACCATTTTTAGAATCTTTTTTACGGCACGCGTTTCTTGTTCTCGAGTTTTGTGAGCCTTTAATTCCAAGATGAGGCGGGTTTTCAGGTTACGGGCTTTTTCCAGATATTCTTGTAAAGTAGGAAGGTGCTCTCCATTATCCAATACGATAGCTGTACACTCTTTGACGGTTGATTCTTGCATATTTACTCCTTTGAAAACACTGCTCCAGTTCACCACCAGCTGGTCATCGTCGGTGAGCCATACATCAAATTCAGAACCGTAACAACCGACAGAATCGGCTTTCATCAGTGCGGCTATGGAATTTTGTGCCGAACCATTGGTTTTCCAAAAACCGCGGTGGGCAATAATTTGGGTGGATTGTGTCTGTGCATACCCGAAAGCGGCGGGTAATAAGAAAAAAGTGATAATGAGTTTTTTCAGTTTCATAGTGTTTTTTTATTATTGATTGTTTTCGTATTAGTAATATAAAAGGTTGCTAAAGATTATATCACAATGAAATAGAGGAACACGCTGCTTATTGTCAAGATCAAACCAATAGCAGTTTCGTAAACAATAAGTTTTAGCAATTCCTTGACTCCCATGCCTACTGCTCCGCCTGTTGCGTGGAAAAAGGAACCATGAGGAAGATGATCCAGTACGGTGGCTCCTGCATTAATCATGGCAGCTCCCCAAGTGGCGGCTACTCCTGCTCCAAGTATAGACGGAGCAAATGAAGCGGAGGCGATAGTGGCCCCTGCTGTGGTGGATGCAGTGGCGGCACACATCAAAATACCTGATAGAGGTGCCATAATAACTCCGCCATCATTCCAGTTGGCAAGCAGATGTATTAAAATATCTTTAATGTCCGAGGCTTTTATAATACCTGCCAAAGCACCTGTGCCAATTAGAAGTATAGCGATAGAGGACATTTTCTCTAATCCATAGGACAGGCATTCATTGGTCTTATGCCAATTGCGGGTTGCTATAATTCCCGCTATTCCTCCTGCCGATAAAGCAACTAACGGATCAATGGCAATTCCAGCCAAAGGACGGAGTGCAAGTAGGGCTACGGTTACAATCGGTGCAACCATACTGCTTAGGAAAGAAGGAAGGTGCTCTTTCTCTTCCGGCAATTTATAAGGTTGCAAGGTTGCATTCTTCGGCAATAGAGGCACTATGACATATACTGTAAATAACAATCCAATAAGTGCCGGTATTATATTGGCAGCCATAACAGAAGGCAACGATGCTCCAAAATTCTCGGCGGCAATAATGGTATTAGGATTGGGTGAAATAATATTTCCGCATTTTCCTCCGCCGATCATGGCTATTAATAATTTACTTTTAGGCAAATTGAGTTTGCTTCCGGCAATGAGAGCAATAGGAGCAATAGTGATAACCGCTACATCGATGAATACTCCAATGCCGGTGAGCAACATGGCAGCCAAAGCGAGAGCTAAATAAATTCGCTTCGGTCCAAGTTTTTTAATGATAGTTTCTGATATGGTGGAAGCTGCGCCTGTTTTTACCAACATTCCTGTAAGCACTCCCGCTGCTAATATACGTATAATGGCGGGCGAAATCTCCATTATTCCGGATATCATCTCTGTAACAGTATTTTGTAATCCCCATCCCGACAGTAATCCACCGATTAACGCACCTAAAATAAGACTATATACAGGGGATACTTTTTTGACAATTAATATAATAGACAAAGTCAGCCCTAACATTGCCGCTAATGCACTGTTCATATCGTATTTTATTAGTAGTTTAAATTATTCTTATTTGTTCTCAGTATAATATTTTATTGTGGTTAGGATTTGCTCTACCGTAGACTGCATGTTGGCTGTTGCCGAATCCTTCTGCATGGCTTTTTCAAGACTTATAGGAGTATTTATGATAGAATATATACCGATAAAGCCCATTTCTTTAAGTTCCTGGCATATTTCCACTGATCCACCTATTGCAAGGGTAGGGATCCCTTTTTGTTTGGCATGTCTCAATATCCCTGCTGCAGTTTTGCCCGTAGCAGTTTGAAAATCTATCCGTCCCTCTCCTGTAATGACCAGGTCCGCTCCTTCAAGAATCGAATCAAACCCAATGGCATCAAGCACCATTTCAATACCTTTGGTTAGTCTGGCATTCAAAAAGGCTTTAAAAGCACCACCTAATCCGCCGGCTGCACCTGCTCCACTCAATGGTATTATGTCTTTTTGGAATTGCTCTGCTATAATTTTAGCAAATGAATACATGCCATCATCCAAAGCCTTTACCATTTGAGGATCTGCTCCTTTTTGGGGAGCAAAAACATGTGCTGCTCCATTAAGCCCGCAAAAAGGAGTATTGACATCGCAAGCCACAATGAATTCTGATTTTCGTGCTTCGGGCACAAGAGATGACATATCTATCTGAGCAATGGATTTAAGATCTTTGCCACAGCCTTTTAACCTTTGTCCTTGGCTATCAAAGAATTTCACTCCTAATGCAGAGAGCATGCCTGTACCTGCATCATTAGTAGCACTGCCGCCTATTCCAACCAAGAATTTGCGGCATCCCCTGTTCAATGCATCTAAAATCATTTCACCGGTTCCATATGTAGAAGTAATCCAGGGATTTTGCTCATCAGGAAGCAATAGCGGGAGACCACTGGCAGAAGACATTTCTATAACAGCCGTTTTTACACCGTTTAAATTAACAACTCCATATTCTGCTTCTATCGGCCTTCCTAAAGGGTCTGTAACAGCAGTTGTATACAGATCCCCTCCTAAAGATTTAATAATGGCCTCTACTGTTCCTTCGCCACCGTCCGCTACATTTGTTTTGATAACATTACACTGTGGAAAAACGTTCTTAATTCCTATTTCCACAGCATTAGCCACTTCTATTGAAGTTAATGAGCCTTTAAATGAATCCGATGCTACAATAATTTTTTTCATGTCTTTCATGTTATTTTGTGTTTATAGTATCTGAGGCACAAAGTTATTAAAATACAAAAATGTGATATGCGCTTTTAATAAGAATGAGACTTGTCTCTATGCCTTGGTAGTTGCAAAATTATGAAAAAATCAAATTCAGTGTTATATTTCTATATAAATTTGTTGTTGCAAAATGATATAAAATGCTGAAATTTACTACTAATATGATGTCTCTTTTTGGAATATCATGCTTTTGCATTAGTTTAATTGAGGCTCAAACATAGCCCTTAATCATAAATTATGTGATTTGGTGATATACGGAGTATGAAATAAATGTAGTACATTTGCTCTATGAGACTGGAAATATCTGATTGGAGAAACGTTCCCTATGCTGAGGCATGGGACAGACAGACGGCTTGTTTTGATGCGCTTGTGCATGCCAAACAAGTGGGAGAGGAGTATGTAAATCATATTATACTCTGTGAGCATCCGCATGTATATACGCTGGGGCGCAGTGGCAAGGAAGGCAATATGCTGCTGAGTGAAGAACAACTTAGTGCAGTAGGAGCTTCGTTGTATCATATAGACCGGGGAGGTGATATTACTTATCATGGGCCGGGACAGCTTGTTTGTTATCCTATCCTGAATTTAGAAGAGTTTTCTTTGGGTTTGAAAGAGTATGTGCACTTGCTGGAAGAAGCGGTGATACGTGTCTGTGCTTCTTATGGGATAACTGCCGGTCGTGTGGAGAAAGCTACCGGTGTATGGTTGGATGGAAACTCTCCACGTGCCCGTAAAATCTGTGCTATCGGTGTGCGTAGTAGCCATTATGTCACAATGCATGGCCTGGCCCTCAATGTTAATACCGATTTATGCTATTTCAGCTATATCAATCCTTGCGGATTTATAGATAAAGGGGTAACTTCGCTTCAAAAAGAGTTGGGAAAGGAAGTGCCGATGGAAGAGGTAAAGAAACGGCTTTGCAATGAATTGAAAGAACTGCTTTAAGATATGTAATCAATGAAAATATAGTTAGTTAACATCTTCTTTGTAATGATGTTAACTTCTTGTATTGTAATAAGTTAACTTGCTGTTTGCATGATGTTAACTTATTATAGTCAATGATGTTAACTTCATTGCGGGCTTTTTTGATTCTACTTTGCTAATATTGAAAAATAGGGGGAAGATAGGCTTGAGAAGTGTTTTTTAAACGTTCGTTTAATAAACACCTTTCAGAAGCAAACGATATAAAGTGGAAATATATGAAAAAACGCAAAAGTTGACTGATATAATTACAAATGATTATTATCTAATAAACAGGCATTTAACTTATATGCTAGCTATAAAACCCAAAGATTTCCTATCAAACATTTTGCCAATACAAAAAACTACCATATCTTTGCGTTTATTAAACGAACGTCTAAAAACACATATTTGTTTTTAAATTATTAGTTTTCAGCTCCTTAAAAGAGCTTATTGATCACATAACTGTTTCAACATTCTCTTTCTGTGATAGTGGGGAATTTTGGGATAATATGGATGCAGACTAAACTATTGGAAATAATTGCATTACATGAATTGATCGGAAGGTACTTTGTTACTCCGGTGTCCCCAAAGAATATCCTTTTCACACGACTTTATTTTATCCGAAACCTTACGATTATTACTTGGTAATGCCACGTTCATCAGAAAATATTCAATCTGAATCGCAGTATATTTCTAATTGTCAATTAAAGAGAGATTGCCAATTACATTGGTATGCTGTCCGCGTAACTTACAGTCGTGAATTGTCTCTCAAGGACTATTTGGATAAGGCGGATATAGAGAATTTCATTCCCATGCATTATGAATATATCATGAGAAACGAACGTCGTGTTCGCAAGCTTGTCCCTGCCATACACAATTTAGTCTTTATCCGTTCCACGCGTGCATGTATTGACGAAATTAAAAATAATTATGCTCTGAATATTCCTGTCCGTTATATTATGAATCGGGAAACTCGTCAGCCTGTCATTATTCCGGATGCACAGATGCGCAGTTTCATATTAGTTGCGGGCACGTACGATGAGGCTGTTATTTATGTGGAACCGGAAGAACTGAAGTTAGTGAAAGGTACTAAAGTACGCATCACAGGCGGAGTTTTTGAAGGAGCTGTTGGCGAGTTTGTGCGTCTCCGTCACGACCGTCGTGTAGTGGTGAATATAGAAGGTGTTATGGCAGTTGCTACTACATTCATCCGTTCCTCACTGATAGAACCGATAGAAAATATCTGAATATTTGTAAATCAATAACTTCTATATCTTAGAAAAATGAACGATCACGTTTCATCTTTGTACACTCTTGCCCATGAACTTCTGAACTTGGGCATGGACGATAGTCCCATTTACAGCGACCACTTCGCCCGTTTGAATCGCGAAGTTTATGAACAAGCTCTTAGACTGTATAGCGCTCCGGAAGGTGACACTCCGGAAGAAGAAGCCAGGCTTTGCCTTTCTATTTTAGTAGCCCTAAATGCTACTTTTTATGATAATGGCCGCAAACAACAATATATCCAGCATCTTCTCGACCGTTGTTGGAATGTTCTTGATAGACTTCCTGTTTCGCTTCTGAAAGTTCGCCTGCTTACCTGCTGCTATGGTGAGGTTTATGAGGAAGAATTAGCCAAAGAAGCTCATTCCATTATTGATACTTGGGATATATCTTCATTGACTTCCGAACAAACTGAAATAATCGGTGAGTTAAGAAATTTAGAAGAGAATCAATATCCTTTTGAGGTTATAGATTAATTCTGTTTGACATTTATTGTAGTGAACTTCATTTTTATAATTCTGATATTTCTGATATCGGCAGTTATCGCCCGTATCCTGATACCGCGTATTTTATTGATATCCCTGCGCAAGAAACTTTTTGACATTCCGGATGATCGCAAGGTACATAAGAGAGCTATTCCGCGTTTAGGTGGCGTGTCTTTTTTCCCCACCACCTTATTTGCTTTCTGTCTTGTTTATACTTTCCGTTTGTTAGGAGGTGACAGTGTTTCAACACTTTATGCAAGCTATCTGTTACCGGAGTTATTGTTATTTGCCTGCGGTATGACTTTACTTTATCTGACAGGTATTGCTGATGATCTTGTTGGCGTCCGTTATCGTCAGAAGTTCGTTATTCAAATCTTCTGTGCCTGCCTTTTTCCTTTGTCAGGACTTTGGATAAACGATTTGTATGGTTTATTCGGTATACATGAACTTTCGGTCTATGTAGGTATACCTTTCACCATACTGACAGTAGTTTTCATCACCAACGCCATTAATCTGATAGACGGAATTGATGGTCTTGCTTCCGGTTTAAGCAGCGTGGCATTATTGATTTTCACTTTTCTTTTTATAGAGAAAGGACTTTGGAGTTATGCCATGCTCGCTGCAGGCACTTTCGGTGTGCTTGTCCCGTTTTTTTATTACAACGTATTTGGCAGTGTGGAGCGTGCCCGTAAGATTTTTATGGGAGATACGGGCAGCCTTACTTTAGGTTATACGCTTAGTTTCCTTGCCATAAAGTACAGTCAGCACAATGCGGATATAATGCCGTATACCGAAGGAGCTTTTATCATAGCTTTCAGCACTATGATTATTCCGGCGTTCGATGTGGTACGTGTTGTTTTGGTCCGTATTCGTGAGGGACATAGCCCTTTTGAACCGGATAAGAATCATATTCACCATAAATTACTGGCGATAGGGTTGTCGCCGAGAAAGGCAATGCTGAGTTTGCTTTTCATGTCTTGTTCTTTTAGTGCGGCCAATATTCTGCTAGTACCTTATGTAAATAATACGGTGCTGCTGGTGGCTGATATCGTGATTTGGATAGGGCTGAATCTGTGGTGGGATTATTTGAGAGATAAGAAGTAAAAGTAACTCCCTGTATTCAGTATGGGGCTGTTCCGGTGTTTGTAGGTGTCACTGTTCCTGAATATAATATTGATGTGACACAATTGGAGGCTGCATACTCTGCCAGGACGATTGCACATTCATTAGGTAATCCTTTTAATCTGGAAGCTGTAAAGTCCTTTTGTGACAAGTATAATCTTTGGCTGGTAGAGGATAACTGTGACGCTTTAGGCTCAACTTATATAATTAATGGTGAGGAAAAGAAGACAGGTACAATTGGAGATATAGGTACGAGTAGTTTTTATCCTCCCCACCACATGACTATGGGAGAAGGTGGTGCTGTTTATACAAACAATCCTCAATTGCATAAGATTGTGAATTCATTCCGAGATTGGAGACGTGACTGTTGGTGTATAGGCGGTGTGGACAATACTTGCGGTTGTCGTTTTACCAAACAATTCGGTGAGCTCCCCTTTGGGTTACGATCATAATGTCTATTGTCGTACATGAAACATCGAGGGCTATTCTTTTATTGACAGCATATAAACCGGGAGGTAAATTTGGCGCTTTGCAGATAGACCTAAGTACTGACAAGGTACTTTCTTTTCAAGAAAAACCTGAGGGCGACCGTAATTGGATTAATGCAGGTTATTTTGTTTGTGAGCCTGAGGTGTTCGGTTATATTCCAGAAAATGACGATATGGCTATATTTGAACGTACTCCTTTGGGCGTATAGCTGGCGATGGTAAGATGCATGCTTATCGTCATACGGGATTTTGGAAACCTATGGATACACTTCGTGATAATACGGAGTTGAATGAGATGTGGGATAGGAATCATGCTCCTTGGAAAGTCTGGTGACAAATTGAACAATACTATTTGAAATATTTGTTAGTGTCGGATAAAATACCGTTCTTTGTCTAATAATAAATAAAGGCATGTTGCCATGAAAATGAAAGTATCCGAACCAGCAGTAGCATATAATACTCCTTATCTCCAAAGCTTGAAGAATAGGATAATAGCTTCTCTTGATACCACTACTGATGAAAGGAAGTTGCAGGAATGTTTGGCGCTGCTGCATGCAGATGAAATGCCCGGTATCTATTCTGATGAAGAGTTTGCGGAAGAACTTCGGTTGTCGGAATCGGGAGGTAATGCTACAAAGGCAGAAGTGAATGCTTTTTTTGCACAATGGGGACACTGAATATCGTTGTACGTAAAAGAGCTTTGAGTACTATTCAGAAAGTGGCGGAATGGTATATGTGTGAAGTAAATAATACAGCAGCACAGCATTTTGTTGATGACGTCTATAATGTCATTTCTACATTGTCGCATTCCCCGTTTATTGGACTATTGGATGAGCAATATTCTACATCAAAAAACAAGTATTATAGCTTCCTTCTTCATCCAAAATATCGTATAGTATATCGTTTTACGAAAAGTACTCTTTATATAGTGGCCATTCGTGCTACCATGATGAAACAACATTAATCATCCATTTTACTGATTCTATTGTAAGCACTCATTATATGATTCTTGACCTGTCTTCATTTCGGCTTTACCTTTGCGTCGAATTTAAAAATCGACAAAGATGAATATGAGTGAATTTTACAGTGAGTTTTTATTCCGTTATCAAACGGATGCCGCTCCCCTGAAGATTTCGACCAACGCCTATTGTATTTCTGGAGGTGTTGAATATCGTAACTTCATTAAATGGTATCATTAGCCTTTCAGAACTGGTCCGTCGTAAAATGAATGTTTCTCCTGAAACCGGTGACGTTTTCTTCTTCCTGTGTTCAACACTGATACCGATCGCTATGAGATTAGTTGGGACAAGCTTTGAATCATGCAAGAGCAAGATACTATCAACATATTAATCTCCCGGTTGATGTCTAAAGATGATGAACTTGTTCGTCTTCGTAAAGACAACGAGCGTCTTCTTTTCGAGCAGCGTGAAAGCAATCATCAGATTTTGGAGAAGCAGGATAAAGCTCTTGATGAACTTAAAAGTATGCGTAGAGACAATAAAGCCCTCTCCAATCAACTTTCGAAAGCGTTGGAAGATAAGTCTAAGGCTGAGAAGCAGTCCGAACTTCTTTCCCATGCTTTGGAAGAGTTGAAAAATCTGCGCGCTGTTGAACTTTTTGTTTGACAGGCATCGTGAAGGAGTTGTCCGGTATGGTTGTATGGCTCACGTGAGGCGTAAGTTTGTGGAAGCCTTGCATGCGGATTCCCGTTCGGCAAAAGTAGTTCAACTGATCTCTGAACTTTATTGGATCGAATTGGATTGCCGGATTCATTTTCTTTCAGAGTCGGAACGTGCTTTAGAGAGGCAAAAGCGTTCTATACCGATTTTGCAGCTACTCTTTTCACCAAGGCTGTTCGTTATGCGGTGCACGAATGGGAAGCTGTGTGCCGTTACGTGAACAATGGTTAGGCCGAGATAGATAATAACACAGCCGAACGTTTGATGAAGCCTATTTGTCTGAGGAGAAAGAATTATTTGTTCTGCGGTTCGGAACAAGCCGCAAAAAATGCGTCTTTGATTTACTCAATCATAGGAAGCTGCAAGATGAACGGACTACGTCTTGTTAAATATATTGCAGATGTTTTACGAAAATTAGTATCCGGCGATACGGATTATATGGCGCTTCTGCCAATGAATATTGGAAAATAACTTAATTTTTTAATCACAAAATAACTCAATGTGGGCTACAATACCTTTATAGGCATTATAGCCGTACAGTGAGTGCTTACGTTTTAAAAGTGCCCAAACTAAGGGAGTATGCCGTTGAACAGAGTACTAACTTTCCTTTTTTACGATATGTTCAAATTTAGTGCTAACATAATACTATTATATAAAATTTTATGAATAAGAAAGTTTATATTGGTATGACCGCTGACATTATGCATCCCGGTCTGATCCATATCATTAATGAAGCCACCAAATATGGCGATGTAATAGTTGGTCTTTTGACAGACAAGGCTATTGCAGAACATAAGCGCCTCCCTTATCTGACATACGAGCAGCGTAAAAAAGTTGTTGAGAATATTAAGGGAGTTTCTGAAGTAATACCTCAGGAAGAGTGGAGTTATGTTGATAATTTAAAACGCATCAAACCGGACTATATTATTCATGGTGATGACTGGAAAACCGGTCCTTTGCGTGAGATTCGTGAACAGGTATTTGAGGTAATGAATGAGCAAGGGGGAAAGGTGATAGAAATACCATATACGAAAGGTATAAATTCCTCTTCTCTTGATAAAGAGATAAAATCTATCGGAACAACTCCTGATATCCGTTTGAAAACTCTTCGTCGTTTGATAAATGCTAAACCGATTGTTCGTATTCTTGAGGCACATGACGGTCTTTGCGGACTTATTATTGAGAATCTTGAAATCCAAAAAGGTGATAAATGTGAAGTTTTTGACGGCATGTGGTCCAGCAGCTTGACTGACTCTACTAGTAAAGGTAAACCGGATATTGAAGCCGTTGACCTTACTACTCGTTTACAAGATTTGAATAATATCCTTGAATGTACCACTAAGCCTATCATTTTTGATGGCGATACTGGTGGCAAGATAGAGCATTTTGTATTTACAGTTCGTACGCTTGAGCGCCATGGTATTTCAGCTGTCATTATAGAAGATAAAGTGGGTTTGAAAAAAAACTCTCTTTTTGGTACTGATGCTATTCAAACTCAAGATACAATTGAGGGCTTTTGTGCGAAAATAAAAGCAGGTAAGGAAGCGCAGGTTACTCAGGATTTTATGATTATTGCCCGTATTGAAAGCCTTATTGCCGGCAAACCTATGAGTGACGCTTTGGAACGCGCCTATGCTTATGTTGAAGCGGGCGCTGATGGTATTATGATTCATAGTAAGAATAAGTCCGGTGAAGATATCAAGGAATTTTGTCTTACTTTTCGTCAGAGGTATGCCCACGTTCCTATCGTCGTTGTTCCTACCACATATGATCATATTCACGAAAGCGAACTTTGTGAATGGGGTGTGAATGTGGTAATTTATGCCAATCACATGCTTCGTGCAGCTTATCCAGCCATGATGCGGGTTGCATGTACTATTTTGGAAAACGAACGAGCTCAGGAAGTCCGCGATTTGTGCATGCCAATTAAAGAGATTTTGGAACTGATTCCTGGTACTAAATAATATATTTACAGTATGCTGAATGTCGAGAAAGTCTTTAATCTTTTTCTTGCCCACGATGTAGATTTTTTTACAGGGGTTCCCGATTCTTTGTTGAAGAACATTTGTGCTTATATCACAGATCATGCTTCTGCTGGTAAACATATCATTGCCGCCAATGAAGGTACCGCTGTTGGTATTGCTGCAGGATATTATATGGCTTCCGGTAAACTACCTTTGGTATATATGCAAAACTCAGGTTTGGGCAATACGGTGAATCCGCTATTGTCTCTTGCCGATGAAAAAGTTTACAGTCTTCCTATTTTATTAATGGTTGGCTGGCGCGGTGAACCCGGAACAAAAGATGAACCTCAGCATAAAAAACAAGGTGAGGTTACTTTGGACTTACTGGAAGCTATGAAAATTCCCTATATCATTCTTGACATGGATGAAGATGAAGCATTGGCACAAATTCATGAAGTTATTGTGTCTGCTTATGAGAAGTCTGTTCCTCATGCCATAGTGGTCCGTAAGGATACTTTTGATAAATATAAACTTCAGAAAAAGCAGAATAATGTTTATCCTTTATCTCGCGAAGATGCTTTGAAGCTGGTTATAAATCATTTACACGAAACTGATATTGTCGTTTCTACTACAGGCAAGCTCTCACGTGAATTGTTTGAATATCGCGAGGTCAAAGGACATGGACACAGTCGTGATTTTCTTACTGTAGGCTCTATGGGACACAGTTCTTCTATAGCTTTGGGAATTGCTTTAAAACATTCCGAACGTAAAGTTTACTGTTTAGACGGTGACGGTGCTTTTATTATGCATATGGGAGCTATTAGTAATATTGGTAGTCTTTCTCCTGCTAATTATTTTCATATTCTTTTTAATAATGGTGCTCACGAATCTGTTGGAGGGCAACCTACATTGGGTTTCCAACTTGATATTCCTGCCATAGCAAAAGCCTGTGGCTATCGTCATGCTTTTTCTGTCACTTCAGAGTCTGAAATACAGGAAGCTTTACAACATTTACAATCATTAGATGGTCCCGTACTGCTTGAGTTGAAGGTAAAGATTGATTCTCGTACAGATTTAGGCCGTCCTACTACTACCACACTGGAAAACAAGGAATGTTTCATGGAATTCCTCTCGCATTATGAATAAAGATAAATTTGTGATATTATCCGATATTCACGCAAATTTAACAGCGCTAAAAGCTGTCTTGTCTGACATTCAAGCACAAGGATATTTGCCGGATGCAGTTGTTATATTAGGGGATATTATTAACTACGGGATGCGTCCCAATGAAGTGATTTCAGAATTAAAGAAACTTTCCTACCCTATAGTTGTAAATCTGATGGGAAATCACGAAAAGGCTTTGCTTGATGGTGATTTGAGCCATTTTTCTACGGAACGTGGTAAACAAATGCTTCAATATACTTCTTCTATTCTGAATGAGTCCTCTCTTTTATACATAAAAGAAAATATGATTTCAACAGGATTACATGCAATAGAGTGTCAGGGTAAGCATCTATTGTTTCTTCATGGGAGTATAAATGATGTTTTTTGGGGAAAATTAGGATCTGACGCCTTTTTCAATATTTATTATAGTAATTATGACTATGTTTTTTCGGGGCATACCCATCTTCCTCATAATATGTCATGTTTTTATCCGGATGAATGTCCTCGCTTGCGTAATAAGAAAAAAACAGTTTTCATAAATCCTGGTTCTGTAGGACAACCACGCAATCAAAATCCTTGTGCCCAATATGTTTATTTTGAACTATCGACAGGCAAGGTACATTATAATGCGGTAAAGTACGATGTTGAAGCGGAATATCGACTATATCCGGATTTTTTGGATGTGTTTTATAAGGAACGTTTAATTCTTGGAGTTTAAATTGGATATGAAGAATTTATATGTAATAAGCGGCGTTACCGGTATGACCGGTAATGAACTAGCCCGTCAACTTTTGAATAACGGGCATACTGTTATTGGCTTTGACAACTTTTTTGCAAGTTCTATAGATGCTGTGCAGGATATTGTGAACAATAAGAATTTTCTTTTCTATGAGTATGATTTGAATAATGTGGAGCAAATGTCCGAAATATCTCGTTTAGTCGGGAATATTCAGCAGAATTATGCAAGGATTATATATATTAATTGTGCGGCCGTAGTACATACAGAACATTTTTATGAGGTTGAGCATACATTTACAACAAATGTCGTATCCATGCGCTCTTTTTTGCAACAGGCAATTTCTGTACATGCCGATACTTATATCAATTGTTCTACTTCGGAAGTTTATTCCATGCAATCCTGGAATGAATGTGGTGGAGTAAAGGAAGATGATTTTTTGCTGCTTGCCACAGCTGAGCATAGTCAGAGAACCAGTTATGCCGTAGGTAAATTACTTACCGAATTTTTTATGAAAGATGCGGTGGATAAAGGACTGATAAAAGGTTGTTCCATTCGTTTTGCCAATGTTTATAGTAATCATGAGCGTTTTGCTAAACACATAATTCCTCATATCATAGATAGTTTATCGAAAACAGGTGAGGTTATATTATTAGAAAATTCAAAAAAGAATATGCGTTCTTTTCTGCATAATATAGATAGCTGTCGTGCTGTTTTAGAGTTGATGGCTTCTACCTCTGCATTGGACGGTACAGTTTATAATGTAGCTACGGATGAAGAAGTTTCAATTATTGATTTAGTAAAGCTGATAGCCGATAAGTTGAATATTGCCGAGCCGATAATAAGGTTTGAGGGGTATCGTGCTTCTGATCCGGAACGTAGGATATTGGATACTGATAAAATTCGCAAACGTACAAACTGGAAACCTGTAGTTTCATTATCGGAGGGGTTGGATATGTGTGTACAAAATCTTTCTAAATACAGATGAAAGCTTTAATAATGACAGTAGCGGGCACAGCTACTCGATTCAATAAGGATACTTCTCGAGATACCTTGAAGTGTCTTTATTTTCAGGAAAATTCTCGATACTCATTACTTTATCAGATTTTGGATAAAGCCCGTAGTCTTGACAAGTATATAATTGTGGGCGGATATTTGTTTGAAGAACTGTCCGCTTTTATAAATTGTAATTTGCAGGAATTCAAAGATAAGATAGAGTTGGTCTATAATTCTCATTATGAAGATTACGGATCGGGATATAGTTTGATAAAAGGAATAGAGGCTGTTCCATCGGAATGTGATGAAGTAATATTTGTGGAAGGAGATCTGTTTTATGATGGAGGTAGCTTCGAACAGGTTATTTCTTCAAACAACAATGTTATTACAGTTAACCGTGAATTTATTACTTCCCGAAAATCCGTAGTTTTATATGTAGATATGAACGGTCATATACACTATCTTTATGATACCAAGCATTTGTCGTTAGAAATTGCCGAACCGTTTCAAGCCATATATAATTCGGCACAAATCTGGAAGTTTCTTTCTGTCGAGAGATTATCAGGAGTCATAAGAAACCTGACTCCAACTCAAATTCGTGGTACTAATCTTGAAATTATTCAAGGTTATTTTGAAAGTTTACCTTTAGATACTATGCAGTTTGTCCCTGTTAATACATGGTATAATTGTAACACTGTATCTGACTATAATACTGTTTATTCATTAATAAAACAACATGAAATCAATAAATGAGAAATTGGCTTTGCTACAGGCCAAAATGAAAACTGATACTCCCGTAACTATTATGATAATAGGCTTGGGCAGTGTGGGAGTGTACTTGTTAGATTATTTGATAAGCCTATCTGACAAGCGTTTGCACATAGTGGTTGCAGGTCGTAATGCAGAGAAAATGCAGAAAGATGTCAATATTGTAAGAACGGCAGCTGCTATTCGCGGTCAGTTGCGAAGCAAGATAGATGTGGAGGCAGATTGTAATTTGGAAGACGTTTCATCTATAGCACTATGTTTAGCCAAATGGTATCCTGATTTTATAATTAATAGTAGTCGTGTTTATTCGGGGTTAAAGTATGGAAGCCTTTCTTGGAATAATTTGCGTGCTTATGGAATTTGGACTCCTTTGTCCATTCGTTATGCCCGTAATATTATGAAAGCGTATGAAGCGGCAGACTGCGATGCCATATCTATAAATACTTCTTATTCGGATGCCGTAATTCCTTGGTTGAAATCAGCAGGAAATGCCTATTTTGATTTTGGAAGCGGTAATTTGAATCATTTGATTCCGAGAATGAAATTTTACATTGCTGATAAATATGGAATAGAGAATCTGAACGAGATTGATATTACATTGTGTGTAAGTCATTTTCATGATGTTGTGATTAGCAAGGAAGGGCATTCCGAAGGGGTTGATATATTGTTGGATGTTCGCTATCGGGGTGATTCTCTGCCTATAGATAAGGATGCTTTATTAAAAGCTTGTATGATTCCCATGCCTATTGACCAAAAGCGTAATATGATGAATGCTTCCAGTAATTTCAATATCATATATTCCATATTGGATGCTATTTCTAATAAAAAGAAGGTGAAAATTCATACTCCTGGAGTAAACGGTGAAATAGGTGGTTATCCTTATATAATTGATGCTACCGGTTCGGTAGCAACGTCATATTTTGACACATCTATCTTTTCTATGGAAAAGATGCGTATGATTAATAGAGAGTCTATTTATCTGGATGGGGTTGCGGATATAAAAGAAGGTAATCTTTATTATACACCGGAATTGGTGGACAAAGTGAAGAACGTTTGGGGTAAAGATTTGCCGATAGAGGTTCATTTTAAAGATATTGATGAAGTAGGACAATATATTATTGAAAATATAATAAAGCCGACTACTAACTGTTAATATGTCAGATAGTTTGAAAAGTAAAACTGTTTCCGGAGTTTTATGGAGCGCTATCGAGCGTTTCTCTTTGCAAGGAGTGCAGTTTATCATAAATGTTTTAATGGCACGTCTTCTTTTGCCTTCTGATTATGGAATGATTGGGATGCTTGCTGTTTTTCTTCAGATATCGCAAACTTTTATAGACAGTGGCTTTTCTGATGCTTTGGTTCAGAAGAAAGACAGAACAGAGACGGATTTGTCAACTGTTTTTTATTTCAATATTGTTATATCTGTTTTACTTTATTTGCTATTGTTTATAGGAGCTCCCTTTATAGCTCAATTTTATCATATGCCCGAACTTACACTGGTAACTCGGATTGTTATGTTGAATTTGATATTTTCATCCTTTGCTGCTGTTCCTAAAATAATATTAGTAATAAAGATAGACTTTAAAACTCAGTCTAAAATCTCTTTGATATCTGCTGTTGTTTCTGGTGGCATTGGCATTACAATGGCATATAAAGGATATGGGGTATGGTCTCTTGTATTTCAATCATTGTTGAATATTCTTTTGATAACATTCCTGTCTTTTTATTATATCAATTGGCGTCCATTGAAAACTTTCTCTAAAGATTCTTTTCAGAATTTGTTTTCTTTCGGCTCAAAATTGTTGTTTTCTAGATTGATTCATGCTTTATATTATAATTTATATGCGATAGTGATAGGCCGTCGGTATTCATCTGCAGAACTAGGGTATTATACACGAGCGGAGCAATTTGCTATATTTCCTTCGGGTAATATAAATGCCATTATATCTCGCGTTACATTTCCTATATTGAGCAGTATACAAGATGACGATGAACGTTTGGCTTCGGCTTACCGAAAGTATATAAAATTGGCTTCTTTCTTGATTTTTCCTTTGATGATAGGACTTGCAGTTTTAGCAAAACCGCTTATAATACTATTGCTAACAGAAAAATGGATAATGACAGTTGTATTGCTTCAAATATTATGTTTTGATTGGATGTTTGATCATTTAAGTATTATAAACTTAAATCTTTTGTACGTTAAGGGGCGTTCGGACTGGGCATTTCGTTTGGAGATTATAAAAAAAACGATAGCAACCCTAATACTTCTTCTTTCTATACCATTTGGTATAGAGGGTATGTGTTGGGGGCGTGTTTTATATTCTTTAATCGCTGCTTATTTAAATACGCATTATACACAAAACTTAATAGGATTAAGTTTTATGAGTCAGATAAGAGATATTTTCCCTTCTTTCCTTCTTTCTCTATTTATGGGAGGAATTGTTTTTATTTCCATTTCTTTCATTACAAACTCTGTGTTACAATTATTAATTGGCGGGATAGTTGGCTGTTCCTTTTATCTAATATTTTCATATATATTGAAGTCTGATTCTATGAGGGAGCTTTTGTCGCTGATAAAAAGGTAATCAAATGGTATATAGAAAAGATTAATTAACCATATTATTTTAATACATTAAGAAAATGATAAAATCTATTTATTTTTTAAGGAAAGTTCCTATTGTAGGCAGTCTAGGAGGAATTTTACTGAAAAAATACAACTCCATTCGTTTCAAAACAAGAAAAAAGCGCTTTTTGAAATATGGGAATGAGACCTTGTTAAAAGTAAAAAAAGCACTTGAATGTGAAAATCTGCTTTTTTGGTTAGATTATGGGACATTGCTAGGGGCATATAGGGAGCATGATTTTATAAAACATGATTTCGATTTAGATATTGGAATGTGGCTTAAAGATGCTGATGCTGCAAAACAAGCTATGATAAAAAATGGCTTTAAACTAATCCGTTTTTTTAGAGTAAAAGATGAGGAGGAAAAAGTAGAATACTGTTTTGCATATAAAGGTGTTTCCATTGATATCTTTTTTTATGTACAAAAGGAAAATGTTGCATTAAGTTATTCTTTTACTCCGATAATAGGGATGTGTAGATTAAATTATCCTAATAAGTGTGGTGTATATAGCATCAAGTTTCCTTATACAGGTTTTAGACAAATTCTTTTTAAAGGTAATTTATATAATGTCCCTCTTCAAACAGATAAGTACTTAAGCGCTCATTATGGTAGTACTTTTATGGAACCTGATCCAACTTTTAATGATGAAAAAATTTCTAATGCGACCTTTTATTCTTTAGAAGAAAAAGAAGGTATTGCTGTTATCTACGAATATCTATAATAAGCGCCCCTAGGGAAGCAGACTCTGACGAGGTGTTTGCTTGAGGCATCTACTCCTTTGTCAGAACCGGCGTTTCCGTCCCCATATACGCATTGCACGTAGTCCATTGTCCGGTAGGCGTACTCGGTGGCTTGGCGCACTTTGCGGTGAGTAAGCGGAGTCGTTGGTTGGTGGTAACCGTTTCGTACGCATCCTGCATGGTCATTGTCTGGTAGGGCTGCAAGGTGATAGGCTTAAGAATTTGTTGCACATGGAAGTAGATAAACTAACTAATTAGCATGATGTATATATCAGTAGTATTACCTGTCTATAATGCTGAAGAAACAGTAGCCGAAGCTATTGATAGTATTCTTCAGCAGACCTTCATGGATTTTGAATTAATTATAATCAACGATGGTTCTATTGACAATTCGGAGGAAATAATCTTATCATATTCTGATGAAAGGATTAGATATTATAGCAACGGAGAAAATAGAGGATTAATTTATTCTTTAAATAGAGGACTTAGGTTAGCAAAAGGAAAATACATTGCGCGGATGGATGCTGATGATATATCTCTACCTGAAAGGTTTGAAAAACAGGTGAGGATAATGGAGGATAAACCTCATGTTATAGTGTGTGGAACTTTGGTAAAATATTTTGGCAGCACTAAATGCCGTTTACCTTTCACTGCGTATGAAGATTCGGGATTGAATAAGGAGAAACTTCTATTGGGGTGCTGTTTTGCTCATCCAACGGTAATGATACGGAGACAGATTCTGGTTGATACCGGAATTGTGTATCACGACGATTATTTGCATGCGGAGGATTATAAAATGTGGATAGATTTGGCGGCTCATGGAGATTTCTATAATATCCAGGAGGTACTGTTGAAGTATAGACTGTCGGCTACGCAAATTAGCCAGAATACAAATTTAAGTCAAATTGAAAATTCGATAAAATGCAGGCGTGAATATATAGAAAAAAATATAGGGAAAAATTATATAGAGCATCCGATAACCTTGAAAACAATAAGAGAGACCTATCAATATATGAAATTTAATAAATATATGTTACAAGTAGTCTATATGTCATTAGAACATTATCGTTTAAAAGAGTTTCTCTATTATGCGTTTTCATTGGATTGGATGCGTCTCAATATGAGTGCCAATTTGTCGATTCTCAAGCGTTTTGCTGGTAACAGATATCCGTTAATATAAATCTTGGCTTTGTTGTGAAGAAGCGCGTTTTTGTACTGTTTTTATTTTTATATAATTTTGCGATTATTCCCTTTCCGAGGCAGGTAAGGAGTGGTATCATACTATCTTTGATATTAATTCTTATTTCTTTTAGAAAAGGTATCACAAGAAAAATTCCTCTGTTCTTGGGGAGGCCATTTCTTTGTTATTCTATTCTATTTCTGATTTCTATTGCTTTCTATTTATATAACTCATTGGAAGATATTACGGTTCCGGTAATGTATGTGTGTAATATCTTAATGTTTATCGGAGCATATTTTATCTGTCGGTACTTTTACAAAGATGAATCGCCGCATACCTTTTTGGAGGATGTCTTGAAGATTATCTTTATACAGAGCATTATCATATTGGTGATGTTCTTTATACCGACCATCGGAGAATGGATTAGGTATCTGATTCGTAATGATGAATTGTTTGAGTTATACGCTAAAGGTGACATTGAGAAAGGATTCAGGGGCAATGGCATAAGTGGAAGTTTGGTATGGGACTTTGGCGTTCAACAGTCTCTGGGGCTGGTTGTTGCGGCGTACTTAATGCGTACTTCGTTAATGCATAACGCGCTTTATTATGTAGTGGCTTATCTGTTTATTTTCGCTTCTGTATTGATGACCGGTCGAAGCGGCTTGATTGGAGTGGGTATTTCGTGTATTGTCTTTATGTGGAGAATCAATATTTTCGTGGAGCGCATACGAAAATATGTTGCATATAAATTCTTTATTGTTGTAATTATGTTTTCTTCAATCGTATCAGTATATATAGCTAATTCGGAATATGAATATATATTTAGATATGGCTTGGAATTCTTTTATAATTTGGAAGAAAAAGGAGAGTTTTCTTCAGAATCAACAAATTCATTGTTTGAGAATCATCTGCGGATAGATCCGGATTATAACATTATTACAGGTAGTGGCAAATATATGAATGATGACGGTTCGTATTATGGGGATACCGATTGTGGATATATTCGTCATGCTTATTATTATGGCATTTTGTCTTTTATTTTATATGGGCTGATCTTTTATCTTTTTTATAGGATGATAAGGAATATTCCAAGCCAATACAGCTTGATGAAATTAATGTACATCTCAATCTTTGTATTCTATATGGTTTTGCATGTAAAGGGAGATTTCCTATTAGCCTCCTATCAAAATCTTAATTACCTGTTTCTGTCTTATTTCTTCTTTGAGCAACACAGACGTACTTATAATATTTAGATAAATAACATGTTACTATCAGTAATTATACCGGTATACAATTCTGAAGATACAATAATCAAGTGCATTGATTCTGTTATTGCCGAATTGTCCTGTAATGAATATAGTTGGGAATTAATAATAGTAGATGACGGTTCCCGAGATTCTTCCGCCCGGCTTATTGAAGAATATATGGCAAATTCCCGATTCCGGGATTTTATGTTTTTGATTAAACAAAAAAATGGAGGAGTGGCTGCCGCGCGCAATCAGGGTATTCTTCTTTCAAGAGGTGATTATTTGGCCTTTAATGATTCGGATGACAAATGGTTGCCTGGGAAGATGAAATTACAAATGGATTATCTTTTAAGTCATCCTGATGTTGCATTGATAGCGGGGTTGTATGGAGATGACAAGATAAACGTTCTGAAGAAAATGGGAAATGAAAATGTGATAACTATTAAGGATCAGGTGTTTAAAAACTATTTTGCCCCTCCTACAGTGATTTTTCACCGTATGGTTCTTGAAAAAACAGGGATGTTTCCTTCTATGATGAAGTATATGGAAGACGCGTTTTTCTTTAATAAGATTATATATCATTATAAATGTATTCTGTTGAATGAAAGGGTTGCATGTTGCATTTGTCAAAAGGGAAGATGGGGAGATTGTGGTTTGTCTGGTAATTTATGGCAGATGGAAAAAGGTGAACTTTACAATTTGCGATATGCATATAACTTTCATTATATCAATCTTCTACTTTTTGGCGTTGCTTACTCTTTTTCCTTAATAAAGTTCTTACGAAGATTGGTAATTAGTTGGGGAAAAATAATGTTGAAACATGTATATTTAAGAGGGGGAAAGAAATCATGACTACTGGATCTATTGTTGCTTTTCATACGGCGATTGCTGATTTACATCGTTTGGTGAACTGCGTTCTTCAATCCGATATTGATATTTTGTACATCATAGACCATTCTTCGAATGATAGCCTGCGTGAACTGAAAGCCATGTCGGAGAGAATAGTCTATATTTATAGCGATAACTTGGGATATGGCAGTGGGCATAACATTGCTATTCGGAAGTCGATAGAGAAAAGTGCTGACTATCATGTTGTATTGAATCCGGATATTTATTGGAATGAAGATGTGATAAAAGGACTTGCCCGGTTCATGGAAAGTCATGCGGATTGCGGCTTAGTGATGCCGAAAGTGCTTTATCCAAGTGGGAGTATTCAGTATTTGTGTAAGTTGTTACCAACTCCTATGGATTTGTTCGGCAGACGGTTTATTCCCCTAAAGAGCTATCAGATGAAACATAACGCCCGTTTTGAGTTGCATGATAGCGGATATGACCGGATAATAGAAGTTCCGTCCTTATCGGGCTGCTTCATGTTTATGCGGGTGGATGTATTGAAAAAAGTCGGTGGATTTGACGAGCGCTTCTTTATGTATGCCGAAGATTTGGATTTGTGCCGCAGGATAGGAGAGGTTTCTAAAACCATGTATTATCCTGTTGTTTCTATATATCATGAATACGAAAAGGGTTCATACAAAAACAAGAAATTATTGAAGTATCACATTTGTTCTGTCATTAAGTATTTTAATAAATGGGGGTGGATTTTTGATAAAAAGAGAACTCTGAAGAATAAGGAGTGTTTGGAGAAACTTAACTTAATTTCAAAATGATGAATGATATAAACTACAAGGCTGTTGATACCCGGAAGATTGTTGATTATCTGGAATCTTGTCCGGGTAATATTCCGGTGGAAAATATAATCCGTTTTTCCGGTGCAGACAGGCTGCGGGTATATCCTGCTCTATTCGAATTGGAACAGAGCGGGTTTATTGAAATAGTGGAACGGGAAGAACTGGGAGCACCGTTGGCGGTCCGCAGGAGAAGGGATGCTTCAACTTCGCTCAGCATGACAGAAGGAGTGAAATAAAGACAGGTAACAGCGGTTATTTTGTTTTAGGCGCAGCCGGAATTGCTTAGTTTGAGTGGTTCCGGCTGTTTTTTATTGTGATAATGAAGGCTTATTGATTAGAAAGTTTTATTTTTGCAGAGAGTTAGTATAATCTTGAAATAAAAAGTATAAGAATGTCAGGTAATGAATATATAAATATGTTTTCAGCCCATCTTTTTTGGGATGTGCGTAAAGAAGATGTCGATTTTGATGAGCATGCCCAATACATTATAAAAAGAGTCTTGGAATATGGCTTGTTGGAAGACTGGAATCTTATCCGGCAATATTATGGCTTGTCTAAAATTGTGGAGGTGGCGAAAGAATTAAGAGATTTAGAGCCTCGTGCCTTAGCATATATATCTGCAGTTTCTAAAACCCCTAAAGAGCAATTTAGATGTTACATCTGGAAACAGTCGAATATTCAACACTGGAACTTTTAAGGAAGTTGCAAAGTTTACCGATATTGCGCGATACGCGTTTGGTAGGAGGAACCGCTTTGGCTTTGCAATTGGGACACCGGAAATCTGTTGATTTGGATTTCTTCGGAACTATTACTTGTGAAGCGGAAGAACTTATAAGTGCAATAAAAACCGTAGCCTCTCTTATTGTATTGAAAGAATCTCCCCATATACATATTTATTTGGTTGATGGGATTAAAGTTGATATTGTAAATTACAGGTATCAATGGCTTGATAAACCAGTTGTAGACCAAGGAATACGCATGGCTGGAATTAAAGATATTGCTGCTATGAAAGTAACGGCTGTTATTGGTAGGGGAACTAAAAAGGATTTTATTGATATTTCTTTTTTATTGCATCATCTTTCTTTAAATGAAATTTTAGACTTCTATTCTACTAAATATGATGATGGCTCTGTTTTCATGGCAATGAAAAGTTTGGTGTATTTTGACGATGCGGAAAAGGAACCGATGCCGGATATGTTAATTAATAAGTCTTGGGAACAGGTGAAAGAATATATCTTATCAAAGATTTCTTGAAGCATTTGCCTTATCTACTCGAAAAATCTTATTAACTTTGCGGGTCACTTTTGGAAACAATAAAAAAATAATGATATGAATATCTCTTATAATTGGTTGAAAGAGTATGTCGATTTTGATTTGACACCGGATGAAGTTGCCGCTGCACTTACTTCCATTGGATTGGAAACTGGAAGCGTGGAAGAAGTGCAAACCATTAAAGGCGGACTGGAAGGTTTGGTCATTGGAGAAGTCCTGACATGCGAAGCTCATCCTAATTCAGACCACATGCACATCACTACCGTAAATCTGGGACAGGGTGAGCCTGTGCAGATAGTATGCGGTGCGCCTAACGTGGCAGCCGGGCAGAAAGTGGTGGTAGCTACTTTGGGTGCAAAACTTTACGACGGTGATGAATGTTTTACAATCAAGAAATCAAAGCTTCGCGGCGTAGAGTCCAACGGTATGATTTGTGCGGAAGATGAAATCGGTATCGGTACAGACCATGCAGGTATCATCGTATTGCCGGAAACGGCTGTGCCGGGCACACTCGCCAAAGACTATTATAACATCAAGAGCGACTATGTGCTGGAAGTGGATATCACTCCCAACCGCGCCGATGCTTGTTCACACTACGGTGTGGCTCGCGACTTGTACGCTTATCTGGTACAGAACGGCCTGCCGACTTCTTTGAAAAAACCGTCTGTGGATGCTTTTGCCGTTGAGAACCACGATTTGGACATCAAGGTTACGGTGGAAAACAGCGAGGCTTGTCCGCGTTATGCCGGAGTTACCGTAAAAGGTGTAACCGTAAAGGAGAGTCCGGAGTGGTTGCAAAACAAGCTCCGTATCATCGGCCTGCGTCCCATTAATAATGTGGTGGATATCACGAACTATATTGTTCATGCATTCGGTCAGCCGCTTCACTGCTTCGATGCCGACAAGATTAAGGGCGGTGAAGTCGTTGTGAAGACAATGCCTGAAGGTACCCCTTTTGTCACTTTGGACGGTGTAGAACGCAAGTTGAGCGAACGCGACCTGATGATCTGCAACAAAGAAGAGGCCATGTGTATCGCCGGAGTGTTTGGCGGATTGGATTCCGGTTCTACGGAAGATACCAAAGATATATTCCTCGAAAGTGCTTATTTTCATCCTACCTGGGTGCGCAAGACCGCCCGTCGTCATGGCTTGAATACAGATGCTTCTTTCCGTTTTGAAAGAGGTGTCGATCCGAATATTACTCTTTATTGCCTGAAACTGGCTGCAATAATGGTGAAAGAGCTTGCCGGCGGTACTATATCTTCCGATATAAAGGATGTGTGTGCTGCTCCTGCCCAAGACTTCCGGGTGGAACTTTCCTATGAGAAGGTTCATTCACTGATAGGTAAGGTGATTCCGGCAGAGACAGTAAAGAGCATCGTGGCGAGTCTGGAAATGAAGATCGTAGCCGAAACGGCAGAAGGCCTGACACTGGATGTACCGCCTTATCGTGTGGATGTGCAGCGCGATTGTGACGTGATAGAAGATATTCTCCGTATTTACGGTTATAATAATGTAGAGATTCCGACTGCATTGAAGTCCAGCCTGACAACGAAAGGTGAGTGGGACAAGTCCAACCGACTGCAGAATCTGGTTGCCGAACAGTTGGTGGGATGCGGTTTCAATGAAATCCTGAATAACTCGTTGACGCGTGCCGCATATTACGACGGTTTGGAATCCTATCCTGCCAAGAACCTTGTGATGTTGATGAATCCGCTTAGCGCCGATTTGAACGCTATGCGCCAGTCGCTGCTCTTTGGCGGATTGGAGAGTATTTCTCACAATGCCAACCGTAAGAATTCGGATTTGAGGTTCTTTGAATTCGGTAACTGCTATTACTTCAACGAAGAGAAGCGCAATCCTGAAAAAGCGCTCGCTCCTTACTCGGAAGATTATCATCTGGGCTTGTGGGTTACCGGTAAAAGAGTTTCCAACTCGTGGGCGCATCAAGACGAGGATAGTTCGGTATACGAACTGAAGGCGTATGTTGAAAATATCTTTGCCCGTCTGGGACTGAAGATGCACGATTTGGTAGTCGGTAATCTGACCGATGACATCTATGCTGCTGCGCTGTCCGTACAGACAAGAGGCGGCAAACGTCTGGCTACTTTCGGTGTGGTGACAAGAAAACTCCTGAAAGCGTTTGACATAGATAACGAGGTGTACTATGCCGACCTGAACTGGAAAGAGCTGATGAAGGCTATCAAGAACGTAAAGGTAAATTATACCGAAATCTCCAAGTTCCCGGCTGTGAAACGTGACCTTGCTTTGTTGCTTGACAAGAAAGTACAGTTTGCCGAAATCGAGAAGATTGCTTATGAAACAGAGAAGAAGCTGCTGAAAGAAGTATCTCTCTTCGACGTTTACGAAGGCAAGAATCTGGAAGCCGGTAAGAAATCGTATGCCGTAAGTTTCTTATTGCAGGATGAAAACCAGACTTTAAACGACAAAATGATTGATAAAATCATGTCTAAACTGGTGAAGAATCTGGAAGATAAGCTGGGAGCGAAACTGCGTTAAGGAAAGTATTAAGAATAAAATCATAAATCATAAATATTTAGTTCCAATGGGAAGAGCGTTTGAATATAGAAAAGCTGCCAAATTGAAAAGATGGGGTCACATGGCTAAGACCTTTACAAGACTGGGTAAACAAATTGCTATTGCAGTGAAAGCCGGCGGACCTGAGCCGGAAAACAACCCTACATTGCGTTCGGTTATCGCTACTTGCAAGCGTGAAAACATGCCGAAGGATAACATTGAACGTGCCATCAAGAATGCAATGGGTAAAGACCAAAGCGACTACAAGAGCATGACTTATGAGGGATATGGTCCTCATGGTGTAGCCGTATTCGTTGATACACTGACCGATAATCCTACCCGTACGGTAGCTGATGTGCGTAGCGTATTCAACAAGTTTGGCGGAAACTTGGGAACAATGGGGTCACTGGCTTTCTTGTTCGATCATAAATGTATGTTCACTTTCAAGAAGAAAGACGGCATGGACATGGAAGAATTCATTCTTGACATGATTGACTTTGATATTGACGAAGACTATGAAGAGGATGAAGAAGAAGGTACAATCACTATTTATGGTGATCCGAAGAGCTACGCCGCTATTCAGAAACATTTGGAAGAGGGCGGCTTTGAAGATGTCGGTGGTGAGTTTACCTACATTGCCAATGACTTGAAAGATGTTGAGCCGGCGCATCGTGAAACGATTGATAAGATGGTGGAACGTCTGGAAGAATTTGACGACGTGCAGACGGTTTATACGAATATGAAGCCTGAAGAAAGCGAAGAATAATGACTTATACTTACAAGACTAAAGGTACGTGCAGTAGCAATATCGAGCTTGAAGTAGAAGACGGAATAGTAAAGGACATAGCTTTCTGGGGTGGCTGCAACGGCAATTTGCAAGGCTTGTCCCGCTTGGTTGCCGGGATGCCGGTGAACGAGGTTATCTCCCGTCTGGAAGGTATACGGTGCGGTGGACGTCCCACTTCCTGCCCGGATCAGCTGTGTAAAGCATTGCACGAAATGGGATATTAGACTATTGTGGCTTAAAAACGTCTCACGAGGTGAAAAAAATCATCTCGTGAGATGAATATATTCATCCCATGAGATGAATAAATTTGTCTTACGGGACGAATATATTCATCTCATGGGATGATTTTTTCTGCCGGCAGGATAACTTTTGCTGTTTTGAACCAAGTTATAGTGTATTTGTTTTTATTTGAGTACTTTTACACTCTCAAAATAACAACAACGAAATGAAGAATATTTTTAAGGACTTAAAGCGGAAAGACCATAAACGCTATTTGGGTGGTTTGGATGTATTTAAATATATTGGTCCGGGATTATTGGTTACGGTAGGTTTTATTGATCCGGGGAACTGGGCGTCTAATTTTGCGGCAGGTTCTGAATTTGGTTATTCGTTGCTGTGGGTAGTCACTTTGTCTACGGTCATGCTGATTATTCTTCAGCATAATGTGGCACACTTGGGCATCGTAACCGGGCTATGTCTGTCGGAAGCAGCTACACAGTACACTCCCAAGTGGGTGTCACGACCTGTATTGGGGACGGCTGTACTGGCTTCCATATCCACCTCTTTGGCCGAGATTTTGGGTGGGGCCATTGCATTGCAGATGTTGCTGGATATTCCGATTGTATGGGGTTCGGTGCTGACTGCGGTTTTCGTTTCAGTAATGCTTTTCACTAATTCTTATAAGAAAATAGAGCGCTCCATCATTGCATTTGTGTCTGTCATAGGGCTTTCGTTCATCTATGAACTGTTTCTCGTTAAGATTGACTGGCCGGTGGCTGTGCAGGGGTGGGTGACGCCCTCGTTTCCGGAAGGGAGCATGCTTATTATAATGAGCGTGCTTGGAGCTGTGGTGATGCCTCATAATTTGTTCCTTCACTCGGAGGTGATACAGAGCCATGAGTACAACAAACAGGATGATGCTTCGATTCGTAAGGTCTTGAAGTATGAACTGTTTGACACGCTGTTTTCGATGATTGTGGGGTGGGCCATTAATAGTGCGATGATTCTGCTGGCTGCCGCTACTTTCTTTAAGAGTGGGATTCAGGTAGAGGAACTGCAACAGGCAAAGTCACTGTTGGAACCCTTGCTGGGAAGCAGTGCTGCCGTAGTGTTTGCGCTGGCTTTGTTGATGGCGGGCATATCTTCCACAATAACAAGCGGCATGGCGGCAGGTTCCATATTTGCCGGTATTTTCGGTGAGTCATACCACATTAAGGACAGCCACTCCCAGGTGGGGGTGATTCTTTCCTTAGGTATTGCATTATTGTTGATTTTCTTTATTGGGGACCCTTTTAAAGGACTGCTGATTTCGCAGATGATTTTGAGTATTCAGTTACCATTTACGGTGTTCCTGCAAGTAAGTCTCACTTCGTCCCGCAAAGTAATGGGACAATACGTAAATAGCAGGTGGAGCACATTGGTGCTTTACACGATTGCTATCGTTGTTACTGTATTGAATATTATGTTATTAATATCTAGTTTATAATGGAGCGGAACTTATTGAATGAAAGATTTATAACAATAGAAAAGTTGGCTGACGGCGAACTGTCACATAAACTTCCGGGGCTGACAGTAAAGTTTTCTTTTGCAGAGACATTTCTGGGAGAAGTGTTGGTTGCTTCAACACCTCAAGGCGTATGCTATATGGCTTTCGTAGTGAGGGGTAGAGATATGGCAGAGAGCGAGATGATGAACAGATTTCCCGGAGTGTTTTTTGAGATAGGTACGGATGAGCATCAACGTAGGGCACTGGCCGCTTTGTCTGCAGATGAGGAAAATATGGAGACAGTGCCTTTGCATCTGAAAGGAACTGATTTTCAGTTACGTGTATGGAACGAATTGCTGAAAATACCTTTCGGTGAAACAGCTACTTACGGAGAGATTGCTGCAGCATTGCAAAATCCGAAGGCGTACCGGGCCGTAGGTACGGCAATTGGGGATAATCCGGTTGCCGTATTGATTCCCTGCCACCGGGTGCTACGTACCGACGGGACGTTGGGCGGTTACCATTGGGGATTGGAACATAAGGTACAATTGCTGGAATGGGAAAAGCAACACAAAAAAGCTGAATAAGTGGATTCAACAATATACAGATATGAAGATTATAACCTATAATGTAAACGGTTTGCGGGCTGCCGTAACTAAGGGACTTCCCGAATGGCTGGCAAACGAACAACCGGATGTGTTGTGCCTGCAGGAAACCAAATTGCAGCCGGAGCAGTATCCGGCAGAGGCGTTGGACGCATTGGGATACAAGCATTATTTGTATTCGGCCCGGAAGAAAGGGTATAGTGGAGTAGCCATCCTGACCAAACGTGAACCGGACCATGTGGAATATGGCATGGGCATGGAGGAATATGATAGTGAAGGGCGCTTTATGCGTGCCGATTATGGCGACTTGTCCATTGTGAGTGTTTATCATCCTTCGGGAACAAGCGGTGACGAACGGCAGGCATTTAAGATGGTGTGGTTGGAAAAGTTCCGTCAATATGTAGTGGAGTTGCAGCGCACCCGTCCAAAATTAATCCTTTGCGGAGATTATAATATCTGCCATGAAGCAATAGACATTCACGATCCCGTCCGTAACGCCACGAATAGTGGTTTTTTGCCGGAGGAGAGGGAATGGATGACCCGTTTTCTGAATGAAGGTTTCATAGATACTTTCCGCTTGCTTCATCCCGACAAGCAGGAGTATACATGGTGGAGCTATCGTTTCAATTCGCGGGCGAAGAATAAAGGTTGGCGTATAGATTATTGTATGGTGAATGAGTCGGTGCGTCCGATGCTGAAAGATGCGCGTATTCTGAATGATGCAGTACACTCGGATCATTGTCCTATGATGTTGGAAATAGCAGATTGAGATATGACGAATGACAGAATAGAAAAAGCTGTTGGACTGTTTAAAAGCGGGTACAACTGCTCACAATCGGTAGTGGCTGCCTTTGCAGACATGTATGGCTTTACGGAAGAACAGGCATTGCGGATGTCTGCTTCCTTTGGTGGGGGCATCGGACGGATGCGTCAGACTTGTGGTGCCGCCTGTGGTATGTTTTTGCTGGCGGGACTGGAAAAAGGCGCCGTCGACGGTAAAGACCGCGAGGGAAAAGCCGCCAATTATGCGTTGGTGCAGGAACTTGCAGAAGAGTTCAAGAAGCGTAACGGTTCAATGATCTGCGCTGAGTTGCTGGGATTGAAGAAACCGGAAGGTTCTTCCACTCCCGAAGCGCGTACGGAACAATATTATGCCAAGCGTCCTTGTGCGAAAATGGTGGAAGAGGCGGCGACAATATGGGCCGAGTATTTGGAAAAACAGCAGGAATAAGCAGAAATTAGCCGTTTTTATGACAGAAAAGCGAAAAAAAAGGCAGTTAACGTGTTATATAACATAAAAATAACTATCTTTGCCGCTGAAATAAAATCTGATTCTTCTTTGTGGGAAACGGATTTTTAAGCATGTCTAACTAAAAATAAAGAGAAAATGTTGAAAGAGAAAGCTGGTGAAACTGCAGGAAAAATTTGGAATGTACTGAATGGAACTGAAGGTTTAACTGCTAAGCAAATCAAGAAAGCTACGAAATTGGTAGACAAAGATTTGTTCCTGGGTCTTGGCTGGTTGTTGAGAGAAGATAAAATTTCTACTCAAGAAGTTGAAGGCGAACTGTTTGTAAAACTGAACTAAGAAAGAGATTGGAATGTTATAAAAAATGCGTTGATACATTTGATATGTTATCAACGCATTTTTTTTTGTCTTCTCCTTTTAGTATCTTTGCACACCAAAATTTTAGAAACAAATGAAAAAGAATATACGTAACTTTTGCATCATTGCCCATATCGATCATGGTAAATCAACTTTAGCTGACCGTCTGCTGGAGTTCACCAATACTATTCAAGTGACTGAAGGACAGATGTTGGATGATATGGACTTGGAGAAGGAGAGAGGTATCACCATTAAGAGCCATGCTATCCAGATGGAGTATATGTACAAGGGGGAGAAGTATATTCTGAACCTGATAGACACCCCGGGACATGTGGACTTCTCATACGAGGTGTCTCGCTCTATTGCCGCTTGTGAGGGGGCGTTGCTCATTGTGGATGCGTCTCAAGGCGTGCAGGCGCAAACCATTTCCAATCTCTACATGGCCATCGAGCATGACTTGGAGATTATTCCGGTTATCAATAAGTGTGATATGGCGAGCGCCATGCCCGAAGAAGTAGAGGATGAAATTGTAGAGTTGCTCGGCTGTAAGCGTGAGGAGATAATCCGCGCTTCCGGTAAGACGGGAATGGGGGTTGAGGAGATTCTTGAGGCAGTCGTTGAGCGTGTTCCGCATCCCGAAGGTGATGAGGAAGCGCCGTTGCAGGCTCTGATCTTCGATTCTGTATTCAACTCTTTCCGGGGCATTATTGCTTACTTCAAGATTGTGAACGGTGTCATCCGGAAGGGAGACAAGGTGAAGTTCTTCAATACGGGCAAGGAATACGATGCGGACGAAATAGGTGTTTTGAAAATGGATATGGTGGCCCGGCAGGAATTGCGTACGGGTGACGTAGGTTATATCATTTCGGGCATCAAGACTTCCAAAGAAGTAAAGGTAGGTGATACGATTACCCACATAGCCCGTCCATGCAAGGAAGCTATTGCCGGGTTTGAGGAAGTGAAACCAATGGTTTTTGCCGGCGTATATCCTATTGAGGCGGAAGATTTTGAAGATTTGCGCTCTTCGTTGGAGAAATTGCAACTGAATGATGCTTCATTGACTTTCCAGCCGGAGTCTTCATTGGCGCTGGGTTTTGGTTTCCGTTGCGGGTTCCTGGGACTGCTTCATATGGAGATTGTGCAGGAGCGTTTGGACCGCGAGTTCGATATGAATGTCATCACTACTGTGCCTAACGTGTCTTATAACATTTATGACAAGCAGGGACACATGACCGAGGTGCATAATCCCGGCAGCATGCCCGATCCAACGTTGATAGACCGCATTGAAGAGCCCTACATCCGCGCATCTGTGATTACTACTACGGACTATATCGGACCGATTATGACGTTATGTCTGGGTAAGCGCGGTGAGTTGGTGAAACAGGAATATATTTCCGGTAATCGTGTGGAGATATACTATGACATGCCGCTTGGAGAAATCGTTATCGACTTTTACGATAAGCTGAAAAGTATTTCCAAAGGGTATGCTTCTTTTGACTATCATGCAAACGGATTCCGTCCGTCCAAACTGGTAAAGCTGGATATTCTGTTGAATGGCGAACCGGTGGATGCGCTTTCTACCTTGACTCACTTTGATAACGCCTACGAGTTGGGACGCCGGATGTGCGAGAAACTGAAAGACCTGATTCCAAGGCAGCAGTTTGATATTGCCATTCAGGCGGCTATCGGGGCTAAGATTATTTCCCGCGAAACAATAAAGGCAGTTCGTAAGGATGTTACTGCAAAATGTTATGGAGGTGACGTAAGCCGTAAACGCAAGCTGCTTGAAAAGCAGAAGAGAGGTAAGAAAAGGATGAAGCAAATCGGTAACGTAGAAGTTCCGCAGAAAGCATTCCTGGCTGTGCTGAAATTGGATTAGCTGCTAAATAATTCACATACATAGTGCTTGATTTAATTTTAACAGCTATATTTGTGTTGTGGGTGAGGAAAGTGGCGCTGTCAGGTTTATAGGGAGGGTGTGTCAAAACTCTGACAAGCATATCATTAGCTTCGCTCAAAATATCTTTTTATTTCTTACGCTAATGTATAGTCTGTCATGCAGAACGTAGTGAAGCATCTCTTCTCCTACTCACAAAGAGAGTAGGTTCTTCGCTTCGCTCTGACTATACCTTAATGAAAAAAGGCAGAAGAGGTTTTGAGCGAAGCTAATGACAGAGTAAAATGATAGTTAATGTTAGTTTTGACACACCTTCTTTCCGGAGAAGGATAAAATCTTAAATCAAATACTTATGATTATTCTACGTACTTTGAAACACATTTCGTCGCTGAATATAGTGGCGAGTATCCTTTTGTTTCTGACCGCTATTCTGGCTGCTCTCATAGCCAACTCTTCTTTGTCGCCGATATATCAGGACTTCTTGCTTCAGGAACTTCATCTGCGTGTCGGTAATTTCAATTTACTTTCGCATGGCGGGCATCCGTTGAAAATGATAGAATTCATCAATGACTGTCTGATGACAGTGTTCTTTCTGGCAGTGGGGTTGGAGATAAAGCGTGAGTTGCTGGTAGGGGAACTGTCTTCTTTCCGGAAGGCTGCTTTACCTTTTGTCGCGGCATGTGGCGGCATGGTGGTTCCGGTTCTGATTTATTCGTTATTGGTTATTTCCGGTACTCCTGAAACCAGGGGAATGGCCATTCCTATGGCCACGGATATTGCATTTTCTTTGGGGGTGCTCAGTTTGCTGGGCAAGCGTGTTCCGTTGAGCCTGAAGATATTCCTGACTGCTTTTGCTGTGGTTGATGACATCGGGGGAATATTGGTGATTGCACTGTTTTATAGTACTGACGTGGCATACGGATACCTGATTGTAGCGGCTATCCTGTATATATTCCTTTATTATATGGGCAAGTTGGGGGTGACGCAGAAGATTTTCTTTTTGTTCTTCGGTATAATAATTTGGTACCTCTTCTTGCAGTCGGGCATACATAGCACTATTTCCGGGGTGATACTGGCATTCGTGATACCGGCCCGTCCCCGTCTGGATGCCGGTAAATATATCAAGCGAATTCGTGATATTATAGGGGAGTTCCCTGCCTCCAAATCGGATAATATAGTGCTGACAAATGCGCAGATTGCTACGTTGAAACAGGTGGAACGTGCGTCCGATCATGTTATCAGCCCGTTGCAGTCGTTGGAGGACAATTTGCATGGGGCTGTGAACTTTGTGATTTTACCTTTGTTTGCCTTTGCCAATGCCGGTGTGGTATTCAGCGGTAGCGGCAATATTGTGGGAGATGTAAGTATGGCTGTGGCTGCCGGTCTGCTTTTGGGCAAATTCCTGGGTATATATCTGTTTACGTGGCTATCGATAAAAAGTGGTTTGGCTCTGATGCCTGCCGGCATGAATTGGAAAAATATAGCAGGCGTTTCCCTGCTGGGAGGCATCGGCTTTACGGTATCTTTGTTTATAGCCAACCTTTCGTTTGCAGATGCATATCCGGAACTGTTGAACCAAGCGAAATTCGGCGTGCTTTTGGGAACGTTGCTCGCTGGGGTATTGGGATATGTGGTGCTGAACATAGTGTTGCCGAAAGCTGAATAACTTCCTTTGGCTGGCCTTGAGTTTTATTCTTCATCTTCCGTTTCTTCCTGTATCTCTTCTTTAGGCAGCAGTCTTGCCGAGATACGCTTTTTGGGGGTGAGGCTCATATCTTTCAGCATTTCTGCTTGGCGGACTACGCTTCCGTTTCCTTCGGACAATTGGTTGAGCGCCTTGTCATAGTCTTTTTGCAAAGTCGCCATGCGGTCGCCGAGGGTGAGGAAAGTGTCGGTGAAGCCTACTATCTTTTCATACAGGGCCGTACCGCGTTTGATGATAGCCTGTACGTTTTTCACTTGGTTTTCCCGTTTCCACAGGTCGAGCGAGAGACGCAGGGCGCTGATGAGGTTGGTGGGGCTCATCAATACTACTTTCTTATTGTAGGCGTATTCCCAAAGGTTGGCATCGCTCTGTATGGCAAGCAGATAAGCGCCTTCGGTGGGAATGAACATCATTACGAAGTCCGGCGATTTGATGTCATAGTGCGAATAATCCTTCCGGCTGAGTTCATCGATGTGGCTGCGGACAGACTGCAAATGCGCCTTGAGCCAACGTGCCTGCTCTTCCCGGTCTTCGGCAGATGTATAGGCTGCGTAGGCAGTGAGAGACACTTTGGAGTCTATTATCATTTCGCGTTCATCTGGGTATTTGATAAGGATGTCCGGTTGCATCTTTTGTCCGCTTTCTTCACTGACAATAGCTTCCCCTCGTTCGTCTTTCAGAAACTCCTGACGGAAATAGTGCTCGCCTTCAATCAGGCCTGATGCTTGCAGCAGGCGCTCTAAAATCATCTCACCCCAGTTGCCTTGCATCTTGGAGTCTCCCTTCAGGGCGCGTGTCAGGTTGTTGGCGTCTTCGCTGAGACGGTTGTTCAGCTCCACCAGTTCCTTGATGCGCTCGCCTAAGGAGAAGCGCTCTTTGGCTTCGGTGCTGTACACTTGCTCTACCTTTTCCTTGAAATCTTTTATCTTTTCGTCCAACGGACGCAGCAGGTTGCCCAGATGTTCGGCATTTAGTTTGGTGAAATCTTCGGTTTTGCTTTGGAAGATGCGGTTTGAAAGGTTCTCAAACTCCGTATTCATGCGTTTGTGCAGGGCTTCGGCCTCTTCCTTCTGTTGGGTGAGGCGCTGTTCCCATTGCTTTTGCTGCTCGGCAAGGCGTTCGCAGAAAGAACGTTCCTGCTGGACAAGGCGTTCATTGAGATTGCGTGCCTGTTCGGAAATGCGTTCGGCAAAGAGCCGTTCTTGTGCGCTAAGGCGTTCCGAGGCTTGGCGGTTAGCCTCCTGCAAGCGTTCTTCCGCAATGGAGCGTTCGCGGGTGATACGTTCTTCGGCGGTGCGATTCAGTAGGGCTTCACGCTCTTCGGCGGCTTCTACTTGTGTTTTTAGGGCAGCGGCTTTTCTGCCGGCTGTCAAATAGCCGATAATGGCTCCTGCGATAATTCCAACGACTAATAGTACGATATTCATAATGATGTATGGGAAATATAGTTGCAATGAACTGAAAATTCTGTTTCAAAGGGTGGTATCCGTTGTACCAACGTTGGGTACCGATAATACCAAAGTGTGGTACAAGGAATACCAACGGTTGGTACGGAGAGTACCGCACCGGGGAATATCCTGCGGCCTGCGGGCTTATGCTTATTGCGTCAGTATCTCGTTTCCGTCTTCGGTAATAAGGATCATACTTTCCCATTGGGCGGAAGGCAGGCCGTCGTCTGTGCATACTGTCCAGCCGTCGGCTTCGTCAATGAAAACATCGTAAGTGCCCATGTTGATCATCGGTTCGATGGTGAACGTCATTCCCGGTACTATCAGCATGCCCGTACCACGCTTGCCGAAGTGTTCCACATCCGGCTCTTCATGGAACTTGACGCCTACGCCATGTCCGCAGAGGTCGCGCACTACACTGTAACCGTTCTTCTCGGCGTGTTCTTGAATGGCGGCGCCGACGTCGCCCAGTCGTGCCCAAGGCCGGGCAGCTTGTATGCCGAGGTCGCGACATTCTTTGGTTACTTGTACGAGGCGTTGCATCTCCGGGCTTACCTCTCCGATCATATACATGCGCGAGGCGTCGGAGAAATATCCTTTATATATGGTAGATACATCTACGTTGACAATATCTCCACTGCGCAGAAATTCTTTGGTGCTGGGGATGCCATGGCACACTACGTCATTGATGCTGACGCATACGCTTTTGGGGAACCCCTCGTACAGGAAAGGGGCGGGAATGGCATCATGGTCTGTCGTGAAGCAATATACCATGTGGTCTATTTCTGCGGTAGACATCCCTTCGCGAATATTCTCTGAAATGTAATCGAGCAATGCGGTGTTTATTTTTGCACTTTCGCGTATGCCTGCCAGTTGTTCTTCTGTACGCAATAAATGTCTTGACGGTAGTTTGTAACCTTCTCTTTTATAATGTTGAATTTTGGCTTCTACTTCATCGGAATAATTTTTAGGAGTAAACCGGACTCCTTTTACGAACTTTTTCATTGCATTTTCTTTTTATGATACTGCAAAAGTACACAATATTGCAGGCGCTTGTACCATCGGAAGCGGAAAAACATTTATCGGAACCGCCTTTTCCTTGTTTTTTTCTTCTCAGGGTGCGTGTGTCTTGTGCTGCTGATGGCATGGTAATAAAAAAGGGATGCTCCTGCGGAACACCCCTTTGACATATCAATGTTTGGTATGAATCAGAACTCATAGTGGAAACCTACTGAAAGGTCCTCGCTGGTGAAGCCAAAGCCATAACCGCTTTCCGTATCCATATAATCGTCTCTGTAACCCAGGAAACCGCATTTGGCAAGTACGCTGAACTTGTCATTCAGTTTGATGGCGATACCCGGTTTGAAACCGATTTCAAAACCGTTTACGGAATCCAAACCTTTTACCTTTTGAGTGGAGAAGCCCAGTCCTCCGTCAATGAAAAGACGGACAACTTTGTTTTCATAATAAGAGTAACGTGCGTATGGTGCAAGGGCGAAGGCATTGTATTTTCCTTCATCCAGCTTGCTGTGTGCAAATGTCAATACACCACCGATAGCCAGTTTCTCGTTCAGGTTGTATCCTACTTCCGGATTCAACGCAAAAGTTGTTGCGTCAAGGTCGTCATTGTGCCATAAAGCCACTGTTCCACCAACATAAACCTGCGCTTTTGCTGATAAAGCAGCCATTGCAACAAATAATAAGATTACAAACTTTTTCATCTTTTTCTTCTTAACTTTTAGTTATACAAATTGGTTATTGAATTGTAATATATAGGAGAAGTCCTATATTTTCGGAGGGCCAAAAGTATAGGTTATATTTGTGCTGTACAAATTTTTAGTTGGTTTTTTATAAAATAAATAGTTTAAGAACGTACAATATATTACTTTTGCGGCGGTAAAAAGATTGTTATATAGGTTGTATTTTTTCAGATGAAGAAGAGTCTTATTGCATTAGCATTCGGTACGTTAGGATTGGGTATTGCCGAATTCACAATGATGGGTATTTTGCCTTATGTTGCCCGAGATTTAAATATTAGTATTCCGGTTGCGGGACATTTCATTTCTGCCTACGCACTGGGAGTGTGTGCCGGTGCCCCTATGCTGATTGTGGCACGCAAACGTCCGTTGAAACATATTCTGCTGGTGTTGATGGCCTTGATGCTGGTGGGGAATCTGGGTGCCGCAATGGCTCCCGATTACTGGTTGCTGTTGGCAGCGCGTTTCATTTCGGGCTTGCCGCATGGGGCATATTTTGGAGTTGCATCTATTGTGGCAGGCAAGCTGGCGGATGAGGGAAAAAGCTCGGAAGCCGTATCCATTATGATAGCAGGCATGACGGTTGCCAATTTGTTTGGCGTACCGCTGGGTACTTCATTGAGCCATATGCTCTCTTGGCGGGTGACATTCTTGCTGGTGGGTTGTTGGGGGCTGATCGTCCTTTATTATATATGGCGGTGGGTTCCTGTGATAGAGGGACTGAAAGATACCGGTTTCAAAGGTCAATTTCGCTTCTTAAAGACACCTGCTCCCTGGTTGATATTGGGGGCGACTGCTTTGGGCAATGGCGGGGTTTTCTGTTGGTATAGTTACATTACACCGTTGCTGACAAATGTCTCAGGTTTTAGCGCTGAAAGCGTGACGGCATTGATGGTTCTGGCAGGCTTTGGCATGGTGGTCGGCAATCTTGTGAGTGGCAGACTTTCCGACAGATATACTCCGGGTAAGGTTGGTACGGTAGTGCAAGGTATGATTTGTATCTTGTTGCTGATGATATTTTTCCTGTCGCCCAACCCATGGTGTTCTGCCATTCTGATGGCGCTTTGTACAGCAGGGTTGTTTGCTGTTTCAAGTCCCGAACAGGTGTTGATTATTCGTGTTGCTCCCGGCGGAGAGATGCTGGGTGGCGCTTGTGTGCAAATAGCGTTCAATTTGGGTAATGCTATCGGAGCATACGTAGGTGGATTGGCTCTTAGCGGCGGATACCGTTATCCGGCTTTGGCAGGTGTGCCTTTTGCGTTGGTGGGTTTTGTTTTATTCGCTGTCTTCTACAAGAAATTTCAGGCGAAGTATTAAGTGTTTCAATATTTTTATGTATGTTTGCCCATAAATATTAACTAAACTTGATAAACATGAAGATTTTAGATTTTGCGAAAATAATGCTGTTGTGTGTAATAACTATGGGAATGGCTTCTTGTGGAGATGATATTTATTATACTACAATACAGAATAGTGATGAGAAATTATGTGGAAAGAATTGGGTGGATGAATCGGGAGAAGATGGTGAAGCATATACCTATCTGCTTAAGTTCGGTGCAAACAATAAGGGGCAGGAAGTTACGATAACCTATGAAGCCGGTGGTAAGGTTACTGTTGACCGGGAATTTTCATGGCGTTGGCTGGATGAGAGTAAGGAGGCTATACGATTGACTTTTGCCGATAACACAGCCAAGATATTTGAGAATGTATGGGTACGTGAACATTATTTGTCCGGAAAACTAAACGGAGAAGTGATGATGTTGGTAGATGCGAATTATAAATAGTAAAGGATAAGGAATAATATGATGAAATATTCGAGAGTGTTGCTTCTATGTATTCTAGTATTGGGATTAAGTTCTTGTGAAACGGATGATACGGAATATTGGTTGTCTGGTACATGGGCAGGGCAAGTCGGAGCTCGTGATGCTTCTTTTATCTTCAACGAGAACAGAACCGGCAGTTATCGGATAGAAGGGGGAGACTCCGGTACTTTCGACTGGTATTTTGAAGATGAACAATATTGGGATGCGCCGTCCGGTACAATAATATTGGACTTCGGCCATAATGATAGAGCATGTATTGCGGGTTCATGGGCCGACCGCGTCTCTCTTTCCGGTTGGTATTATGATTATTACGAAGACTATTTGGAGGGCTATGATGGTATTTCCTTAGTCTTGCGTCGAGTGGGATATTGATATAAAAAAGGAAGGCTGTTTCATGGCAGCCTTCCTTTTTTTATGTTTTGAACTGTATCGTGCGGAACCGCTTTATTTCTGTTTTAGAAACAATTTCTTGAACTCCCCCGGATAAGGTGTTTCAAACTGCATCAGTTCTCCGGTTACTGGATGATGGAAACAGAGCTTGAAAGCGTGCAGCGCCAGTCGGTTGATGGGATTTACCTCTTCCAGTCCATATCGTCCGTCGCCTATAATGGGATGTCCCAAATCCTGCATATGTACACGAATTTGGTTCTTGCGTCCCGTTTCCAGAACCAATTCTACAAGCGAGAAGCCGTTGGCACGTTTTATTGTACGATAATGAGTAACAGCCTCTTTTCCGCCATCGTCCGTCGGACTGGAATATACGTAAAGTTTGCGGTCGGTGAGCCATGATCTTACCATGCCGGCATTGTTTTCCATTTCACCTGCAACAACAGCTACATAGCGTCGGTCTGTTACAATGTTATGCCAGTTGTCACGCAATGTGTTCTGTGTCTTTTCGTCTTTGGCAAACATCATCAATCCCGACGTGTCACGATCCAAACGGTGCACGATATATACGCGATGTTGCCTGCCCGACCGTTGAACGTATTCGTTTAATATGGTGTAGGCAGTGCGTTCCTTCTGCCTTTCCGTATTGACGGACAACAGCCCCTGCATCTTCTCGACAACAATGATATAAGCATCCTCATATACTATTTTCAGCAGTCTGTTGCTGAACTCTTTGCGCCCTTTCTCACGACTGATTTGCACTTTCATGCCGGGTTTCAAAGGGAAATTGTATTGTGTGGTGATAACACTGTCTACATATACAATGCGCTTGCTCAATAATGATTTCAGCTTGGTACGACTGGCATCCGGCATTTTGGCAGCCAGGAATTCCATCAGTTCCATAGGCTCCTTCACCATATAGTCCGTATATTGCGTGCGTGCTCTTGCTCTAATTTTTTCTTTTGCCACGAGAATAATAATTTGTGATTAATGATTTAATAGCTCTCTAAAGTTCTATTTCAGCTTCCTAAAGTACTACTTTAGATTTCCCTTCTCTTTATGCCGGATTTTTCAACTCAAGCAGTACCACGTTTTCCACATGATGAGTATGCGGGAACATATCCACCGGTTGGACAGCTTTTACTTTGTATTTTGCATCGAGCAACTGTAAGTCTCTTGCCTGGGTGGCCGGGTTGCAGCTTACGTATACAATCCGTTTGGGCTCTGCAAACAGGATAACGTCAATCACATCCTGATGCATGCCTGCGCGGGGAGGGTCGGTGATAATTACATCCGGGCGTCCGTATTCATTGATGAAATCCTGCGTCAGCATGTCTTTCATGTCGCCGGCAAAGAACAATGTGTTTTGTATGCCGTTGATTTCCGAATTGACTTTGGCGTCTTCAATGGCTTCGGGCACATATTCAATCCCGATGACCTGGCGTGCTTGCTTGGATACGAAGTTGGCAATGGTTCCTGTACCGGTATAAAGGTCGTAGACCAATTCGTTACCGGTGAGTCCGGCAAAGTTACGGGCAACTTTGTATAGGTTGTATGCCTGTTCGGAATTAGTCTGGTAGAAAGACTTGGGGCCTATCTTGAAGCGCAGTCCCTCCATTTCCTCAAAGATGTGATCTTTGCCTTTGAAGGTATGTACGTCGAGGTCGGTGATGGTGTCGTTGCATTTATTATTAATAATGTATAGCAAAGACGTTATTTCGGGGAAAGTATCTGCCACATATTGCAATAACTGATTGAACAAAGCCATTTCCTCGTCTTTCTCTATTTTGCAGATGAGGATAACCATCAGTTCGCCGGTACTGGAAGTGCGTACAATCATGTTGCGTAACATTCCTTCCTGAGTGCGCAGATTGATGAACGAATAATCGTGCTCGTAAGCAAAGTCGCGTACGGCATTGCGGATGCGGTTGGATATGTCATCCTGCAGCCAACATTTCTCTATGGCCAATACTTTGTCAAACGCATTGGGTATGTGGAAACCCACCGCATTCATTTGCTCATACACTACATTCTGCCGGACTTCTTCCGTTGTCAGCCAGCGTTTGTTGGAAAAAGTGTACTCGAGTTTATTCCGGTAGAACTCCGTTTTTTCGGAACCGAGTATCGGCAATATTTCCGGAAGTTCTATTTTCCCGATGCGGGTAAGGTTGTCCGTTACTTGTTTTTGCTTATATCGTATCTGCTCAGAATAGGGGAGCACCTGCCATTTGCAACCGCCGCAAACACCGTAGTGCTGGCAGAACGGAACTGCTCTTACGGGGGAGTATTCATGGAACTTCACCGCTTCAGCTTCAGCATAATGATGTTTTTTTCTCTTAATTTGCAGGTCTACTACATCACCCGGAACGACATATGGTACGAAAATTACCAAATCATTGACCTTTGCAATGGCTTTTCCTTCGGCAGCCACATCCGTTATTTCCACCTTCTCTAACAGGGGAAGTTCTTTTCTCTTTCTTGCCACTTTTACACCAGTATAATAAATTCAGTGGCAAAAATAGGTATTTTTTCGGGATTTCTCTCTATGAATTGAAAGATTAAATATTGCAATGTCGAAATTGCATTTTGCATTAAAGTTTTTTCTCAAAAAGTTTTCTAGTCTGCGAAATATACTTAGATTTGCGAACAGAAAAATGGAAAAAATCACAATCAGAAACTTTAAATTTATATTATGGACAAAAAAAGAGTTTATACCTTTGGTAACGGTCAGGCAGAAGGAAAAGCCGGCATGAGAAACCTTTTGGGAGGTAAGGGGGCCAACTTGGCAGAGATGAACCTTATCGGAGTTCCGGTTCCTCCGGGCTTTACAATTACAACAGAAGTTTGCACAGAATATTATGAAATGGGGCAGGACAAGGTTGTTGCCTTGTTGAAGCAGGAAGTAGAAAATGCCATTGCACACGTAGAAACGCTGATGCGTTCCAAATTCGGCGACATAGATAATCCGTTGTTGGTTTCCGTACGTTCGGGTGCACGTGCTTCCATGCCCGGCATGATGGATACAATCCTTAACCTCGGTTTGAACGATGAAGTTGTAGAAGGGTTGATCCGCAAGACCGGAAATGCCCGTTTCGCATGGGATTCATACCGTCGTTTCGTGCAGATGTACGGCGATGTAGTATTGGGTATGAAGCCGGTCAACAAAGAAGATGTCGATCCGTTTGAAGCCATTATAGAAGATGTGAAGCATGCTAAAGGCGTGAAGCTGGATAATGAACTGGAAGTGGAAGACCTCAAGGAGCTTGTAAAGAGATTCAAGGCTGCCGTAAAGGAACAGACCGGAAAAGACTTCCCGACCTGTGCCTACGAACAGTTGTGGGGAGCTATCTGCGCCGTATTCAACTCGTGGATGAACGAACGCGCTATCCTGTATCGTAAAATGGAGGGAATTCCTGATGAATGGGGTACGGCTGTAAGCGTTCAGGCAATGGTGTTCGGCAATATGGGAGACACTTCCGCTACAGGAGTTTGCTTTAGCCGCGATGCTGCTACGGGCGAAGACCTCTTCAACGGCGAATATCTGATTAACGCGCAGGGTGAAGACGTTGTGGCCGGTATCCGTACTCCGCAACAGATCACTATTATCGGTTCGAAGCGTTGGGCCGAACTTGCCGGTGTGAGTGAAGAAGAACGTGCGGCCAAATATCCTTCTATGGAAGAGGCAATGCCCGAAATATATAAGGAACTGGATGCTTTGCAGACCAAGCTGGAAAACCATTATAGAGATATGCAGGACATGGAGTTCACCGTACAGGAAGGTAAACTCTGGTTCCTCCAGACACGTAACGGCAAGCGTACCGGCGCGGCTATGGTGAAGATTGCCACCGACTTGCTGCATCAAGGTATGATTGACGAAAAGACGGCTTTGCTGCGTTGCGAACCCAATAAGTTGGATGAATTGCTTCACCCTGTGTTTGACAAGGCGGCTTTGAAGCAGGCCAAGGTTTTGACTCGCGGCCTTCCGGCTTCTCCGGGTGCAGCTTGCGGACAGATTGTGTTCTTTGCCGAAGATGCTGCCGAATGGCATGCCGGCGGTAAGCGCGTGGTGATGGTGCGTATAGAAACTTCTCCGGAAGATTTGGCAGGTATGGCTGTTGCCGAAGGTATCCTGACCGCACGTGGCGGCATGACATCGCACGCTGCTGTTGTGGCTCGTGGCATGGGTAAGTGTTGTGTGTCCGGTGCCGGAGCATTGAACATCGACTATAAAGCCCGTACGGTTGAAGTGGACGGTGTGGTACTGAAAGAGGGAGATTTCATTTCCTTGAACGGTAGCACCGGTGAGGTTTATAAAGGAAAGGTGGAAACAAAAGCAGCCGAGCTTTCCGGTGATTTTGCCGAGTTGATGCAGTTGGCTGATAAATATACGAGATTGCAGGTACGCACCAATGCGGATACTCCGCATGATGCTCAGGTAGCACGTAATTTCGGTGCGGTAGGAATCGGTCTTTGCCGTACGGAACACATGTTCTTTGAGGGTGAGAAAATCAAAGCCATGCGTGAAATGATTCTGGCGGAAGATGCGGAAGGACGTCGCAAGGCATTGGCTAAGATTTTGCCATATCAGCAGGCTGACTTCAAGGGTATCTTCAAGGCTATGGAGGGTTGTCCGGTGACTGTTCGTCTGCTTGACCCGCCTTTGCACGAGTTTGTTCCTCATGATTTGAAAGGACAACAGGAAATGGCAGATACCATGGGTGTAAGTTTGCAGTATATCCAGCAACGTGTAGAGGCTCTTTGCGAACACAATCCTATGTTGGGACACCGCGGTTGCCGTTTGGGTAATACTTATCCGGAAATCACACAGATGCAGACGCGTGCCATCCTCGGCGCCGCTTTGGAATTGAAGAAAGAAGGTGTGGAGACACATCCCGAAATCATGGTTCCGTTGACGGGTATTCTGTACGAATTCAAGCAACAGGAAGAGGTTATCCGCGCTGAAGCCGCCAAGTTGTTTGCTGAAGTAGGCGATAGCATTGAATTCAAAGTAGGTACAATGATTGAGATCCCGCGTGCGGCTCTTACGGCAGACCGTATTGCTTCTTCTGCTGAATTCTTCTCATTCGGTACGAATGACTTGACGCAGATGACTTTCGGTTATTCACGCGACGACATCGCTTCTTTCCTGCCGATTTATCTGGAAAAGAAGATCCTGAAAGTAGACCCGTTCCAAGTGCTCGATCAGAACGGAGTAGGGCAATTGGTGCGTATGGCTACCGAAAAAGGTCGCGCTATCCGTCCGGACTTGAAGTGCGGCATCTGCGGTGAACATGGCGGTGAACCTTCGTCGGTTAAATTCTGCCATAAGGTAGGTTTGAATTATGTCAGTTGTTCTCCGTTCCGCGTGCCTATTGCAAGACTCGCAGCGGCACAGGCTGCCATTGAAGGCTAAGAAATGAAATGGGCGCCGTAAGGCGAACTGGATAGGGTGAATTAGGCCGTAAATCTTATTTTTATAAGGTTGCGGCCTAATTTATTTGTAAGAATATGAATTTCCGATTTTAATAATTGTATTTTCTTTTCTGCATTTTGTATTTTCTTTCCTATCTTTGCATGCACATACACTTCCTCATAAACAAATAAATTACTATGAAGCTGACATATACTGCTGTTTTTGCAGATTTAGTAAATGATTTCTATCAGAAAAATGAAATATTGGTAATCTGTCTTGCAGTAATAGTCCTCTTGCTGTTGTTTATCATGATTTTTATTTCTATCAGTAAGTCAAAGCATGTCCAGGCCTTGAAGCGAATGAACGAAGTTGCAGAAGAGAGCCGTCAGTTGCAAAATGCCTTTATTGCAAATATGACCCATGAGATACGTACTCCTTTGAATGTGATTGTTGGGTTTACCACGATTCTTGCCGAAACCGATAATTTGGACAAGGAGCAGCGTGTGGCATTTCTGAAAGAGATCAATGAAAACAAGGATGTTCTGCTGCAACTGGTGAATGATTTGCTGGACTACTCCAAGATTGAAGCCAACACAATGGAGTATAACGATGGTGAGGTGGATGTGAACGCATTGATTCTGGAGACGTGCATAGCCGAGAATGCTCATTCCCGTCTGCCGGGCATACAGGCGGAGTTTGTAGAAAAGCTTCCCCAATGCCGTTTGAGGATTGACCGGGTGCGCTTCGGGCAGGTAGTCGGTAATCTGATACGGAATGCGTTGAAGTTTACCGAGCAAGGCTGTGTGAAGGTCGGCTGCCGAAGGTTGAGCAATCAGAACTTCTATTTCTACGTGGCCGATACCGGGTGTGGCATTGAAGAGGAGAGCAGGCGTGCAATCTTTGAGCGTTTTGTCAAGATGAACTATAATATTCGCGGAACAGGTTTGGGGCTTTCTATTTGTAAATCTATAATAGAACATTACGGTGGCGGCATTGGCGTAGAGTCTAAGAAAGGGGAAGGATCCACTTTTTATTTTACGCTGCCCTCCAAACTTGAGTATATGGAATACGGTAAGTTTTAATCAGCCGTTGCCATCCTTTCATAGGCATATAAAAAGCGCATCTGCGTTGCTTTTTACGGCTCACAGATGCGCTTTTACAGGATTTTATAAGGGGTTTATTTCATTCGTTTGCCCACAGCATCCCAGTCTACGATGCTCCAAAGAGCGTTGACGTGGTCGGCGCGTTTGTTCTGATAATCCAGATAGTATGCATGTTCCCAGACATCGAAGCCCAGCAGCGGAGTCAGTCCCGAACGTACGGGGTTGCTTCCGTTCGCTTCTTTGGTGATATGCAGTTTTCCGTTTTTATCCACCGACAGCCATGCCCAGCCGGAGCCGAACAGGCCGACTGCCGCTGCATTGAATTCTTTCTTGAAGTTCTCAAAGCTGCCGAAGTCACGTTTGATGGCTTCTGCCAGTTTCCCGGTGGGTTCGCTTTGCGAAGGTTTGGGAGAGAATTGCAGGAAATACAATGTATGGTTCAGCACTTGCCCGGCATTATTAAATATGGCACCGTCGGGTGCGGTAGCTACGATGGTAACTAAATCCTTTTTCTCATACTCTGTACCCGGAACAAGATTGTTCAGGTTGTTTACGTATGTTTGTAGATGCTTACCGTAATGGTAATCTATTGTTTGCTGACTGATTACAGGTTCCAGCGCGTTGTTGGCGTAAGGAAGTTTTGGCATTTCATGTGACATAATCATTATCATTAAAGACATTAATAACGTATTCATAAGTTCAATTATTTAGTTTTGAAACTTTATTATACTAACGTGATAACCTATGGAATTGTTCGCTGGTGTCCGAACCTTTTTCTATCTTTGCACAGAACTTTACCCGATAGATTATTAGGAATATGTCCGATTATATACAAGAACTGAATGAAGGACAGCGCGCTGCGGTGCTCTACAACGACGGTCCTTCGCTGGTGATAGCCGGTGCGGGTTCGGGAAAAACTCGTGTGCTGACCTACAAAATAGCTTATCTGCTGGAAAACGATTACCAGCCCTGGAACATTCTTGCACTCACATTTACCAATAAGGCAGCTCGTGAAATGAAGGAGCGTATTGCCCGGCAGGTGGGTGTGGAGCGTGCCCGCCACCTTTGGATGGGGACATTCCATTCCATATTCTTACGTATTCTGCATGCGGAAGCCGTACAGATAGGATTTACCTCAAGATTCACCATTTATGATACGGCAGACAGCAAAAGCCTGTTGCGCTCTATCATCAAGGAGATGGGGTTGGATGAAAAGGTGTACAAACCGGGGACGGTGCAGGCCCGCATTTCCAATGCCAAGAATCACCTTGTGTCTCCTGCGGGCTATGCCAACAATAAAGAGGCTTACGAAGGCGACTGTGCTGCCAAGATGCCTGCCATACGCGATATTTACCGCCGTTACTGGGAGCGTTGCCGGCAGGCGGATGCAATGGATTTCGATGATTTGCTGTTCTACACTTTCCTGCTTTTCCGCGATCATCCGGATGTGCTTGCCCGTTATCAGTCGCAGTTCCGTTACATCCTGGTGGACGAGTATCAGGACACGAACTTCGCCCAGCACAGTATCGTGCTCCAACTGGCCAAGGAGCACCGGCACGTCTGTGTGGTGGGTGATGATGCACAGAGCATTTATTCTTTCCGGGGAGCGGATATTGACAACATACTGTATTTCACAAAAGTATATCCGGGCACGAAGGTCTTTAAACTGGAACAGAACTACCGCTCCACCCAAACAATCGTTTCTGCAGCCAACAGTCTGATAGAAAAGAACCAAAGGCAAATCCGCAAGGAAGTCTTTTCGGAAAAAGAAAAAGGAGAAGCTATCGGAGTGTATCAGGCGTACAGTGATGTGGAGGAAGGCGATATCGTGATCAATAAGATAGCCGAATTGCGCAGGCAGGGAAACTATGCCTATTCGGACTTTGCCATATTATACCGCACGAATGCGCAGAGCCGCGTTTTTGAGGAAGCCATGCGCAAACGCAGTATGCCGTACCGCATCTATGGAGGTTTGTCCTTCTACCAGCGTAAGGAGATAAAAGACACAATCGCCTATTTCCGCCTCACTGTCAATCCGAATGATGAAGAAGCCTTTAAGCGTATCATCAACTATCCCGCACGTGGAATAGGCGACACTACTGTAAGCAAAATCACCGCTGCCGCTACCGACCACAATGTAAGTCTGTGGACTGTGCTTTGCGAGCCGCTGACCTACGGAGTGAATATAAACAAGGGGACAGTGACCAAACTGCAAAGTTTCCGTGATCTGATGACCGGCTTTATTGAGAGCGTTTCCGAGAAAAACGCCTATGAACTCGGTACGGAGATCATTCGCCAGTCGGGCATCATCGGTGACGTCTGTCAGGACAACTCTCCCGAAAACCTCAGCCGCAAGGAGAACATCGAAGAGCTTGCAAACGGCATGAGCGACTTTTGCGCACAGCGGCAGGAGGAAGGCAACAACAACATCACACTGGGCGATTTCCTTTCGGAAGTTTCTTTGCTGACAGATCAGGATTCGGACAAAGACGGGGACGATGAAAAGATAACCCTGATGACCGTACATTCTGCCAAAGGACTGGAGTTCAGGAATGTTTTTGTGGTGGGCATGGAAGAGAACCTGTTTCCCAGCGGTATGGTGGGCGACTCTCCCAGGGCGTTGGAAGAAGAACGGCGTTTGTTCTACGTGGCCATCACTCGTGCGGAAGACCACTGCTTCCTTACCTATGCCAAGAGCCGCTACCGCTATGGCAAAATGGAATTTGGAAGTCCCAGCCGCTTTTTGAAGGATATTGATGTGCGTTTCCTCAAATTGCCGCAGGATGCCGGGTTGGGGCGCAGGGTGGACGAGAGTGCCGCATCTTTCCGTTCTCGCACCCGGCAAGAAGTCATTGCTCCGACCGTCCCCCGTAACCTAAAACGTGTGACCCCTTCCATGGGAACGGCATCTTCTTCGCCGGCAGGCACAGTCGGCAACATCGTGCAACAGGGGCAACTGATAGAACACGAACGTTTTGGTCTGGGCGAAGTGATGAAGGTGGAAGGCGAGGGCGATAATGCAAAAGCCACCATCCGTTTCAAAAATGCGGGAGACAAGCAACTTCTTTTGCGTTTTGCACGTTTTAAAGTGATAGGGTGAAAGAACTGTCTGCCATTCGGAGCGTAGCGAAGAATGGCAGATACTCTTGATATAAATTTCAATATTTGCTTACATAAAATAGCTTATTAATAAAACTTGGTTCCGTTTTACTAAAATTCGACTGACGATTTACTAAAACTCCGGAAGAATTTTAGTAAAATTCCACCGGAATTTATTAATGACCCGAAAAGCCTTTGTTGGCGGCGGGTGTAGAGGAATAGATACTAATAAGAAAAAAATATACAACGAAGAATATGACAGATAAAGATTTCGACCTTTTTCCTTCTCCTTGTTACATCATGGAAGAAGAGCTGTTGAGGAAGAACCTCGAACTGATAAAGAGTGTTGCCGACCGGGCAGGAGTGGAGATTATTCTTGCTTTCAAGTCCTTTGCCATGTGGCGTTCGTTTCCTATCTTCCGGGAGTACGTGGAACATTCTACGGCAAGTTCCGTCTACGAAGCCCGCTTGGCGCTGGAAGAATTCGGCAGTAAGGCCCACACCTATTCTCCGGCATATACGGAAGCCGGTTTCCCGGAGATTATGCGATGCAGCAGCCATATCACATTCAATTCATTGGCTCAGTTCCGGCGTTTCTATCCCATGATTCAGGCGGACGGGCAGGGCATATCCTGCGGCATACGCGTCAACCCGGAATATTCGGAGGTGGAAACCGAACTGTACAACCCATGCGCTCCCGGCACCCGCTTCGGTGTGATGGCCGAACAACTCTCCGATGTGCTGCCGCAGGGAATTGACGGGTTCCACTGCCATTGCCATTGCGAATCGTCTTCTTATGAGTTGGAGCGTACGCTGGAGCATTTGGAAGCGAAATTCTCCCGTTGGTTTCCGCAACTAAAATGGCTGAACCTGGGGGGAGGACATTTGATGACACGCAAGGATTACGATGTGGAACATCTGATTCGCCTGCTTCGCGGATTGAAAGAGCGTTATCCTCATTTGCGCATTATTCTGGAGCCGGGATCTGCATTTACCTGGCAGACGGGAGTGCTGACCTCTGAAGTGGTGGATATTGTGGAAAACCGCGGCATACGTACCGCTATTCTGAATGTCAGTTTCACCTGCCATATGCCGGATTGTCTGGAGATGCCCTATCAGCCGGTTGTCCGGGGGGCTGAAATGGGAAATGACGGTCCGTATGTCTATCGTCTGGGTGGCAATTCTTGCCTGAGCGGCGACTATATGGGGATGTGGAGTTTCGACCATGAGCTGCAAATCGGAGAGAGAATTATTTTTGAGGACATGATACACTATACAATGGTAAAGACGAATATGTTCAATGGAATTCACCATCCCGCCATTGCCATGTGGACAAAGGAGGGGAAAGCAGACTTGTTCAAGCAATTTTCTTACGAAGATTATCGTGACCGAATGAGTTGATAATCAAAAGTCTGCTTTCTTTTTGGATGGAATGTCCAATTTTATGTGTGAAAAAAGTGCGCGGAATGTTTGCAGGTTTAAGGAAAATATCTACCTTTGCAACCGCAAACGCGGAAATAGCTCAGTTGGTAGAGCAT